>Ga0209992_10001216_pt1 | contig 28554 bp, 18 predicted proteins | sample 2SBtaG_2_FD_182564 | JGI IMG/M metagenome (GOLD analysis project Ga0209992, IMG submission 182564) | Deep subsurface microbial communities from Kolumbo volcano to uncover new lineages of life (NeLLi) - 2SBTROV12_ACTIVE470 metaG (SPAdes)... | ecosystem: Environmental > Aquatic > Marine >... | reverse complement strand
TGGCACAGGCACCGATGGGCACCATCGCCAGCCCCAGCAACAGGTCCAGGGCAGAGGCGTGGTTGACGACGTAGATAGCCGGCATCAGCGCCTGGGCCCGCTCGCGGCCGTCGATCGCGAAGCGGATGCCCAGGATCCGGGCGCCGACGGTCCCGATGAGGTGGCCGTAGCGACAGCCCAACCGAATGCGGGCCGCCCGGGAGGGCCACAGGAACAGCATCGCCAGCAACACCGGCAGCGTGACGACCCCCAGGCCGGCCCCGGCCACCAGGATGCGCAGCCAGCGCTCCAGCGGGTTCATTCAGCGGCTGGGGGAGCCTCGGGCTCGGGCTCTGGGGCGGGCTCGGGCGCAGGCTCAGGGGCGGGCTCAGGCTCTGCGGCAGGCGCGGGCTCGGGCTCGGGCTCGGGCTCCGCGGCGGGCTCGGGCTCCGCGGCGGGCTCGGGCTCCGGCGCGGGCTCGGGCTCCGCGGCGGGCTCGGGCTCGGGCTCGGGCGCGGGCTCGGGCTCCGCGGCGGGCTCGGGCTCGGGCGCGGGCTCCGGCTCCGGCCCCACCACATGGAACTCGACTCGACGGTTCTTGGCCCGATCAGCGGGGCTGCGCTCCCGCACCAGCGGCTCTTCCTCGCCCATGCCCTTGGCGGTCAGCCGGCCCTCGGCGATGCCCAGCGACACCAGCCGCGCCTGCACCGCCTCGGCCCGGGCCTGGGACAAGGCCTGGTTGTCGCGGGCGCGACCCTGGGTGTCCGTGTGGCCCTCGATCAGCAGACGCTCGACCTGGGGGTGCTCCTTCAAGATCTCGGAGATCTCGGTCAGCAGCTGATCGGACTCGCTCTTGAGCACGGCCTTGCCGGACTCGAAGTAGACCTTGTCCAGGATCATGATCCGGTTGCCCTTGAGCGCGGCGCGGCTCTCCAACAGCGTGCGGGTGAGGGTGGCGTCCGTCGCGAGCTGGGTGCGGACCGTGCCCTTCTGCTTGCGGTACCCGGGCGCCTCGAAGCGCAGCTGGTGGGTGCCGGGCAAGAGCCCGATGGCTTCGCCAGCGGCCGCCGTGACCTCGCCATCCGGGCCCTCGACCGTCCAGGTCGCGCCCTCGAGGGCCTGGCCCGAGCGGTTCGTCAGGTTGAACACCGTCTGCGACGGCGTCATGGGCACCACGATCTGCACGGTGGTGCTGCCTTCGCCAGGGATGCTCTGGGTCAGGGTCCCGGGCTCGTGCTTCGGGGCCTGGGCCGTGCCCTCGAACACATTGCCCCGCACCATGACCGACGAGCCGCTGTTGCCGGCGTAGATGCCGGAGCTCCACCGGCCGTCCTGGACCATGTTGCCCAGCTGATCGACCACCTGGACGAAGACCTCGACCAGCTCGGGACAGCCGTCCTTGTCCCGGGCGCCGTCGATGTCTTCGGGGTTGGCCGGGCAGGCGTCGGTGCGATCCCCGATGCCGTCACCGTCCATGTCGGACTGGTCCCGACCCCCGGGCACGTATGAACCGGAGACGACCAGGCGGATCGACGGCGCACCGATCGCCTTGGTCGCGCCGACCCCCACGCCGCCACGGAGCACGAAGGGCACGTCGGCCTGGGCCTGGCGCCAGCCGCTGAGCATGAGCTCGACCGGCGTGACCGCCGGGTCCGCGAACGCCGCATAGGTGAACGACGAGTTCACCTCCAGGGCGACCCCGGTCATGTCGTCGATGGCAAGAGCACCGCCCACCCGACCGTAGAATTGGTTGCCCCAGGTGGTGTTCTCCATCTGGACCTCGGGCTGGCCCCGATGACCCAGGTTGAGCGCCAGCAATACCGGGCCCACGTCCTGATCGACGGCCAGCTCCAGCTCGTAGCCCAGGCCGTCGTTGGACAGCGACAAGCCGGTCGTGCCCGTCGGCGCCGACACCCTTCCACTCAGAGACAGGCCCACGGGCTTGTCGGACCGGTCCAACAGGTTGGCCTTGACGTCCAGGGTCACGTCGCCCAGGCCGCTCGCCGAGCCCGCGTCCCCTGCAGCTCGCAGGACCACCGGCACCACCAGGGCCGCCCTGAACCGTCCATAGGTGTAGCCAGCAGCGAGATCCAGCTGGGCCAGGTGCTCCAGCAGCACGGTCTTGTTGCCGGTCTCCTCGTGGTCAAAGGGGTAGTAGACCAGCGCGTTCCGGGCATAGTCCACGCCCGCCCGGGCGAAGAAGTTGCGGTCGTCGAGCAGCGCCGAGTCGGTCAGCCACAAGAACGAAGTGGAGTCGACCGAAGGGCGGTAGGCCTGGGCGTTGAGGCCCGGGTACTCCCCGCCGTAGACCTCGTCCTGGGCCAGGACTTCGGGGGCGAACAGAGCGGTGCTGAGCAAGAGGCCGATCATCGGATCACCTCCTGGGCGCCGCGGGTTCGTCGAATGAGCAGGCCCACCAGGGCCAGCCAGGCCCAGCCAGCGCCAGATCCCGGCGCGGTGCTGCAGCCGCCGCCGTAGCCGCCTCGGGGGTAGTCCGTGGCGTCGGTCGCGTCGGTGCCCTGCTCGGACTCGGTCAGGTCGTCGTAGCCGTCGCCGTCGGTGTCGGCGCTCAGGGGATCGGTGTCGGTGCCCTCGTCGTAGCTCCCGTCGTAGCCGAGCTCCTCGCCGTCGCTCAGGCCGTCCTCGTCGGTGTCCTCGACCAGCGGGTCGGTGCCCAGCTCCAGCTCGTCGCAGTCGAACAGGCCGTCCCCGTCGGTGTCGTCGCTCAGCGGGTCCGTGCCGTGGGTCTGCAGCTCGTCGAGATCGCTGCAGCCGTCGGCGTCGGTGTCCGGGTCCAGGGGGTCCGTCCCGGTGTTGTTGACCTCGTCGAAGTCGGTCAGACCGTCGCCGTCGGTGTCCGGGTCGTTCGGGTCGGTCTCGTCGTCGTCGACCGCACCATCGCCGTTGGCGTCTTCTTCGCCGTCCAGCAGCCCGTCGTCGTCGCTGTCGTCGTCGAAGGCATCGGTGGTCGTGTCGGGGTCCACGTCGGCCTGGAACACGTCGGTGTCGGTGTCCGCGCTCTCCGCAGCCGCCAGGCCTGACTCGACGCCGTCGGAGAGCCCGTCGCCGTCGGTGTCCCATGCCGCCGGATCGGTCTCGCCCTCGTCGACCCGTCCGTCCAGGTCCAGATCCTCGGTGCCGTCGGCCAGCCCGTCGTCGTCGGTGTCCTGGTCCAGCGCGTCGGTCTCGGTCGTCGGATCCGAGTCCGGCACGAAGACCGCGTCGTCGGTGTCCAGGGTGATGGCCCCGGCGAAGCCCTGCTCCTGGCCATCGGTCAGCCCGTCCAGGTCGGTGTCCATCACCTGCGGATCGGTCTCGTCGTCGGTCCTGGCCCCGTCCAGGTTCGTGTCCTCGAGCCCGTCCAGCAGCCCGTCGTCGTCGGTGTCGGCGTCATGAGGCAGGGTCGTGGTGGTGGGGTCGGCGTCGGCCACGAAGGCCGCGTCGTCGGTGTCGTCCAGCACCGGCACGTCCATGCCCAGCTCCTGGCCGTCCATCAGGCCATCGCCGTCGGTGTCTGCGGTGGCCGGGTCGGTCTCGTCGTCGCCAACCTCGCCGTCGCCGTCGGCGTCCTCCTGGCCGTCACCCAGGCCATCGTCGTCGCTGTCCTGGTCCAACGGATCGGCCCCCAGGGCGATCTCTGCCCCGTCGTCCAGGCCGTCGTCGTCGGTGTCGGTGTCGTTCGGATCCGACAGGTACACGTCGACCTCGTCGCCGTCCGTCACGCCGTCCGCGTCGGAGTCTTCGTCCAGGGGGTCGGTGCCGGTGGTGCTCAGCTCCTCGCTGTCGGACAGGCCGTCGCCGTCGGTGTCTTCCAGGGCCGGATCCGTGCCCAAGAGGTCGACTTCGTCGCCGTCGCTCAGGCCGTCGCCATCGCTGTCTTCGTCGAGCGGGTCGCTGCCCCAGGTGTCGACCTCTTCGCCGTCTGTCAGGCCGTCGGCGTCGCTGTCGTCGTCGGTCGGATCCGTGCCGTACACGTCGAGCTCGTCGGGATCGGACAGGCCGTCGCCGTCGCTGTCGTCGGACGCCGGGTCGGTCCCGTAGGTGTCGACCTCGTCCCCGTCGTCGATGCCGTCACCGTCGGAGTCTGTGTCGTTCGGATCGCTCCCGTAGACCAGCACCTCGTCGCCGTCTGTGACGCCGTCGTCGTCGCTGTCGTCGTCCTCGGGGTCCGTGCCGTGGGTGTCGACCTCGTCGCCGTCGTTCAGGCCGTCGTCGTCGGTGTCGTCGTCGAGCGGGTCCGTGCCCACGTCCGAGCGCTCTTCGCCGTCGGTCAGGCCGTCGTCATCGGTGTCCTCGTCCAGCGGGTCGGTGCCGACCGTCTTGACCTCGGTGCCATCGTCCAGCCCGTCCCCGTCAGTGTCCTCGAGGGTCGGATCCGTGCCGTAGGTCGTGACCTCTTCGCCGTCCTCGAGGGTGTCGCCGTCGCTGTCCTTTTCCGTGGGATCGGTGCCGTAGGTGTTGACCTCGTCGCCGTCGGTCAGGCCGTCGCCGTCGTCGTCGTCCTTCTTGGGATCGGTGTCGTGGGTGTTGACCTCGTCGCCGTCGGTCAGGCCGTCGTCGTCGTGGTCGTCGTCCAGCGGGTCGGTCTTGGAGGTGTCGACCTCGTAGCCGTCGGTCAGGCCATCGGCGTCGGTGTCGTCGTTGGCCGGGTCGGTCCCGTGGTCGTTGACCTCGTCGCCGTCGTCCAGGCCGTCCCCGTCGCTGTCGGTGTCGTTGGGGTGGGTGCCCAGGGTGTTGACCTCGGTGCCGTCGTCCAGACCATCGCCGTCGGTGTCGGTGTCCTGGGGATCAGAGCCCCAGGTGTTGACCTCGTCCCCGTCGCTGACGCCGTCGTCGTCGGTGTCGCTGTCCAGCGGATCGGTGCCGTAGACGTCCAGCTCGTCGCCGTCCGACGCCCCGTCGCCGTCGGTGTCGTCGACGGTCGGGTCGGTGCCGTAGACCAGGTATTCGTCGCCGTCGTCCAGGCCGTCACCGTCGGTGTCCGCCGACGCCGGCGCCGTGCCCAGCGCGACCTCGACCGCGTTGGCCAGCCCGTCCCCGTCGCTGTCCGTCGGGTCGTCGTCGCTGGGGTCGTTGGGATCGGAACCCAAGAGCTCGACCTCCTGGCCGTCGGGCACGCCCCCACCGTCGCTGTCGTCGTCCAGCGGATCCGAGCCATAGACGTTGACCTCGTCCCCGTCGCTCAGGCCGTCGTTGTCGGAGTCCGAGTCCGTCGGGGTGCTGCCGGTGACGAACAGCTCCTCGTCGTCGTCCAGGCCGTCGCCGTCGCTGTCGGCCGACGCCGGATCGGTGCCGTAGGTGTCGACCTCGTCGCCGTCGTCGATGCCGTCACCGTCGGTCTCCGGGTCGTTGGGGTCGCTGCCCCAGATCTCGATCTCGTCCGAGTCGTCCAGCCCGTCGTCGTCGCTGTCGGAGTCCGTCGGGTCGGTGCCGTGGATGTAGACCTCGTCCCCGTCGCTCAGGCTGTCGCTGTCGCTGTCCGAGTTGTTCACCGACGTGCCATAGACCGTCTCGTCGGCGTCGCTCAGCCCGTCCTCGTCGGTGTCAGCCCCCACGATGATGGGGTCGCTCAGGGCGTCGGCCAGCACCCCAAGGCCCTCGACGCCCGCCAGGTCGACGTTGAGGGAGCGGGTGTCGTCGGACGTGCCGCCCACCACCTGGACCCGGGCCTCGTCCAGGCCCGCCCCCGTGATCGACGCCCAGCTCACCGCAAAGGCCAGGAAGTAGTCGTCGTCGCCATTGAACGCGGAGTCGGCGGTGCTCACCTCGACGTTGATGCTCGCGCCGCTCAGCTCGGCGGTCTCCACCGCCACGTCGGTCTCTGCGGCATCGGACGGGCTGCCGCCGGTGTCCGGGCTGGTGTTCTCGGCGACCACCAGCTCGGACTGGGAGCCATCGAGCAGGATGGCCACCTCGTAGGCGTCCGAGTCGCCGTCGGCGTCGACCAATAGCCCCCAGGTGTAGGGCCGGAGTCCGGTCTCGGCGACGTTGAGCGGCGACGTGTCCAGGCGCAAGCGCACGAAGAAGTGGCTGCCGTCCGCGTAGAAGTAGAGCGGCTCGTCGCCCGGATCCCCGACGACCTCGCGGCCGTTGTTCTTGCCGTCGTCGAGCGCGTCCTCCAGGTTGGCGCCGTCCTGGCTGATGGGGACCCACTGGCCAGCGCTGGGAAAGGTCACGGCCCAAGCGGTCCCGGGCGCCAGGGCGGCGAGGGCGAGGGCAAGGGACATCGGAGCGAAGGCTCCCGCTCTGTCCTGGATCATGGAAGGCTCCTGGGTTGCGGCCACCCAGGCACACCTGACAGGCGCAGCCTGAGCCTCCGCCAAGGTCGACGCGCGAGGCTACCCCGGGTGTCCTCGGGCGAGGAAGCGGGCTTACCCCCTCAGTGCCCACCGGATCAGGGGGACGACGCCAAGAGCGGCTGTCGCCAGGGATCGTCCTGGGTCAGCCAGAGCCCATCGGGGCCCGCAGAGGGCCTCAGATCGGCGGTGCGCAGGGCGGTCTCGGCACACCCGGCCAGGGACCCTTCGGTCAGGGGGTCGCCTCGAGGGTCGCCAGGACCTCTTCCAGAGTGGTCTGGCCCTGGGCGACCTTGGCCATCCCGTCCAGGAAGATAGGCGACATGCCGCCCTGGACGGCGGCCTCCTGGATGCGGCTCGGGTGGGCCCGCTCCACGATCAGGCGGCGCAGGTCCTCGTCGATCACCAGGATCTCCGCGATCGGGACTCGGCCACGGTAGCCGGTGTCGAAGCACTGGCGGCAGCCCCGGGCGTGCCAGACCGCGGTCAGGGTGCGCTCCGCCTCGGGCAGCATGGCGATCAGGTCCGGATCGGGCTCGCCAGGCTCCTTGCAGTGCGGGCACAGGGTGCGCACCAGGCGCTGGCTCACCACGGCCCGCAGGCTGGGGGCGATCAGGTAGGGCTCGGCCCCCATGTCGATCAGCCGAGAGACCGCCGACACGGCGTCGTTGGTGTGCAGGGTCGCGAACACCAGGTGCCCCGTCAGGCTGGCGCGGATGGCGTTCACCGTGGTGTCCAGGTCCCGGATCTCCCCCAGCAGCACCACGTCCGGGTCCTGGCGCAGCACCGAGCGCAGCACCTCCGAGAACCCCAGGCCGATGTCCTCGTGGACCTGGATCTGGGTGATTCCATCGATCTGGTACTCGACCGGGTCCTCGATGGTGGTGATGTTGCGGTGGCCGGTGTTCAGGGTCTGGAGTCCGGCGTAGAGCGTGGTGGTCTTGCCCGATCCGGTCGGGCCGACCATCAGCACGATGCCGTTCGGCCGGCGGATGACCTTGCGCAGCTGGTCGTAGATCTCGGCGCCCAGGCCCAGGTTCTGCAAGCCCAGCAGCGTGGCCTGCTTGTCCAGGATCCGCAGCACCACCTTCTCGCCGCGCACAGTGGGTGTGGTCGCCACCCGAAAGTCGATCTCCCGGCCGTCGACCATGATGCGAAAGGAGCCGTCCTGGGGCAGTCGCTTCTCGGCGATGTCCAGGCTCGAGAGCACCTTGATCCGATTGACCAGCGCGGGGCCCAGGCTGCTCTGCAGGCGCTGGGCCTCCTGGAGCACCCCGTCGATCCGGTACCGCACCCACACGTGCCGGGCCCTGGGCTCGATGTGGATGTCACTGGCCCGCTTGAGCAGGGCCTGGAGCAGCATCAGGTTCAGGGTGCGGATCGCGGCGCTGCCCTCGTTCGCCAGCCCTCCCAGCTCGGCCCAGCTCAAGCCCATGCGCTGGGCCAGGACCCGCCCTTGATCCTGCACGCTGGACATCAGGCGCTCGACGGCCGCGGCCTTGTAGTGGTCGTGGTACTCGGCGAGCTTGCGAGCGATCTCGCCCGGCGAGCCCAGCACGAACTCCGGCCGGGTCCGCAGCATCGCCGCCAGCTCGTCGCCGAGCTTCAGGTCCTTGGGATCCGCCGCCGCCACCACCAGCTTGGCCCCCTGGCGCTCCAGGGCCAGGACCCGGTGCTCCCGGGCATAGGACTCGGGGATTGACGTGACCACCTCGGGGTCCGGGGCCAGCTGCTCCACCGCGACGTAGCGCACCCCGAGCAGCTTGGAGCGAGCCCGCAGCAGCTTGGGCTCCGGGACCAGGTCGAGCTCCCGCAGGCAGACCATCGGCTTGAGCGTCGTGCGCCTGCAGGCTGCCTCGAGCTGGCGGAGCCCGTCCTGGGACAGGACCCCGGTCATCACCAATTCCTGGATGAGTTCGTCGGTGCGGGCGAGTGGCTGCATGGAAGCTCCGGGACCGAGGTCCTGTACGGACGAAGGTCAGGCCGTGTTGCGGGATTTCTCCATCCAGCGGTGGAAGCTGGTGAAGATCGCGCCGACCTTGAGGTTGTTCGCCGTGACCGGATCCGGGTAGGACCACTTCAAGAGTGTGTCGTTTGTAGGGCCGTCCAACCAGTACCGATCGAACCCGGACAGATCATCCAGGTGACCCACCCGGAATTTGTCCTTGTGTTCGGTCTCGTGCAGGAAGCCATTTCCGCCGTAGACGGTGCCGTCCCAGTCCACCGTGACCTCGCCGTTCAGTCGAATGGGCATCGGTCGCCCCTCCAGGTTCACGAACACCAGCTCGTCCCCTGAGCGCCAACGTTCGTGGAGCTCGCGCCCGATAGCGAACAGTCCCTGGGCAAAAGCCTGCTGCTGCGCCGCCGTCCAGACATAGCCCAGGGCGAAGTTGATCTGGATCCGACGGAACCCCAGGGCAGCGATGTGGAAGAAGCTCTCGGCGGTGCGGTGTGCGTTCTGCGGGTGCACCACCATGATCACGTCATAGGCCAGCCCGCTGGCCTGGATCTCCGCCGCGCGGTGGGCGATCCCATGGTCGTAGCTGTCCTGGCCCTTGGCGAGGGACCGACGGAAGTGGTTCTGCACGTCCCGGTCGCCGTCCAGCGACAGCTCCAGCTTCACCGGCCTGCCCGCCAGCCAGGCGAGCTTGTCCGCGTCCAGGGAGAAGCCGTTGCTGCTCAGGATGAACATCAGGTCCTTTCCCAGGGCCCCGGCGCGTTCGGTCCCGCGTTCGATGGCGTGCTGGACCCGGTCCCACTCCATCAGGGCCTCGCCGCCGAAGAACTGCAGGATCAACTCGGACCGGTGGCTGGACAGGAGCAGCTCCAGGGAGCGGTCCAGGGTCTCCCGGGTCATCACCCGCCCGTCCTGCTTGGGGATGAAGCAGTAGCGACATCGGAGCTCGCACTGCCAGGTGGGGATCAGCACCAGCCTGGGTGTGTTCTGGTGACTGAAGCGGTCAAATGCCCGGACCCAGCCGTCGCTGGACCCCACGACCTCGCGGACCGCACCCAGGGCAGCGTCGACGTCGGGGCGCTGGCCGGGCCAACCCGGGGCCAGACCGTCTGGGGTGCGGGCCGCCTCGCGGGCCTCGCGCAGGGCCTCGAAGGCCAGCCGCCGCGGGGCGTCGTCCAGGCGGCGGACCAGGGCCTCGCCGCGCAGCCTGGCGGACCCTTCGAGGTGAGCCAGCCTGGGGAGCCAGCGGTCGCGCAGAGCCTCCAGGCTGCCGGTGTAGCGGCCCTCGTCGGTGAAGAAGGTCGGGCCGTCTTCGACCGGCAGCGCCGCGTCGACCCACGGGTCCTGGGGCAGGTCGTGGGCCACGAAGGGGTAGTCCAGCTCCGGGTGACCGGGCACCTGGGCGTGGCCGCGCAGTGCCATCACCTGGGGCCGGCCCTGGCGCTGGTGCCGCCGGTGACTCGCCGCGGTGAAGTACGACACCAGCCGCGGCACCACGGGGAAGCGCACGTGGAACCAGACCGGGTAGCGCAGCTTCAGACGCGAGACCTCCTCGAGCACGTCGATCAGCTCCTCGGCCCGGGTGTCGGCGTTGCTCAGGATCAGGTACGCGTCCCAGTGGAGCTGGCGCTGGGCCATGGCCTCGGCGATGGCTCGCACGTGGGCCCGGGTGTAGCCCTTGCCCAGGCGAGCCAGCTCCCGGTCGCTGAAGGTCTCCACCCCCAGCTGCAGGTAGGCGCTCCAGCCCCGGGACCGAAAGTCCGCCACGAAGTCCCGGGTTGGCAGGTCTCGCCCGGCGTCGGCGAAGCACGCCGGTGTGATCGTGTCCAGCAGCTCGTGGTCCGGCTCGGCCAGCAGCCGGCCGTCTCGCCGGGCACAGATGTCCGCGATCGACACCTGAACCGACGACAACCGGAAGGGGGTCTCGGGCAGGGCCCTGAAGAACGCCAGGGTGCGGGCCCGGTCGCAGGCGAAGTCGTCATCGCACACGTGCACGCGCCAGGCGTTTTCGGGGATACGGTCTCCGAACAGTGCCTGGAAGCGCTGCCGGTAGCCCTCCAGCAGTGCGAACACGCTGCCGGCGCTGCGGGCCTGGAACGACTCGCGCCCCAGGATCGAACAGAAGGTGCACTTGTGTACGCAGCCCCGGGACGTCGCGATCTCGATTCCGCCTTCGACATGCCGGGGCTGCAGGTGGTCCAGGTCCAGGTGCACCCGATCCAGATCGGGCACGTCGACGACCGCCGCCGGGTTGGCGGCGAGCAGACCGCCCGCCGGATCGAACGCCAGGAGGCCGTCGCAGGCGAGCAGCGCCCGCCGCTGGGCGTCGGTGAAGGGCTGATCCACCGACCCGTCCCCCAGGATGGCGGCCAGGGCCGGCACGTGCACCTCGCCGGCGCCCCGACACACGAAGCTGACCTCCGCCAGGTGGGCCGCCACGTGCTCCGGGGCCAGGGTCGGCATCACGCCCCCCACCGCCACGTGGGCTTGGCAGCCCCTGTCGCGCAGGGCGGCGATCAGCGCCTGGACCCCCTCGAAGTAGCCCTCGAGCAGCGTGATGCAGACCAGCCCGATCGGTTCGCCCCCGAGGGCCTCGTCCAGGGACGCCAGGCCCTGGACCGGCCGCTCGGACCCGGTGATGGACATCTTGACGTCGGCCAGCACCACCTGGGTAGCAGTGCCCTTGAGCGGCGCCACCATGTGCAGCACGCCCTGGGACAGCTCGCCGTCGTTGTGGGGCAGGTCCGTGTTCATCAGGGACTCGAAGAACAGGGCCCGAGGGGTGGGTTCGGCGGGCAGGGTCCCCGCTCCTTCCCACGGCACGGGCTCTCCCAGCAGTGCCCGGGCGTGGGCCTCGAGCGGGTGGTGCGACGGCGCCGCCGCCAGGGCCGGTCCATCGAGCACCAAGGTCCCGTCTCGCCAGCCTTGCTTCACCCCCGCTGGCCCCAGGACGACGGCCACGGGCCGCACGGAGCCCCGGTCCTCGAGCGCGCGCCCCACGGCCGACGCCGCGCGGACCCAGGTGGCCCGGCCGAGCCCCGCGCCGCTCTCGTCCCGGACCCACACCCGGCCGGTGTGCCCGTGCAGGCGTCGGGTCAGGACGCGGCCGTCGCCAGCTGCCAGACCCGAGCCCGCCGGCGCGTGCTCGCCGGCCGCGGGCTCCACCACGTAGAACCAGCCGCGGTCGATGGCCTCGCGCTCAGGAGTCACCGCGGGAGTCTACCCGTCCTGGAGTCCCTGGAGCCCCACCTCGACGGCGTCGTCGCCCTGGGTCACCGCCCAGGTGGTCGGGTACCGCCCCGTCTCCAGCCAGGCCTCGGGCCACGCCACCTCGCCCGTCAGAGCCGTGCCAGCGTCCAGCGACGCCCAGGTGATCATCGGCTCGATGAACGTCCACTGCGCGTCCCAGGATCCAAAGACCAGCGAGCCCGTAAAGGACCCCCCGCTCCACTCCTCGCTGCCGGGGTCGATCCAGTGGCTGCCCTGGCCTTGGACCGCGCTGCCCGGCGCCAGGACGTAGCCGGCGGGCACGTGCTCCGCGGCGGGCTCGCTCACCACCCGCTCGTCGTCGATGTCGATCCCCGCCCGCTCGGCTTCGGAGACCAGGAAGAAGTGCACGTCGAAGTGCGGCTCGTCCCAGATGCCCAGCGGATCGTGGCCGGCGGGGAGCCAGCCCACCGCCACGTGGTCGTAGGGCGCCAGGTCCAGGTCGTCCGGCAGGGCCAGCACGACCTCGGTGTCCTGGGTGGGCAGCCCCTGCAGGGCCTCGGGCTGGAGCGCCAGTCCGAGCTGGGTCACGACGCCGTCCTCGTCGGCCTGGGCAAAGGTCCACAGCTCGCCCTCGCCCAGAGACGCCCGGGGGCCGGTCGACACCCCGGAGTCGTCGGCACACGCCAGCAGGAGCCACAGCATCCGGTGGAGTGTAGCGCCGCCCCCGCCCCCCGGCGTAGCCTGCGGCGTGACCCTGGCCACCTCCAGCCGCGGCCCCCTGGCCCTGGGCGCAGCCGTCCTGCTCGCAGGCGCCCCAGCGGGCGCCGTCGAGCCCGTGGAGCGGGTGCTCATCTACTGGATGGCCTACGACAACGACCTGACGGTCCTGGCGGACCCGATCCTGGACATGATCGAGGCGGGCGTCACCAGCCCGGAGATCGTGGTGACGGTGCACGTGGACCGCCGGGGGCCCGGCGGCATGGCGCGCATCGTGATCACCGACCAGGGGCGGGAGACCACCCCCCTGCCCTGGGAAGAAGGCAGCGCCGAGCTGGGCGTGCTCCGGCGAGAGCTGGACCACGTGGCGGCCCGACACCCCGCGGCCCGGTACGGCGTGGTGTTCCTGGACCACGGCGGTCGCCTGGACGAGATGTCCCACGACGAGCACGGGGGGGCCAGCTGGCTCGATCCGCGCCATGTGGCCCAGGTCCTGGACCACTGGGACGACACCCACCCGGGTGCGCTGGACCTGGTCTTCCTGCAGCAGTGCGGCAAGGCGAGCCTGGAGACCCTGCACGCCTTTGGCCTGGCGGCCGACACCGTGGTGGCCAGCCAGGCGGTCATCGGGGCGCCGAATTTCTACTACACCAAGGCGCTGGGCGAGTTGAGCGCCCAGCCGACCTGGTACGGCGCCGCCCTGGGGGCGGCGATGGTCCGCCACGACCGCAGCGACATGTACCGAACCTACACCGTCGCCAGCGGGTCCGGCCTGGCCGCGCTGCCCAGCCACATCGATCCGGTCCTGGCGCCCCTATTGGCCCGCGGGAGCGCTCTGCGCTGGACCGGCGGACCGGAGCCTGTCTGGACCTACCGGGGCGAGCGCTACCTGGACCTGTTCGGCCTCCTGGGTCTGCTCTACGCCGACAATGGGCTCGATCCCGAGCCGGTGGAGACCCTGCGGGCGTGGTGGGACGCCCAGGTCATGCTGACCCACCAGGTCTCCCCCGCCCATCCCCGGGACGCCCAGAGGCTCTCCGGGGCGACGGTGCTCCTGCCCGACGCCGCCGGTGGCTGGCGGTCCTATGCCGACTTTCCGCTCTACCAGCAGACCCAGCTGGCCCTGGTGCTCGACCGACTGGTGCGCTGAGGCACCAGGGTCGGGGTGGCTGGGCCGGCTTCGGCTACTCCAGCGGTGAGAACTGGTGCACCAGCACATCGGCCAGGGCCGTCGTCTCGGGGCCCGGCGACTGGCTGAGCCACGCGTGTGTCACATCAAAGGTCCCGTCCAGCTTCTGGACCCGGGTCAAGCGGTTGTCCGCCTCGACCAGCTGCCCATCCCTGTACAACAGGTGCCCCGCAACCAGGCTGACCCGGGCGAGAGCGCGGTCATCGGGGCAGACAAAGCTGTCCAGGTTGACCAGGGAATCGGACAGCGGCATCCGGTCGAGCGCCACCAAGCAGGCGACCTCGAACACAGGCGTCTGCGGGTTGCCAGGGTCCAGGAAGCCCGCGCGGCGGATCGAGTCCACCGCGCCGTGCCAGTCCCCGACGGCAGCGTGCGCCTGGGCCTGGGTGAAGTGGTCCGACGCCATGCCCCTGGCCTGCTTGGACCCTCGTGGCGGGGTCGCCAGCTCTCGCAGGGTCCGCAGGTGCCCGGAGAGCGCGACCGGGTCGGCCAGCGCGGCCTGGAGGACCACCACCAACTCCCCCAGCTCCCTCGCGGCCTGGCGCACGCTCCCCGCGGGGTAGGCGCTGGGGTCGCAGTGGGGCACGATGCGCTCGACTCGGCTCAGCAGGTCATTCAGCGACAGGTAGGCCGTCGACTCCTGGGGGCCGTAGCCCAAGTTCTCCAGGGGGTTGTCGCTCAGTCGGCGAGCCAGGTATCCACGCAGCTCGGCCTCGGAGAGGTGGCCCGGGGGCACGGAGCGCCACGCGGGTGCGAGGAAGGGGCGGACCCGCACGTGAGCCACGAAGGCGTTGCGGCGGGCTTGGCGCACGGAGGTCTCGCCGCTGTTGAGCGGCTCCGAGTCCACCGAGACTTCGGACACGACCGAGTCCATCGCCTCCTCGAGGGCCTGGCTGTCGCTCAGGAAGCCGACGGTCAGGGCCGGGGAGTCGTCCAGGTCGGCGAGCTCCGTCGGCAACTCGTCGGTGCCCAGCGCCAGGTCCACGTCGTCGTCGAGGGGCTCCAGGGCCGAGGTCTCGATCGCCGGGTAGAGCTCGGTCTCCTGGGCTGCGAGCTCTTCGGTCCCGGCTGGCTCGAGCGTGTCCTCTGAGGGCGGCTCGGACGTGGGCTCCGGAGTTGGCTCGGGGACCTGCGGAGCGTCGGGCGGGGCCGGGGCGGCGGCGGGAGCGGGAGCCGGAGCCAGAGGCGAGGACCACATGGCGCGGATGCGGCTCCAGAGGCTGCGGTGAGACGTGGCCTGGGGCTCGGGCTCGTCGGCTGGCTCGGGCTCGTGCTCGTCGTCGGGCTCGGGCTCGTGCTGGGGCTCGTGCTCGGGCCCGTCTTCGTGTTCGGGCTCGTGCTCGGGCTCAGCCGGAACCTCGTCGGGAGGCTCGGGCTCGGGCTCGTCTTCGTGTTCGGGCTCGTCGTCGTGCTCGGGCTCGGGCTCGGGCTCGTCATCGTGCTCGTGTTCGCTCTCCGGTTCGGGCTCGCCCTCTGGTACAGCCGGAACCCCGTCGTCGTGCTCGTGCTCGTCGTCGTGCTTCGGCTCGCTCTCCGGCTCAGCTTCGCCCTCGGGCTCAACAGAAGCCGCGGGCTGGGGCACTTCGTCGTGCTCGGGCTCCGCCTCCAGCTCGGTCTCGCCCTCTGGCTCAGACGCAGCCTCGGGCTCTGCCGCAACCTCGTCTTGATCCCCAGGTTCGGGTGCAGGCTCTGGCTCGCTCTCGACAGCCGGCTCAGCCGCAGGGTCCGACTCACTCTCGCTCTCCGGCTCAACTGCAGCCTCGACCGCGCGATCCGGCTCAGCTTCCGGCTCAGCCGCAGCTTCGGCCTCGCCCTGTGGCGCCGCTTCCGGCTCAACCGCAGCCTCCGCCTCACTCCCGTCTTCCGGCTCCGCTTCCGGCTCAGGCTCAACCGCCGCCTCGCCCGCGCCTTCCGGCTCCGGCTCCTGCGCCGGCTCCTCCTCGGCCTCAGTCCCAAGCTCGTCCTGGTCCTCGACCTCGACCTCCGCCTGCTCCTCCGTGTCCCCCAGCTCGGCCTCGTCCTGGGCCTCGGCCCCACCCGCCCGGCCCCCCGGCACGCTGGCCTCGACCTTCAGGGGCGCATCCTCCTCCACATCCCCAGCCCCGCCCTCGGCCAGGCCCCCGAGCTCGATCTGGACCGGGGCAAACCCGCCCACCGCCGCGACCGGCGTCTCTTCCTCGGGCTGCTCCTCCGGATCCTCGAGCACCAGGGCCACCGTCTCGACCACCGGTGCCTCGGACGCGGGTTCGGACGGAGGCACTGAGCTCAGGGGCTCGAAGTAGTCGTCGGACGCCAGGCCGGAAGACGGCGGCAAGAGCTCCTCGGAGTCCCCGGACAGCTCGGGCAGGGCGTCGACGTCTGACGGCTGTTCCCCGCTCGCGGGGTCGAAGTCTCGGAGCTTCAGCGGTTCCTCGCGGGTCAGCGCTTCGACCACGTCGGCGCCGAAGTGGAACTCGGCCGGCTGGTCCCAGCTTGCGCGCTCGGCCGGGGGCTCCGATGGCAGCGCCTCGCTCACCAGGGGTTCCTCGACGGGCAGCTCAGCGTCGTCGCTGGGGCTGGCGTCGAGCTGACTGGGTGTGCCCGACCACTGGCCGTCCAGCTGGATGTCCACCGACTGGTACTCGCGCTCCAGGTCCAACAGAAAGGCCGGCGGCGCCGGGGCACCGCCGGACGCCGAAGGGTCCTGGTCGTCGAGGTCCGCCAGGAAGGCCGGCGGCGCCGGAACACGGCCCAGGGCCGGCTCAGGGGGTGCCGGGCGGGGCTTGGCCAACAGCTCGCTCACCCGGCTGCCGCGGATCTCGATCATCTGGAGCTGCAGGAGCAGATCCAAGGACCACCAGAACTCCCGGACCTGGCCCCGTCTGGCGTGCTTCAGGCTGTCCACAGCGTCTCTCAGCCGCGTGAAGGACCGGCACCGCCGCACGCACTCCAGCGCCGACGACTCCAGGTCATCGAGCATCGACTCGTCAACGGTGTCCACGACCAGCGGCTTGTCCAGGTCGGCCGCCAGCTCCAAGGCGATGAGCTCTGGCGAGCGCAGGTTGCGCAGCCCACGCACCGCGATGTCCATGAGCGGCAGAGGCAGGGTCAGCCCCAGATCGGCGCTGTCGCGCAGGGGCTCGACCCACGCTGTGGCGCCCGTGCCGACGAGCTTGGCCAGGAAGGTCCCGAGCCCGCGACAGGCCTCCATCAGCACGTCATCGACGGGGATGCCGGCGTTGACGGCCAGGGGCAGCGCGGCTGCGAGACCGCCTTCGAGGGTGATGCCGTCGGGGAAGCGGTGGGCCAGTCCGTCGAGCAGGTCCGGCACCGCGTCCACGCTCAAGACCTGGCGGTGCCGAACGTGCAGCTCCGCCCGCGTCCGGTCCGAGAGGATCTTCACCGTGCCTGATCGCTCGGTCAGGTGCAGGTCGAACAGCACCATGTGCGGCGAACCGTGCTTCATCCTTCCTCGGTCAGATCCTCGCGGGCGTGATCAAAGCACGACCGCCGTTCAACCAGGAGGACAATGTCCCCATGAGCGGGTCCAACACCGACGGCTTCACTCGGTGGATCGTCGCCATCGTGGCGTTGGAGGCCGTGGCGACCGTGCTCGACCTGGTGGCCGGACCTCACGCGGTGCTCCACTGGGAGGAGCGCGTCAACGCCAGGAACGGGGCGCTGTTCTCCTGCGGGCACGGAGCGAACTGGGCCGCGCTCCAGTACCGGACCTTCTGTGGTGGGTGCACGGCCGAAGGGCTGCTGGTGGCCCCGTTGTTCCAGGTCGCCGGAGTCACCGTGGGGGCGTGGAAGCTCGTGGTCGCGGCTCTCCACCTGGGCATCGTGGCAGCTATAGGGCTCCTGGCCCGCAAGCTGGCGGGCCCACTGGCTGGAATCCTGGCCGTGCTGTTGCTGATGGCAGCGCCCGGGTTCTACCGGGAGCAGGCGCTCACCGGCTGGGGCAACCACGCCGAGTCGAGCCTGTTTCCGCTGATCGCTGCCCTGGGGCCGGGGCCGATGGGGGCCCGCGCCGTGATCGCCGGAGGGGTCCTGGGCCTGGGGATCTGGTTTGCGCCCATCACGGCGCACGCCGTGCCGGCGCTGGCGTGGCTCCACCGCGGGGGCCGGCACCTGGTGGGCTTTGGCGCCGGCCTGGCCCTGGGTCTGCTCCCGGTGGTGTCCTTCCTCCGCGCCCGGCCGGCCGGGGCCACGGAGACGGGCGAGCTGTGGACCGGTCTGTCCCTCGCCCCGCCAGGCGAGCTGCTCGGCCTGTTGTCGGGGCAGGGGATCGGCGGCGGCCTGTGGTCGCCCTTCGAGTATGGGGAGCTCGGCCTGCTCGGCCCGGTCTGGTGGGGCACGCTCTGGCTCGTGGCCCTGGTGGGGGCCTGGCTCCAGGCCCGCCGGAAGGCACCTCTTCGGGGACTGCTCGCCCTTGCCCTGGGCGTGTTGATCGCGCTGTTCGCCGTGCGGCACGACCTGTGGCGCCAGCTCCCGGAGTTCCCGGACCACCCCACCTTCAACCTGCGCTACCTGGCCCCGTTCGTGCCGTGGCTGGTGCTCGGCGCAGCGGTCGCTGCGGTCCAGGTGCCCCGACTTCGGCGAGTCACCGGGATGGTGATCGCGGGCCTGATCTTGAGTGGCCTGGCCCTGCGCGGGACCTCGTGGTCGGCGTGGCACCCGGACCGCCTGGCCGAGCCGGTGGTGACCCGGGCGGAGCGCCTGGATCGCACCGTGCCGCTGGGCCAGCCCCCTCAGCCGAATCGCCGGCAGCAGGGCCGGCCCCAGGACCTGCGGGCCGCCCTGGACTGGCTGGGCGATCACCGGGACTCGCTGGACACCTGCCGCGGGGTGCACCTGGCCGAGCTGGGCCGGCGGCTGGGCGTCGCCTCGGATCCGAGCCCCTGGGTGGCCGGCGCACTCGCTGCCGCCGACACCCCGGCGTCCCGGGCCCTGCTAATCGACGGCATCGCCCGTGGACTCGGCACGCCTGGGGACCTGGCCGGGTCCCTGGCGGCCCTCGGTCCCCTGGGCCCGGCCACCGGCCAGGCCTGGGGCCACGTCAATGCCCACCGTCACCGGGCCGCGACCTACGAAGCGCTCCAGGCCGCGCTCCCGGCGTCGGTCGTCGACGGCATCTGCGCCGCGCGGCGGGCCCCCGACGCTGACCGGCGTCGCGGGCTGAGGCCCGGGTGGCACGTCGACGACCCGGGCGACCCGAAGGGCTGTCCCGCCCCGGCCGGCGCCCGGCGATAGACGTTCCGCCCGCCCCGGAGCCCCCATGACCGCGCAGTCCGCACCCGAAGTCCTCCCCCACGGCAAGGTCACCTGGCAGGCCCGCGGCGGCGTGGCGGTGCTCACGCTGACCAATGCCCCAGCCAACGGCTACTCCCACGAGATGATGCTCGACCTGGACCAGGCCATCCTGCGGGCCCGGTTCGACGCCGGCGTGCACGTGATCGTGCTGGCAGGGCAGGGCGAGCGGTTCTTCTGCGCCGGCGCTGACATCCAGGTGCTGCGCACCATGACCCCGCGCTTCAAGTACCAGTTCTGCCTGCATGCCAACGAGACCCTGCTCCGCTTGGAGCACACGCCCAAGCTCACCATCGCCGCCCTGGGCGGGCACTGCGTCGGCGGAGGGCTCGAGGTCGCCCTGGCCTGCGACCTGCGCTGGGCCCGGACCGGGTCCGGCCGCTGTGGCCTGCCCGAGGTCGCACTCGGCGTGCTGCCCGGCACCGGCGGCACCCAGCGCTTGGCCCGTGCACTGGGGCGCAGCCGGGCTCTGCAGTGGATGATCGACGGCAGCCTGCACAGCCACCAGGACGCCCTGGCGGTCGGCCTGGTCCACCGCCTCTTCGACGCTGACGACGACGCCGGCTTCCTGGACCAGGTCGTCGAGGCCGCCGGCGCCTACCTGCCACCCCACCGCGCGCCGCTGGCCGTCGGCCACATCAAGCGGGCGGTGCAGTCCGGGCTCGAGGTCCCCCTGGAGTCAGGCCTGGCCCTCGAGCGCGAGCTCCAGGCGTCCCTTTTCCAGTCCCAGGACAGCCAAGAGGGCATCGCCGCATTTCTCGACAAGCGAAAGCCCGTGTTCAAAGGGGAATAGTTGAGCTCAGCACCCCCGTGGCTCCCATCGTCGGGCCGGCGCCACCGGGGGGAGCCTTGGACTCTGACATCGGCTGGCCCGACCACACGGGCGGCAGCATCCGGCTGGTCATCGAGCAGGTCCCAGCGGGGTCGTCTCGATCTTTCTGGTCACACTCCGCGCGGATTGAAGGTACCTTGGGTACTGTCCCGTCAGGGCAGCGGGAGGAGACACCATGCGCGACCGCAAGGTCTTCGCCGGCTTCGGCCATGCCCTCGGCCCGCGTGGCCTGTTCTACGCCAGCTGGCTCACCATTCCATTCTTCGTGGCGCCCTGTGGCGGCCTGTCCGACAGTGCCTACCCGACCGGCAGCGCCACCGCTCTATTGTCCGGCTCCGGCCAGGCGATCCTGGCGGTCAACGAGGACCTGGGCACTCTGTCGAGCGTCGATCTGACGACCCAGGAGGTCCAGGAGATCGCCGTCGGCGAAGAGCCGACCCGCCTGGCCCGCATTGGAGACCGCGTCTACGTCTCCCTGCGTGCTGAGCGCGGGATCGCCGTGCTGACCGACAGCGGTGGCCAGCTCACCCTAGACACCGTGGTCGACACCGGCGCCGAGCCCGTGGGCCTGGTGGCGTCCGAGGACGGCAAGTCGCTCTACGTCGCCTTGTCCCAGGACGGCATCGTGCAAGAGCTGGATCCCGAGGACATGAGCGTGCGGCGCTCCTGGGAGATCGCCGACGAGCCCCGCTGGCTGGCGCTCCACCCGGATCACAAGACGCTGTTTGTGGGCTCCGCCTTCCGCGGCACCCTGACGTGGATCGACCTGCGCGACGGCACCGCCACCGAGCTGGGGCTGCCCGACATGCTCGGCAGCGACCCCAACACCGGTCAGAACCGTGACCTGTCCGGCCGGATCACCGGCGACATGGCCATCACCGCCGAGGGCGACCTGTTGGGCATCCCCGTGCTCTTCGTGGACAACCTGTCCCCGGTGGGCGAGGACGAGCCCGACGCCAGTCCCCAGCTCCAAAGCGGCTACGGCGCCGGTGCCACCACCAACAGCGTCAGCCGGTTCAACCCGTCGATCGTGACCATCCCGCTGAACCCGGGTGGCCTGCCCGACGACGACTTCATGGAGGCCAGCCTGCTCGTGGGTCCGGCCGACGTGCCTGGCGACAGCTTTGGCGAAAATGTTCGCAGCTACCTGAGCGGCGTCACCTTCTCCCCCGACGGCAGCGCCATGTTCGCGGCCATGGAGGGCTCTCGCGTGGTCGTGGCCGCCAGCACTCGCGACGTGCGCCGCGGCATCGACGGCGAGGACTTCCCCGACGTGCCGGCCGAGCGCGGCGAATTCACCACCGTCGCGTCCACCTTCATCGTCACCGATGCGGGTCCCCGGGGCGTGGTGTTCGTCGACGACGACTCCGCCTGGGTCCACAGCTTCCTCGACCGGACCGTCGCCGACCTGCGGGCCGACGTCGCGCTGACCGAGCTGGCCCAGGCCGACGACATGGGCTTTGCCGACGAGAGCACCTACCAGGTCTCCGACGGCATCCCGTTGACCGACGACCGCCTGGACGACGACATCGAGTACGGCCGCCGGCTGTTCTTCAGCGCCGTCGACAGTCGCATGTCCCATCCCGGGGCTGGGGTGTCCTGCTCGACCTGCCACTTCGATGGCCGGACCGACGGACTCACCTGGACCTTCGTCGATGGTGTGCGCCAGACCCCGACCCTGGCGGGCGACGTGTCCCTGACCGCGCCGATCACCTGGTCCAAGTCGGTCGACAGCGTGGCCGACGAGGCCATGGCCACCAGCCAGGACCTGATGGGCGGCGACGACCTGTACCCAGAGGACGCAGCGCGGATCGACGCCTTCGTGAACAGCACGCGGCACGTGGACATCTCCACCGACGACCTGAACGCCGACGCCATCGCGCGGGGAGCCGAGATCTTCCACCGGGACCAGGTCGGCTGTGCCGACTGCCACACCGGCGCCCAGGGCACCGACAACGAGCACCACGCGCTCTACGGGCTGGACGCCGTCAACACGCCGCCGCTCCGCGGCATCGCCGCGACCGCGCCCTACCTGCACGACGGGTCCATGCGCACCCTGGCGCAGCTCGTGGACAAGCTGGTCGACGGCAGCATGGGCGACACCTCGTCGCTGACGGCCGACGAACAGGCGGATCTGGTCGAGTACCTCAAGAGCCTGTAGGGGCTCTCGTCGGCGTCCGGTTGATCCCTCGAGCCGCCCCCTCGGCCCTGGTGCCGGTGGGGGCGGTGTCGCGCGCCTGGGCTCGCTGACTGTCTGGAGACACTCAGAGGGGTCGAGTGAGGGGGGCCACGCACTCAGAGGGCCTGAGTGAGGGGGTGACCGGCCGAGTGGGTCGCCAATGACGGCCGACCCCGTCACTCAGGCCCTCTGAGTGCACCTGGGGCAGGTCCGCGGGCCGGGCCCCGTCACTCAGGCCCTCTGAGTGCGAAGGGCCCCTCACTCAAGCCGTCTGAGTGCGGCTGGCCCGGGCGAGTGACCTGTTAGTGCGGGACCCATGGCCAACGAGATGCCCACGGAGCCCGCCGACGCGTACTACGACCGCATGACGTCCGTGTGGGCCGGGCAGTACCCCTCCACCGAGACCGTCGAAGACTACGAGGCCTTCCAGGCCGAGATGGGCGCCGACCGGTCCATCGCCAACATCGTGGAGACCCTGATGGGCCACGTGCCGCTGCACCAGGGTCGGGTGCTGGAGTTCGGCTGTGACAACGGCGTCCTGCTGAACTTCTTCGACGGTCAGCGGCTGGAGCGGTTCGGGGTCGACATCAACCCGGCGTCGATCGCACGCGGTCAGAAGCTGTTTCCGGGGCTGGATCTGCGGGTGAGCTCGGGGGTGAGCGTGCCGTTCGAGGATGACTTCTTCGACGTGGTGGTGGTGTCTGCGGTGCTCAAGCACATCCGGCCCCAGGAGCGGCCGGCGCTGTATCGAGAGTTTCGGCGAGTGGCGCGACACGTGATGGCGTTTCACGAGGAGACAGCAGCGCCGTCGCGGGAGGTCTTCGGGGGGTTCGTGTTCTACCGGGCGGACTTCACTCGGGAGCTGGGTGGGGTGTTCGAGCGGGTGCACGAGCTGCGGACGGCTGGGCACGTGTACGAGGTGTACCGGACCTGAGGGCGAGCCCAAGGCCGGGTGCAGCGGTGCAGCCCCAGGATCAGGACCGTTGCCAGCGTGGCATGGGCCAGGGCCAGTCCGATGCGCCCGAGAGGTGCTGCAAGCGACCACCCACCACCACCCTCGCGCTCCGCGGCCCACCACAGCCTCGCCAGCCCGTGCTCCGTCACCCCCCCGAGAGTTCGCGCCCGAGGCGCACCCGGCTCCTCCCCGTCGCCTTCGGCAGCCCCTCGTGGCGGCCAGCGCTTCCGCAGGACCGGCCAGAGTTCAGTCGCACCGAGTCAAGCCACACCGTCCGCCACCTCCATCCTGGCTGTCTGGCGAAGCCACGTGGCCGCTTCCGTGGCAAGGAGGACGACGCGCACGAGGAGAGCGCCGGCCTCGTCTCACGACAGGCACTCCGTCAGTGGCGCAGCCCGCTCCCCGAACCCGGCCCGCCCTGAATGTCCGGATCCCGGCCACTCACCGTCCCTGGGCCACCCCAACCCAGCTGAATGTCCGCAATTCGGACATTCACCCCGGCCACCCCTCTCACCCCCGCGCCTTCTGCAGACTCGGCGGCAACGCGACCGACCGCATCCCCCCCTCCTCCAACCACTTCTTCGCCGCCGCCTCGGCCGTCTCGATCAAGACCGCCGCCTGCGAGAAGTCATACGGCTTCACCGTGATCGGACAAGGCGGCTGCACCACATGGATCGGTACCCGCTGGTCATACGCATCCAATTCCCCGATCAACTGACGCACCTGGCCGATCACCAGCGCATGCACCAGCATCTCGAGCGGCGACTCGGGCACGCCGCCCAGCCGACACGAGTACCCAGAAGGCAAGAGCACGATGCGCTCCGCGCCGTTCGCGATCGCCTCGGCCACCGGCGCGTGACTGCCAACCCCTCCGTCCATCAACAGCTGCCCGTCGATCTCCACCGGCGGCCAGACCGACGGGATCGCCGCGCTGGCCATCACCGCCTGCAGCGCCGGACCCCGGGACAACACCACCTCGCGCCCGGTGCGCACGTCCGTGGCCACCAGGTGACACGGGATCGCACAGTGCTCCAGCCGCTCCACCGGCGCATGACGGGCCATCAAGCGCCGCAGGTGATCGACCTCGAACACGTGGGTCTGACGGCCGTTCAGCAGCCCGAACAACATGCCCGGCTCCCACTGGACCAGGTCCTCTCGCCGGATGTCCAGCCAGACCTGCTCCAGGAAGTCCACCGCCTCGGACCGATCAGGCCCCCCGGCGTACCCGACAGCATTGACGCTGCCCGCCGACGCCCCCACCACCAGGTCCGCGTGCACACCCCCATCGCGCAGAGCCTTGAGCATGCCCACCTGGACCGCTCCCAGGCTGGCACCTCCGGTGAACACGAACGCGGTGCGGGGCGCCACTCACAGCGCCTTGGGCTGAAGGAAGGCCACCAGGGACCACGGGCCCCCCACGGCCTCTGTCCAGCTCTCACCGTGCGACTCGAGCAGCGCGGCATTCGCGGTGGTCATCGAGGTGGGCACCCCCGACAACACGGACACGGCATGCTCCCAGCCCGGGTTGTGGCCCAGGCACAGGACCGTGCCCCAGCTGTCCTCCCAGCTGCGGGCGGCGTCCTGGATGGCCCCCAAGCCCGCCAGGTAGAAGGCCTGGACGTAGAGGGTCGGCACCTCGTCGTCGAAGGCGCCCTCCATTCGAGCCCAGGTCTGGCGGGTCCGGTTGGCGGTGCTGCAGACCACGACGTCGGGCACCCACCCCAGAGCACAGAGGGCATCGGCGATCCGCGGCGCGTCCCGGCGGCCCCTGGCGTTCAAGGGCCGCTCGTGGTCGGTGAGCCCCTGGTCCTTCCAGGCGCTCTTGGCATGACGCATCAGGATGAGGCGGCGGGCAGGAGCCGTCATGGCCCCAGTCTACGCGCGCCTCGGCCCTGAAGGGCTTAGCAGCGGGCCGCGAGCTCGGTCTCGGCGCTGAGCCAGTTGGCAACGGGATCCTGGCCGCCGGACTGCCAGAGCTGGTAGGCCCGGGACGCGATCTGCTCCGCGGTGGGCGGGGCGGGCGGGGCGGCAACCACAGCCGCCGGGGCCTTGGCCGCCCGCTTGCGTGGCGTCGCACGCTTCTTGGCAGGGGCGCGGGTCGTGGCCTTCTTGCGGGGGCTCTTGCGCGGGGTCTTGGGGGCTTCGGGCATGGTCTGGTCTCCTCTTGGACCCGGATGGGTCGGTTCGGAGAGAGCGTGACTCATCACTGTGTCACGCTAGTGCCGGACAGGCAGCACTCAGGGAAAGGGGCGATCGGTGACCCGGGCCAGGTCCTTGAAGGCCTGGCGGTCCTCTTGCTTGAGCACCATCAGCGCGGCGTTGGTGCCGGCCTTGGTCGCGATGGGCACGCCGCCGCCGTACTCGGCCCAGTGCCCGCTGAGCAGCAGGTTCTTGACCGGCGTCTTGTAGTGGGCAATGCGGGCCTGGATGTTCGCCTTGCTGGGGCGGGCGGCCATGATGCTGCCGCCCTTGTTGCCGGTGTAGCGGAGGTGGGTCACCGGCGTGGCCACGTCGAGGTGGGCGATGTGGTCCTGGAGCCCCGGGGCCATGGTGGCCTCGACCCGGTCCAGCACGACCTTGGCGTAGTCCTGCTTGAAGGTCTTGTAGGCGGCGCCCCGCTTGAGGCCGTCCTCGGTCCGCCAATAGTTCCCGTACTCCAGCGTCGCCGGGCAGTAGACGGTCAGGGTGCCCTTGCCCTCGGGGGCCATGGACGGGTCGCGCACAGTGGGCGCCAGGATGCTCAGGCCGCTCTTGTGCGGGTCGCCGCCGTTCAGCTCCTGGCGCGTGACGCCGTCTCGGGACAGGTAGATCATCTCCTGGCCGAAGCCGAGCTGCTGGGCCGGACAGTCCAGGCCCAGGGACAGGGTGACCGAGGAGTCGTAGAGCTCGGCCCGGCCCAGCTTGTCCAACAGGTCCTGGGGCACCACGCCGGTCGGGAGCATCTTGGTGTAGACGGTCTCCAGGTCACAGGCTGCGAGTACGTAGCGGGCGCGGATGTGCTCGCCGGACTCCAGGCGCACACCGGCTGCCCGGCCGTCGTCGAGCAGGATCTCCGCCACCCGCTTCTTGAGCACCACCTCGCTACCGAAGCCCCGGGTGCGCTCGACGAGCCACCGGGGAAAGGCCTGGCTGCCCCCGACCGGCGGGGCCTGGAAGTCCCGATTGTAGGCCCAGCCCAGGGGGATGAGCACCGCGAGTAGCTGCTCCTCGGAGGCGAAGATCTCGCTGAGCCGGCCCGATGGGACGTACTGGGCCAGGCCCTCGACGGCGGTCTTCTTGTAGACCCGGGCAAAGGGCATGCCCCACACGGCCATGCGCAGGCCGTAGATCATCTTGTCGAACAGGCCCATGGTCTCGGTGGCCCGCATCAGGTGGGCGTACCGCATCATGCGGTCCCCGAACACGGCGGCGTCCTTGAACATGCGGTTCAGGCCGCGTTCGTTGCCGGGCAGGTCCGCGATGAGCTGCCGTCGCAGCTCGTCGGGCCGATCGGTGAGCAGGTAGTCGAAGGAATCGCCCTTGTAGCGGCGAATGTCGTGCAAGGGCTCGCAGACGGGAAAGTCATCGCCGATCCAGCTCAGGATCTTGTGCACGAAGCCGCCAGGGCCACACTGGTTCAGCCAGTGGATGGCACTGTCGAACACGAAGCGCCGCCGGGTGAAGCCGGCCAGGTAGCCACCCGGCCGTCGCTCGGGCTCGATGACCACCACCTCGCGGCCGGCCTTGGCCAACAGCGCCGCGGCGGTCAGACCGCCCATGCCGGCGCCGATGACGACGACCTCGGCCTCGGTGGGCACATTCTGCTTCACGGGGCGATCGGACCGATCGGCCGCCCCAGCGCTTCGGCGACTCGGACAGCGGCGTTTCGACCGCTGAGCATCGCCCCCAGGATGCCGTGGCCGGCCCGCTGGCTGGCCCCGCACAGGAACAAGCCCTCGACCGGGCCGCGGTAGCCGGGGCGCTTCTGCATGAACTGATCCGGCGTGCAGGCCAGGCCGTAGCCCGTGCCGTCGCTGGCCGAGGTGTAGCGAGAATGGGTCACCGGGGACGCCGACTCGCGGAACACGATGGTCTCGCGGGTGCCCGGGAACAGGTCCTCCAAGCGGTCGACCAGGCCGTCCTCGATCCTCTGCTTCAGCGCCTTGTACACCGGGTCTCGCCGGTAGGTATTGTTCTCGTAGGCCTCGCGGCTGACCCCCCACTTGTCCAGGGTACCGGGCACCAGGGTCATGATCTCGACGCTGGTCACGCCGTCTGGGGCGTGGCCCGCCGAGTCCGGATCCTTGAGGCTGGCGCTGGTGATGTAGCAGCCCTCGGGCGCCACCGTGTCCCGGGCCCGGGCGTCCAGGTACATGCCATCGAAGTCGGTGCGATCGAACTGCCACACGTTGTGGGCCCCCATGCCCTTCTCGGTCATGTCCGCGGTCACGCCCAGGAAGGTCATGAAGATGGCCTCGGCCATCTTGAAGCCGCCCAGGCGCTGCCGCCAGGCCCCGGTCACCGCGTCGGCCGGGAGCAGCTCGCGCAGGGTGACCATCAGATCGGCATTGGACACCACGAGCTTGGCCCGCACGTCGTGCCGGACCTGCTTGCGGGGCTCGGTGCGCACGCCGACGGCTCGGCCGTCGACCACCAGGATCTCCTCGATCCCCCGAGACAGACACACGGCCCCGCCGGCGGCCTCGATGGTCTCTGCCAGCCGGTCCGAGATGACCTGGCCGCCGCCCTGGGGGTACCAGGCGCCGAGCAGGTAGTGGTTCACCAGGCCGGCGTGCAGGATGGCCGAGACCTCGCTCGGAGGCAGGCCGTAGTCGCCGTTCTGGCCCAGCATGACCGCCCGGAGCATCGGGTCGTCGGTGCAGGTGTCCAGGAACTCGCCGATGGTGGCGTTCTGATTCCGCGCCACCAGGCGGCCGTGGCGCAGGGCGGTGGCGGCGAGCTTGAGACCCGGTCGCCCCCGCTGCTCGACGGTCTTGCGGCCCATGACGTCGACTTCCTGGATCAGCCGGCAATACCGGTCGATGCCCTTGACCTCGCTGGGGAACAGCTCGACCATCCGGTCCCGGTACAGGTCGCGATCCGCCGGGACTCGGAACTCCAGGTCCGGGAACACCAGGCGGTCGAAGCCATCGGGGTCCATCTCGCGGAAGGGCACGTCGATGCCGACTCCACGCAGGATGCGCGGGATCAGCCCGTCGGACGCGCAGTCGCCCACGTAGTGCAGGCCGATGTCGAAGATGTAGCGCTCGGACCCGGCGCCGCGGGCGAACTGGGTCGCGCAACCACCGGCCACGTAGTGCCGGTCGAACACCGCCACCTTGAAGCCCTGCTGGGCCAGATAGGCCCCCGCGGTCAGCCCACCTGTGCCGGCCCCGACGATGGCGACATCGACCTCTTCGGGGATGGGGGCGGTGACCCTGGAGCGGGTCGCGTGCTTGGGATCCAGGACGGCCATGCCCGGGGTCTATCCGGTGGTCATCGGCCGGATCACCGAAGTTGATCGGACGATGGCGAGCCAGGGCTGGCCAACTTCGGTGATCCGGCCGATCAGACCCGGCGGGCGATGGCCCGGGCCACGCCTCGGTCACCGTGCCAGCCCTCCTCCAGGTACAGGACCTCGAGGTCGCCGAGCCCGGCCCGGACCTCGCCCGGCTGGGCCAGCCACCGCAGGCTGGGCCGCTCGTGGCGCGCGGCGTGCAGCACGTGCAGGACCTCGACGATCAACACGCCGCCCGGCACGAGCGCCCGCCGGAGCGCAGGCCACAGGGCGCCCGGCCGGTAGCTCAGCACACTGACCGCGTCCCACTGGCCACTCGGCAGCACGCCAGTCGCCAGGTCCGCCCGGACCTACATTCCAGCCTTCCCGGCAGACCTGGTCTTCCTTTTTCGCAGCCTCGCTTTCGTGAAGATGTCGGGGGACCAGCCCAGCAGCTCGAGAACCTGCTCGGCCT
>Ga0209992_10001215_pt1 | contig 28591 bp, 27 predicted proteins | sample 2SBtaG_2_FD_182564 | JGI IMG/M metagenome (GOLD analysis project Ga0209992, IMG submission 182564) | Deep subsurface microbial communities from Kolumbo volcano to uncover new lineages of life (NeLLi) - 2SBTROV12_ACTIVE470 metaG (SPAdes)... | ecosystem: Environmental > Aquatic > Marine >... | reverse complement strand
GAACCCTAACTTCATGAACGCGCACACGTTGGCTCAGCGTTTAAAAGAAATACATGTTAGTGCAAGGCACCAATGTATCAGAGAATTAAAAATAACCAGTGCAAGCTATTCTATCTCAGACACGATAACAGAAGAAGATTTGCTAGAAAGGCTTGAGGATAACTTAAGTATGTGACCCTCAATTGAAATAAGGGTCAAAGCAAATAGCTATAACTTAACTGATTCACCCTCATTCAACACTATTACAGGTGTGTCAGCGTTCATCTGCTCATACATATGTAACAACCTAAACAAGGCGGAGTGGGAGGTTTTATCGCCCATCTGCCACGATGCATTGCCATAGCCCCAAGGGATCATCACTTTACAATTCATGTCTTTTGCAGCAACTAAGGCGTCTTCAGGTGTGGTGTGCACTTTCCGATACCATTTAGGGTGTTGCTCGCTGTGGTAGGAGGCGATAGGGATCAGGCATACATCCATCTGGCCATATTTAGCGGCAATATCTTTAAAGTGTGGAGAGTAGCCTGTATCACCAGCGAAGAATAGCTTTTTGCCTTGTTGCTCAATCACCCAGCCGCCCCACAAAGTTGCGTCATTATCTTCATGAATAAAAGGCACTAAGATCCGGCTACTGAAGTGATTGGCAGGCACAAAGTGAATAGTGCTATTACCTACTTTTTTACTCGAATACCAAGCCATTTCAGTAATTTTATAGCCGTTTTCTGGAAAGTGATCAGCAAAGCCTAATGGTGTTAAAAACTCACTATTTTTACCAATGCGCGCTAAGTCATCTTTTTTAAAATGATCATAGTGTATATGTGAATACATAATGGCATCGGTTTTTGCAATATCACCTTCTTCAAGTTCAATAGTTGGTGTTCTATCGACTCCTGCAACTATGTGAAACGCCCAGTTAACCGGCCAATCAAAATCATCTGAAACAGGGTCGAATAAGAACTGCTGACCATTCTTTGTGGTGATTTTAAAACTGGCATGGCCTAGCCATTGCACATTAAACCCAGACTTCAAATTTACAGCTGGGTTTTTACCTGTAAATTGGCAGCTTTGCATGTCAGATTTGCACTTAATGATAGGACTAGGTGGGTAACAGTCTTCACTACAAGTGACTGGATAATCTTTAAACTCATCGTAAATATTTTTATAACGATCGGTATATCCATCTGTGGTTTTATTTTTGACTATCGCGTTTTCTGGAATGAGGGTTTCAACCTGATTGCTAACAGAGCAGCCTGCTAATGTCGCTAAAGAGAAAAGTAATGCTAACTTCTTCATTAGATTTCCTTGTTAAATTTTTGCGTGATTTTAACAGGTTTAACAAAACACTCTATGGTTTGATGGTGTTTAAATGTAAGCAAACATAACAGGTTAAACGGAGTCTGTATATTTAGTGAACATGTGTAATCTGATAACATACTTAGGCCGTAATAAGTAATATGTTCAATAAAATGCGAATCGTTATGTCTCTAAAACTTATATGGTGTGGAGTAATTTTAATGGCTTCGTCGTCTGTGCTAGCAGAAACTAAATTGACTTTACTCGATTGGTTCGTGGTAAATGACACAGTTATGGGGGGACTTTCTGAAAGTCGTTTAGTGGTTGGTGCACATTCCATTGAATTTAAAGGAGATGTGTCTTTAAGAAATAATGGCGGGTTTGCTTCTGTTCGTACGCCTTTTAATTTAGAAAATAGGAATGCTGAACAATTAAGTTTCGTTGTAAAAGGTGACGGTAAGCAGTATCAGCTTAGATTAAGAGTGGACCAGTATCTCGATGGACCTGCCTTTGTTTATAAATTTCAAACCTCAGCAAATAAAACACAAACACTCGTTGTCACAGAAGATGACTTTACGCTCATGTATCGTGGTCGCGCTTTTTATGCTGATTATCAACTCAATTTCGATGATGTCAGATCTCTTGGTTTTATGATCAGTGAAAAGCAGGCGGGCGAGTTTTCCCTTGAGGTGCAGGCGATCACACCGCTAGGAAAAATTTAAATATCATTTATAGATTTGGTTTATTTGAATAGGCCTTTTTTAATGAAACAATCCATCTACCCATGAGGCAAATCTAGAGTAACGGTCTGGAAGTGCCTTGTTTTCTATTGTGTTGATAAGAGTGCGGCTCCAAACGCCGTCCAAGTTACCATTGGTTAAATATATAATAATGATGCTGTCAGTCATGTTTTCTTTGAAGAGCAATTTTACTCTGAGTACACCTCCGCCATCATGACCAACCGATTGCCAATTACCAACTTCTTCATATTCCCAACTTGAGGCGAAATAATTTCTTGAACCATCTCTTAACTGTGAAGGTTGCCAAAGGCTTTCAAGCACTGATTTTTCAACCAGCTCGCCATTGATTAATGCCGAAAGAAAAACACTAAGGTCGTGAATATTTGAATAAGCGTCAGAATGTGTATTTGCATAGACAGGAAATGTATATGGATTTACCTGCAACGCATCACCGCTATTTGGTAAATAAGCTGTCACAGATTGAAACGTCGTATTCATTCCTTTGATAAATGTATTATGCATTTCCAATGGCGTTAAAATTCGTGTTTGAACTAGTGTTGAATAAGGCTGTTTAGTGATCTTCTCTAGTAGTAACTTAATGACTAAATAATTAGTTTGGTTATATCGAATGGTGCTATTCGGCTTAAATTGCAATGGCGTATTGCTTAGAGCTTGAATCGCAGTATCAATGCTTTCTGGCGCAAAGACTTGCTTGTCATCATAGTCAAAATACTCAGGTAAGCCAGTACTGTGGTTTAAAAAATGGGCTACAGGTATAGGTTGCCAAACTTTCGGTAAGTGCTCAAGATACTCGCCAATTGGGTTGTCTAAATCGATTTTGTTTTGCTCTACAAGCTGAAATAGCAAGGTGCTAGCGAACAGTTTACTGACTGAGAAAATAGGAAAAATGCTGTCTTTAGTCACTGGATTAGTGCGAGATATATCCGTATCACCCATAGCGTGAGCAAACAGCAGATTATTATTGTGCTTAACTAATACTGCTTGTGCCAATAAGCCGTGTGTCTCAGCATTACTTTGCATTTGTAAAGTAAGCGATTCTTGCAGATTATCGGTTTGTCTCGCACAGCCTAGCAGGAGTAACAAGCATAAAGCGCTTAAGGTGAGTGTTTTCATTGAAAATTATGCTCCTTGCAAATAGGCCCTGTGATTTTACTTTGTTTGAGCAGAACAAAATAGAGCCACATGACGGGTGGCTCTCTGTGAACGTTTATGCGGCTAGCTAAAATCTAAATTGTTCAAAGCTTAAAGTGTTTAAAACTTAGAAGCGAACAACGGCCTTACCGACTTGTGTAATGCTCACATCTGAATTTTGGCTACTGCTTAAAATAAGGTTACAACGGCCATAATTTGGTTTTGCTGTAATATTTGCCGGTAGTGCTATACGAGGTTCAAGATAAGCATCACACCTAAGTTGGACATGACCTGCTCCTTTTAATGTCACTTTACTACGAGAAACGCCAACACTCTTGGGCGTGTTTTTATCTAATTTAACGCTTTGCGTGATAGTTGGGGTTTGTTGGTATAACCCTGAAATATCTGCCATCGCTTTTTGTTGTGCTTGCTCTGAAATATTCACACCTGGTACATGATTGAGTGCCAGCAAAGCGCGTTTTGCATTTAAGAAATCTTGTTGGTAAAGATACAGCTGCATCAAGTTTTGAATACAAGGTACGGCAAACTCTTTTGGCAAATGCTTACGCAAAAAATAAGCGCGCTGTAACTGTTTTTCATAGCTATGCCAGTCTTGCAATGCATAAAAGTATTGAGATTTCAGCCAAGCAAAAAGCGCTTGCTCATTGAGGTTTTTAGTGTGGCTTAGCAGTTCTTCAAAATGTTCGTGTGCTTTCTCTAGTTGCTGAGTTTTAATTAGTTTATCAATGACATCATAATCACTAACAAATCCCTTCGAAGCACGGTTATTGTTTGAGTTTGTAGTAGGGGCTGTTGAGTAGGTATAAGAGAAAAAGCGTGCCGCATCATGGGCTTTGCCTTGGTAGGTAGCCGCTTCGAATTCTAGATTGCTTAAGTATTTCTTGGCTTTTTCGGTCGTCGGCTTTACTTCTGAGTCGAATAAAACAGTCACCTCACCTAATGAACCATCGGCTTTAACAATATAGTTTACGAGCGTATAGCCTTCGTGGCGACTCAGCATAGAATCTGACTTGAATTGCGCGTTATTGTTTTCGATGACTTTAATTGGTGTGCTTGGCTGAGCGGATGTGCTAAATGCAGAGCATAAAAGAGCAGTAACGGTGGTAAGTATAAGTATTTTCAAAAATTTATCCCTATGTGTTATGAAAGCGAGCAGAAGCGCGATATCGAAAATAATAACAATATAAATTGTATTAATGAATTAACCTGAGCTCTGAATAATAAAACTATCTCCAGCGGCTACTTTCAACATTAATTGCGTTGAACGTCTACTATTGGCGCGTAAATTCGCCTTGCCTACATGGATTTAGGTACCTTGGTTATAGAAGGACGCGTGAGCGGTGAGACCGCTAAAAGTCTCCGGCTGCAGGCTTGAAAATACGCTTATTATTTCAATATCAATATGTAAGTAGAACTATTAACCAAAACTCAGGTTAAATTATGGTTTTGCTATATATTGTAAAACACTTTTCACAAAAGGAGATTTTGCTTTGCTATAGTCATCTTGCACGGTTTGTCCATCGGCTATAACCTGTTGTTTTGTTGCTTCATATAGGGCGCGTGCATCTGGGTTATTAAGCATGTGAGCTTTAAAGTTAACTTGCTTTAAATGCTCTTCGCTACCAAATTCAATGACATGTACATGAACTTGGAAGGTTTCATTTTTAAAAATAACTGCAATATCTTTGCGGGGGCGATTTTCAGGAAACGGTTTATTACTGTGTTGGTCGCTGAAACCAATACTTTTTAAATGTTCGACCGCTTTAGTTAGCTCACTTGCTTTATATAATATTGAAATATCAATAATGCCTTTGCCCGCAACTTTAAAAGAACTAGACCCAAAATGTAGAAACTCGAAATCAGGGTGAGCTAATTGTGCAATCACAGCCTGTGCAACGTCTAAAAAGATGTCTCGCCAAGGGTTAAAACTTGCCGGTACAAGTTGATAGGGAATGAATTTAACTTTTACATACTCTGTTGGTGCGCTTTGACTTTATTGTTTGATCTTACGCTTTGCTCAGACTGTTTAACAGCATAGATGGATTATCTACGCCTAGATAAATTGTAGATTTTCCACTAATTGGGCTTTTTAGCTTTATCTCAATATTGGGCACACCTGAAAAATTATACCTAGTGACTTCATTGCTTCTTGGCACAAACTCATGATTTGGCGATATGGTTTCAATATTATCCAGCGCAATGTAAAGCGGATTATATATACCGTATCTGACGATTAAGTGAGTTTGGGTAAGTGAAATAGGGCGACGCGACATGGCACGATACTCACCAATAAACAGCACCAATCCGAAAACTGATAATAAAGTGATAACATTAGCAGCCAAGGGAGACCATGCGAAATGCAGAACCAAGTGTGCAATTGGGATCTCGAACGCCATCAAAAAGATAAATCCAAGTGCATTGCCTCTCGCGTCATCTTTGTTGGCATACCAAAAGTGCTGCTCTCCGATATAGTTTTCGCTCTTTATTTTATTGGCGAATAGGCAAAACACCCACATCCGCATATCAAACTGCATTAAGTTGAATACAGGGCCTGACTTTAACCAGCGTTTTAAAGGGGTAGTTAAACTTTCGTCAGGATCAGATTGTGTATTTAAATCCGCTTTAATGGCAGCTATCACAGATGCAAGTACGACAAGTTCAATAAACAGAATTAGCGCCATTGCTAGGTAACGCGCTTGCTCTAAATAGTGCCAAATAAACTTTTGCTGAGCAGGTATGAAGTATGCACCGAATAAAGTAAGCAAGGTGCAGTAGGCTATTATCTTAATTGAGACTTGTTTTTTGTCTGCCAAACAAACATAGCAAATCAAAGGAAGCGTGATGAATGCATCAATGATTAGTGGCCATTCAGGTTTGTATGCACCATATTCATTGATAAATGAGGGCAAGCTATAAAACCAAGTGTACGTCGCAACTAGGCAGAGGAGAAATAGAAACGGTAAACGATTTAAATTGACGTTACTCACTGATAGTTCCTTCTAGGTTTAATTTATAGCTTAATATGGAATTAATATTAACGCTTTCTTAAGTCCGGCTCAATAAAGCTTATCCAGAGAAGCGCCCTAATAATCCGATAAGATCATCTTTGATAAGAGGTTTACTAATATATTCATCCATGCCCGCGTCTAAGCACTTTTCTTTGTCGCCACTCATGGCGTTGGCAGTCATAGCGATGATTGGAATATGTTGATTATTCTCTCCCGCTTCGCGTTTCCTGATTCCTTTTGGAACACGCTCAAACAGGGAGACATTGAAACGGGTTTCAAAAACTTGAATTCGCCTTGCAACCATTGTGTGGGTCACATTGAGCTGCTTAGCCGCGGCTGACAAACTGCCGTGAGTAGCTAGTGCAAGAATATATTGATAATCATCATCTAGGTTCATCTGTGCATTTTGCACAAAAGGTATGCAAGAAGTAGTGATTTCTTTCCTCAAAAAAATCGTAAATTAATCCTAAATTAACCCAAAGATAAACGACTTATTAAAAGGATGAATTATGTATACCCTTTATCATTGCCCTATTACCTGTTCTACAGCCGTATTAATTACTTTAGAGATTATTGGTGTGAAGCATAATGTTGAGATCATCGATCTATTTCAGAATGAACAATTTAGTGAACATTTTTTAGCAGTGAACCCACTTGCTAAAGTGCCAGTATTAAAAACCAATGAGCATATTTTGACCCAAGGTGAAGCGATATTAATCCATTTATCGCAAAAATACCCTGAGGCTAATTTGATGCCAGACTTAGCAACCATAGAGGGCGCTGACGCACTTAAGTAGTTAAACTTTGTGGCGTCAACGGTGCATGGGTATTTCTCACGTGTGTTTCAGCCAGAACGTATTGCCAATGAACATGAAGTGGTAAAAGCCAATGCCGAAGAGGAGTTGGTGAAACTATTCGGGTTGATTGAACAGCATCTACAGCAACAGCCATTTTTAGCGGGCAGCTTACCAACATTGGCTGACTATTACCTCGCGGTGATTTTAGGGTGGGATAGAATGTTGAGCTTCGATTTAGTTGAGCGCTTTCCTGAATTAAAAGATTACAAACAACGCTTACAGCAAACGCAGACTAATTCACAACATTACTATCACTCTAGCACTTTTATAACCAAGCCAGCTTTTAGGTTTAGATGGCTTTGCGCCTCATCCGCGCGAAAAAAAACTTTCTTTCGAAAAAAACTTCCCACAAGCTGTAATAAATACCATCTGCTATCTACTAATTAGAAAAAATACAAAATGGAACGAGGTGAATGGGAAGCGATTTTTATCAGCAATCAATACTGCCTTATGCGGGGATCATCATCAAAATTTGTCGGGCATACACGCATAGCCAAGAAGATTTTGAAGATTACTACCAGGAGGTGTGCCTACAAATTTGGCGAAGTAGAGACAATTTTAATGCGGAGTCTAAATGGTCAACATGGATTTATAAGGTTGCTTTAAATGTTTGTTTGACCCATTTAAAACAGCGTAAAAGAGGTGAGCAGCAATTTGTATCTGATGCATTACCGGATGAAGTGCATGACGACGCTAAGGCATTTGGCTCTGATGATATTAACCTACTTTATAACGCCATTAAGCATTTGTCAGAGATAGATAGAGCAGTGATCCTACTTTATTTAGAAGAGAAATCTTACGTTGAAATTGGCGAAATTATTGGTGCTAACACAAACAGTATTGGCGTACGCATTACGCGTATTAAAGAAAGATTAAATAAGTTTATAAAAGCGCAGGAGTGAACACATGAGTAAGTCTATTGAAGCAATGTGGAAACAAGGTTTTGTGACTGAGGGTGAGCTATCAGCACCAAAAGTGAACGACTTATATAATAGGAAGTCGCAAAATATCGTAGATAAACTGCAAAATATGTTTGCAGTTAATATTAAAGCCATTGTGATTGGTGCTTTAGTCATGTTGGTGGTGATGAGTTTAATCGGTGCACCTTGGTTAGGCTTGTATATCTGTGTATTGCTAGCACCGCTTGTGCTGATAGCGAGAAAAGAGCTCACTAAATCACATAACTTATCGAAAGGGCAGAGCAGTTTAGAGTATTTAGAAAGCTTTGATACTTGGCTTAAAAACTCAATGGATACATATTCGAAGTACTACCGATTTTTTTATCCGCTGTTTTATATCGGTATGGTAACACAAGGGCTAGCGAGTAATGCGGGTGGTAAAGTGATGGCTTTGCTTTTGAAGCATTATCCGACAGAGTATGTATTGTTAGATATTCCAGGTTATGTTTGGGCGGTTATCACAGTACTATTTTTGTTGGTCGTGCGATACTCAGAATCTTTGTATAGGTTAGATTTAGACATCATTTACGGTAGGCAATTTAAAAAGCTGGAAGAATTAATCACAGATATGCGGGCTTTAAAAGCACAGTAGTAATGTGCTCGGCACCTTAAATATTATAACTGAAAAGCGCAGCCAGTTGGCTGCGCTTTTCAGTTATAAGGAATGAGAGACTAAGATCCTATCAACTAACTCTAGTGCGGTGGTGAAGTTACTGAGATCAGTTCGTACATCGCCATCTTTGCCTGAGTGGTGACCGTGACCGATAAGCTGCATCTTCTGCAGTTTACTTGGCTGGTCAAAATCGACAATGGCTTGATAAATCAGTGATGGCTGCGCGGTAAAACCGTCGCCTGAGTAAACAGGGTCGTCAGGGAATCTATCACTACTGTAATAGGTGTTGTAATCGAATGAATGGTTTATTTCAAAACGAATACGGTACTGACCTGTTAGTGTAGTTGGCAATTGAATTGAGTAGATAAAATTATCTGTCATGGTTGCGCCACTAAAGCCGTCAACGACCAGTTTATTATCGGTTGGTAGGTAATAGCCATTACTGGCTTGTACACCTAGTTGATGTAAAAACACAGGCAAAGATTCTGGGCGCATACGGGTGTCTTTTGATTTTGCATCTTCACCACCTGTTAATGCCTCTCTTCCGATTGCTTTTTCACCGATCAGTAAATGTTCATTAAATATTTGGTCAGGATTTACTTTCGATACTTTGTTGGTGAAGTTATTTGTGGCGATTTTTTCTGTGACGTAGAGCGGCTGAACAAACTTACCTTCTAAGGTTTCTAACCAAAACGCATATTGTGGCCACATAAAGTAAGGGCCCTTTTTCAGCTCTAAGGTAATCGTTTGTCCGCTCGCTTTAGCTGGGGTAATGACACGCTCTACATACTTTAACTCTTTATCTTGGTCTGCTTTATCTGCGGCTTTTAAAGTTTGGCCCCAAGTATAAACTTGCATCGCAGGTGGCAGAGCGAAAAATGGTGACGCCAACAAATAACCTATCAATAAAACGGCTAGCGGCATAGCAAAGCTGACTTTGCCCATATGTTTCTTAAATGGGTTTAAATAGGTTAAGAGGGGTTTTGAATTTTTAAATAAGTGCCATACGACAACTAAAATCATTGCCGCGCCTATTAAAGTATGAATAAGCGCAATCACAGCATCATGTTGTCGACTGTATAACAATACAGAGGTAACCAGCATAACAATGAAGGCTAAGAATAGTAGAGTGCCGATAAAAACTCGGGCATTAAAAAATGACATAGTGACTCCTTTTGAATTACCTCCTTGTCGCTTATGTGCGGAGTTAAAAGCCACTAAAGCTTTCTAAAATTTTCTAAGGTTATTGATTTTATTGTTAATAATTTAGAGTGTTTAAATATTTGAGCTGCTTTGTTAGCGCTCGATTTCTAGCTATTTGCTTGGCTGTGTTTAATGCTGTATTAAACTCATCGAGATTGTTTTGTTTCTTGGCAAGTAAAGCAAGGCTTGCCCAAATGCTGCTTTCGCCAACTGGGCAGCGTAAAACTTGATGATGTTTTTTTGCTTCGAGGTAATACTTTTTGGCCAATTCGTATTCACCTTGATGCTGAGCAATTCGCGCCAACAGATCTTTCGAGTAGGCCATAAATAGCCAATCATGATTGCTTTGAGCTACTTTCAAAGCTTGCTCAACTCTTGATTTAGCTAGCTCTTCATCTCCCTCAATAATGGCGTGAATGGCATTGAGATAATGCAAGCGACTTAACTCATTTTTGTCATTGAGCTTTTGGGCGAGAGGAATAGCCAATATCAGGTGTTTTTTTACTGCAGGGTAGTCTTTTAAATCAAAGAGTGTGTTGATTAAAAGCCTTTGTGCAGTCAGGTTTTCGAGATCATGCGCAATAATACTTTCAAGCAGAGGCTTTGCTGCTAGGTGGTTGCCTTCTAATGTCAGGTCAATGGCTACTCCAAGCATTTCATCGTTAAAATCGGCATGATAGTTATTGGCTTGTAGGGAGCTCTCTTCACCTAATTGCTCTGCCACTTTGTCACTAAATTTATCAATTACACCTTGTATGTTTCGTCCAAACAGTACGCCTTTTTGTTGAGTATTTTTATAGTGCAGGATATAACTCAGTTGATAGTCATGAGGTGAGCCAGAAAGCTTTGATGAGACAACCAGCTCGGCGCCAGAGACGGTGAATATTTGCCTAATATGCTCAGGTTTAACATGTCTCAAGGGCGCGCCTGCTCGCTCTAATACTTCCAGCACATAGTCGGTCTGTAATACACCATGCTCTTGATTATTGGGTAAACGCTGTATAACTTGGTCCATTAACCCTAAACGAACCCAACTATGGTCGTTGCCTTCAATTTGATTTTGTGTTGGCAGTATGACGACAGAGCCAGCCACTTTATTTGGTTTAGATTGCTCAGGCTGTTTAAAAGTAGAGTAATGCAGCATAAATGCAAAGGTGATTACTGCGAAGCAGATAATCACTTTAATAGTGTGTCGGTTGGACTTATATTTTGGGTCAGGGGTAGAAAGTTTAGAGACATCGGGTAACCACACATAACCTTGCTTGGGTATGGTTTTAATAACTTCTTGGTTGGTAAATATTTGCCTTAGTTCATTGATAGATTGAAAAACAACTTGCTCGGCGACAACAGAGTCAGCCCACACAGTATCAAGAATGTGCTGTTTACTAACAGGTTTTCCTGCATTTTCGAGAAGCAATATCAATAATTGGCAAGTCTTCGGACGAATAGCAACCGCTTCGCCACCTATGCTTTGCAGCGTTAAAGCGTGAGGATTCATATAATAATCTAAAGTTTGATACTGCAATGCGTTGTCCGACTTTACTTTTTTAGCAAAGATACAGTAAAAGAACCGCGAAGTTAATCAAGTACATTATTGAGATAGGTACAACACTGGGTTAATATTTCTGAAGAATTCAATTAATAATAACAATGATTAGGGATGATTATGCTCAAGCATGCTTTATTTCTTACCTTTATTTCAACGCTCTTTGGGGCTTCAGCCTCTGCGCAAACCTCACTTAAAAGTACATTACCAATAGAAGCGCATGCTAGTTTAGCAAACGCTTCTCAGATGAACTTATCGCCAAATGGAAATAAAGTTGCTTTTGTACAAAACGGTGATGGTACGTTATTTCTAGTGGTTTTTGACTTAACAACAGGCAAAAAGCGTTTTATTTCCAAAACAGATAACTTATCAGTAACTTTGAATTGGTTCGATTGGCTTAATAATGATGTGTTATTGATGGGAATTTCCTCTACTGTTTCTGAAAGGGGCATCCGTTACAATGTATCGAGATTACTAAAGTTTGACTTAAGAACTGATGATGAAACAAAAAATGTTATTCGCATTGGCCGCAGGTCACATAACTCGCAGTTTCAAGATAATGTCATCAGTATGTTACCGAACGATCCTGAACATGTTTTATTATCTATTGATTTAGACACTCCAAATAAGCCAAGTGTATATAAGTTAAATGTACTTACTGGAAAACGTAAACGTCTTGAAAGGCCAAAAAAGCACATTGATGGTTGGATTGCTGATAGGCAAGGTAAAGTGCGTATTATGCGCCAAATTGACGATACGCTTGTTACCTATAGTTTGAAAGATTTAAATACTAATAAGTGGAATAAACTATTTGAGTATGAAGTATTCTCTGCCGATAAAGTTACTTTGTTAGGATTTGATAAAAACCCAAATATCTTATATTTCAAAGCCATTTATAAAGATAAAGATGCGTTATTTAAAATGGATGTGACGGATCCAAAGCTAACACGCGAATTAGTCTACCATGATGAAAATTACGATGTTGATGGCTCTTTAGTTTATTCAGAAGTAACTAATGAGGTCGTTGGTTTTTCACATTCAGGTTTTGATGATGTAATTAAGTACTGGGACGAAGACCTAGACAAACTTCAGCGTTCTATTAACAAAGCCATTCCAGACTCAACAAATGTCATAATAGATACAGATGTGACTGGGCAAGTTTATATTCTTTACACCTCTTCAAATGATCACCCAGGTGCGTATTTATTAGGTGACCGTAATAAAAGCTCAGTTGAATATATCATTTCAAAGTACCCTTTAATTGAAGGTGAGCTTTATAATGGTAAGAATAATGTTGAATATACCGCACGAGATAAAACAAACATTGAAGGCTATTTAACTTTTCCAGCCGATTATGAAAAAGGCAAAACCTACCCTGCGATTGTATTACCTCATGGTGGTCCAATGGCGAGAGATTATGCGGGTTTTGACTATTGGTCTGAGTTTTTTTCACATCACGGTTATCTAGTTTTTCAGCCTAACTTTAGAGGTTCATCGGGTTATGGTTTTAGCTTTGAAAATGCAGCAATAGGCGGTTGGGGTGAAGCAATGCAGGATGACCTTCAAGATGCTGCAAACTGGTTAGTAGCGCAAGGCTATACAAAGAAAGATAAAATGTGTATTGCTGGTGGCAGTTACGGGGGGTATGCCTCATTAATGGCCTTGGTGAAACATCCTGATACCTTTCAGTGTGCAGCAAGTTTTGCTGGGGTAGCCGATCTAAACTACGTCTATTACCAAGCTAGAAACTTCACGAATAAAGATATTGTTCGTAAGCAAATAGGCACTGACAGAGACCAGTTAGAGCAGGTTTCTCCAATTAATTTTGCTGAAAAGTTTACTAAACCCGTTTTATTGATTCATGGTTCGGAGGACAGTGTTGTTTCTGTAAGACACAGTCGTGAGATGGCCGAAGAACTTGAAGATGCAAATAAAGATGTGAAATACATTGAGCTTGAAGATGGAAGTCACCACTTGGTGTATCAGCCATACAGAATAAGAACGTTACAAGAAATGCTGGCTTTCTTTAATAAACACCTAATGTAACCCTAAATATTTTGAAGAAAAACCAGTATTGCTTTGGGTGTAATACTGGTTTTTATTATTGTTTTAAAGCTTCAGTAAAATTGACGTTTGTGCTTTCTTTGGCATTTTCTCGACCACTAACACAAACGAGTTATCTATCATGCGCTCTATTTCACCTTTTGGAATAGAACCGTCGAGTATGACGGTGTTCCAAAGTCGTTTATTCATGTGATAGCCGGGTATCACTGCATCGAAAATATCTCTCAAAATATGTGCTTCATCAGGGGCACACTTAAGATTCATCCACCAATGTGGATTCTCTTCAGCGCCTTTTCCCATTTTTCCTAGCGCCAATGTGGCGAACATTTTCCCTTTCACTTTATAGACATCGACCCCTTCACCAAAAGGTTGGCTAACATTAGTTTCGGGCTTTGAGATTAAATATTCATGTGCTTGAAGGTGATCCATCGTCTAGTGTTAACCCTTTAATAATATTAAATCAAAACTCAGTTCGTTTAGACATTAATTTGACATAATTGGTTGTAGGTTAATAGATAATAATTAAGGTCTTATCGCAAAATTGCTGAGTATTGGATAAGAATCAATTACATTACTGCTAATAATTATCATTTGAGGTTTGCTATGCGTTTTGTGCAGTTGTCGGTGCTTTGGTTTGTAACCATAGTGGCAGTCGGTTTTTATAGCGACTCAGTAAAAGCTGAGTCTATTGAAGTAGATGTGGTTTATCCTGAGCGGGCAGTTGATGCTGGGTTAACATTAACGGGATCGATCAGTGCAGTACATAATGCACAATTAGCGAGTCAGCAATCTGGTGTTGTGGCTAATATTCTAGCTGAAGCTGGTGATGTGGTCACACAAGGTCAGCTGTTACTTTCTTTAGACGATACCTTAGTGCAGTTGCAATTTGAACAAGCCAGCTCAGAGCTGAATATAGCTCAGGTGGCATTACAAGAAGCGCAGCGTTTACATCAAGAACTAACAGCACTGTCAAAGCGTCAATTAGTCGCACAAACTTTATTGGCAGAGCGCAAAGCAAATATTACTAAAGCTGATGCAGAATTAACAAATGCTAAGGCGAAGCTCGCACTTCAGCAAGAGCTTTTAAATCGTCACCATATTAAAGCGCCATTTGCAGGCGTTGTGACAGATCGTATGGTTGATGTAGGGGAGTGGATAGGTACTCAAAACCATGTATTTAATCTCATCTCAAGTGATAAGTTGCGTGTAGAGCTCGCTGTTCCTCAGAAGTATTATTCTCATTTATCACAAGCGATCCCGATTTATGCAAAGATCCAAAGTCAAAACAAGGCAGAAGGTGTCATAAATAGTCAGGTTGAGCGCGTAGTTGCATCAGTCGATACTGTAAATCGGACATTCAAGGTATTTGTGTCATTACCAAAGCATAATACTTTTGTTGTGGGCAGCTCAGCACAAGTGACCATTCAATTACCAGCCATTGAAAATACGCAGGTTTGGTTACCTAAATCTGCGTTAAAGCGTCACCCTGATGGTGGCTATAGCATTTTTGCAGTGAATAACAATACAGCAGAGCGCGTATTTGTTGAGGTTACGCAGCAGCAAGCAGAGCGAGTAGCAGTCAAAGGGGCATCAGTCTCGCAGCAATACATCAAAGCAGGCGTTGAGTTACTACAAAACGGTGTAAAAGTATCTGTGAAAAACAGTTCAGGTAACGCGTTATGATTGAAGGAGCTGTCAAACGCGGTGTACTTGTCACCGTGATCGTATTAATCAGTTGTATTTTAGGCTTGGTTGGCGCGTTAAATATACCCGTGCAGATGATCCCTGATTTAGAAGTACGTACTATCACTGTGCAAACAGGGTGGGCGGGCGCAACGCCTCAAGATGTTGAAAAAGAGATATTAATTGAACAAGAGCGTTATTTAAGAAGTCTACCAAACTTAAAACGCATGGTGTCTTATGCTCGAATGGGCAGTGCTGAAATTGAACTAGAATTTCCGTTTGGCGTTGATGCCAATGATGCACTTATTCGGGTAAATAATGCTTTAAGTCAGGTTCCCAATTACCCCGAAAATGTCGATCAGCCAAGATTATTTTCGAGTTCTTTCTCGGGCAATGCGTTTATGTACTTTGTACTTAAACCACTGCCAGGGAACCCGCTCAATCTGGATGTCGATTTATTAAGAGATTTTGCAGAAGACTTTATTCGGCCGCGAATGGAAAGCGTGTCAGGTGTATCTGAAGTGAGAGTGGGCGGTGGTGCGCAAAGACAAATTCAAATAAATGTTGATGCAGAGCAACTTGCGCATCGTGGAATTAGTCTTAGTGAATTACGAAATGCGATTAGAAATCGTAATCGAGATGCATCGGCAGGTGATATTGAAAGTGGTACCAGCCGATACTTATTGCGTGTTGTCGGGCGTTTTGAGCAGTTGACCGAACTTGAAAACTTGATAATTCGCAGTCATAACAATGCTAATATTTATCTTAAAGATGTTGCAACAGTGACTTTAGATCACTTTGAAACTCGCAGTCTGTCTTACAATGTGGGGGAGCGTACATTAAGCCTATCGGTTCGCCGTGAAAGTGGCTCAAATGTTTTGGCGATTAAAGATGATATGTTGCCAATAATTGATGAATTAAATCAGCAACTGCTAAGACAAAACGGCCTAAGCCTAACGCTCATGAGTGATGATGTGCAGTATGTTCGAAGCTCTCTCGAAAATGTGTGGTTTAACTTGATCCTTGGTGGCTTGCTGGCAACCTTGGTGATGTACTTCTTCTTACGTTCAGGACGCGCTACTTTAATCGGCGTGTTGGGTATTCCTATCTGTACCATCGCCGCGTTTTTAGCCTTAATGAGTTTTGGTCGCACCATCAATGTGATTTCTTTAGCAGGTGTGGCCTTTGCGATTGGTATGACGGTTGATAACACCATCGTAGTGCTTGAATCGATATTTCAAGCCAAAAAACAAGGTAAAGGCAAGCGTCAAGCCGCCATTAGCGGTGTGAAAGAAGTTTGGCCTGCTGTACTGGCTTCTACTGCGACAACCGTACTGGTATTTGCGCCAATCTTATTTGTACAACAAGAAGCTGGGCAGTTGTATTCAGATATTGCCATTGCTATCTGTGGGGCAATTATTGCTTCTATGCTAGTGGCTATTTTTGTCGTTCCTGTTGCCTTGGCACGTCTTGACAAGCAAGTAGTTGCTAGCGAAAGCGCTAAGCACAGTAAGGTTTATGGTCAAGTTTGGTTGAAATGTGCGAGATTCTTTACTCAATCAAAACAGCGAGCGCGTATCGCCTCTGCGTCATTTATTGTGGTGATTTTAGGTGCTGCATATACCCTGATGCCAGCAGCCGAATATCTGCCTGAAGGGGAAGAGCCAAAAGCCTTCTCTATGATGATTGCCCCGCCTAATTACAACTTATCTGAAATGGAACGCATTGGCAGTGAACTAAGAACCTATTTTGCTGATTATGTAAAAGCGGATGGTGCCGCTTTTGCAAATGGCGAGACAGATATGCCACCACTTGCTTATTATTCGATGTCGGTATCTATTGGTCGTATTTGGTTTTTAAGTGCGCCAGTCGATCCTGCTCATATCAATAAGATGATGGATGCCATCACTACTAAGTTTAGAAGCTATGAAGGCATGCGGGCGTTCTCGGCGCGCGGTTCGATAATCTCTAGTAATGATGGTGGTACGCGTGCAGTTGCGGTAGACATTGCAGGTAATGACATTGAAGACTTGTATCGCGCAGCAGAAGCTGTCTATGAGCAAGCAAATCAAGTGTTTGATAACCCACAGATCAATTCTAACCCGGGCTCGTTAACCCTTGATCAACCTTTGATAGAGATCCAGCCTCGTTGGCATCGTTTGGCGGAGCTTGGGATCAGCAGTCGAGACTTCGGTTATGCCGTAGCAGCAATGAGTGATGGGGCGTTTGTTGATGAGTTTATTTTAAACGACGACAAAGTGGATATTTTCTTATTCAGTGGCGCAGGTGCTAAACAAACGCTAGAGCAGCTTGAAAGTATGCCTATTGTGACGCCACAAGATGAAGTCTTACCGCTGAATGCGCTTGCTGACTTGGTTGAAAGCAAAAATAGTAACTCAGTAAGACGCGTAGATGGTAACCGAACAGTGACGGTTTATATTATTCCGCCTAGAGATGTAGCACTAGAAGTAGCAGAAGAGAAGGTGCGTACCGAGCTACTGCCAACACTTTGGCAGCAGGGCAAAATAGCTCAAGGCATTAAAGTGAGTATTAGTGGAGCAGCCGATCAGCTTGAAGCAACCAAAGCATCTTTATCTGGGAACTTTATGATTGCATTGGTGCTGAGCTATTTACTCTTGGTGGCTATTTTCACCCATTGGCGTTATCCGTTATTTATTTTAGCGACTGTGCCGTTAGGCATGGCGGGTGGCTTATTGGGTCTTGTGATGGTGAATGGCTTAAACTCAGGACTTGCGAGTTTAGGTATGCAAACCTTTCATCAGCCGTTTGATATGATCACCATGTTAGGCTTCTTAATCTTGCTTGGAACCGTGGTGAACAACCCGATTTTAATTGTCGACCAAACGCGCCGCTTTATTGTCGATAATGGCCTACCTGTGGTTGATGCAGTTAGAAAAGCAGTCGAAAAGCGTATAAAGCCTATCTTAATGTCTACCGCGACAACTATCTTTGGCTTAGCGCCTTTGGTGTTGATCCCAGGTGAAGGTACTGAGCTATATCGTGGTGTGGGTATCATAGTGCTAAGCGGTATTTTGGTGTCGACCCTACTTAGCATTAGCTTTTTACCGGCATTTTTAGTCGCCATTCTTGATAACAAGAGTAAAGACAAACAAGAAAGTTAAAAGGCATATATAGAAAAGTTAGAAAACGCCCTGATCATTAAGATTCGGGCGTTTTTTACTTCTATATCTTTGACAAATCTTTACAACTTAGCTGTGCCATTTTAGAAGCTAAACGATATGATGGTACAAAGTATATCTAATTTGTAAGGGAAAACATGCGAATCCAATCTATTGATGTTTTAAGGGGCATTGCCATATTAGGCATTTTGCTGATGAATATTTACTTTCATGGCATTATCACAGTGGGCTATGTACCTTTTGATATCACACCTCAAACAGATATTTGGGTTGATACCTTCAATGCTATTTTTGCCGATGGGCGATTTAGAACACTGTTCTGTATCTTATTTGGTGCGGGTTTAGCCATTCAAATGAAAAGTTGTGAAAAGAAAGGATTTAATTCTCAAGACTTCTTAAAATCACGACTTAACTGGTTGATAGTTTTTGGCTTTATCCATGGGGTGTTTATTTTTGGTGGCGACATCCTTTTATTCTATGCTGTATGTGGCTTGGTCATACTGAAAAAGCTCACTCTACCAACACAAGAGATTTTCAAAAAGGCGAGAAGCTGGCTAATTATCGGCGCAGTATTAAGTACTGTGTTCACAATCTTGATCGTGCTGGCAGCGGACTTTATTCCAAATTCATTTCGTGGTTCTGAAGATTTTATGCAGGCATATAATGAGTGGGTTGGTAATTATGGTTTCCAAGTCATCTCACAAGCGTCAGTCGTTGCCATGATCATTTTTTCCGCACCATTTTGGGTGTTTTGGCAAGCAGCAGGTTTAATGCTACTCGGCGTATATTTCTACCGCATTGGCTTTTTTAAGCGAGGCTTAAACGCGAAACAGTTTAAGTTGACACTGATTTTGGCTGCCGTTTTAACTTCCTTAGACATTGTGACTCGTTTTATTTATTTGGGTGTTGGCAATCAAGCAAGTTCGTTGCTGGCAAGCATCTCTGCAATTTTTATGTCAATTCTATATATTCATGGTGTGATCTATTTACTTAAAAACAACCACCGTTGGATAGAAATCTTCAAAGCACCGGGACGCATGGCGTTTACGCTTTACATTATGCAATCTGTCGTTTTAGCGGTTCTACTTCGTTGGGTTTTCCCTGAGGTTCACTTAACAGCGTCGATGATTGATTACTTGGCAATGGCTGTGGGGATGATCCTTTTCCAGCTTGTTTTTGCCAATTGGTATCTTAGTCAATTCAAACAAGGTCCGCTTGAAGCCTTGTGGCGAAAAGCGTATTTAGCAAGTTTTGCAAAGAAGCAAGCTAAGTTGCAGCCAGCAGAAAGTTAATTACATTAAATGGGCTGGCTTGGCAAAGGCTGGCCCATTATTTTGTTTCATTTAAGCTTTGGTTAATACCAACCTTCAAAGTAGATCTCTTAATTAAAAGGGTTGCAATAAATATCTGTTACACACTTCTCCATGGCAATTTCTGGGTTGGCTAATCCATTAAACCCAAATTGCTGATACAGACTATGGGCGTCTTTGGTGGCTAACGTAAAACGTCTTAACCCTTGCAGCTCAGGGTGTGTCATCACAGCATCAATTAGCTTCTTACCTAACCCTTGGCCTCGATAGGGCTCAAGTACAAACACATCTAATAAATTGGCAAAGGTAGCGTGATCAGTGACTACACGGCAAAAAGCCAACAATTGTTTGCCATCGACTAGCGCAAAACACATAGAATGATCGATCGCCTTTTTTAGCCGCGTTTCGTCTATGCCTTTACTCCAATAGCTACGCTCTGACAAAAAACTAAAGACTTCTTTAAATTGTAATGGGGTCAATTGGTGAGCTAATTGCATTATCGCCTCCTATGCTATAAAGATTAGGGGTAAACAACCAAGTAATAGAACCGCCATGATCAGGTTAAATCGCTTTAGACTCTGAGGTGATTGTAAGTACTTGCTGATGTATTTACCTGTCGTCACCCAAAATAATGCGCAGCAGATCCCAACAATATTAAAAATGATTAAGCCCATAATGGCAGAGTACCAATACAAGTCGCCAGGTAAGGTCAGTGCACTACATACTGAGATGATCATGGTGAGTGATTTTGGATTAACGATTTGAAACAGCGCCGCTTGTTTAATACTCATCGGCTCGGCAAGCAGAGAGTCTTGTTTTTTAAGTGTGCTGGTGCGTGCAATTTTTATCGCAAGATAAACGATATACAGTGATGCAACTATTTGCAAAGTAGCATGAAGTACCGGCAAGGCTAAGAACAAGCTGCCTAGACCAAACAGCATAATGATATGGATTGCGGTCATACCGACGCGAATACCAATGACATGATTAAGTGAGCGCTTAACACCAAAGTTAGCGCCTGAATAAGTCAGTAGAACGTTGTTAGGCCCCGGTGTAAAAGCAGCGGCGAAACAAAATAAAATAAGGGCAGGTATTAAAGTAAGCAACTCGGTACTCATAGTAAAACACTCCTTAAAATTGTATTGATACAATTAATAGTTTTGTACTTCCCTTATTAATTGTCATAATGCATAAAAAGCAGCAATGATTTTATTGTTATGAATACAATTTGGCAGCCAGATCTAAATAGGTTTAATACACTTTCACAATCTCACCCCAAGTACCGCGCTTTGGCACAGTTAATAGAGCAGGCGATTGCTGAAGAAGCACTGGTCTTTGGTGAGAAATTACCGCCACAACGACAACTAGCTGATTTACTATCGATCACCCATGGTACGGTGACACGAGCCTATGCTTTGTTAGAGCAAAGAGCGGTGGTGACTGCTCGTCTTGGCGCGGGCACTTTTGTTGCGGTCAAAGAGCAGGTCAGTGAGTTTGCCTCTGAAACAGATTTTGCTTCGAGCATGCAACCCATGATGGGACAGCAGCAAGTGCTGGCTAAAGCCATGCAATCTCTGGCCAATGAGCCTGTAGAGTTAGAACAGCTAATGACTTATAAACTCAACGGTTTGCCACATCAGCAACGCTTTTTTAAAAGTTGGTTACAGCAAAAAGGACTTGAATGTGAGCAACATGAGGTGATTTTTTGTCAAGGGGCGCAGCAGGGTATTTACGCAAGTTTAGCGTCGGTGTGTCAGCCCAACGATTATGTGGTGCATGAAAACCTTTGTTATCCCGGTTTTTATCACGCCTGTGACGCGCTCAATTTAAATCCCTTAGGCATTGCTGTACAACAGGACGGCTTAGATTTAGAAGCGCTCGAGCAAGCGTGTAAAACTCACTCGGTGAAAGCCATTTACATTACCCCAAACTGTCAAAACCCGACGAATGTGCGCTATAGCGATGAAAAGTTACAGCAACTGTTAGCACTGAGTCGCCGCTACAACTTCTTTATTCTGGAAGATGATGTGAATTACTGCTTACCGGATAACTGGCGTTTACCGCTTTGGCAGCAAGCATCTGATAGAGTGTTTTATATTGCGAGCTTTTCTAAGTACTTTGCAGGCGGCTTGCGAGCCGGCTATGTGCTGGCACCAGTGCTTTGGCAGCAAACCTTATTAAAACAAATTCACAGCCAGTGCTGGGCGGTGTCTATGATGAATTTCGAGCTTTTGATGCGATCGTTAAAAAGCAAAGAGTTTACTTATAACCAAGATAAACTGGCAGAAGAAATTCGCTATCGTATTGCTACGCTCAAAGCCATTTTCGAAAAACATCAAATGACCGCGGTATTTGCAGGGCTAAATGTATTTATTCCGTTAGCAAGTGAATTGAACATGCATGCTTTGGCGGGGCAATTAAAAGCCAACAAAGTCGAAGTGCGTACATTAGACGTGTTTGAAAATCCTAAACAGCCGCCTGATCACACTTTAAATGGTTTACGCTTTACCCTTGGTGGGCCAAGTAGTCGCGCTGAATTTGATTTGGGCGTCAAACGCGTTGATGACGTATTTAAACAGCTGAAACGCCCATCAAATATTGTAATTTAAGTGAATTAACCTGAGCTTTGGATAATAAATCTATCTCCAGCGGCTACTTTCAGCGCTCACAGCGTTGAATTTACTTACAATAGGCCAGCTATTGATGCGTAAATTCGCCTTGTTATCGCTAAAAGTCTCCGGCTGCAGACTTGAAAAAGTACTTATCATTTCAATATCAATACTTTAGTAAATCTCTTAACCAAAGCTCAGGTTAAATTAAATGAGCAAAAACAAAGTTTTTTGCTCATTTGGGTGATTGTGAGTTTAAGTGTTTTTAACCGCAGCAACCACTGATACTTCAACAAGTAACTCAGGGCGCGCCATCGCAGCTTCAACACATGCGCGAGCAGGAGCGTGGCCTTCAGGGACCCAAGCATCCCACACTTCATTCATCTCGGCGAAATATTGCATGTCTTGGATGTATACTGTAGCACTTAACATATGTTGGCGATCAGAGCCTGCTTCTAGAAGTAGGGCATCGACCTTGTCTAGCATGGTTTGCGTTTGCTCTTTAATACCTTGTGTGGCATCAGCACACACTTGGCCGCATAGATAAACTGTATTGTTGTGAACCACAATACGGCTCATACGTTGTTTTGTGTGTTTGCGCTCAATTGTCATGACAATTCTCTTTTATCGATTATTTTGATGCTGTAAGTGTACAAACTATTGCAGTAAAAAGCAGTCTATACGGCCAAAAAAAGGTTAAGTTAAGTTCTTCAACTGCTGTACGAAGACTAATAAGCTAACTCCTTCAATCACATCAAACTGCATAAATGCCATAAGAGAATGAATAAACACTAGATTTCGCATGTATGGTTGCTGTTTTTCTAGCAAGGATTTTGCAACGGCAAGGGCTTGCTCAGAGCCTTGCTGGTGATAAGTGTTTAAAATAGTGACGGCGTGTTCTTCCGCAGTGATCTCTCGCGCTTTTGGCGTGTAGCCTAACTGCTTAATCGTGGCTTCTGCCATGGCCCATACAGACCATGGATTTTGCCCTGTAATTAAGTTGCCGTCTATTTCAACATTATTGAGATACATTGTACCTTCGCTGAATTCAGCGCCTTGCTCTGTTAGTGTATCTTGTAGCAATTGACCAAATACTTCAGGCGCATTAGGAATAAGCAATAATTCTTCATCGTTGGTAAAGGCAGTAATGGCTTTATTCGCAACGATATAGTCACCTTCTCTGTTTTTAGCGCCGATCAGAGCAGCAGGTCCATGGCAAACCGCTGCAATGACTTTGTTATGATAATAAAAATGCTCAACAAGACGAGTGATATCAGGGTTATCAATAAAGTCGAACATGGTGCCTTTACCGCCGACAAAATACACGGCTTGATAGTCATCTGGGTTTACTTCACTGAGCTTAAAGGTGTGCTCAAGCTTTTTGCTTGCCGCTGCGTCGTTTAAAAACGCATAGTCGTATTGATTCATATCGTCGCCATCCAGCACTTGTGGTGGCTTGCCACCTTTCGGGCTGGCGATATCGACACTAAAACCATTGGCTTCAAACACATAATATGCTCGTGATAACTCAGTCAATTCATAGCCAACGGTTTTGCCTGTACTGCCTAGTTCACTGTGACTGGTAACCACCGCTAATATTTTGCCTCTGTGCTCAGGGATGTTTTCTGTAATGTAAGGTAGATCTGCCTTTTCAGTGTTTTTGAAATCATGCTTAAAAGCGTCTCTGTCTATTAGGTTGTAAGCCCAGTACCCGGTTGCCACAAGAACGAAAACCAGAGCCAATAAACTTAAAAGTATTTTCTTAATCATATCAATTGCTCCTTTAATGAGATGTAATGAGCTTACTGGCTTAGGTGTGAAAGCGATGTGAAAGTGAATTTCACATTACCTTCACGGTGTGTCATGGCATACTCGAGGTATCGCATTAGGTTGAAAAGAATAAGAATGGATAGGGTATGACATCTGCATTATCAATTTTAGTGGTCGAAGATGAAACTGATATTGCTGCCAACATAGGGGATTACTTGATGGCACAAGGTCATGAAGTTGATTTTGCTTATAGTGGCACGCAAGGGCTTGAATTAGCCATGAATGGCTATTTTGATGTCATCGTGTTAGATGTCATGTTACCCGGCCTCGACGGCTTACAGGTTTGTCAGCAGTTAAGGACACAAAGTACCCGTCATATTCCCATTATTATGCTGACAGCACGCGACACATTAGATGATAAGCTCAGTGGCTTTAAACAAGGTGCTGACGATTATCTAACTAAACCTTTCGCACTGGCAGAGCTCTTGGTACGCATTGAGGCTTTATCAATGCGCCATCGGGTTGCGACAGATCATGTCCTCGAAATTGGCGAGTTGAAAATAAACCGCCAGACTCAAGCCGTTGAACGTGCGCAAAGTGTGATCTCCTTATCGAATTTACATTATCAAATCTTACTGGCCATTGCCGAATCTCACCCAAAACCTTTAAGTCGTAGTGACTTGATGACAAAGGTATGGGGGACTGAGCCGCCGGAGTCTGACGCGCTTCGCTCACATATTTATCAAATTCGTAAGCAACTCGATAAACCGTTTGCTTATGATATGTTGGCGACTTTACACGGTGTTGGCTTTGCTTTTAAAGTAGAAAATTGTTGAAGGTAGAAAGTTAATGTTTCGCACCATAAAAAGCCGTTTTGTTGCCTATTTTGGGTTATTTACCCTGATCAACTCAGGCCTTTTTGTCGGTATGAGTTTTATTTTTATGTTCACGGTAGAAGATGAATTTATCCATCGTGAAGTTATGGAAGAGCGGCATCGATTAGAGCAAAGTTATGAGACAGCAGGACAGTACAGTTCACCGAGCAAAAGTTATTTTAGGGTTTATAACAACCAAGAAATATTGCCCGAAAAGATCCAACGATCTCTCGAACAGTATCCAAAAGAGAAAGAGATCTTTGGAGATAATGGTCTGCACTATCATATTGAGCGATTAAAGTTTGATGATGCGTTGTTGGTGTCAGAAGTGAGTCAGCTATTGGTTGTCAGAGGCTTTACGCAGCCAGCGCTTATTTTGTTAGGTATCTTAGCGGCAATCATGTTGCTGTTGAGTGCGTTATTGGCTTATTTCTTTTCTAAACGCGCTTTAAAACCTCTTACCGAGCTTAGCGAGTTGCTTAACTCATGTGACCCAGAGCACCTTCCAAAAGGCTTTGCTGCACCATTTGCTAATAACGAACTTGGGGCGTTTGCTAATAGTTTAGAAAATGCCCTCAATGAAGTGTCTGAGTTTGTCGAGCGAGAGCTTCAGTTTACCCGAGATGCCAGTCATGAGCTGAGAACGCCGATCACCAGTATTGTAGGTGCATGCGAGCTTCTACAGGCTGACAAGCAACTGACAGCACAACAGCGGGGCGTATTTAAGCGTATTCACCATGCTGCTGAGAATATGCAAAAGACAGTAGAGAGTCTATTACTCGTTGCACGGGGCGAAACACAACTCACTAAACAGCCGGTACTTATTGAGCCGTTCATTGAGCAAAGTATTTTAAACTACGCTGAGCAAATCAGCGAAAAGCAACTCGAAATTGAGTGCGAGATAGAGCCGGGTTCAACATTAAATGCAGACTCACAAAGCTTGCAGATCATCATCGAAAACCTAGTGCAAAATGCGGTGCGTTATACCGAGCAAGGTGGGATAAAAATTCACGCCCGTAATGCTGTGTTTGAAATAAAAGACAGTGGCTGTGGTTTTGATTTTCAACACGCTAAGCAACAAGGTGTAAAAGCAAAGAACAGCAGCGGCTTTGGCATAGGTTTGTCTTTGGTTGAGCGCTTATGTGATGTAAATGGTTTGAAGTTGAAGGTTGACTCATCACCGGAAGGTAGCATGATTACTTTGCGATAAAATTATTCAGTTTAGTAATTTAGTATTATGCGAAACCATTGTTGATTAATATACAATAAAACTTGTTTAGTTAAAATATAGCAACATGTTTAAATTACTCTTGTTAACTGTAGTTATTTTGCTTTCAAGTAATTCTGTAGCGTCTGAAACCTATAATGATCACACTGATTTCTGTGTAGAACTAAGAGACATTAAGTGTTTAACCTTCATCGATAACGAGCTGCAAGCTTTACCGATACATTCTGTAAACTGGTATAAGCTGATGACTTTCAAGTTAGATTATTATTACGATAAGACTGAGTTCAAAAAATTAGAATCACTCATTCTTCAATTGCTTCAAATAAAAAACCAACCTGAAAGCTTTAAGATCCAACTGTACTATTTTTACTCTAAGACCCTAATGTACTTTCGTAGGCCTGAAGAAGCCAAGAAATATGCTAATTATGTCATACAAAATATTGAGTCTCTCTACCATACTTTTGAAGACCCACTTCGTATGGTTGAAATTGCCAACATGGAGTATGTATTTGGAGATAAGCAAAAAGCATATAAGCTTTTGCTCGTTGCCGAAAACAAGTTTGGAGATAGAAATGATCCTGTCTTTCACCTCGAGCTTAATACGAATAAAGGGCATATTTTTTATCAATGGAAAAACTATCAACGCGCAGAGCGTTTTTACCGTAGAGCAGTAAATTGGATCAACAATACAGGCCATGATGATAAGTTAATGGTCGCATATTCTAATTTAGCCAGAGTTAACCAGTTTTTATTGAAATATGAAGAGGCTTTAAGGTACTACCAAAAATCTTATGCGCTATTGCAGCTTCAGCAGGACAATAATTTTATTTATGTAATTGCATTAAGGATTGCTGAAGTAAAGCTGAAAATGAAAGATATCGATGAGGCTATTGACTATTTTGAGCTCGTCGAGTTTGATGAGTTATCACCTCATTATCATGAAAGTTATATTTCTTTGTTGAAGGCATTAAATGTTGAGCAATAAGGTATTTAAGATGAAGATAACCCTTTTATCCTATGAGTTAAATAGAGCTAAATTAAGCAATAACTAGTTTATCTTTAGCGTTTGCTGAGTATAATTGGCTTCCCAGATGTCATTAGTATTTATGCGAAAAAGAGTTGTGGCAGAGTATGTACTAGTAATTTGCGAGCTGATAATCAACCGTCAGACCCAAGTCGTTGAACGTTGGCAAAGTGTGACCTCCTTATCGAATTTACATTATCAAATCTTTCTGGCTATTGCCGAATCTCACCCAAAACCTTTAAGTCGCAGCGACCTGATGACAAGGTATGGGGGGCTGAGCCACCTGAGTCAGACGCGCTTCGCTCGCACATTTTTCAAATTCGTACGCAACTCGAAAACCTAGTGCAAAATGCAGAGCGTTATACTGAGCAAGGTGAAAAAAAATTCGTTCTCTAAACAGTGTGTTAGAAATAAAAGATAGTGGCTGAGAGTTTGATTTTAAACATGCTAAGCAACAGGTATAAGAGCTAAAAGCAGCAGCGGCTTTGGCATTGGCTTGTCTTTGGTAGAGCGCTTATGTGGCGTGAATTGCTTGAGTTTGATGGTTGAATCTTCCGCTGAGGGTAGTTGTATTATTCTAAAAAGTCGATAGTCAAAATATAAAAGCCGCTATATAGGCGGCTTAATTTTTAATTGAAGACTTACTTAGTCGATGTAAAGTTTCTTCTCAACTGTCTTGTATTCTCTCTCACCACTTGTGTCGAAGTAATACTCGATCTCTACAGTTACGCTGTTTTCATTGGTAGGAGTATTATCTTCCATATATGTAATGTAATTATTGTTGGAATCATACATTTCTAAACATACTCTAGAGTATTTACCATTTTTCTGAGCGCTAGAGCGGATTGGAGATGAACCTTCAACAGTTTCATTGTCAGCTAGTTGATAAAAATGTTGTGTTGAATAGTTGCTATACCAAGTATTGTTAATTCGCGTTTCAACGCCATTTACTACCGCTTTTTTAGGTATCACATTGTTGAATTTAACGCCGAATTTAGATGGAACTAAGATACATACTTTACCGCGAACATCACTGTTGCTTCCAGCAGCTACATCTGCAGTATTTTTACTTATAATTAACTCACCTGCTTTACGGTAGTTTAAGTTATCAGCAACAAACGCATTGTCAGTGAATGCTTCGGTGTTTTCGATAGCTACCGTACTAGAGTGGTTAATTTCTTCTAACCCATCAGTCTTCTTGTTAACGATTTTTTCTATATTGAAGCGGTAGCTATGACCTTCTTCTAATTTTGCGTTTGGCTTTAAAGTTAATGCTGTGTCATTGAAGCTCAGAGTACTGCTTGAATCAACTTCAACATTCTTATATTCAAAGTAAGTTGTACCTGGCTCGACTGAATCATCCTTAGATGCATTACCTGGGGTGGCAACTAATACGTTTTCTTGTTGTATTGTAACTACTGTTTCTTCATTGATAGCAATAGGGGCATTAAAGAAGTAAGTGAATGCTTGATCTT
>Ga0209992_10001211_pt1 | contig 28647 bp, 22 predicted proteins | sample 2SBtaG_2_FD_182564 | JGI IMG/M metagenome (GOLD analysis project Ga0209992, IMG submission 182564) | Deep subsurface microbial communities from Kolumbo volcano to uncover new lineages of life (NeLLi) - 2SBTROV12_ACTIVE470 metaG (SPAdes)... | ecosystem: Environmental > Aquatic > Marine >... | reverse complement strand
CGGGACCCCGCGCCGTCGGGGCCCGCGTCGATCGTGACCTGCACCCCGCCGGACGCGTGGGCGGCCGGGGTCCCGCAGCCCGCGCTGCCGTCCGCGGCGTCGTCGTCGTCCGTCGCGTCGTCGTCGTCGGCCACGTCGTCGTCGTCCGTCGCGTCGTCGTCGTCGCCCCCACCTCCGGCCGGGGGACACCCGGGGAGGAGGAGGCCCACGAGGACGAGCAGAATCCGCGAGCGATGCATGGCGGGACTATGCCGCATCAGGGGTCGATGAACGACGGGTCCTCGATGGCGACGGACGTGCACTCGGGCGGCGCCGTGACCGGATTGCAGCGCGACGGCGCGCCGTCGGGGATCGAGAAGCTGTAGCCCCCGGGCTCCGCGGGCGCGGGGAAGTCCGTGGACATCGCGTGGGCCCCGGACGCGAGGGCCGCGTCTCGACGCGTGGTGTCGTCGGGATCCCGGTCGCTCGGCCCCGCGTCGGCCCGCGTGCGCACCAGGATCCCGCGCGACACCACCTCGGCGATCGCCTCCTCGTTGCCCACGGGCCCGTCCATGAGGATCACGCCCGCGAAGGGGTCGTCGGGCGACGCGTTCGCGAACATCAGGCGCCCGTCCAGCGACGTCCGGCCGTGCGTGTACCACTGCTGGTGCCGGTTGCTGTCGAGGAGGGTGAAGATCGCCGTCCCGCGGGTCTCGCCGAGCGTGGGCCACCCGTCCGCGACGCCCTCGGCGACGGTCGCGGCGTCCCCCTGTACGTCCTCCGGCGTCACGATCCGTTCCCGCGGCCACACCGCGAGGATCTCGGCCTCCAGCAGCTCGTAGAACGGCTCGGGGTCGTCGTCGGGGAAGCCGTCCTTCGGCTCGATCATGACCATCAGCGGGTGGTGCGCGGGGTGCGCGTCGGACCACCCCTTCATCGTGTCGAGGCACGCCCGCAGCTCGGGGCAGGTGCTGACGTCGTCCACCAAGGGCGCGTGATAGACGTCGAAGGAGAGCCCTCGTCGATAGACGTCGAGCTCGAACTGGCGCACCCCCAGCGCCAGCTGCTCGTCGAGGGGCGCGTGGGTGTAGTTCCAGTCCGGGATGGCGTCCGACGCGGGCTGGACGTGGTAGCTGTTGTGCGTCCCGACCGCCTGGAGGTGGTCGACGCGCAGGACATCGTCCAGCGGATAGTCGAACGTCGCCTCGGGCTCGGGTCCGGGCTCCACGACGCAGCCGACGAGCAGGAGCAGCGCGAATGGAAGACGGGAACGCATCGAAGTGTCGACGGACGTTAGCAACCTTCCTCCGCCCGAGACCCGCATGACCGCGACGCCCTCCGGGTGGACCGTCCTCGACGACGACCCGCCGCTGCTGCTCCGCACCTACTCGATCGGCCCCGGCAACGAGACCAACACGCTCGCCGTGGGCATGGCCGACGGGTCCATGACCGTGGTGAGCCCCTGCACGGACCCCACGGACGAGATCCTCGCCGACCTCCAATCCTTCGGGCCGGTGAGCGCGATCGTGGCGCCCAACCTCTTCCACACCTCGGCGATCCGGGCCTGGCGGGAGGCCTTCCCCGACCTGCCCGTGCTCGCCGCGAGCCAGGCCGTCGGCAAGCTGACGAAGAAGCGGAGGGTCCCCGTGGCCCCCGTCGCTGAGCTCGCCGCGAACCTGCCGCCCGACGTCGCCTTCCTGGAGGCCCCGGCGACCAAGAACGCGGAGACCTGGGTGGTGGTGAAGGACACGCTGTACTGCGGCGACGCGTTCCTCAACCTCGCCGACGTGCCCTGGTTCCCCATGGGCTGGCTGCTGCGGCCCATGGGCTTCGGGCCGGGGTTCCGCGTCAACGTGTTCCGGCGGGGGTACGTCGTGCAGGACCGGGAGGCGCACACCGCGTGGCTCGAAGGGGTCCTGGCGCGGGGCTCGACCCGGCTCGTGCCCGGCCACGGCGACGTGGTCGACGCCCCCGACCTGAGTGAGCGCCTGCGGGGTCTCTGGGAGGGCTGAGCAGGCGGAGTCCCCCGAAGATCAGGCCTCCATCAGCCGTCGGGCCACGCGGATCGACCGCAGGAACTCGGGGATCTTCACGTGCTCGCGGGGGGTGTGGTTGAACCAGTACCCGCAGCCGAGCGTGAGCGTGGGGACGCCGTGGCGGTTGAGCCAGGACGCGTCCAGTCCACCCATGATGCGGCGCTTGAACGGCTCCTGGCCCTCGGGGACGAGCGACTCGCACAGCGCGTCCATGAGCGGCCCGTCCTCGCCGACGTCGAACGGGTAGTAGGCGATCCACGACTCGAAGTCGACCGTCGCGGGCCGGTCCTCGAAGTTGCGCACGGCCTCCGCCTCCTCGTGGAACGCCCGCCGCCAGGCCGCGACGATCTCCTCGAGGATGTCGGGGTCGTGGCTCCGCGCCTCGGCCACGAGCTCGGCGCGCGCCGTCACGACGTTGGTGGCGCCTCCGGCCGTCAGCTCCCCGGCGTTGGCGGCCCCCACGTGGACGCCGTCGCGCTCGATGCGGCCGTGCATGCCCTCGCGATGCAGCCGCCCGAGGGCCCGCGCCATGGCGATGGTCGCCGACGCGCCTTCGTGGGGGCGCGTCCCGGCGTGGGCGGTGATGCCGCGCACCGTGATCTTCATCCGCGCCTGCCCCGGGGACGCGTAGACGACCTCCCGCGGCTCCTTGCCGTCGAACGCGAAGCCCCCCTCGACGCCCTCCAGGACGGCGGGATCGATGTGCCGCGACCCCAGCACTCCGCCCTCTTCGTGCACGGTGAAGACGATGCGCAGGGGGCGCAGGGCCTTCCCCTCGGCGCGCAGGCCCAGGTACGCCGCCAGGATCACCGCGATGCCGCAGCGGTCGTCGCCCCCGAGCGCGCCCCCCTCCACCACCACGAGGCGGTCGCCGTCGCGCCTCCAGCGGCTTCCCACGGCGCCCGGGACGGTGTCCATGTGGGCCGCGAAGAGCCGCCGGGGCCCCGCGAGGTCGGGGGTGGCGTCCACGACCAGGTTGTCGCACTTCACCCCGCCGATGCGAGCGGCGGCCCCGTCGTCGTAGACGAGCGCCTCCGGCACGCCGGCCTCTCCCAGCCTCGCGCGGATCCACGCTGCGACGGCCCCTTCGTCCCCGGAGGGGCCCCGGATGTCCAACAACTCGTACAACCAGCGGAGGGCGGTCTCATCGTTCATGGCGGGAGTGTATGGAAAGATGCGGACCTTCGGCCGGGAGGCCCGGGGACCGCAGGAGGGCCGATGACCGCGACGCTGAACGACCTGTATCCGCAGGGGCCCGAAGGCGTGCCCGCGGACCTCACGGACCCGACCCCCGCCTACACGCGGCACGCGCGCATCGCGTTCGGGGGGCTGCTCGGCTTCGTGGGGCTCTACCTGGGCCTCACCGCGTGGTTCGGGTACGTCGCCTTCCGGCTGGTGATGGACGGCGTGCTCGCGGGCGGCGACGAGTGGATCATGGGCGCCCTCCTGGCCCTGCCGCCCACGTTCCTGTTCGCGTTCCTGGTGCGGGGGCTCTTCTTCACGAAGCACGACTTCGACGACGGCCGCATCGAGATCACCGAGCAGGACGAGCCCCTCCTCTACGCGTTCGTGCACCGGATCGCCGACGAGGCCGGGGCCCCGAGGCCGCACCGCGTGTTCCTGTCGTCGCGGGTCAACGCGGCCGTCTTCTACGACCTCTCGTTCCGCAACCTGATCATCCCGTCGAAGAAGAACCTCGAGATCGGCCTGGGCCTCGTCGAGACGGTGTCCCTGGACGAGCTCAAGGCCGTCATGGCGCACGAGTTCGGGCACTTCGCCCAGCGGACGATGGCCGTCGGACGGTGGGTCTACGTGGCCCAGCAGATCGCGGGTCACGTCGTGGCCACCCGAGGGAAGTTCGACGGCTTCCTCGAGGGCATGTCGCGCATCGACCTCCGCGTCGCCTGGATCGCCTGGATCATGCGGCTCGTCGTGTGGGCGATCCGCGCCGTGCTGGAGACGGCCTTCCGCCTCATCGTCCTCGCCGAGCGCGCCCTCTCCCGAGAGATGGAGCGGCAGGCGGACCTCGTCGCCGTGTCCCTGTCCGGGAGCGACAGCCTCGTGCACGCCCTGCACCGCCTCGGGGCCGCGGACGACGCCTGGAACCGCGCCGCCCAGTTCTCCCAGGGGCAGCTCGGCAAGTGGCGCAAGGTCGAGGACTTCTTCGCGATCCAGACCCGCATCCTCGAGCGCATGCGGGACATCCTCGACGACCCGGAGCACGGCACCACCCCCTCCGTCCCCGACGGCGACCGCGCCGGTCATCGCGTGTTCACCCAGGACCTCGCGGCCCCCCCGCAGATGTGGTCCACGCACCCGCCGAACCACGAGCGCGAGGCCAACGCCAAGGCCCGCTACTTCCCGTCGTCCTTCGACTCCCGCTCGCCCTGGGCGCTGTTCAAGGACCCCGACGCGCTGCGCCGGCGCATGACGGCGAAGCTGCTCGACCGCGCCATCACCGGCGACGAGATGCTCCCCCCCGAGAACCCGCCCGAGGAGGTGCCCCTCGCCGACTCGCTCGAGGAGATCGACGAGCAGTTCGACCGTCCCGTGCTCGCCCGCCGGTACCGAGGCTCGTACCTCGGGCGGTCGGTGGTGCGCTGCGCCGAGCGCGTCGATGAGCTCTACGAGCCGGTGCCCGACGACGAGGCAGGCGTGCGGTCCGCCCTCGCGGCGCTGTACCCCGCGAGCCTCTCGGAGACGCTCGAGCGCAACCGGGAGCTCGCGGGCGAAGTCGCGATGCTCGGCGCGCTGAAGGACGGGATCCTGGAGGCTCCCGGGGGTGTCATCCGGTTCCGCGGCGAGGAGGTCCCGCGCAAGCAGTTGGCGGAGGTGATCGAGCGCGCCCGGGACGAGTCCAAGGCCGCGGAGGCCGTCGTCCTCGCCCACGACCGACGGGTCCGCACCGCCCACCGCGCGGCGGCGCGACGCGCGGGACCGGGCTGGGAGTCGCACCTGGTCGGGCTCTGCGAGCTCCTCCACTACTTCGACCACACGGCCGCCGACATCGAGGACGCAGCGGGCGTCCTGGGCAACGTCTTCCAGATCGTCATCGCGGACGGGCGCGTGAGCGGGGGGGAGCGCAAGCGCCTGGTGAACGCCGCCGAGACGCTTCACCTCCTGCTCGAGGACCTCTGGACCGCCCGGGGAGCCGTGCGTCTGGGCGACGCCGTGGCCGCCGAGCTCGAGGCCGAGAGCTGGGCGAAGGCGCTGCCCGACACCTTCGAGCTGCTGCCTCCGAGCGAGGGGAACATCGGCGACTGGCTCGACGTCCATCAGTCGTGGGTCGGCGCGTTCCTCGGCGCCCTGAACGCGGCCGGCCGCGCGACGCTCACGTGTCTGCTGGCGGCCGAGGACACCGTGCGGGGAGCCTTCGAGAACGGGGAGCCGCCCGGCGACGCTCCCGAGGCGGCGAAGGTGCCCGAGCGGTACCGCCGGCTGGTCCCCGGCGACGAGCGCGAACGCCAGACCCAGCTCGGCTGGTGGGACCGGTTCGTGACGGCCGACGGGGTGGGCCCCGGCGCGCTGCGCTTCGTCGTGGCGGCCGCCGTCCTGGCGCCGGCGTTCGTCATCCCCGGCGCCAGCTCCGGCGGCAGCCACGCGACGGTGGTGGTGCACAACGGCCTCGCGATGCCCGTGAGCGTGCTCCTGGGGGAGACCCGGACCCACGTCGGGCCCGGCGACCACCGCTTCGTCCAGGTCCTGCGCGGCGAGCAGGTCCCGGTGTCGGCGACGGCCGAGGGAGCCGGCCTGGTGGACGAGCTCCACGTCGACATCGACAGCGGACGCGCGCACTTCATCTACAACGTCGCGAGCGCGGCCCCCCTGCTCGAGTGGACCGCCGCGTACGGTTCGGCCGCGGAGGTGGATCCCCGCCACCTGGGCACCCCTCGCTGGACCACGTCGCGGGCGGACTTCATCTTCGTGGAGCCGCCCGCGCAGATTCAGACCAGCGGCTCGGGGGGCACGCGCACGGTGCTCCAGGGCATGGGCGATCAGGACCCGCGGGCGCAGTACTTCATGGTGGACGACCCCACCGTCCGCACGGCCATGGCGATGACCCACGTGCGGCTCGACCCGGTGAACAGCGACACGTACTACCTGTGGGCGGCGATGGCGAGCGAGGGCGCCGAGTTCCCCGCGGCCCTGCAGGCGCGGATCGAATCGGGCGGCAACGACGTCGTCCTCCTGCGCATGGAGCAGGACCTGCTGGACCGCGACGCCGCGTGCGCCCGTCACCGGGAGCTGGCCGCCGCCGCCCCGGACGACGTGTCTCTGCGCTACGCGACGGCCCGCTGCATCGACGACGAGGGCGAGCAGGCCGCGGCGTTCCAGTCGGGCCTCGAGGCCAACCCCGAGCACGGGTGGTTCACGCTCGCCACCGGCTACGGGTACTCCGAGCAAGGCGAGTGGGCGAAGGCGCGCGAGCTGCTCGACCGGCTGCCGAAGCTCCTGCCGTCCCACGCCGGGCTGTTCGCCCGAGACATCGTGCGCGTGCGGCGCATGGCCGCGGAGGGGGCCGACCCCGACCTGAGCGACCTCGTGGCGGCCTTCCCCGAAGTGGCGGCGGTGCTGTCCATCGAGACCGGTGCGCTGGTGGACGAGAGCCTGCGGCCCCGGGAGCGGCTCGAGGCGGGCGCGCTCGACGAGGCCCTCGCGGCCGCCGGGGAGGACGTCGACCTGCGGGCCGAGCTGGTGCGCTTGGTTGCCGCCTCCGACGGTGCGGGCAAGCAACACCGGGCGGAGGTCGCGGCGCTGACGCTCGAGGACGGCATGACCCCCGGGACCTGGGCGCCGACGCTCGGCCGGGCGGCCCGGCGGGGGGAGGATCCGGGTCCGCTCCGCGAGCTCGGCGCCGCGCTCTTGGGCGACAAGGCGGCCGACCGGCTCGTTCAGATCACCGCCGCGCTCGCGAAGGACGGCGACGCGGAGGCTTTCGAGGAGGCGATGCGCGGGCTGCCGCCCAAGGGCCGAGGCCTCGCCTACGTCGCGGGCATCACGGCGCTGCAGGGCGAGGACACGCCCAAGGGCTGGCGGCGCACGGCCAAGCGCCTGCTGTTGCCCGGAGAGCGGCCGTACTACGAGTAGCGGCCGTCAGCGCCGAAGCTGATTGGCGAGGCGGAGGGCGAGCGCGACGACCGTGAGCGTCGGGGGGGCGCAGCTCGTCGTGGGGAACACGGAGCTGCCCGCGATCCACAGGTTGTCGAGGCCGTGCACGCGGCAGTCGGCGTCCACGACGCCGTGGCGGGGGTCGACGGACATGCGCGTGGTCCCCAGGTGGAAGGACCCGCCGCGCGTGCGCGACCAGGGGTCCTCGAGCTGGAACTCGATCTGAGCGCGTCCCGCCCAGGTGGCGCCGAGGTCGTGGGCCATCAGCTGGAGCGTGCGGTGGATGCTGCGCGCGTCCTCGTCCGAGGCGCGCCAGTCGAGCTTCGCGCGCCGCAGACCGAGCCGGTCGGTCTCCTCCATGAGCGTCACGCGGCTGTCCGGGTTCGGGGCCTGCTCGGCCTGCACGGACACGCTCACCCGCAGCGGCTCCGCGGTCACGTCCACGCCCGCCGTGCGCGCCATCACCTTCGCGAGGTCCGCCACGCCGCGGGTCTTGCCGCGGGCGGCCCGCTCTCGAGGGGTGAACAGCACCGAGGCACCCAGCAGACGCTCCGCGCGCTGCAGCTCGGGATCGAGCACGAACACCCCGCGGGTCCGTACCCGACTCACGTGGTCGTCCCGCTCCTTCCGCAGGTAGAGGTCCGCCCCCACGGCGCCGCCGGGGAGGCCCGGGAGCACCGCCTCGCCCGCCCGAGGGCAGTGGGGCTGGTCGGCGAAGTAGCGCCCCACCGCGTCGTGGTCGTTGCCCAGCCCGCGCGGGGCGTCGCGGTCGGAGAGGAGCAGCAGGCGGGCGTTCTCCACCCCTCCGCAGGCGAGCACGAAGCGCTGGGCGATCACGGTCACGTCGCCCCCGTCCTCGAGCCTCACCTCGGCGTGCCGCACCCGCCCGACGTCGGGGCCGAGCGACGCCCGAAAGCGCAGCACGTTGGCGCCGAGCACGACCTTCAGCGTGGGCGCTGACGCCAGCTCGTCGCGGTACTTGGGACCGAACCGCGTGGGGCGGGAGAAGTGGACGATGCGGGTGCGGAGGCGGGCCGCGCCCGCGAGGACGGTCGGGCGCTCGCCGGTGCGCGCGGCGCCGTGATCCCCCTCGAACCCGGGGATGTCGACCAGTCCGCAGGCGCGGGGGTACCAGGCGGCGAGCTCGTCGTGGCTGATGGGCCAGCCGGAGTGGGGGACCCAGGGGCGCGCCTCGAGGTCGAGAGGGTCGAACGGGCGGCACGCCCCCGTCCAGTGGTTCGTGCTGCCTCCGAAGTACCGCAGGCGGCTGCTGCGGAGGTAGTCGCCGTCCTCCTCGCGGGTGCGATGGACGGTCTCCATGCGGCCGGTGTACAGCGACTGGCTCCGCTCCGTCGGCTCCGCCTCCCCGCCCTCGAGGAGGAGGACGTCCACCCCCGCGGAGGCCAGCGACCGCGCCACGGTGATGCCCGCCGCCCCGGCCCCGACGACGCACACGTCGGGGCGCAGGATGGACCCGTGCACGAGGTCGGCGCGGTCAACGAACACGGGCGGTCCCGGACATGGAGCGGGGTATACAACCCGGGGCCGGGTTCGGGCACGCTGCGGACCCGACGGGGACCCTCCGGACCGGCACCACCGCGGCGCAGCGTCGCACTCGCGACACCAGGCGACCGTCGATGCCATCCACGAGGTGCCGGTGACGCGATCGCGACACCGATCAGTATCGGATGCAGTAGTCGACGGCGTCGGCGAAGTCCGCGTCGATCATCTTGAGGCGGGCGTGAAGGTCCCGCAGCCACGGCGCCCGGGCCTTCGAGATCCGCGTCTCCGCCAGGAACGGGTGCAGCGGCGGCACGAACAGCGCGCGGATCCACTGCGCCCCGCCGAACTGCAGGAGCGGCGCGCGCAGATCGATCGGGTCCGTGCTGAAGGACGCGCAGTAGTGGTCGATCGAATGAACCACCGACATCAGGAAGAAGGAGTCGCCGTCGATCGCGACGTCGTGGTCGCTCGCCAGGCGAGCTCTGCGTTGGCCTCGTCGGGCTGGATCCAAAGGTCGAGGTCCCCGGTCGCGCGGGCACGCCGTGCACGCCGACCGCATGAGCGCCGACCAAGAGAAACCGAACGTCCTCAGCGAGGAACCGCGTCCAGGAGACCCAGGAAGTCGCGGCTCAGCTCCGCCACGGCTTGAGAACCCGGCCCGGCGCATCGGAGCGGGTGTAGCTCGGCAGGGTGCGCCCCGCGAGCAGCCAGGCGCGAGTCGAGAGCTCGAGCATCTCCGTGACGCTCGCGGGGTGCAGGGGGGCGGCGGGGCGATCGGTGGTCGGGTCACGCATCACCGAGCCGACCCAGGTTTCGCGTCGGCGAGCGGCCCGCTGCTCAGGGGTTTCTTCCACGGCTCAATGATAGGGCTTCGGGGTGAGCTCCACCAACCGATTGCTCCGCTCCGACCGCTGCGCAAGGCGACGTTCCATGCCCGGCTCGAAGCGCTGCCCATCGATGTGCAGATGCACCGACGTCAGGGAGGCATCCGCGCCCAGGGGTCACGCCGCTTCAGCCGGAGACCATCGCATTCCAGCGGCGCTGCATTTCGGTGGTCTCGACCTCCTCGATGCTGTGGCCGACCATCCACTCGTGGCCGAACGGGTCCCGGAACTTGCCGGTGCGCTCGCCGTAGAACTGATCCATCGGCTGCATGGTGACTTCGGCGCCGGCTTCCGCCGCCGTGGCGACCAGCGCGTCGGCGTCGTCCACGTGCAGGTGGAAGCTGGTGCCGGTGTTGCCCGTCGGCGCCTCGATGCCCATCTCCGGGTAGGCGTCCGAGAGCATGAATTCGACGCCCTCGGCGAGCACGAGCTCCGCGTGGCCGACCCGCCCGTCCGAGGGGTCGATGAGCTGTGTGCGCAGCGTGGCCCCGAGCACGCGGGTGTACCAGTCGATCGCGGCCCGGCCGTCGGACACACGGAGGTAGGGAAGACACTCGTGGATCATGGGGACCTCCAGTTCGCGGGACGCCGGCAGGTCCCACTGCACTGCCCCCGTGGGATGGATGGCGGGGCAGTTGAGACGGCACTCTACGGCACTCTAACTCTCTGGCGTCGATCTCGGCCGAGGAGTGGGGGCGGCTGACGTTGCCTCTGCGCTGTGCCCGGCCTCGGGCTCGAGGAGCCAGCGCCACACCGGCCTGACCATCACGGTGCCCGCGCTCACCTCGATCGTGTCCGTCTCCCCCAGCGTGAGCAGCAGCGCTTTGTCGAAGCGTCGCTCGGACATGGCCTCGTCGAGCGCGCGAAGCTCACGGCTCCGGGTGGCGGGATCCGAGGTGTCCGCGCATACCTGCACAAGCTGTCCGTGGCCGAGACCCCGTCTCCGCGCGGCGAAGTCGACCTCGAACCCGGACCGCGTCTTGATGTAGCCGCACTCATACCCGCGTCGCCGGAGCTCCAGGTAGACCGCAGTCTCCAGCAGGTGGCCGGTGTTCTGTGCCGCGGAGAAGCTGTGGGCGGCGGCGAGGCCCGTGTCGACCGGGTAGGCCTTGCGCGGGTTCGCCGTGCGGACGGCTTCGGAGCGGTCGTCGATGGGAAGCGCGAAGACGAGAAACGCGTCTTCCAGGTGGGCCAGCGCCGCGTACAGGCTGTCCTTGCCGACCTTTCGTCCGTGGGACTTCAGGTCGTTGTAGAACCGGTTGACGCTGAAGCGGCCCGCGGGCGCGGCGAGGAGCCGTCGTACCAGGTACCGGAGCGCCTCGACGTTGCCGACCCCGTGACGCTCGATCACGTCGCGGAGGACGACGACGTCGATGTAGTCCTGCAGCACGCGCACGCGCATCCGGTCATCGAGCCCCTGGACCTCCGGAAACCCGCCGACCCTCATGTAGGTCTCGAACCGCGCTCGCAGGAGCGCCCCCTGCTCCGCCGACACCGGCCATGTGTCGGGGAGTTGCCGGCCGGAGAAGACCAGGGACTCCCGGAAGCTGAACGGTGCGATCTCCGTCGCCAGAGCCCGTCCACGCAGGCTCGTGGCGATCTCCCGGCTGAGCAGTTGGGCCGACGATCCCGTGACCACGACGCGCGTGTCCCGCCGGTCGAGCGTCCGCCGGACGAAGAGTTCCCAGCCAGGCACGTTCTGGACCTCGTCCAGGTAAAGGCTCAACCCTCGCCCGATGTCCGCGGGGTGGCGTCGCCGGTGGGCATCGACGAAGCGGTGCAGGTCCTCTCCGGACAACGGAGGCAGGCGCTCGTCCTCGAAGTTGAGGTAGAGGATCCGGCCCGGCGAGGTTCCGGCGGCGATCTGTTCGGTGATCTCCTGGTACATGCGCCAGGTCTTGCCTGCCCGGCGCATCCCGATCAGGGCGTCGGCCTTGCCCGGGAGGGCCGGAAGCTGGGCCTCGCGCGGGGATGGGACCGGAAGACCCGTGGGGTCGAACTCTGCAACGACTGCCTCGATCGTGTCGGTCAAGCTCACCCGGGCATCCTTCCTTCGCTAAAGGAAGGATAGCGCAGAATCCGTCCTTGCTGGAAGGAAGGGGTTGGCGCTGCCGGGCGCGGCCCACCCTCGCGAGGGAACGGCGGGAGTTCGCGCGATCCAGAACGCGCAAGCCCCCGAAATCCGTGGATTCCGGGGGTTTGCTGAGAATGGCGGAGAGGGAGGGATTCGAACCCTCGGTGAGTTGCCCCACACACGATTTCCAGTCGTGCACCTTCGACCACTCGGTCACCTCTCCGTAATCATCCGTTCGACTTTCGCTTCGCTCTGAGCTCCCGGAAGAAGTCCCGGAGCAGGTCGCCGCACTCGGTCCCGAGGACCCCACCGACCGACTCGACGCGGTGGTTGAGGCGGGGGTCGTCCCCCAGCGTGTAGAGCGTCTCCGCGGCCCCCGCTTTGGGGTCTGCGGCTCCCCACACGACCCGCGCGACGCGGGCGTTCACCAGGGCCCCCATGCACATGGGGCAGGGCTCCAGCGTCACGTAGAGCGTGCAGCCCTCGAGCCGCCAGCCGCCGCGTCGCGCGGCGCCCTCGCGGAGCGCCTGCACCTCGGCGTGCCAGGTGGGGTCCGCGCGCTCTTCGCGACGGTTCCGCCCGCGGGCGATCTCGGCGCCGCGGCCGTCCACGAGGACGGCCCCCACGGGGACCTCCCCCACCGAGCCGGCGAGGCGGGCCTCCGCGACCGCGATGCGCATCCAGTCCCGGTCCGTGTGCGGATCGGCCGGAGGCGAAGCGTTCATCGATTCGATTCCCAAGGAACGGCGTCCTCGAAGGACGCGGGCGGCGAAACGTACCGCTCCGCGTGTAGGCTGTCCAGCGAGGGAGGGGTGCCCGTCTCCGCGCAGAGAACCAGCTTCGAATCCGTGCCCTCGGGGCCCGTGTCCCGGTCCGATTCGCTCGTCGTCGGCTCCGAGTCGCGCTCCGCGTCCCGGTCGGCGGGCCGGCACTCGGGCCGCCCGCGCAAGAAGCGCGACGCCCCCCGCGAGGTCCGCTTCGAGGGCACCGCGCGGTTCGAGGTGGTGGGGCGCCTCGGGCGCGGCGGGATGAGCGTCGTCCACGCCGTCCTCGACCACCGCTCGGGCAAGCGCCTCGCCCTCAAGGTCCTCCGCGATCCCGCCCCCGAGCGGCTGTCCGTCCTGAAGAAGGAGTTCCGCCGGGTCGCGGGGGTCGTCCACCCGAACCTCGTCCACATGCACGAGCTGTTCGACGGCCCCGACGGCACCTTCTTCACGATGGAGCTGATCGAGGGGCGGCGGCTGTGGAGCTGGGTCCGGGAGCCGCACTTCGCCGCCCTGAACCTCGCCCCCACGTCCCGCCCTCGCGGCTACGACCAGCCCCCGCGGCCCCTGCGCAGCCCCGGCGCCTGGGCCCGCCTCCTGGACGTGGCCCGCCAGCTCGCCACGGCGCTCTTCGCCCTGCACAGCCGCGAGATCCTCCACCAGGACGTGAAGCCGTCGAACGCCCTCGTGCGCCCCGACGGCACGGTCGTCGTCCTCGACTTCGGCCTCTCGCGGGACCTCCACGACCGCCGCGTGAACCCCAGCGGGCGCGTGGCGGGGACCCTCGCGTACATGGCCCCCGAGCAGCTCCGGCTCCGCGCTCCGGGGCCCGCCGCGGACTGGTACGCGCTGGGCTCGACGCTGTTCGAGCTGGCGACGGGCACGCTCCCGTTCGCGGGGGAGGAGGAGGACGTCTACACGGCGAAGATCGAGCGCACGCAGCCCCGACGGCTCACCGAGATCGCCGACGAGGCGCCGGCGGACTTCGGAGCCCTGATCGACGCCCTCCTCGATCCGGACGCGGCGAAGCGGCCGACGGCGGACCACGTCCTCGCGACCCTCGGCCTGCGGGCGGGCATCGGGCAGGAGACGATGCCGGAGCTCCAGCGCGTGAAGCAGCCGCCGGTCGGTCGCGCGGCCGCCATGAGCTTCCTCGAGGGCGGGGTCCGCGAGGCGCTGTCCTTCGGTCGGTCCCTGCGCGAGCTGCGGGGCGTCTCGGGCATCGGCAAGTCCACCGTGGCCCGCTGGTTCTGCTCGCGCGCCCGGGCCAACGGCGCCGTCGTCTTCCGCGGGGCGTGCTACGAGCGCGAGTCCGTCCCCTTCAAGGCGTTCGACCGCCTCATCGACCGTCTGGTGGACAGGATCGCGCGGCGGGGGGAGGCCGGGCGCGCGGCCGTCGTGCCCCATCGACGTCGCGCCCTCGTCCGCCTGTTCCCCGCGTTCCGTCGCCTCGCCGAGTTCGCGTCCGACGACCCGCCCGGGCTCGACCCGCGCACCGTCGACTCCGCGGCGATCCGACGGGACGCCTTCGCCGCCCTGGGCTCCCTGCTCAGCCGGTACGCCGCGGGCCGCCTCATCGTCATCTCCCTCGACGACGTGCAGTGGGCCGACCGCGACAGCGCGGCCCTGGCCGCCCACCTGCTCGCGGCCCCCGAGTCCCCGATCATGGTCCTGCTCTGCCGAAGGCCCGAGGGCGACGCGCCGGACCTCCAGGCCCTCGCCGGAGACATCCCCCTGCCCGCGGCGCGCGTGCACCACCTCGGGCGCCTCGAGGACGCCGACGCCGCGAAGCTCGCCCGACGGGTCCTGGGCCCCGAGCACGCGTCCGAGGAGCTCGTGACCTCCGTCGTGCGGGAGTCGGACGGCTCCCCGTTCTGGCTGGAGCAGCTCGGCCTCTTCAGCCGCGCCCCGGTGCACATGGGGCCGCACGGCGAGGGCGTCCCGGCCGCCACGCCCCTGCAGGGGATGCTGCGCGCGGCCATCGACACCTGCCCGGACGAGGCGCGCGACCTGCTGACGATGCTCTCCGTCGCGGGACGCCCGATCGACCGGCCCCTCGCCGAGGAGCTCGCCGCCGGCCCCGTCCTGAAGTCCGCCGACCGCCTGGCCGAGGCGGGCCTGGTGATCGTCACCCGCGTCGACGACGGGGCGGCCCTGGAGGTGCGCCACGGGCGGGTCGCCGACGCGGCCCTCGATCGGCTGTCGACGGTCCAGCGCAGGGCGGCCCACGCGAGGCTCGCCGAGGGCCTGCTCACCACCGACGGCGACGCCGCCGAGGTCTCCGTCCACCTCTTCGCGGCGGGGGTGCCCCAGCGCGCCGCGGGCTACGCCCTCGCGGGCGCCCGCGCCGCCTGCGACGTCCTCGCCTTCGGCCGCGCGGCGCGCCTCCTCCAGATCGCTCTGGAGCACGAGCAGGACGCGGCCCGCACCACGGACCTGCTCGTGGAGCTCGGCGACGTGCTCGCCAACGACTCCCGCGGCGCCGAGGCGGCCGACGCCTTCCTCCGCGCCGCCGACCGGGTGGACGGCCCGCGCGCCCTGGATCTGCGCCACCGCGCCGCGGAGCAGTTGATGCGATCCGGCCGGGTGGACGAGGGCCGCGAGCTCCTCGAGGAGCTGCTCGAGGGCCAGGGCCTCCGAATTCGCCGGACGCCCGCCCTCGCGCTCCTCAACCTGCTGTGGGGTCGCGCGAAGCTGAGGCTGCGGGGGACTGAGTTCACGCCCCGGCCCGAGTCGGACGTGCCCCCCGAGGTGCTCAGCCGCATCGACTCGGCCTGGAGCGCGGCGGTCACCCTCGGCCTCGTGGACGCGGTCTCCGCCGCGGCCTTCCAGGTGCAGGGCCTGCTGCTCGCCCTCGAGGTCGGCGAGCCGCTGCGCGTGGCCCGGGCGTTCGGCGCGGAGGCCGTCTTCCACTCCGTGTTCGGGAACCGCGACCCCGCCGAGGCGCTGCTCGCCCGGTACGAGGAGATCGTCGAGGAGCTCGACGACGCGGGCGAGCGGGCGGGCCTGGCCCTGGCGCGCTCGGTGGCGGCTTATCAGCGGGGCGACTGGGGGGAGTGCCACGGGTTCGCCCGGCGGTGCTTGAAGCACCTGTCGGGGTTGCGGGCGAACCTGTCGTGGACACGGTCGACGGCCGTCGTCTACCGGCTCGCGGCGGCCGGGCACCTCGGGCGCCTCGACGAGATCGTCCGGGTGCTCCCTCGGGAGCTCGCCCACGCGCGAGCCCGCGGCGACCTGCACGCGCTGCTGCACCTCTCGCTGGGGATGCCGGTGGCGCTCGACGCCATCCTCGACCGGCCCGAAGCCGGGATCCGGCAGGCGCGGTCGGTGTGGGCCGACTCGCCCGGGCGCCACTACGCCCAGCTGCAGATCCACGCCCTGCGCACCGAGGCGGAGCTCGCGCTCGTCGCCCGCGACGTGGAGACGGCGGAGCGGGCCGGGCGACGGGGGTGGGAGCTCGCCACCGGCGCGGACACCCGCCGCATCGTCGTCGTGCGGCTCTCGGCCTGCGAGCTCGCGCTGCGGTGCGAGCTGTGCGGCGGCACCGACGGCATCGATCGGCCTCGACGCAAGCGGATCGGCCGGCTCATCCGACACCTCCGCGGTTCGGGCGCCCCCTGGGCCGACGCGGCCGCGAACCTCGCCGAGGCGCAGGTCTGGGCGCTGGACCAGGAGTCGAGCGCCGCGCTCGGGGGCTTCGATCGTGCCATCGCGCAGTTCTCGGAGCTCGACATGCGCCTCTACGCGGAGGCCGCTCGCTACGGCCGCGGCTGCCTGCTGGGCGGCGAGGCGGGGCGGATCGATCGCACCCGGGCGGTCGAGTGGGCCGAGCGGACCGGCGCCGTCGCCCCCCTGCGTCTCTTCCGCATGATCGCGCCCGCGGTGCACGGCCTGTCCCGACCCCGCCGCTGACGCCCCGTCGCCGCTCCCCGCCGTCGGCTACCCTCGACGCATGACGTTCTCCCGTCGCCGATTCCTGGAGAGCAGCGCCGCCGCGCTCGCCGCCGGACTCGCGGGCTGCGAGGGAGACGCGACCCCGGCCCCGGGCCCCTGGGGAGCCCCGTCGTCCGCCGAGGCGCCCCTCGTCCTCACCCCCCGGGCCCGCCCCGACGCCGTCTTCGAGCTGTTCCTGTTCGGCGGCCTCTGCGCCTGGGACACCTTCTACGTCGTCCCCGAGATGGGCCGCCCCCCGCCCGGCGAGCCCGACCAGGGGCGCCTCTGGTGGACCTACCAGGAGGGCCCCGACTCGATCCCCGAGGTGTTCGCGCGGTGCGGCGGCGGCGCGGAGCCCCTCCTCCAGGAGTACGGCCGCGACGCGGCGGGCAACACCGTCCACCTGGGCCCCTGGCTGCTGCCGCTCCGTCGGCGCCCCGACCTGCTGCGGCGCATGCGCGTGTGGGTGATGCGCCACGACCAGGTGCCCCACCAGGGCGGCAACCCCGTCTCGCTGTGCGGGCACCGGCTGGGGTCGCCGCGGCTGGCCGGCACCGCGGCCCACGTCCAGCGGTTCTTCCAGGAGCAGACCCTGCGCGGGCGGTCGCTGCCCTTCTCGACCGTCCTGCTCCCCCGCAACCGGGACGCCGAGGCGAACCACGCGGACGCCGCGGCCACCGTGGGGCTGCACGAGCGCGCCGCGCGCCCGCTCGTGGTGTGGCTCAACGACAAGGCGGACCTGGCCCTGGAGCTGGAGCGACGGGCGGCCGCGGGGGACAGCGACGCGCACGCCCTCGCCGAGCACTACACGGAGGTCTTCGAGCGACGGCTCCGGTACAGCGACCGCAACTGGCTGCAGCGGGCCCCCGCCCTCGAGGAGTACCGCGCCGCCCGCCGCGCCCTGGACGACGCCGGCGACCTCAGCCGCGTGCTGCGCCCCGAGGCCCTCGAGCTCGTGTCCGGGACGAGCTGCGGAGAGTCCAGCGACGTGGACATGACCACGACGGGCATCGATCTCGGGCTCCGCTTCCTGCGCGATCCGAGCCTGCCCTCGAGGTACGCCATCTCCGTGGACGGCGGCTTCCTGCCCACCACCGGGGGCGCGTCCTACGACACCCACAGCCTCCACGTCGTCGAGTCGGCCCGCAACGTCACGCACGCCATGGCCCGCCTGGTGGAGCGCATCAACGAGCCGGGCGAGGGCGACCCGGACAAGTTCGACCTCGACCGCGAGACCGTCCTCATCACCACCGAGTTCGGGCGAACGCCCTACCGCGAGGGCGAGTCGGGCCTCGACCACTGGCCCGGGGGCTACGTGCAGGTGGCGCTGGGCGGGTTCGTGGACGAGGACCGCGCGGGCATCGTGGGGGCCATCGGCGAGGACGGGTTCGCCACCGACTGGGTCTCGCCGTCGGAGTTCCGCGCCGCGATGCTGCTCGCCCAGGGCATCTGGCCGTTCACGCCCCAGTCGTTCGCCGTGGGCGACGTGCGCGAGGGGCGCGACGAGCGCGAGTCGGCCGCGTGGCTGCTGGAGCACCTCCTGGGGTACGGCGCGTGAGCCGCCTCCTGCTCCTCGCTCTCGCGTTCCTCGGGGTGTCCTGCCCGGTGCCGGACCCCGTGCTCGAGAACGACGCGGGCGACGCGGCCTTCGCGCAGCGGGCGACCTGGCTGATGTGGGGCCGTCGACCGACGTCGGCGGCCGAGCGCGACGTCCTCGTGCACATGATCCAAGCGAACGACCGCGCCGCCGTGGTCCGCGAGATGGCGAAGGCCCCGGACTACGTCGACCGCTGGCAGGAGTTCCTCTACGACGCGCTCGCCGTCAACCGGAACGGGGACCGCGCCAACTCCCTCTGCTACAGGATCGGCTACTGGGACGACGACCCGGCGCTCGCGGCGTACGTGGCCTCCGCCTCCGCCTCGGAGACCGACATCGCGCCGTGGACCATGCGCGACCTCGTCCGCAGCGCCCTGCTCCTGGACGATCTCTCGCCCGCGTTCCGGGGCGGGCTGCTCCCCAACGCCGCCATGCCGGGGGTGCCCCCGAACCTGATCGAGGCCGAGGCCGACCGTCGGGACTTCGCGTCCGTGTTCTTCTCCACTCACCTCGGTCGGAACCCCGAGTGCCTTCCCTGCCACAACAGCGAGGCGTCCGTCACCGACCACGAAGACCCCGACGTCGACCGGTTCTGGCCCCTCCCCGGCACCCCCGAGCGCGACCTGTTCGGCGCGAGCGAGGGGCGCGACCTGGACTCGCTGGGCATCTTCTTCCGACGCCACGGGGTCGCGCACGGGTTCCGCATCGACAGCTTCGGCGTGGGCGACGTCTACCCCCCCATCGACCTCGAAGGGGGACCGATCCCGGAGGACTTCGACGGGTGCGCGCCCCTCGAGAACGCCCCCGAGCCCGGCTGCGGAGGCTGCTTCTGCGAGGCGCGCGTCTGCGCCTTCGACCCCGGCTGCTGCGAGGGTCCTTGGGACGAGTTCTGCGCCGCGTCCTGCGTCGACGCCCTGGACGGCGAGTGCTCGTACCACCAGGAGGAGGGCGCCTCCGACCCCTTCCAGCCCTGGAACATGCACGACGGCTGCGGCGTCTTCGTGCGACCCGACGCGGTTCAGGACGACGTCAGCGGCCGGGAGGGGTGGTTCGGCGGACCCCTCGGCACGGACGCGTCTGCGTACGCGCTCGAGGCCGCGCTGCGCGAGGGGTTCGACGCCCTGCGGACCGAGGGGATGTCCGGGGCAGGCGGGGGCCCGGCGGCGGGGGCTCGGCTCATCGTGGCGAGGCTCGTCGATCGGGTCTGGGCCGAGGCGTTCGGGCGGCCCTTGACCATCTCCCACGGATTCCCGCGCAACGAGGGCCAGCGGGACCGGCTGCTCGGCCTGAGCCACGCGTTCGTGGAGGGCGGGTACTCGCTGGTCGACGTGCTCGTCGCGGTGACGTCCGACCCGCTGTTCAACCAGCCGCTGCCGAGCGAGGCCGAAGCGGAGACGACGTACTACTTCCCGCCGGTCCTGGACCCGTGGTCGATCGAGGCGGAGGACGAGGACCAGCGAGGCAACGGCCTGGGCGACGCGGTCCATCGCCCCTCGCCGCGCATCCTCACGCGCGCGGCCCGGGCCGCCCTTCAGTGGCGCGACGTCGAGGGGTTCCCCATCACCACGGGGTCGTTCCACGGCGCGTTCCAGGCGCGCACCGGCGCCTACCTGACGTGGAGCGAGCCGGGCTTCCAGGGGATCGACTTCCAGTGGCTGTCGGCCTGGGAGGCGCGCTTGTCGGCCTGCGTCGAGCCCGTGTGGGACCTGCGCGGCGACGGGTGCGAGCCGGATCCGGAGCAGCTCGGCTGCCCCGGGTGCGACTGCTTCGACGGGGTGTGCGAGGAGCGACCGCAGTGCTGCACCGGGCCGTGGGACGCCGCCTGCGCGGAGAGCTGTCGACGCTTCAACGCCTGCCCCGTCGACGAGTTCCGCGACACGGACTGGATCGACCGCCTGGTGGCGACCGCGGCGGAGGAGGGCGTGGACCGCGGGACCACCGTCGCCACGCTCAAGGACCGCCTCGTGAGCGACGCGACCCTCACCGACGCGGACGAGCGGGTCCTGCTGGAGCGGATCGTCGGAGACCTCGACGCGACCACGGGGACGGGGGACGAGGCCGCGATCCGGGAGGTCTGCGGCGCGCTCCTGACGAGCCCGCAGTTCCTCCTCGCGGGCCTGCCGCTCCCCGCCTCGGAGTCCGCGACGCTGCCGATGCCCGGGGAGACGGTCGCCGACCGGTGCGCGGACCTCACCACCTGGATGTTCACCCCCGCGATCTGCCCATGAGATCCCTCAACGGAGGACGGCCGCCTGCCACGCCCCCAGGTCGAGCGGCACGGAGCCGTCCTCGACCGTCCGGGTGGTGCCGGTGAGCGCGTCCGTCAGGGTGGTCCCGTCGGGGACCCGACCCTGCACGGAGACCGACTCGGTGCGGGGCCCGCCCTTGTTCAGCGCGACGATCGCGGCCTCGTCGCCGGCGACGAGGGCGTAGACGTAGAGGTCGTCGTCGACCCACAGGGTGGTGCGGTCGCCCCGGCGAAGGGCGACGGACTCGGACCGCGCCGTCCCCACGGCCCGCACGCGCTCGAGCAGCGTCGACTGGTTCGTGCTGAGGAAGGGCTCGAAGGTCATCATTCGCCGGTTGTCGGGGTCGCCGGACCCGGCCAGGCCGATCTCGTCGCCGTAGTAGATCAGCGGCGCGCCGGGCTGCGTCATCGTGAACGCGAGCGCCATCGAGACGCGGTCGATGATGTTCCACTGGGCCCCTTCGCCCGCCATGAGGTCCACCGAGTCGCCCCAGGACCCCGCGTCGTTGCCCGCGATCTCGGTGGCGATGCGGGGGATGTCGTGGTTGCCGGCGAAGGGCGACATGATCGCGTCGCCGTACACGCTCTCGCCCACCCCGACGGCCGCGTCGAGGTCGCGGAACGAGGCCCCGCCCACGAACGTATTGCGGATGGTCCAGTACAGGGGGAAGTCGAACTGGCCGTCGAGCTCATCGCGGTCGACGTACTCCATCAGCTGGTCGTGGCCGGCCCCGCCCGTGAACGTCTCGCCCACGAGGTAGAAGTCCGCGCCCCCGCCGCGGGTGTGCTCGTCGCGCAGCCGCTTCGCGAGCGTGGTCATGACGACGTGATCCATGTGCTTCGCGGCGTCGACCCGCACCGCGTCCACGTCGAAGTCGCGGATGAGCGCCAGGGTGTCCTCGATCACCTCGCTCAGCACCCAGTGGTTCTTGTAGTCCAGGTCCGGGAGGTAGGGCATGAACCGGCACTCGATGGGGCGCTCCTCCCAGCCGCAGCCGGGCTCGCCGCAGGTGCAGCCGCCCGCGAACCACTCCGGGTGCTGCTGCACGTACACGTGGTCCTCGTGCACGTGGTTCAGCACCAGGTCGAACATCACGCGGATGCCCTTGGCGTGGGCCTCGTCGACGACCTGCCGGAGGCGCTCCTCGCCCGTGCCGCCGGCGTCGCCCCAGCGGTTCTCGATGCGCCGCCCGTCCACCGGCCAGTAGCCGTGGAACCCCGTGAACTGGTGGAAGCCGTCGGCCGCGATGTAGGGGCCCTCGGGGTTGTCGTAGACGGGCGAGAGCCACAGGACGTTGGCGCCCAGGGACGAGAACCAGTCCTCGTCGAGCGCGTCCAGGATCCCCAGGAAGTCGCCCCCCTGGTAGTTCGCCTTCCAGTCCACGCCGTCGATGGGATCGGAGGCGGGCGCGTCCACGTCGCCGTCGCGGAACCGGTCGGTGAAGGCGAAGTAGATGAGGGCGTCGCGCCAGTCCCAGGCGTCGTCCTCGACCCACAGGGGGACCCAGACGTCGCGCTCCAGGGCGGCCCCGTCCTCGTCCGCCGCGGTCACGCGCAGGGAGTGCTTGCCGTTCGGGAGGCCGTCGGCGGACACGGTGATCGTGGAGCTCTCGGCGTCCCAGTCCACGCTCGCCGGGGTGGCGCCGAACGACGCGGATACGGCCTCGAGATTCGGCGGAGACGCCGACGCGGCCGACGACCATGCGAGGGTCGCGCTCAACGAGCCGTCCCCCGCCGACGTCGACAGCAGGGTCAGCTGGGGCCGGGCGCAGTCGCCCACGCGCAGGGCGCGGTTCTCGGTGCCGCCGACCCACTTCGCGTAGGCCGACTTCGGGGGCGCGCCCTCCCACTCGCCGTCCGGCAGGTACTTGAAGCCGTGGTCGCCCGGGGCGAGCTCGCCCACGGACACCGACCAGACGCCGTCGTCTCCGCGGACCATGTCCACGGGGGTCCAGTCGTTGAACTCGCCCGCGAGGCCCACCGCTCCGCCGGGGCCTTCGTAGGTCACGACCACGTCGCAGGACCGCACGGCGGGGGGTGGTTCCACGTCGTCGTCGTCGTCCGCCGCGTCGTCGTCGTCGGTGTCCACGGCGTCGTCGTCGTCGGTGAAGCTCGGGAGCTCCTCGGTCTCGCAGCCCGCGACGAGCACCGCAGCCAAGAGGACCAGCCGGCGCATCACGACTTCCAGGACAGGTGCGGCCGCATGATCGGGCTCACGTCGTCCGCGCAGTCCTCGCCGAGCATCCGGGAGAGCAGCGTGACGTCGAGGATGATGTGGTCCGTGGCGACGTCCACCAGCGCCGGGTTCGTGGTCCAGACGGCGTGGTTGTCGTGGTCCGGCTCGGCGCCTCCGATGAGGGCCTCGCGGCGATCGGTCACGGCCAGCAGCTTGTGGGACCAGCCCGCCTTGCGCTCGTCGTCCAGGAAGTTCGGGTCGCTCCAGACCGACACGCCCGCCGGGGCGTCGGGCCACCCGTCGGGCACGTGCATGACGCAGTGCACGGAGCGGAGGTCGAGGCGCGCCAGCGTGGGGGCGATGGCCTCCATCTCGCGACGCCAGCCCGAGATCGCGATCGACTCGGTGGCCGCCCGCACCATGGTCTCGAGGCGCTCCATGACCTCGTCGTACCGCGACAGGATCCACACGGGCTCGGGGCGCTCGCGCACGGACACGCGGGAGAGCGCGTCGTCGAGTCGGTCGAGGCGCACGCGGTCGCGGGCGCGCATGCCCTCCACCAGCTGCTTCGGGGACACGCCCACGTAGCGGGCGGGCTTGTCGCCGCTCGCGAAGGCCGCCCCCGCCGTCTCGAGCTTGCGCAGGACCCCGTACACGGCGGAGCGGGGCACGCCCGAGCGGGCCGCGACCTCGTAGCCGGTGAGGCCGTCGACGTCCTCCGCTTCGAGCAGGCAGAGGTACGCGATGGCCTCGTTGCGCGTGAGGCCGACCTCGGTCAGTTGAGCGATCAGAGCTGCGGTCACGTGGGGTCCTGACACTCCGGAAGGACGTCGAAGTAGGTGTTCATGACGGGGTTGCTGACGCGCGCGGCCACGACGTTGCGGCCCGGGCGGATGAGGTCGGTCACGTCGAGGGGCTCCACGACGGTGGTCTCGAGGCACTCGGCGCGGTCGTTCACGCAGCCCTCCTCCTGCCACTCGCCGCCCCAGTGGCCGAGCGCGACGCCGTTCAGCCACATCCAGAGGCCGTCGTCCGACTGGACCGAGACCGTCAGCATCGGGGGGAGGATATCGAGGGTGAACTCGGCGCGGTAGGCGCGGTCGGTGCCCTGGGGGGTCATGCCGCGGTCCGGGAGGCTGAGGACCGACCACGCGCCCGCGTCGAACCCGGGCTGCCAGAAGGGCGCGCCGTGCACGTCCTCGAGGTCGTGTTCGTGGCCGAAGGGCTCGCTGCCGAGGATGACGACGGGACGGGACATGGCGGCTCCGGCTCAGTTACGTGACTCTCACTTGAGTCACTAGGACTGTAGGCCGGATGCCCGGGGACGATCAATCGTTTTGTGCGGGGACCTCGTCGTGGGACGTCGGGAGAGCCTCGGCGTGCAGCGCTCCGGAGACGTCCATGGGGCGGGACAGCACGTGCGATCCGTCCGCCGATTGGGCGACGTGCAGGACCAGGTCGTCGCCCACCACCTGCGGGCTCCAGGTCAGGAGCACCCCGGGGGCGGCGCCGACGGCCACCGCGGTGCGCCCGGCGGCGCCGTCGTGTACCCCGAACACGCACCGACACGACGCGGCGGAGTCGGTGGGGAGTCGGCCGCGGGCCCGGAGGACGTCGACGGCGGCGCGCCTGTCGCCCTGGGAGATCGCCGCGAGCATCGGGCCCAGGAGTCGGTCCACGGCGGAGTCCGAGCGGGCCGCGCCCCGGGGGAGCCGATCGGCGAACGCGAGGGCGAGGGACGAAGGCACGTCGTCCCGCAGCAGGCGGTCGAGGACCCAGTCCTGTCCGTGGGTGAAGAGGGACGTGAAGGTCGTGAGCGCGGGGAGGCCCGCGGGGTCGGCGACGGCGGCGTCCTGGACCAGGCGATCCAGCAGCTTGCGCTGAAGCTCGGAGGCATCGACGGTGGGCGGGTTCTCGGCGCGGACCGCGAGGTTGCCGGGGCCGACGACGGGCTCGGCGGGCTTCAGCAGCGCGGCCGCGGCGCCCACGGCGACGGCACCCGCCGCGGCGAGCACCAGGAGGCGGGTGCTCCTCACCGGGCGGCGTCGAGGACGAGCTCGAGGCGGATGTCCATCGAGCCCAGGCCGGGCCCGAACAGCGCCTCACGCAGCCGCCCCTGGAGACACTCGACCAGCTTCGGGGAGCCCACGCCGTCCTCTACCGGGGCCCCGATGGCCACGCCCTCGCCCTCCGGCGTGACGCCCATCTCGAACACGATCTTCCCCTGCACCGGCTCGCCCGCGTTCTGCGCCTTCCGCCAGCACCGCTTCAGGCGCTTCTCGTTCTTCACCACCGAGGCCTCGAGGTCGCGGCCCTCGCGGGGATCGCCGCCCATCTGGTCGAGGACGAGCACCTTCGGCGTCATCTTGATCTCGACGGGGCCGGAGTCCACCGACCGCCCGGGACCCGGCAGGCCCCCGCCGCCGCCGCGCGGGGAGCTGGTGTCGCGTCCCATGTCGAGGTCGAGGCGCAGGTTGCCCTCGTCGTTGCGGTCGAAGGAGGTGTCCTCGCGGTCCTCCGGCTCGTCGCGGCGGGCGCCGTCCCAGCCCCCCACGACGCCGCCGCCGCGGCCCTCGAGGCGGGGCGTGTCCGAGAACCCGGTGGGCAGCGAGTCGCCGTCCGCGTCGTAGACCTTGACCATCCCGCCCTTGGTGCCCACGGCCAGCAGCCGGCCCCCGGCGGCCCACGAGACGGCGGTGACGTGGTCGCCGACCTCGAGCTTCCGGGGGCTCCCCCCCGCGTCGAGGTCGTGCAGCTTGATGCGGCCGTCGTCCGTGGCCGCGGCCAGGTACCGCCCGCCCGGAGAGATGGCGATGGGCCCGCCCGCGCGCTTGCCCTTCCACTGCTCGAGGATCGCGCCGTCGGGGACGCGGACGCGGTAGATCATCGCGCCGCCCTCGGCCGAGACGTAGGCCTCCGTGGCGGTGCTGAAGGACACCGTGTCGGCGCCCCCGCGGAGCCGGAGGAGGTCGCGGCTGGAGCCTTCGCGGAGATCCCAGGCGCGCACGCCCTCGGGCAGGGCGGCGAGCACGATCTCGTCGTCGGGGCTGAAGGCGATGGCCCGCACGTCCTCGGCCCCGCGCAGGGAGGGGCCGGGCCGCCCGGTGGACAGGTCCGAGAGCTCGATCATCCCCTCGCGGCCCTGGACGGTGTCGGGCGCGATGGCGACCGCGATGCGGGGCGAGCCGTTGGCGTAGGCGACGCGCACCGGCACGCCCGAGACCTTGGGGAGGCGACCGCCGCGGCCGTCCTTGAGCCGCCAGGCGCGGACGCCGTCGGGGGACGTGCGGTTGGTGGCGGCGGCCTCGCGACCGTCGGCGCTCAGGGCGACGGACATGACGGCGAAGCGCTCGGAGTACTCGAGCTCGGCGACCGTGGGCTCCACGCCGGTGCCGCCGTCGCGCTCGATGAGGTAGCTGTCGCCGGCAGGCGCAGGCCCGGGGGCCAGGAGCAGGGCGACGAAGACGAAGAAGGAGCCTCTCACGGGGGTCCGAGCGCTTCGTACATCACGTTCTCGAACAGCGCCTTGCCGTCCGCGGTGGCGCTGCCGAGGGCGACCTCCCAGCCCCAGAACCAGAAGTTCCCGCAGGTGTTCTCGCGCAGCAGGAGCAGGCTGCTCGGATCGCTGGGCACGTGCCCGATCTCGAACCAGTTCCCGGCCCCGGACTGCATGGAGCGCGACGCCCCGCTGCCGTACACCTGCACGTAGTTGTTGCCGATGCTCTGGAGGAAGTTGGGCCAGTACCAGATGTTCTGGCCGGACTGGACGGGCGACACGATGCGGCTGCTCGCCTGTCCCTGGTTGAAGAAGCGGAGGTCGGTGGGGAATCCGGTCTGGCCGATGCCGTCGAAGAGGGCGAGCCCGCCGGTGCCCATGCCGATGGTGGGGAGGCAGCGGTCGTGGAACTCGAGGAATGGGTCCACGGGGGCGGTCCAGCCGGAGGCCTCGGTGGTCGTGTTGTGGACCACGATGAGGGCGGCGTACTCCGTCGGGAAGATCGTCCCCGCGGTGACGCCGGCGGCCGCGATGAGCTCCCCGCAGTAGCCGAAGCCGTCGATCTGGGTCTTGAGGTTGGCGCCGGTGCCGGCCGAGGCGCCGTGCACCACGCCGACGCGGACGTAGCCGTCGTCCACCCCGCCGGAGCAGTCGTCGTCGACGCCGTTGCACAGCTCGGTCTTGCCGGGGTTCACGGAGGCGTCGGCGTCGTCGCAGTCGCCCGCGCAGCGATCCCAGCCGTCGTTGTCCCCGTCGACGTTGTCGTCTTCCCAGATGCCGCCGTCGCTGTCGTTGCAGTCGTCGTTCAGCTCGGAGTAGCCGGGGCCGGGGCACCCTTCGCCGAGGGCCGGACCCGCGCCGTGGCCGTCGAGGTCGGTGTCGAAGTAGAGGGTGACGAGCACGCCCGTGTCGACACGCCCGTCGCAGTCGTCGTCCATGCCGTTGCAGACCTCGCGTGCGTCCGGATTCACCTCGGCGTTGGTGTCGGCGCAGTCGCCGTCGTTGTCGACGTACCCCGGGCTGTCGCCGCAGGTGGAGATGGTGTTGTCGGGGTTGCTGCTGCCGAAGCCGTCGTTGTCGAAGTCGAGCCGGCGGGTCTCGCCGGGGAGGTCGTCGTCGGCCACGCCGTCGCAGTTGGAGTCGATGCCGTCGCAGAGCTCCTCGGCCTCGGGGTGCCGCGTGGGGTCGCCGTCGTCGCAGTCCCCGTCGTCGACGGACCAGCCGTCCATGTCGAGGTCGTCGGCGGCGTCGTCGTCGTCCACGGCGTCGTCGTCGTCCAGGGCCGCGTCGTCGTCGTCACCGTCCGGGCTCTCGGTGTGGAAGGTGAGGCAGGCGGTCGTGGGCAGGGCGAGCAGCAGGGCGAGCAGGGTCGAGCGTCGGAGCATCGAGGGAATCATACGCGACGCCGCGCGACCCGCCGGGTGCGGCGCGGGGCCCGGGATCAGGGCTCGAAGAGGACCGCGGGCTCGTAGGTGACGAGGTAGGTGAAGCGGCTGCTCGGGTCGGGGCAGCCCCGGTCGTAGGTGCGGCAACCCTCGCCGACAGCGAACCCTGCGACGAGGGCGACCACGGCGAGGAGGCGGGGAGGGCCCTTCACCGGGGGATCCCGACCAGGTTGATCGACGACGAGTCGAACCAGACGATGGGCCCGCCCTCGTCCTCCGCGGTCGCGCGGGCGGACAGCCGAGCCTCGTCCTGCCAATCGATGATGGTCGCCTGATCTCCGGCGTCGGCGGACTCGACGGAGACGAGGACGAGGGTTCGCGTCTGCCTCTGAATGTCCTCGCAGCCCCCGCCCCGAGGGGCCCGGGCCTCGACGGGGGAGACGGCCCACGACGCGGCCCAGCCCAGGGTGAACATGAGCAGCAGCAGCAGGGCCGGGCGGGCGGGTGCGCTCATGGGGGCGTCGCCGGAGGGGCGCTCACTCGCTCCAGTGCGGGGGCAAGGTTCGGGCGAACCAGTCGAAGGCCTCGATGCGGGTCTTCCAGGACGCGAGGTTCGGGTAGCGGTCGGCGAGGGGGAGGAGGCCGAGGTCGAAGGGCGCGGAGGTGGGCTTGGCGGCGGTCCGCAGGAGGTTCTGGACCTGGGGCATGAGCGCGATGTCGGCGGCGGAGAACCGCTCCCCGACGAGGAAGGTCTTGCCTTCGAGGGCGGCCTCCCACCGGGCGATCTCGGCGAAGAGGGCGGGGAGGCCCGCGCGGATGGCGTCCTCGTGTCCCTGCGGGCGACCGAAGAAGAGGGGGCGGAAGGTCGCGCCGTGGGCGTGGTCGAGGTAATTGTCGATCTCGCTGACGCGGCACACGATCTCGGCCTCCTCGGCGGGCGTGGCGCCGAAGACCGGGGGGTCCGGGAACACCCGGTCGAGGTACCGCACGCACGCGTTGGACTCGTAGACGACGACGGCCCCGTGCACGATGGCCGGGACCTTGCCGCGGGGGTTCACGGCGAGGAACTCGGGCGACTTGTGTTCTCGGGCCGAGAAGCTCAGGAGCTTCGATTCGTAGGGGACGCCCTTATGCTCCAGCGTCTGGTGGACCCGCCAGGAGTAGGGGCTGCCGCTGCCCCAGTAGAAGTCGATCATGGTGCCTCCGAGCCCGGACGATACGGTGGCGGGCAGGGGGGCGCGAGGGCGGGGGCGCGGCGAGCAAAGGTCGCCCGAACGGACCGTCGACCCGAGCGATGCGCGCGGGAGCGAGCAGAGGTCCCCCGAATGGACCGTTCACCCACCGCCGTGACCGGGAGACGGACACCACAAGGGGGGAATGGACCGTTCACCCGAGCGATGCGCGCGGGAGCGAGCAGAGGTCCCCCGAATGTCAAGCGCCACGAGCATGGGACCCCCCTCGCG
>Ga0209992_10001210_pt1 | contig 28651 bp, 53 predicted proteins | sample 2SBtaG_2_FD_182564 | JGI IMG/M metagenome (GOLD analysis project Ga0209992, IMG submission 182564) | Deep subsurface microbial communities from Kolumbo volcano to uncover new lineages of life (NeLLi) - 2SBTROV12_ACTIVE470 metaG (SPAdes)... | ecosystem: Environmental > Aquatic > Marine >... | reverse complement strand
CTGCATCATTTGTTCCAAAATCAGAACTACCAACTAATACTTGATTACTAGAAAAGTTATCGGCAGAATACCAACCTGTTATTGTCCATTTAGCATCTGCTTGACTAAGAAATGACCAATCAGTTGTACTTCCTAATGAAACATAATCATTACTTCCATCAAAACCATAAGCACCTGTTTGTTTTCCACTACCACCTGTTTCTGCTCCACTTCTATATGTTCCACCGCCACCTGAACCACCATCATTACCGTTCATGTAAGGTGTAATATCATTATCAGCACCAAAACCACCACCTAATGTTGTGACATCATCAAATACAGAATTAGCTCCATTTGTTGCTCTTGTACCTGAACCTGATGTATTAGCACCTGTGCCACCAGCTCCTATTGTCACTGTGTAAGAACCACTAGACATGGATTTAGTGCCTGTAAGGAATCCTCCAGCTCCACCTCCACCACCAACTTGTGAACCTGAACCACCACCACCTGCAACAACAACATATTGAACGTTGCCACTACCTGCTGATATTTGGAATGTTCCACTTGATGTGAATTTTCTTACTGCATAACCTGATGGAATAGAAGAACCTGATTCTAATGTTCCACCACTTGCACTTGTAATTTCACTTGTTTGATAAGTAATAATGACTACACCTGATCCACCTGATTGTCCGTTTTCAGATGTGGAATTAGCACCGTCTCCACCACCACCAGCACCTGTATTTGCTGTACCTGCTGTGGCTTGATTTGAAGAATCACCGCCATTTCCACCTCCTCCAAGACCACCAAATCCGCGTGAATTAGTTCCACCTGCATGAGCTCCACCGCCACCACCACCAGCTAAATAATAAACACCACTTGATAATTCACCAACTTCACTACCTGTAATTGGATTTGCTTTGCCTGCACCACCATTTCCTGATTTAGAAGATGTATCAGGTTCACCTACTGCACCAGCTCCGCCACCACCACAAGCACCATAAGTTCCAGCACCAACATGAGTACCACCTGCATAGCCTTGATTTACACCACCAAGTTTACCAAGTTCTTGTGAGATTCCAGTATTTGATCCATCTGCTGAACTGCCTAGACTAGCTGACTTGCGATCTTGTTTAAGTCCGCTGTAAAGTTTGCTTCCTAAGTTTTCGATCAAGCTGTATTCCTCTCTTTCCAAACACTACCTGTTGTGACACCAAATCTAACATTAGCAGTTCCATTACCTGAAATATTTGCAGTTGAGTATAACATATTTGCATAGTTTGTATAACTACCTGATGGTGTAGAACCTGTTGCATAAACTGAATGTGTATAAGCACTACTACCTTCTGTCGTGACACGAAGATTAGGTGAATTTGTTGATGGAACTATCGCTACCCAAACTATACCATTACTTGGAACTGTGACAGGTGAATCCAATGTAATTGATACTGTGGTATATGTATTAGATAATGAACCACTTGCTAATGTTCCACTACCCAATAATGAAGATGGTTGATTACTAGAATCAGTATAAACACCACCTTTGAAGGCAGTTGATGAATATGAGTAAGCATCAAAAGTCACTGCTGTTATAATATCACCTGATGTTAGACCTGTGATTTGTTTGTATGTAATATATGTAATATTTGAATTACTATTTGTTGTTGCACCTGCTTTTGTTGTTCCTATTGATGAGCTTACTACTCTACGGTAAATCTTACGAAGATTTGTGGCTTCAAACCTAGAATTTGCAGGAACATTAGATGGTCTTTCGTCTGTGACTGTATCACTACTTGCACCATATACAGTGATAAATGAGTCTGTGACAAAGTTATCTGCACCACTATTTGTAGAAACTTGTATTGATTTAATCGAATCACTTGTGTTAGCCCATTTTCCTGAAATTAGTGTTCTTGTTGGTGGGTTAAATCCTGTTCCTGTTGTGCCACCATCTTCTATTGTATAACCAATAATTAATTTTTCTTTATCTGTGACATTTGTAATATCAAGCACCATATAGCATGAATAAACTGATGTTGCTGATGTAAGATATAATTTATCTTGTTGTAATGATGATCTATTTGTTCCATTATCAGTTCGTGTTGTGTTATAATTACCTGAACTACCACCTGAATTATCACCGTTAAACCTAACATAATAATTTCCTGCATCAGGATTTCTTACATAAATTATTGCACGTAATGATGTTTTGCCTGTTGTAAAGTCACCTGTTGTTATTTCTGCTGATGAACCACTAGCATTGACATTTACTAATCTTTCCCAAGTTCCACCCATTTAATTTGCACCCCACACTCTAAGCTGTGATTGTGACCAACCTGAACCATTTGGATCACCAAACTGTAATGATGTTATTCCTGTTGATAATGATGATGGCACATATTTTCCTGCTGTGACTTTTCTATATGTTCCATTACCAGCTCCAACACCACCTCTACTGTTTGCAGAATGTATAAGCATTAATTTTTCCTGACCTGATAAATTAGCAATATAACCTGTAACATATTGAACAGCGTTATTTTGCGAACCACCTAATGAATCTGTTAACCAATCTATTGTTGCATCAGTTGTAGCTGTTCCTGATGAATTTGTGGCGTTTGATTGATATTGTGTCCACCTTCGTGAATAAAATGATGAGCCTGAATCACTGTTACATTTGAATTGACCTATTGCTGAATTTGTATTGTTAGAAACGGTTCTGAACTCAAACATTAAGTATCTTTTATCAGCAAATGCACCACTATCAAAAGTTGTATGATTTGATGTATCTGATTTGTTTTTTAATTCTTGCCAAAAATTATTACCTGAATTAGTTCCTGACGATTTAGCACCTAATACAATTACTTCTGAATCTGCTTCAAAATCACCTGTTTGGCTTGTATAATCACCTGATATTCTAACTCTGTTTATTGTTGGATTGTCATTACTATTATTTCCACCAATCCATTTGCCAAACAATTCGTTTCTTGTTGGTGCTGTTCCTGCGTTTGATCTGTTAACATTAATAACTTGGTCTTGGAAAATTAATTTTTCTTGTCCGTTAATATTCAAAATGTTATAAACAATAAGCCTATCACTGTTTTGCCCACCCATACCTGTGTATAGATAAGAATAATTCAATGTACTAGGACTTGCTGTAACATCATCTGCTGCACCATCATTTGAACGTCTTATTGGATATTTTCCTGTTCCTGATGAACCGTTAAATTGTAAATCAGGACTTATTTCTTGCCCATTACCAAGATAATGTCCAATTATCATCAAGCGTGGATAATCAGTAGTTGTTAGTCCTGTTATATCAAATGTATCTCCTGCATCAGAAAGTTTTACTCTATCTAACTCAACAAATTCTGTTTGTGGTGGTGATGAAACTAATGCTGTGCTTCCTTGTATTCTTTCACCTGAAAGATATTCAACCATTGTGAGTTCCCTCACGCAATTTGGACTTCTTGTGTATCGCTTCCATTTTTACGCATGATACAGAAAAGTCCATCATTGTTTGTGTCAATTTCTTTAACGTAAAATCTGGCGTTGTTGGCCGTTGGATTACCTGGTTTAGTTTGGACCGTCATATCATAGTAGAATCCTGCAAAGTTGTGAACCTCTGACCAAGGAGTATCTGAACCACTTGCTGCACTTGCCCATTCTGGTGCAGTTGCACCACTATTCATTGTTAATATTTTCCCTGCTGTTCCTTTTGCTAATTTGGATAATGTATTAGAAGCACTTGCATAAAGAATATCACCTTGAGTGTATGTTGTTTGCCCTGTTCCCCCATATTCATCTGCTATTGCTGTGCCATTCCAAGTTCCTGCTGTAACTGTGCCAACACTTGCAATATTAGTTGATCCTGTCCATGTAGATACTGCTGTATTCTCTACATTGTTTAATGATAAATCTGTCTTTACTTCTGTTGCACTTCTTCCTTCAATTCCACTTGCTGTGAGTTTAGCATAATCATCATCTGCTGCATCTGCATCATCTATTTTTACTGCGTTAGTGTTTGCAATACCAAAAGTTAGAGTTGCTTGACCACCAATATCAGATAACACTTCACTTGCACTTCTACCTTCCATTGTAGTTCCATCTATTCTAATAAAATCATTGTCAACAATTCCTGAACCAGCTTTTGTGACATTACCTGATGATATGCCAAAAGTTAGACTTGCTTGTTTTCCATCTAGTTGTGTTTGTGCATTAGATGATAAAGTATTGATATATTGAAATTCTGCACTTGTGACAGTTCCATCTGCAATCTTAGTTGCGTCTATTGCTGCACTTGCTTTGATGTTTGCATTTTCAACATTAGTTAGATTGTTTCCTGTTGCATCTGCATCATAGGTTTTGTTTGTAAATGTTGTAGTAGAATCTGCTGTAACCCTACCTGTTTCATCTGCTGATTGATTAATCCATTTTGATGTTGTAGAATCATAAGCTAAAACATCTTCATTTGCTACACTTGTAATATTTACATCACCAATGTCATTAATTGCATTAACTACACCACCACCGTATTGAATCCATTCTTTGTTTGAACCGATAGTTCTACACATTAAGATCATAGGACTTGTTGTGGATAGTGTTTCTGTTCCATCACCACTTAGTAATCTAATCTTTCCTGCACCCCCTGAATCATCACTTGTAATAGTGACAGATGTTGCAGTTGATTTTGCTATAAGATAAATTAAATCAAATTCATTAGAATCTGTTGGTGTAATTGTGTTAAGTGTTCCATCTGCTTGTATCTCAATTAATGTTCCTGTTGATGCTATTGCGTTTGTTGATATTGTTGCACTTTGTTTTGTAAAACCAAGCATACCTGTTTCAAGTTTAGTATGTGTGGCGTTCCAACGGTCAACAGAAACTTGTTTATTTGCATCGTTTGAACCTGTTGCTGAATAAGAATGTGTTATTCCACCATAGCCAAGTCTAGCCAATTAAATTACCCCATTGTTAGTAGCCATGTGACAGCAAGAGTATCACCGTTAACAAGGGCAACAGAAGTAAATTTTGCAGCATGTGCCATTGTGCCTGATGAACTTGCATTAAACAGTCCTGATTTTTGGACTGTTGTAAATGTGGCAGTTGAATTAAATGTTTTAACTAAAGTTGTGACACTACCTGATGTTGATGCAGTATCTGAAATCTGTCTATTTAATCCACCTGTTGTTATTTCCCCTGATCCTGCACTTAGATTAGTATCTGTTGCAGCAGGGTTTGTACTATCTTGTGATAAGCCAACAAATCTACACCCTACACCACCAGCTGATGTATTTGTATAACATTGATCATGAAAATAATCCTTTCCAGCATTAGTTAATAGATTATGTTTATTCTTAACAATAACTTCCTCATTTGGTTTTCCTTCGTTTTTAATAATTGTAACATAGCCATGAATTGTTTGATTATCATTTACTGCATGTGATTTACCAACAATAAAATCTAATATTTCATCGTTTGGTATATTTTCTAAAAAGGTCATTGTGCTTTACAATCCTCACAAACCAATATTGGATATGTTTTTCCATTTGTTAATTTTCCTTTCCAAGTATAATTGTCAATCATATCACCACAAGTAATACATTTTGATGAACCCCTATGTGTATGTTCTTTATCGCCTAAATGTTGAATCCAATCCTCAGGACTGCCTGTTGAAAATTTATGTTCTGAACAAGTAAATGCACCTGATGATTCTGACATATTAGTTATCAACTTCTATTACAATATGAGAACTATTCAAGTAAAGGATCACTCTTTAGGGGTTCTGTTTTATATGCTCTTGTAACTGCAACACGTTTTGTTCTTGCTGTTGGATCAGCTGTTAAAATATTCACAAGTGTATTAAATGTCTCTTTATATTGTTCATCCCAAAATTTTGCCCCTTCATAGTTTTGTTTCCTGGCATTATACAATGATGCAACATATTGATTAGTTGCTTGTTGAGCAGTTGTTAAATTACCACCTGTTAACGGTAATAATTCTGCATAAGAAGTCATTTGATTTGTAAAAAACTGATCAGCTTTAGTTCCAAGTTGTTGTAAGATGGAATCTTCTGATTCAACATTTAAGGGCACGTTCAAAAGGTCTTTAGTGTCCTGTAATACAAAATAAGTAAAGGCCATATTATTCCGGGTTTTCTACTTCCTCGACTTGTTCAGCAGTTTGATAACGTAGTGATTCTGTATTAATTGCTGCTGTATTATCTACCTGAAATACACCTTGCTTCAATAATCGATATAATTGACTTCTATTACCATTTAGATTCTTTTCCATAAAATGTGCCATTACATAATTATTCAAATTAATCATTAAGAGAACTATTAGAAAAAGGGGAAAAATTAGGTAATTTCCTAAGGGAAAATGACCTAATGTGTTAATGGGTCCATTAAGACAGTTTGACAGTCCTGGCAATAGGGAATATCATATTGCTTGTCGTTATCCAAATCTATCATTACAATTTGGTGGTCCTTGTGATTTACAGGATCTTGGAACTGTCTTAATCTTGCACTTCTTATCTGAGTAAATTTACCTGTGCCCTTGTTTTTTTCTTCTTGCACTTTTGCAATTTCCTCAGTAATCTGTTCATAGTTAGTTGGCATTACGAATATTGTGAAATATTAGTTATTAAAGTCGTCTAAAAATTTGGGTGTAAAGGGTTGTTACGTGTGCAAGTAAAGTGCCCTTGAAAAAATAAAAAAAGAAAAAAGTAGGGTTTAAGCCCAATTAATTATTCTATGCACTAACGCCTGTAAGTTTTCTTCCAGCATCATTAGTAGTCTTGAGTGGTTGAAGGAATTGTCTTATGACATATCCATCTGCCGCACGATATGGATCTCTAAAGGCTTCGGCTACGGTTGGTCCTTCACCGAGTAGCATTGTTTTACTATCAAAGATAGTTGCAACTGTGCTAGTAAATCCTACGTCAACTACTGCTGATATAGATGGTAACTTTGGCATTTCCACTTTTCCACTAATCACACGATCATCTGGGCGTGTGCTAGCATGGATGAATGTATTGCTGAGATAATCAGAAATAACACGTGGGTGCATACAAATTGTGTCCGGTCTAAAGTGATTGTCGGTGATAGTTGTGATTGCATCTACTAGATCGTCCAATGGGTTTCTGTTTGAGAAATCACCGTTTGTGTTCATAGCACCCCAGTCGCCTTTTGCTGATGCAGTTAATGATTCAATCTCGGTAACGATTTGTTCATTTGCTGCTTTTGCAAGTGCGCCTGCGGCTTGATCAACTTCAAAACTTAATGGATCTATTGTGGCTTTTAACTGAGATTCATCACTCTCATAAATTGACACAACATTTTTCCAGAGTCTAAGTTGGGCTTGCGTAAACTTGTTGGATTTTTGATCTGCTTCTGCTAATTCAGGAACTTTCTTTGAAGCACTGAATTTATCTGTGATAGGAACATTGAGTTGTAGTTTTGGAACTGGAACTCGTCTAACTGCATTAATTGCATTAAAGTCACGCCATTGTTTTCGGATTACTTCGGAAAGTAAATCGATAACAGTGATGTTATTTAGTGATGTTCCATCAATGTTTCCTTGTCTAAAGTCACGTTCAGCTTGTCGGAATGTTTCGTAGTGAATAGGTTCAATTCTACCATCGCCTAATTCTTTACCGGGATTTAATTTTGCGATTGCTGTCATGCCTTGATCTCTACTGAAATCAACACCTGATTTATCCCAAGATCCCTGATAGAATTTTTGGTTGTATGGCGAATAAGTAATTGCAGTATCTTTTCTGCTCATAGTCCTAACCTCACTATAATTACGTCATTAGCTGCTGCATCTGTTTTTGGTCCTGCTTCTTCACCCTCATGGCCATAATATCTTCCAATATGTGTTTCTGCTGCAAATATTCCTGTAGCTGCTACACATTTTGAAGCACTATCTGCTTTAACTGCCTCGCCCGGTTTTATGGCACCGCCCGCTGTACAATAAACATAGGTATTTCCAGTTGCTAATCTTATTGATTTTTCTCCGGCACTACCTGAGGAATTATCAACAGTTTCTACTGCTATAAATTTTCCTCTTGCTACTGTTCCAACTGAGTTGGTTGCTAAAACTGCACGTCCAGCTGCATCAAGTGCTACTACTTGACCTGTTGTTATGGATGTGGAAGCTGCGACTGCAAATTGATTAATTTCAATTCCAGTGCTTCTTGCTAAATCGCCTGCTGCTGCTGCCATTAGTTAATTCCCCCTCTTAATCGTTTAATAATACTATCAACGCTTGCAGATTTATCCTCAACACTAGCATATCTTACTTGGTATCTTGGTGAAACTTTTGCTTCAACAATTTCCTTGTAATTGCCTGCTAGTTCTTCTAAAGTAGATTTATCTAATTTAGATAGTTTTGCATATTCTGCTCTTGCATCAATATTACTATCGAAAGATTGTTTTGCTTCAAGGATTGAATCAATCAATGGTTCGACTTCTGCTGCTTTGATTTTGGATTTGAGTGCAGATAATTCTGATTTTAATGATTTTACTTGGCTTCTTAGTGAAGCATCTTTCTTATCATCTTCCTCATCTTCTGCATCTTCTTTTTCCTCATCTTCGGCTTTAGACATTTCACGTTCATACTTTTCTTCTTCATCTTCGGCTTTTTTAGATTTTTTTGATTTACGAGATTCTTTATCTTTAAGATATTCCTCTTGTTTGTCAGTCAAATCTAATTTATTTTCGTCCTCAGATTCTTCGACTTTATCTTTTTCGGATTCGTCATTTGCGTATTTACGTTTCATGTTGTTGCTTTTCTTGATATTTTTATGCTTATCAGAAGTATCTTTGGAAAAAGATTGGCTTTGAATATCATATTCTTCATCCTCACTTAACCCGGCTTCTGTATCATTTGGTGGTGGTTCAGGTGTGTTTTCTTCTTTAATTTTATTTGATTCACCACATTCTGAATAGCATATTGCTAGTGCTTGTTCATCAAGATCCTTACCAGCTTCTACTTTTTTCTTAATACATCTTTCAACACATTCATTTGCTGCAATCACAAATTCCTTATTGCCTGATTTTATTGTTGTAAATTTACCACATGATGATCGACTTGCTTGGACCTTGTTTAATTGTGATAGACATGTTTCACTATTTCCTGAACATCTGCCTTTAATTTCTGCCTTAGTAACACCATAAGCCGGATCTTTTACTGCTGCCACATGAGCACCTGTAAAGGAAGTAATAATTGAACTGCCATTATTATAATCTTCATCTGAATTATCAAATACTATACTAGGACTGACAAAATTTACATCACCTCTTTTTAGTATTTCAGCTGCTGAATCATTAGTTATTTCTGCTAATCCCCATGCCTTGCCAGATCGTTTCTCAATACCAACTTGAATAATATCACCAACTCTATATGCCTCTTGTTGAACCATTAAATCATCCCCACTAACTGCTGATGGATGATCAAATTGTGGTGTTAAAACAAACGGTTTACCAATAAAGGAATTAAGATTGGACCTTAATGCTGCTTCTGTAACACCCCATCTATTAAGATTGAGTGAAGCATCTAGTAGGAAAAATTTAATGAAGTATTTATCTTCATTTTCAAACTCAATTAATGCCATGATAAAAATTGTATATCAGTAAATAACAGAACTATTCCGGCTGCTATGCCTGCACCACATAATGTTGCTAATGCGTCCTTAATCTCTACCTTACCATAACCTAATGAATCAACAAACTCTTTACCTAATGCAAAAAAGAAGCCTGATAATATCATAGGGAAATAAAACAAACCCATAATAGATAATGCAAACCCAACTACAAAATGTGCTAATTTATCATTCATATTTGTTTTATCCATTTTAAGATTTTTTCAATACTTGCATTTTGTATGTCTTTTTCATCTACACCATAAGTTAATGGCCTTATTCCTGTATCATCTGATGGTGTATAGTTTTTAGATTTTGATTGCCATTTCTCATTCTTTTTCATTGTATCAATTATTAGGTCCATTTTCTTTTGTGTGAGATTATGTTTATCATCTTTAACTTCTTTTAGACGTTGCTTATCATTTAATTTTTTAGATGGCATGCCTCTATCCTTAATTCTTTTACTAGAAATATCTGTAACAACTTGACCTGTTTGCTGATCGACATAATAGCATCTGCAATTAGGATGTGTATCATCAGGAATTACAGGTCTTAATGGATCATCAATGTCAAATGCTATGCCTGCTAATTCGATACAAACTTTATCATTTACTTTGTTATCTCTTTGAGTTGTATAAACTACTTTTGGTCTATCAGGATCATCTAGTAAATCATAGACACTAATAGCATCAAGGATTCTACTAATTTGACTTAGTTCCATTATTCTTTTGATTCTTAACCATCTTGTCTATGTTGTCTAGTATTTCTAATTTCTTGGCATCAAGTGCAGCCCTAATTGTTTCATTATCAATGGTCCTGGCAGATATAGGGGATTGATTCATTGTTTTGTTAATCTGCTTATTGACAATATCCTGTGGTGTATTTACCGGGACATTTACTTGATTAGGATCTACTGTTGGGTTTGGAGCCTGTGCTAGTTCAGTCTTAAATTCTTCCAAGTTAAGTAAATCAAGTAATTGATCATCAGGCATGTGTGGGAATATTCCTTTTACTCTTAATACTGCATCAACTAGGTCATACCAAGATTCAACAATAATTGGTTCAAATTCTGCTTTAACTCTAACTTGTTTTAATATTTCACCCATTCCCATTTTTCTTAAATTCCTTTCATACCATTGTTGTGATATTAATTCACTAACCCAATCACGTCTTGCTTTTATTACACCTTGCAAGAAGAATTGTATTTTACCAATTAATGTGGCCCTGTTTTGATCTTCCTCTCTACCCAATAAGGCACTAGGAACTGCAAAATTACCAATAATAATTCGTTCATAAAATGATGCTAATTCTGTCATTTCTTTTATTTTTGGATTCAAGTCTAATGATTTAAAATCTACTTCATCATTTGCATCAACAGTAATTGCATTAAAGGCACCACTTTGTAATGAGTTTAAGATTGTATTGGCATCATTTTCTGCCTCGATTTTAGAACGTCCGAGTTTTTTCAAAATAAACATACCATAGCCTGCCCACATGGATGTTGTTATTTCCGGCATATCATATTCTACTATTCTACGCCATGCTCTTGCTGCACCGGCTACTCTTTGAACTTCTGAATATCCATACCACATTGTACGACGTCTAGGTGAATCAGGTCTATTAATGCAGTAAATCATTTCATCAGGTGTAAGTTCATCACTTGGAAATGTTGTTATCACTTTTTCCAATCCCCATGTTTGTTGATCTAAAAATACCCTGCCTAAATCTCTAGGATGAATAATCTTTAATGCTGTTGGCAATCCATTTCCTTCAAAGGCAATAACACATCTGCCAAATACTATTGTCATAGTTATGGCGTCTTTTAGTTTCTTTTCAAAGCCAATTTTTATATCATAGTGAATAAGTTCATTTAATTCATTTTCATATTTCTTTAATTCTTTTTTCTTTTGTTCATCATCCATGCCATTATCATCAATAAGTTCAAAGGTAGGTTTTAGACCGTTTCCAAAAGTATATTCTACAAGTTTATCTATTGTTGCACCACATACTGAGGCACCCCACGCCTCTTCAAAATATTCTAATTCTTCATCTGTATATGCCGGGTTAGAATACATATTCAACATCTTAGAAGCATCTAATCTTTTGCTTGCTGATGCGTAGCCTGATGGAACAATTTTATTATATTTTTTAGCTGTAACTTTCTTGACAGGCATAAGTAAAAATAAAAAAATGGGATTAATAGAACTACTTAGTTCTTTAATTCCTTTTGACAAAGTGTGGCTATGATCTTACCATATTTCCATGTAGAACCAGGATGTTTTCTTTGCCATTTTTCTTTGATTTTCTTCAAGTAATTAAAATCCTCATTGAGCATATTTACTTGATGATGTGTCTCAGATTGATTAGTCATAATATTTAGAAATATTCACGGTATTTATGGTTAATTGATTGAAGCAAGTTAAAATTAAAATATTAATATATTTACAAATATTTCTTTTTATTATGACCTTAGGTGAAATTGAGATCCAGCATAGCCGAATCGCTATTAAGGAAAACTCTAAACAGGAACCCCAAGTTGAAGTTTCTGCCACATCTGTGACAGGTGACAAGTTTCAACTTAAAGAAGATCCTGATGATCTTGAAAGAGTGACAAGCCAGGAACCCCTAGAAGCTTGGGTTGTTAGGACATATTTCTCTGTTAAGAAAAAACTAAAGGAAGAACAATAATTCTTCTATTCCTTTTTTTCTTTTTTATCCATCTTAGTCTTAGTATCTAATAATTGTCTTAATTTCTTAATCCGTTTCTTTTCAATAATTTCAAGCTCTCTAACAAGCCTGTCATATCTAATGACTAAATCCGTCTTTCCCATTCTTGTTTTGTTCATTTATATCTTCCATAACCACTTGTGCCATGACTGTTATTTTTCTAAATGTATTATTATCTTCATCAGGAATTATATTTTTTTTAGCAAATGCAAGTTCAAACCATCCCATAATATGTTTATAGTCATTAAGATTTAATGTAACATCAACACTCATGGCATATAGACCTCACGACTATTTGATTGTAAATGGGTTGGCACCCCTGTTCCATAATCAACATTGTTGCTTGTATTGAATTTTCTGCTTGCTACTTTAGTTTTATTAAAAAATCCATCTGCATTTTTTATGTAATTTCTACCAATAAAACAGGCTAGCATTAATGCCATTACCGTGTCATCATGCTCTTGACCTTCTGCCCTATATGATACATTCCCGGCTTCTGTTATATGTTCACTAAATATTGATATTTGTCTTTTCAATTCTTCAACATCCTTAGTTGTTTTTGATGGAAACTTAATTCTATTGTTTTGAAATAACCTTGCTAAAAACCACACCATCTGATTTTTTGGCATAACACGCCCAGTATTAATTTTTGATTGATCCTTAGTATCTTTTGTTGTAAAGGTTGGAATAAGGTTAGGAATATTATGTCTATATTTGAGTTCTTCAAATACATGTTCACCTGTATTATTAATTTCAACAACATAGAAATCAAACGGTTTTTGTTTATGGATATCTGCAATAAGTTGTTCTACTTCAATGTATTTTCTACCTAACCAAGTCTTAACACCTTTAACATAGATATTATCATTTTTTACTTCAATGCCTACAAATGCAAAACTATCTCGAAGTTTGCCACTATCTATGCCTGCTATTCTCATAATGCTTTGGCCCCACAATTATTACATGTTCCATATCCTTTTGATGCACCATCATTTAATCCCCATGTCCATTTCCATCCTGTATTTTTTTTGCATTTATTACAAGTGTTATAGTTTATTTTTTTCCACCCATACCCATTTGCCTTTATTTTTAGGCTTGTTTAATATTGATAATATTGCATAAGCGTTTGCTAAGGAATAAACTAACTTGGTCCTTGAACTGCCTTTAATGTTTGGATCTAAATATTGTTCAGTTAATAATTTAATATGATCTTCAACTTGTTCTCGTTTAGGCATTTCCCAATCAGGATCATTGAAAGGATTATTCTTTTCTAACCAATCTAAAAACATTTTATATCCTCATATTATCTACCATTTTTTTTAATATTTGATGTTGTGCTTTAAGAGTTTCTTTTATGGCATCTATTTCCTGTTGTTGTTTTTGAAATAAAATATGTAATGATTCTAATTGTGTAGCATTAGATTCTTGTGCAATACTAATTTGGAACAATGTTGGTAAATCATCTGGCTCAATTTTTGATTTATCATCATCTATTGGCATGGTCAATATTCTTCTACCTCATAATCTTCCACACTATCATCTGTAATAACACCAAAGATACTATTTCTAGCACTCGTAAATTGACAGCGATATTCTTGGTCAACATCAATATCAGTTCTCTTTAATTCTTCATCCATTTCTTCTCTTGAATATATCCATCCTATTGCGTGAGTATAATCGTATTGTAATTTCTTAAAGTCGTTTTCAGTCATAGCAATATTATAAAAAAATCCTCTCTGGGATCTTGGTGTTGATACAAGGAATAAATCAGATTTGTTAGTCATAACGATTGGTTCTATTGCATCTAAGACAACACTATCATCTACTATGCCAAAGTGTGCTGCCTCATCAATTAGTATGGCCTTTATCTTTGTATCACCACGAATGGCTTCTGAATTACTTGGTAAGCCTTCAATTTCTGTGCCATTCTTTAATTTTATGAGCAAGTCATTATTTGAGTTAGCAACAGTAGATTGAATTGGTTTAAACATTTGTCTAAGCCTAGTCATTACCTTTTTTGTTGTCTTTTCCCTAGTGCCTGCAATTATCATTATTCTTCCATTTTTGTATTTGTGAAAACATTGGTATTGAATAATCCTTAAGCATATTTCTGTTAATCCTATTTGCCGGGATTTATTCACATGGAATTTTAATTGTTTTGGACTAAATGCCTGTTTAACTAAATCATCTTGATGTGGCATATATTTCATTGGTTGTAGTGTAGCCGGATGCTGAGGAAGTCCTACCTTATGACTAAAGCAACAATTATCTGATTCATTGATTTGACCACAAAAGAATTTTAATTTTGTGATCTCATCACTAGGATCATCTAAACTGATGTTAGCATCAGTTTGAAATGTCGGATAAATGTCCTGTAATTTGTATATCTTTTTGAACATCCCTTTCTATTACCTCTTGTGATGCTGCGTAATATGCAGATAATAATGGTTGCATATTTGTTATTGAATCTAATATTCTTTGTTTTTTTGATATATCCTGTTCTCTATGATAATTCTGCCATGAAAATTTTAATGTTGTTTCTAGCTGATCTATTCTTTCTAGGTGTTGTTCCCATAGCCCTTTCTTTTGTAACTCAAATTTACGTTTATCAGCACTTGCAATAATTTTTCCTTTAAGCCTGTAATATGTTGACCTGTCTATTGGTTTTTTTTTCTTTGGTAAATGACTTCTAACCCATGCTAGTGATTCTGCTTCATTTAGTTTCATGATAATAGTTTGCATAACTAAAACCTCAGTCTCATTTAGTGCCATTTTTTACTCACAAATTGAGACTTTTTGTCTCATTTAGGAACTAATTTTAGAACATGATACTGCCCATTTAGATACATTCTTCATTAAGTTTGGTGGCACTGAATTGCCAATACGAATAAAGCCATCATTCCTTGTAAGGAATTTGAAATTATCTGGAAATGATGCAAGTCTTTTTGCTTCTGATAATGTCAAATATCTGTTTTCTTTAGGATGTGTTAGCATTGAACTATGGCATAATATTGTTGGACAGGGTTGATCCCAAGCTAATCTAGCATGACCAAAATAATGTCCTTTAGGATGATATTTGCTAGCCCTTTCACCTGGCTTAACAACATTCATAATTTTAGCAGTCATATTATCCTCGCTTGTAGGAAGTGTTTCTTTAATTTCTTCTTTAGTATGTTTTAGGTCACTTATGGCCTGTCTAACTGTTATTCTTGGCATTGTGATTAATGGCTTCCATTCTTTGAATTGGTCCTTTCTAATTCCTACAAATATGATTCGCCTTCGTTGTTGAGGCACCTCAAAATTCTGTGCATCTATATCTAGGACACGAATAGTATAGCCTAGTTTTTTCATATTTTTCAAAATGTTATTGAAATATCCCTTAGCCTTTCCACCTATTAATCCCCTAACATTTTCACCTATGAAGATTTTTGGGTTTAATTCCTTGATAAGCCTGATATATTCATAAAACAAATCATCAGATCGTTGTGCTGTAGATTCTGAGGCATGGACATAAGCCTTATTCCATCCCTGTTCTCTTTTCCCTGCCATTGAAAAAGGCGTGCATGGTGGTGAACCATCAAATATGTCTAATTCCCCTTTCTTAAGATTGATCATTTTTAGTATTGATTGGCCGTTAATTTCTCTAATATTCCCCTTAATGATCTTAGTCTTAGGAAAATTCATCTGATATGTTTTTACTGCTTTGGCATCAAAATCAGAAGCAAGTAAAACTTTGAACCCGGCTCTTGTATATCCTAAACATGATCCCCCACATCCTGAAAACGTTGAGACTACATTTACCATTTATAGCCACATTTAGGGCACTCTGAATCTGTTGCTAGTTCATCAACAACTTTGACTTCTGTGCCCTTGAAATCTTCTTCTAGGTTAATCTGAGTATTGAATACTCTTTCAGGTTGAGCAAGTAGTTCTGCAAGAGTTTTCAACTCGCCTGCATTTTTAATCAGTTCAAATTCTAATGTATCTTTTTCAAAATTATGTTCACCTTTGAGTTTATTCATTACTTGTCTTAAGACTTTAGCATCTACTTTTTTAATGTCCAGGACATAAGCCTGTATAGTTTTCTTACCAAGATCCTTGTAAATACGTGCCCTATGTTCACCATCAATAACTGTAAAATCTTTATTTAAAATAACAGGTGTTAAATAACCATATTTTTCCATAGTTGCTTTTAGACCTTCCATTTGTTTATCGGTCATTTTATTAGGATTAGTCTTATCAAATTTTATTTTAGTAACATTAATTTTTTGTAGGGATAATTCCTTAACCATAGAAATATGGAAATAATTCACTCATAAAAGGATAACAAAAATAAAAAAGAAAAAGTGAATGGTTAGAATTTCCATTCTTTTCTATATTCACTATCACTCATAGCAAAAATGTATTCTTTAATTGCTACTTGTGTAGTTGCACATAGTTCGTCATATTCCCTAAGAAAGCCATTGTGTAAGTCTTTCTTTGTAGGAACAGGTAGGTTAAACATAGTATTGATGGAATGTAATGATTTAAGAAAATGAGTTTTCATTCCTGAAACTGCATTGTAGTCTTTCTCACCTTCACCACATTCATTCCACAAGTCGTATGCGTCTTGGTTAATACCCATACAGAATAAAGGAAAAACCGTATTAATAAATATTCACGAATATTCAGGCTTGTTTTCGGACTTTGGCATATATCATCATGGCTACTGAAATCATAGGGATAACTTCAATCAGGTCCACACCATACAGGAAAAAGTCTAAAACAATATTTGTCCGGCTTATCATCCCTAGTTCTAAATACAAATCTGCGTTCCATATCATATGTGGTATCTGTATGTAAATTATTATGGCCATTACAAGTAATGATTTTGTGGTATGTCTTTCATACCAGGTCCAAAATCTTTCCCAAGTATTCATCTACACTCACTAATTATTCCATCAACAAAGTCACATTGATCAGGAATCCATCTAGGGAAGTGTCTATCAAAACCATCTTCACCATAAATTCTTACCATCATCTGTATGTCCTCATTAGTTACTGTCTTTGTTGTGTTTTTCCAAATGCTTAGACTATGATACATAACTGATCTATCACCACACTCGTTTTTCTTACAATTATCATCATATATGTAGTAATGCTCTAGTCCTAACCCATGTCCAAATTCATGTAATAGTATATTTCTAATGTCAATTATGTCAAGTGGTTTAGCTTTTAATTCTAAATTAACATTATTATTTGAACCTAATGTTATTGTAATTTTCTGTGGTGGGTAAGCTTCAGTATAAACTGTAATGAAAGCATACTTGTGATTACTATTAGAAAAATCAAAGGCAGTTGTTCCAAGTGCTGATGAACCACTAAGCTTATCAAATGTTATAAATATATTACATTCAGGAAAATCTCTTGGATGTTTATTGTTATGTATGTCAAATGGATATTCATTAATTGGAAAATGCCAATCACCATCTGTTGCATGTTCTAGTTTTGTTTCCCATTCCCATACTGTTGATCTTGTTATGTCATACATATACGGATAAAATGTTGGTTCAATAAGTGGATCAGGGGACATAATACATACTGTTGGATTGTCAGCTTGATACAATGACATAGTGTCCATATAATCACCAAATGCCATTCCTAGTATTCCAAAAATTAACAGTGAGCAAACTGTTGCATAGATTATAGATATAAAATACAATTTAATCTGCCTGTTTATTGATGTGTTCTAATATACAACTCTTACACATATCGTCACCATGTTCATGACAACTACAACTACAAGCCATTTTTTTTTCTACTTAACCATCTTTTGACAGCTCTATATTTTCTTGGGTTCCATCTACGCTTACCATACTTGTCAGTAATCCTTTCAATGTCATATCTGTTTAAGTTTAATTGACCATTATATTGCCACCACATAACTGATGCTGGATTATTAACATCATGTTTTAGCCCTAAACTGTGCCCTATTTCATGGATTAAAACATGGATCATATTCCAAGTCTTGATTGTTGTCCTGGTTCCAAAAGGATATTGATGTGGATATGCTTCATGTGCGTTTATTGGCCGTCCGTTTAAGGACCAATAGTAATCTTCATTGAATACTATTTTCCCGGCATGGCTTGTTTTTGGATAATAAGCATAACCCAAAACACCTGGCTTTAGATGTTTATCATTTTCACTTTTAACGAAATTAATGTAAATATCAGGATCTTGATTTTTTTTAGCACGTTTTAACTTAACAGGTATTTCAAAATTCCATGTGGACATAGCAATATTTACTGCCTTTAATTCATCTGTTCTACCATGAATATCTTCTGTATCTTTTTGTAAGGAATAATAGACTACTTGTTTATCCCACTTGTGTGCCCATTCTGATTGAGTTTCCTCTGAAAATTCTAATTCATCATTGCTGTTTGCTGTTATTTTACAAATAGTCATTACTATAAAAGATAAAAAAAAGAAAAAGAGAAGAATTATTGGACCTGAATAGGTTTCAATAACTCAGTTCTTTTATCTTCATTAAAGAAGATTTTATCAACTTCACCATATTTGCGATATACAGCTCGCATTGACTTACTATTGGAATAGTATGTCAAGTATTGTGTGAAGTGATTCATTACTTCATACAAAGTGATGTTAGGATTTACTATCTTAACTTCATCTTTCTCAACGTGCAAAAACTGTGCTGATTTGATTGCAGCAGCAGGCAAAGTTGCTACTAATTCCATTGCCATTTTTTGCTCTAACATCAAATCTTGCAATTTTTGATATTCACCAAGCATTTTTTGAGAGTGCTCAAGTGCCATTTTGATGGATTCTGCTATTATATCCATGTCAAGATTTTGTCTATGATAAAATCTTGCTTTGGCAGCAGCAGTATTAACCCCTTCTTGTAGGTTTTTAATTGACCTACCATGATCGAAGTGTTCACCGGTCATTCTTTTCAACTTGTTAAGTTGATGTTGTGATTCACCGAGTAGTCCTTCTTTCATTCCAAATTCTGCCATTACATGATTCATAATATTCATGCAAAACGTTCTTAACGTTAGTGGCATAACCCGGATTGAGCTAGTTCCATCAATGCTACTTAAAACAGTAACACCACCAAAGATGTTATGGTTTTTGTCCACATCACCAATTTTCACTTCATCAGAAATGAAACTTGCTGCCATGTATTTACCATCCCTTGATATTGTGGCATCACCGAATTTTGCTTTATGTCCCCACATCTGTGCATTTGGATTTGTTACCTTAGTAGAACTTTGGATATTATCCAAACCCATTTCATCTGCTACAACTTTTACAAGTCCTAGCAATTCCTCATGTGGAACAACATTGTATGATTGTCTCAATGTCTTGATATGTTGGTTGTTGTATCTTATGATTTGGTCACCTGTATTTTGACCGTTATCAAAGATGTTGAAAGATTGAAGGTCATATTGATTGTAGGTATTTCCTTCATTCACTTTGAATTGGTAGCCAGCATCCACATAGGATTCGGCATCCATTTCGTTAGAACTCATACAGGAAATAAGAAATTAACTATTATTAAATATTCACGAATATTCAGGTATGAAAAGAGAAAAAAGAAGAAATTCTGTGTGAATCAGAAATTCAGTTTATGATTATTCGTTTCTATGTTTAATCATATCAGCACTTGCAATTCCAAGAATTGCAATAATAGCTGCTGCAAAAATATCCGGGTTAATCTTGTCGATTGCTCCGCCTAATGCAACTAAGCCAGTTCCACATGCTAATGCTAGGTATCTTAGTTTTCCTGCGTCCATATTACCAAAATGAAGAATACTTCCTTTTAAGAAATGGATCTATCATTTCTAGTCGTAAATCCTTTCTAACCATCATGTGATCAAACCAATCTGCCATATCTATTGCAAATAATTCACCTTTTTTCATATCGCTTGGTATTTCTACTGATAAAACTTTAAACCAATCAAATTCATCTAATAATTTTTTAACTTCTGGTTGGACATTGTTTGTTAAATGCTTAGGTGTGATATTGATAAGCTTAGCCACTTTTGCAGTATTGTAAGTTGTTTCTTCTAAAATATATGCCATTAGTTTTTCAAATTGTCCTACCTTTTGTCTAATATCCTGTTGCTTATCAGCTAAAATCATTTTTGCTTCTGCTGATTTAGTATCTTCAATAATTTTTTTTGCAGTTTCAAAATTATTAAGGCCATACATATCATCAATAACTTGTTTAATTTTTGGGTATTTTTGATATTTTTTAATTTGTTCTTCTAATAATGAAGCCATTGACTTGCATAAATATGCCTGACGAATTAACATTTCAGTCGTAGGTATATCATAAGGATCAACTTGCTTCTTTTCCTTTTTAGATGTATTAGATTCAAATTCATAATGTATTGTTTCATCAGGTTCAGGTTCAGATGGTAATTGTGATAAGGTATAATGTTTGCCAAGTCTTATCATATCACCACATTCACAAATTTTTTCGTATTCGTCACCTACAAATTTATGTTCGTGACTTCTCATATTATGAGATTTAATATTAGTTCCATAAGTTAATTTTTCGTTTTCTGAAAAAAGGTTATAAAATTGTTCATTCCGAACATACTTTATACCATTTTCTATTAGAATTGCATTGATATAAGTAGCAAGATCATTTTGTTTTAAACCTTTGATTAGTCCATTTTTAACTAATGGACGTGAGGTTTCTATTAATTTTTTAACTAAATCTGTTTTTGTTCTAAAATCGTTTTCTGATAATTGTTTAAGATTTATGATTAAGTTATCATGTTCTTCTTTTAATTGTGTATAGTTATCACTCACAAGAAAACTAAAAAAATGTGAAATAAGAGGATCACTTTAGTCAGAACATGATAGTTCTGCACCGCAATTATCGCATCTTTCATGACATGCCTGAATAGGTGTCATTTCTGATTCACATCGGGGACATTCAATACTCGGTTTTTCGTGAATACTCACAAATATTTGAGACATAATTTGGTTGGGTAGCCCGATAGTATAATGGAAGTATGTTTTTAGTATTTACAGTATTTACAGTATGCACGGTATGCAAATTTAGATAATATCCTGTTCAAACCACATCATACGTTTTATCAGGTTATGTTCCTGTTCAATATCTATTGTTTCATCAGTATCTGTAATTATTTTATGAAACAACTCATGTGATATTGTGGCTAAAAGATTAGGAATACATTCTGAATGGGGTTTAAGATAAATTGCTATTCTATTAGTATCATCAAAATATTCACCATAATCTTCACCATTTTCTGCCATTAGGATAAAATCCATTCTAGCTGGATTGTTCATTTTATTTCCTGTGATATAATTTAACTTTTCGGTCATTAACTAATGTATATGAATTGTCATGCCCTAAAATTCCTTTTTCATAATAATATTGTAGTGATTCTCTAGTTCTTCTAATATCTGTATTTGTAAAATCCTTGTCTTTGATTAATTCCTTATGAACTAAATCACAATAAAATTCATATTTTACAGGTAATTTTTCTATTAATTCTAAGACTTTACCTTTTATGGTTTTTTGTGAACTGAATACTGCCCAATTAGGTATTTCCATTTTTATTTTCTTAGTCATAATACCACACAATACTTCTAACTTTCACATCTTTTGTTTTATAATTTCGTCTTATTTTCAATAGTGTTTCACCATTGGGGTTATATCAACATCTTCAACTATTGGGTTAATATCAATATGGCCATTACTTTCAATAACACATTCCACCATCCCAATATCCGGCATTGTTGGCAAGCCTGATTTATACATGAAAGGATCTGGCAATTTCCATGCAGGCGTTGAGAAAATCATAGTATTCAAAAATCTTGCTTCTGCATAATAATGAACATGACTTCTAACCATAACATCAGTATGAAATTTTCTTTTACCATGATCAAAGTGCATTTTTACCATTTCTACTGCTAAAGGTGTTGTCCTATATTGCCACCATCTGCTATAACCTACATGATGAGTGGCATTGAAAACCTTGCCATTTATTTCAAAATTAACCTGGTAATCAGTTTTTCCTGAACCACCAAAAGCACGATAATTATCAGTTTTTAATTGATTTGCTGTTATTTCCTCAAAGTTAGTTCCATCAATATCTACATGATAAGGTGAGCCTCTTGTTAATAACATGTGGTCATAAGGAATAATCTTAATACATTTTGCAAAATCAGTTATCTGATCCCCATAATGAGTTGTCCATGCTCCCCTTCCACCTGAACGTCTATTTCCCCCATCTATTGGTTCACCATTTACAACAAATAATACAGGTTTTTTTGTTAGTTTATCCGGGATCTTTTCAAATATTTGCCATAATGCTTTTTGTTGTGATGTGGGTATAATTACTAAACCATCTTCTCTTTCAGGATTAGGACTACATAGTGCATTAATACTACCATTATGAAAATCACTGCCAAATAATACAGTTTTACTAGACATTGATCTGCCTAAAATTCTAATGGCACCATCTACTGTCATTTGATGTTTTGTTAAATACTTGATTAATTTCAAGCTTAGTTTATCTATTTCATTTTTTTTATTCATATCTTATGGCCCTTTTGTTTGGTGATGTTCTTGTTTTGGTCCTTAATTTTGTTTTACAGCATGGACACCTATTTGCTAATAATAAGAAAAACACTTTACAAACTGAACAAAATTTTTGTCCGGCAGCATATCTTGCTTTGTTAGCAGGGGTTTTTGCCTTAAATCTTTCACAAACACCTTTACAACATGTAGTCATTTTACAGTATCACTACCTGAAATTACCATACTATTACCTGATAATACAGTATGAATATAGTCATATTCAATTCTAAAAGCAACGTCAAAGTGAATTAATTTATCAGCTCTACTAAGCCATATTACGCCCATCTTAGTTATTTTTGGGCTTTTTGTCATTAATATGACCTATTTTATTATCTGTTTTTTAGCAATATGTTTGGAATATTCCTCACATGCTCTATATGATGATATAAAATTAGCAAGATCATTATCACTTGCAACAAGCCCAAGTATTTTTTTTAATTCCCGGATATGTTCATGATTAATTAAAATATAATTCATCTTTGTATTTTCAAAATCAATATTTCTGTTTATTGTTTGTTGAGTTGGTAATTCTAATGTTCCATGAACTTTTCCATCTGATTCTAAGATTACTTTCATATCATCAAAACTAATTATAATATCAGGATTACGGATCTTGTTCTTAGTAGAAAATTTCTCATTGTAAATTTTTGGTTCTACCTTACAATGAAAACCACAATCTGAGAGTGCCTTAACAATAGATTCTATTTTTGAATTGCCAAAGTTTTCAGTTGCTTTTTTGTTGGCGTTAGTTATAAATGATTTTTTCACTCTCATTGTGATACTTCACAATCAGAACATATACGTATAATCTTTCTGTTGGGTTTTAGTGGTTTTCCACATTCCCGGCATGGTATAGGAATCATTCTTTTTTCCTAATTATTACCCATACACTAGGATAAGGTGAACTTTGTTCGTGACCGTTTTTGTCTAATAATACTTGGCCGTCTTTATCTAAGAATTTTATTCTGCCCTTATGAAAATAATACTCACATTTACCTTCAATAAATTCATGCCAAAATGCTGTATCTGTCTTAGAATAGCATAAAATTAAAAATTCTGTTCCATATTTTTCATGTTCTTTCCAAGCTTTTTCCATACATTTGTAAATCTGTGAATAAGGAAAATTACAAAATCCTCTCTTTTTCCATTCCTTATTGAAGGCATTATCTTTAATTGTATAATAGTCCTGGACAACATGATTTTTTTCACTTGCAAAATAATCAAATCTTACTTTTCTAAAAAATTTTCTAACTTCCTTAGGTGTATGGTCCTTATCAGAAAATAAAGAAAGGGGAGTGCCATATTCATCATTTACTTTAATGATGGCTAGATGGCTTGTAGCATTATTCATTTTTCATTATGTCCGTCATATTGGATTAAATGAGTTGTCCACAAAATTAATCCTTCTTTGGTATCAGGACAGGTGAAATCACAGTTTTCACATTTCATAATCTTAATTTCCTTTTGCCAAGTTTAGCCCAATTAATAAAAAAATTTAACAGATGTGTCAATTTATTGTGTCCATAACCCTGTACTGATAACGTCTTTTAACTTTAGATGCTTTTTCCAATACTTTTTTGTATCTAGCATCAAAGTTACTTTTTCCTAGTTCTTTGGACCTTACTCTTTTTGCAGCACAATCTCTACAAACAAATGATGAACACATACTTGCAATTCTAAGTGAGTTATTACAACTAACACATTTAACAGTAACAAATTTGTATTTTGGTATTCCTTTCCCCCTACATTTTATACAAAAATAATATCTAATACTATATTCAGTTTGTTTTTTTAATTCAAAATCAGATAATGGTTTAAGGCAATCTATATTCATACAAGTAATACAACTGCTTATTCCAATATGAAATGGCATATTAATTCTCTCTCAACTTTGATTTTAAAGGTTTTCCATTACCGTCAGTCCAATTAACTTTTTCAATTTTATGATTAAATCTTTGCCATTCATTATAATGTAATTTACATAATTTTATAAGATCACCATTATACCAAAATTCCTTAGTGACCAATTTTTTACAAATTCTACACTTCTTTGATTTGTCTTGTGTTGCGTGTTTAGTTTTATGAACAGTTTCTTTTTTCCTACCATAATCACTTGCAGTAATTCCAACACTGATAGTATCTCTATCATCTTTCATTGATAGTTACCCCAATCAATATGCTCTCGTTTTATATGATTTTGTAATTCAGATGCAGGCATATCTTTTCTTGTTAAAGGATTACATTTAGGGCACTTTACTTTTTTTTCGATATTAGTTTCAATAGTTGGTTTTGGTTTGCAAACATGAGGTAACTCACCAATAAACAATTTCCATTTTTTTGGTAAGTTATCATTTAATTCAGTATTTTTCCAAGTAAGATCAGGTGAATCCATTCCACAATAGTTGCATCTAGCCATTTACACGTCTTTCCATATCTATCAAGTTTGCAAAATATTTATCAGGTCTTTCAGATTTAGGATAAAGTGCATAACATTCTGCTATTGTTTTCCATACCCATGCCTGATGAGCAATTTCTTTCAATGTTTCATTATCAGTATGCTGACAAAAAGATATTATTTTTTCTTTATCTGCCTTAAAATCCGGGAATTGTTTAAACTCAGGATTTTCAATATATGGTTCTAATGATTCCTTTTTGACTTTATTTTTTTCAATATAATTTGATAGTTGTGTTGTGAACCATTCATTAATATTTTTTTTTCTAGGAAAAATTTCTAAGAAACTTTCATAAATTCCATCCTCAGTCTCTCTAAATCCAACAGATTTTCCACTCATTCTTTTTTCCTCTCAGCTAACAAGCTAACCGATAAGCTAGCTTTATTATTATTATTACAATTCACTTTTTATTTAAGAAATTACAAATATCTAATGCTTCATGTGTGATAAGGTGGTTGTTAAGGTCAGTGAAGATTAGATCCCCTTTTTTCCTATGCCTGTGGTTTTCCTTACAGTTTTTTGTGCAAGTTGGTTTTTGTTCAGAATATGATATTAGGATTAATGCTTGCCATTTATTATTTAACTTGCTTAATTTTTCTCTTTCAGATGGTGGAACATAACCATTCTTTTTGCACTGAATTGCCAGGTGTGCATGGAACCATCCGGGCTTTACGAATGGTGGAAAACATACTAAATCAAATGGCCCTTTACTACCATGAGCCCTCATAACAAAATAACCCAATTTTTCTAAAAAATACTTGGTCCTGTATTCAAAATTTCTGCCTGAAATATAATTTTTATTTGCCATCGAAAAACTGCTTCATTTCAAGATCCCGGCTAGTGTTTAAGGGAATTTTTACCTTAATTATTTTTCCACAATGCAAGCATCTTAAGACTTCTTTACCCCAATCTACATTACAACATTTACTCATTTTTATGGTCCCGTTCCTTTATGTGATTTTTTAGCTTGTCTAATCCTGTATGCCAATAACACCTTAAGCAGTGTTGTATGTTAAAAACTATTCCCCATTCATATTCGATATTTTGTGGCCTTGTTAGTCTTACTTTACCGGGCTTATTCTCTATGGTTTTATTACAAAAAGGGCAAAATTCAGAAATTTCCATATCACAATTATTACAATAAAATAATACTGGACTATTCAAATTATCAGAATCATGTAATATACCTGTATTTTCGCTGTTGCAATTAGGACATTTTTGATTCAATATAATCTTCTAAAGTCCTCTTTATGACATGAGCATCTACAATGCTTATCACATCTTGCACTTATGCAACTTGAACATTTTAACTTCATTTCCAATCCCCTATCCATTCCCAAAAATTAGCACCACCACCACCATTACCACATTTTTGGCACTTGTATGATTCATGAAAAAAGTCATGTTCAATATCCAAACTATTACAAACTATGCAACTTGCAACAGGTCGAAAAGGACTATCAGGGTTCATAGACTTCCATTCCTCAGCAGTTTCATAAACCACATGCCTATGACCTAATTCATCAATTATTTCTTTCATTTTTTTTTACCTATTTTTTTTCTTGAACCTTTAATTTTTTTAACTTTTGTTTCTAATAATGGATATAAGTAATCAGGTGGATGATTCTGAGTGCCTTTTTTTCTAAAATATTTCATAATCCCTGTGCCTCTATTTCCTCAATCCAATCAGCAATACAACTCTTACAAATACTGTGGTCAAAATCTAATTCCTTATTTTCAACTTCTGCATAGCACTTTCTACATTCTGTCATGCCTTTAATCCCAAGTTTTGTATGTATTCTTTACCAAGTTTGTATAATGTTTTTTTGCCTTTATTTTTACAACCATTTTTATGATACAATCCATCAATTCTATCTTTCCATTTTATTTGTGTTAGTTCTTTTTCTAATATGTTAGGATGAAGTTTTGCAAGAAAACATAATACACAAATATCAGAAAAAATTGGATTGGCAAGATTGGTTAAGTCTTGCTCAATTTTCAATAATGGATCTTGGTTTTCTACTCGTCCTTTAACTGCAAGGTTTTGAGAAGTGGTAAACCTACTAGATGCCACACTAGATGCTGCTTGGAATGAATAGATCGTTTTTGCAGTTAAACTTCTCCTTGTCTCAGTAGGACTTGATGTAGAACCAAATTTTTCAAAAGGATTTGGATGTGTTGAAAAATAGTTAGTTAACATATTTCCAACTACCATTCCTCTTTTATCAGCTAGAACATCAGTGCATGATTCTTCAAAAATTTCACGTGCTGCATGGTAGTGAGCCGCAAAAGTTTTAATGTTTCCACTTCTGTTCAACCAAACCTTGTATTCTTCAATTTCTGAACGAATTGGGTTTGGTCCTGAATTTCCATTATTGCCTTGTTGTTGTGTCCCGGTTTTGTGAACAAAACCAGGTGGCGTTCCAATATGACCTGAACCATCTTGGTTTCGCCAGCTTAGTCTTGTATTGCCCTGATATGTTTTTTCTTCAACATGAACAGTGCATTTTACACCGTTATCCTCACAGATAGGACATTCAACTTCTTGCCCAATAGTAAGGGCTTTTGGCATGAATTTTGGCATACTTTATTAAAATATTTGTACGAATATAAACATCGCATTTTCATGCAAGTTATTTTATTAACAGATCCTTTAATTCATCAATTTTATCATACATTCTCTTATGATGATTATCTGCTGATTTTGTTTCATTTATCATCTGTTGTTCTAATTCTGCTATTTTGGTCATTGCCAGGTTACTATTCCTTTCAGCACAGGTTAGTTTTTTTGAAATAAACCAGGTGGCCCCTGCAATACTTGTTACGATTGCTATTATGTATGATAAATTTTCTAGCACTATTTTTTACTAGATTTTGACTTGTTAAGAAGTTCCTTCAACTGTTGTAATTCTACCTGTAATGCTGTGATTATTTCCTTATCACGTAGCATTAATTTTATCATTAATTTTTCTGCTTCATTGTCCATAATTTAACAAAAATTTTACATCTAATTAGGATAACTATGTTGCAAATGCTTTTGCCCATGTGCCATTTGCTCTAATCCATATTCTAAATTGTCCTGATGTTGAATAGTATTGAATACCTACTGCACCGTTTTGATCACCAAACCAACCATTCAAATCAGAATCAGACGGTGTATTTTCTGTATTAGAAATGTAAGGGTGTATCATACTTCCTTCACTACCAACTGTTAATGCAGAATTTTTT
>Ga0209992_10001209_pt1 | contig 28656 bp, 14 predicted proteins | sample 2SBtaG_2_FD_182564 | JGI IMG/M metagenome (GOLD analysis project Ga0209992, IMG submission 182564) | Deep subsurface microbial communities from Kolumbo volcano to uncover new lineages of life (NeLLi) - 2SBTROV12_ACTIVE470 metaG (SPAdes)... | ecosystem: Environmental > Aquatic > Marine >... | reverse complement strand
TGTAAGGAAGCGTGAAGTTCAGCATGGGGTCAGAGACGTGGAAGTACTGCAGCTCCACGGGCTGGAACGACCAGCCGTGAGTGTGGAACGGATGGTCCATGTGGGTGAGGTTCTTGACCTCCCACATGTAGGTCTTGCCCACTTCGACGTCGTGAGCAATGGGGCCGGTCACCTTGCCCATGGGCATGCCCATGCCTTGCATGAACAACACCAGGCCTGAGCCGTCTGGCGGGAAAGGTGGCAGGCTGTGACCGATGGTCAGGTTGAGCGTGCCGACCACGTCCAGCGGGTCGATCTCGGGGATGTCGCGCAGGACTGCGGGAGGAACGTACGGCGCCCCCTGCAGGCCAGCCGGCCGGGTGGTCAGGAGCAGCGTGGGGACCGCCGTGCCATCATCGATGTCGTCGCCCAGGACGATGTTGCCCGAGCCCATGGGGTCATACTTGACCTCGTGAGCCCCTCGGTTCCATTCGTGGTCGCGAATCCGCACGATCTCGCCGGGCGCCCCGTTGGGTGTCCAGACCAGATCGGCACGTTCACCGGGGGTCAGGAAGATGCCCTCTTCGGGATCGAGGCTGCTGAGATGGGAGTAGCCGCCAGGCTCGTCCGTGGGGATGAAGAAGGTCACCGGCGGCTTCTGGATCGGCGCCTCAAGCAGGCCGCCGTCACCACCGATGCGATAGACGATCTGCGCCGCGTCAGAGAAGGTGTCCTCGAAGGACATGCGCAAGAATTTGGTGTTGGCCACGTTGAGCACGTGCCAGCGCTCGGGCACACCGTTCGTCGTCGTGTGGGTCAGGGGCGTCACCTGCCCGTTGAGCAGCTCGAAGTTTCCGATGCGGCCATTGAGCTCCTGGTCAATCTTCTCCAGGGGATCCGTGGGGAAGTGGGTCTGGATCTGCTGGGTGAGGGGATCGAGGAGGATGTCGTCGTAGATGATCACGCGCTCGATGGCAGGCAGGCCCAGGCCAGCTTCGCCCACCGGGTCGTGCACCAGGATCGCGCCATACAGACCGGACTCGATGGCCTCGTCCGTACGGATGTGTGGGTGGTACCAGAACATGCCCGCGGTGAGCAGGTCGAACTGGTAGTCGAACGTACCGCCGTTGGCCGGGATGGGCTTCTGGGCGATGTGACTGCCGTCCATCTGCGCCGGCCCTTCGATGCCGTGCCAGTGAATGGTGGTGTCATCGGGCAGGTTGTTGGTGAAGTGGACGATCAGGGTGTCACCAAGGTTGGCCTCGAGGGTCGGGCCCGGGATCGTGCCGTTGAATGCCGACACCGCAGTGGCCGCACCGGGCAGATACTGCTTGGTCGTCTCAGAGGCTTCGAGGAAGACCTCGACGATGGTCGAGCTCGGATTGACGTCCGGCTCGATCGGCGGCTCGGTGAGCTGGGCCGTGGTCGACGCAGCGCAGAGCGCAAGGGCCGACAGGCCAGACAAGGCAAAGCGGTATGCACGCATTTCGGGATGCTCCATACGGTGAGAGTTTGCGTTTTGCAGGAGAGAAGAACCTCGCCCCAGACGAGGTCAGAAGCTCAGTCACGATACACGCAGATCCAGATCGTGCACAGCCGGCAGGGCGCGGAAAGGCACCCCACCGGCGATCATGAACGATTTGTCATTTCACTGCTGAGACGCACTCTCACTCAGGGCGTGATCGACTTCAGCGCGTTGGAGGCAGCGAAGCCCTGCACCCCTGCACCGTCCTGCAGCCAGGCCTGCCAGTACAGTTCTGTGCCTGGGGCCACGTTGTTCGGCCAGGCCGCGGCCAGGTCGAGATGCCCATTGCCGTCGGTGTTCATGAAGAACATGACGAACGCACTCGGCAGCAACGTGCCGCCCTTGAAGGATGTTTCACCCACACCTGTCCCCACAAAGAGGCCCACGAACGCGTTGGGCGCGCCGTGGCGCAAGGTCAACGTGGTCGGGCTTCCGGCGGTCAAATCACCGGTCAGTCGCATCTCGGGGATGCCGCTCGCACCGCTCAGGCCAAAGCCCAGCAGCTCGGTGGTGTGGCCCGGGTAGCGTGCCTCGAAGAAGGCCATCATGCCCGCGCCTGCATGTTCCAGGATGTGGCAGTGGGCCAACCAACCGCCCGACACGTCATCTGAGGGATGGCGACCTTCAGCGCGCACCAGCCCTTCTCGCCCGACGTCAGTGAACGTCGCGTAGGCGCGCAAGACCACCGTGCTCGACATGGGCATGGGGTCCAACCGACCGGGCACTCGATAGGTATCTTTGTTCTCGGTGTAGGTGATGGGCACCGTGTAGTTCAGCGCTGGGTTCGAGACGTGGGTGTACTCGAGCTCGTAGGGCTGAAACGACCATCCGTGGGTGTGAAACGGATGGTCCATGTGACTCATGTTGGTCACTTCCCAGATGTAGGTGCTGCCCACGCTCACGTCGTGAGCCTGCAGGCTGGTCATCTTCATCATGGGGATGGGCGACATCATCATGCCCATGCCTTCCATCTGCATGAACAGCTTCAGCCCGGAGCCGTCCGGAGCGAAGGGCGGCATGCTGTGACCGAAGCGGTACTTCAGCGTGCCCACCACGTCGTTGGGGTCGATCTCGGGGATGTCCCGCAGCGTTGCCGGGGGCACGAAGGGCGTGCCCGGGTTGCCGTTGACCGCGACGCGAATCAGGGGGATGGGCAGGGCGTTGCCGTCGGTCACGTCGTCGCCGAGCACGATGTTGCCCGAGCCTCCCGGGTCGTACATGACCGCGTGGGCGCCTCGGTTCCAGTCGTGGTTCTGCACGAGCACGGTCTCGCCGTTCAGCCCGGAGGGAGTCCAGACCACGTCGGCCCGCTCACCTGGGGTCAAGAAGATGCCTTCGTCAGGGTCGTTGCTGCTGGCGTGGGACCACCCCCCACCCGGCGGCGGGATGATCACCGAGACACTGGGCTTGATCTGGGGCGCCTCGAGCAGCCCGCCGTCACCACCGATGCGGTAGAGCGACTGAGCCACACCGCTGGGAGAGTCTTCGAACGACACCCTGAAGAAGCGCGTGTTGGCCACATCGAGAAAGCGCCAGCGCTCGGGCTGCCCGTTGGTGACCGGCAGGCCGATGGGCGCCACCTGGCCATTGATCAGCATGGTGTTGCCCACGCGACCGTTGAGGGTGTGCTCGATCTTCTCCAGGGGATCACTGGGGAAGTGGGTCTCGATCTGGTTGTTCTGGTCGAGAGAGATGTCGTCGAGGATCACGATGCGCTCGGTGGCGGGCAGGCCAAGGCCCGCCTCTCCCACGGGGTCGCGCACCAGGATCGCGCCGTAGAGTCCGGCTTCGACGGCCTCGCTGGTGCGAATGTGCGGGTGGTACCAGTACATGCCGGGAGAGAGCAGGTCGAACTGGTAGTCGAAGGTGCCGCCGTTGGCGGGCACGGGCTTCTGGGCCACGTGGCTGCCGTCCATCTGCGCCGGCGCCTCGATGCCGTGCCAGTGAATGGTGGTCTCGTCAGGCAAGTTGTTGGTGAAGTGGACGATCAGGGTGTCGCCCACATTGGCCACCAACGTCGGCCCGGGGATCGTGCCGTTGTAGGCCGACACCGCCGTGGGCGCACCCGGCAAGTACTGCTTGGTGGTCTCGGAGGCCTCCAGGGACACCTCGACGATGGTCGGCGAGGCGTTGATGTCAGCAGCCACGGGAGGCTCACTCCACTGGGCGTGGGTCAAGGGAGCCAGGGTGGACAGGGCCACAAGGGCCGAGCTGAGAGCGCGATGACTGCGCATGGAGTGTCTCCACGATCGTTGAGAGGCCAGGTGAACGGGCCCTTCATCGGCCATGGCCGGTCCCTGGCTGTAGGGTGACTTGAGGGGCAATCTCAGAACGAGGGCCAACCCCCCCCCCACACACAACGCACGGAGGCCTCCCCGGCGAAGGACGCCGAGGAGGCCTCTGTGGGGCGCAGTCCCGTGCGCCAGGGTCCCGTTACATGCTCATGCGGTAGGTGTCGAGGATCGCGACGTAGTCCTCGTTCTCCGGGTCGAGCTCGCAGCAGCGCTGCATGGTGCCCACGGCCAGGCGGGCCCGATCGCCCTCGTTGCCTTCGCCGTAGAGGTACTGCACCTGGCTGAGCAGGTTCAGGCGGGAGGCCAGCCAGCGGTTCAGGTCGGCGACCCGGTCTTCGGGAGAGCCGTAGCCGTCGGCGTAGCCATCGCCGTCTCCGCCAGCCATGTCACCACCCTTGGCCATGTCGCCGCTCATGTCGCCGGCCTCGCAGGACTCGCAGCCTTCGCAACCGTCACCGCCCTCGCAGGCCATGTCGCCGCCGGCCGCGCACTTGGCGATCTCTCCGGCGCAGGTCTTCTCTGCACCGCGGGCCGCAGCGTAGGCGAGCTTCACCGCGAAGGCCTTCTCGTCGGCGGTCAGGTCACCCTCGTCGTAGCTGACGATGAAGTTGGCCACGCCGTGGGCCCAGTCGGCCGCTTGCTCTCTCGGCGCGGTCTGCCAGGCGCTCATGAACGACTGGCGCGAGTCGCCGAGCTGCCCCATCTGGGCCTGGGTGTTGGCGATGCGGTTGAAGCCTTCGAAGCGCACGGCGTCGCTGGTGGACTGGCCCACCGCCGCGAGCACGCCGCTCAGGTCGACCATCTGACCGCTGTCCTCCGCGGGCCACTCGACCTCGTGCATGAGTTCGTCCACCACCACCTTGGCGCCACCGAGGGTCTCGCCCTTGGGGTCGGCGCGGCGAATGGCCTTGATGGTCTTGTCGTGGTTGCGCCAATCCCAGCAGCTGGCCAGCTTCTGGGCCAGGGCGTACTGCATGCCCAGGTCGCCGGGGTTCGCTTCCACCGCCTGGCGATGACTGGCCACCGTGTTGTCCACCGAGTGAATGCGGTCGAGCTGCTCAAGCAGGGGCTCGGGCGGGATGAAGCCCGTGATCAGCTCGTTGATGTCGCCGTTGGACATGGCCACCACGATCGCCGGGAACTGCTCGATGTTGTAGCGCTTCACCAGCGAGGTCATCTTGCCGTCCTCGGTGGTGTACTTGAGGCAGATCGTCTCGGACAAGGCGTCGGCCACGTCGCCGTCGGCAAACGTCTCGGCGATCAGCTTGTTCGAGTAGTCGCTCCAATCGGGAGCGAAGGCGATGAGCAGGGGCGCGTCGTTGGCCTTGGCCTCGCGCAGGGCCTTGTTGTAGCCGTCGGCGTACCACTCAAGGGAGGTGTCACCGGCAGCAGCCAGGGGCGCCAGGACGGCCAGCAAAGCCAGCAGCTTGGGCAGGATGATGTTTCGCAGCATGGAATGGTCTCTCTGATAAGGAGGGTGTCGAGCCACCTCAGCCGGGCTGGGTGCCTGCACTCAGAGGGCCACCCCGCTCGGGAGTGTGACCAGCTCGACGAACATCCTGGGGACGGGGCCCGCTGCGAGGGCCCGCCGACCAGAGAATCTCAGAGAATCAGGGGGTCGTGGCCAGCTGGGCGTTGGAGAGCGTCTTGCCGAACGGGCTGCTGAAGTCCTGGCAGAGATACTGGAAGGCCAGCTCGGACCCGCTGGGCACTCCCGCCGGGAAGGGCGCGGTCAAGGCGAAGCCGCCGGTACCGTCGGTGACGATGAGCAGCTCCAGGGCCACGGGCAGGGCATGGATCACGCCGCCGAAGAAGGGCACGGGCGTGGAGGCCACCGAGACCCAGAGCAACGCGAAGCCACCGGGGGGCGCGTCGCTCAAGGTCACGCCCAGCTCAGAGCCTGCGCTGAGCGGCCCGCTGCCCGAGAGCACGGGGACGCCTGCGATGCCCACCGTGCCGCCGAGCAGCTCGGTCCAGCGTGCACCGAGCGTGCCGTCGGCGTTGATGTTCTGGCCGTAGATGTCCCCCGCGTCGTTGCGCTCGTCGGACCAGGCCAGCGTGCCGTAGCCCGCAGCGCTGGTGGCCAGAGACAACCGCGACTTGGACGCTGGTGTGGACGACACATCGAAGGGCCCGGTGACCACGGCGCCGCTGCTGTTGACCAGAGCGCCACGAATCTGGTCCATGCCGAAGGCGGGCGCCGCGTCCCAGACCACCAGGGTCTGATCGCCGCTGACCAGATGAGGGGTCGAGGTGATGTCGTCGCCGCCCACGGCCACGATCTCTGCGCCGTTGTCGCTCCACAGTCGGGCGCCCGCTCCATCGAAGGCCTGGCCGTACACACCGTCCTGGGACTGGTTGCTGCTCTGTTCGATCCAGTACGCGTAGGTCGTCCCCGTGGCGCTGTCATGGGAGACCGACGGGTTCACCCGCACTCGCGTGGCGTTGGTGGACACCACCGAGCCGTTGTGCCCGAAGGCCTCCGTGCCGTCAGACAGCACGTGTTGCACCGAGCACTGCAGCTGCAATGAACCGGCGTCGTACCAGGAGAACACTGCCCCGCCGCTGCCGTCGGTGGCGAAGCCGGGGAAGTTGCCGAACTGCAGCGATCCGCCATCGAACACGATCACGTGACTGGCACCCCATAGCTTCGTACCGGCCGCGTCGACCTTCTGAGCCAGCAAGTGACGGGGTGAGCCGAAGCCCCCCTGCTGATGCACGAAGGAGACGATCGCGTCGTTGCCCACGCCGTGCAGATCGCTCACGGAGAAGGTTCCCACGCCCGTGGCGAACTCCACAGGCGGACCCACGAACGCGCCGTTGGCGTCGAGTCGGCGCATGAGGAAGCCGTTGTTCTGGGTCCAGGCCACCACCGCCCCACCGTCGCTGGTGGCGGCGATCTTGGGCGAGGCCACGAAGGCCCCCGTGGCCGTGAGCTGCACGCCGCTCGCGCCCCACAACAGGGTGCCATCGGGTGCCACCTTCGCCGCGCTGATCTGGACCCCCACGCCGCCATCGTCGCGATAGGCCAGGAGCGCGTTGCCGTCCCCGTCAACGTCGAGTCCGTAATCCTGCGTGGAGCTGAAGCCCCGATCGGCCACGAGCACGCCACCGTGCCCGAGAGTCTCGACGCCGCCCACATCGAGGCGGGAGACACGCACGTCCCACCCCGTGCCGATGCCGTCGAACCAGCTGATCCAGCTGCCGCCGTCGGCGGTGGACGCGACCTTGGGTTGGCCTTGATCGCTGCCACCGTCAGCCACGGCCAGATTGGTTGCCGCATCGCCGGACCACTGGGCAACGGCTCGTGGAGCGCTGGCCAGCACGGCCACAAGACAACACCCCGCCGCGAAGACGAACCGACCAGACGAGGGACTACGTAGGGCGAGCTTCACGAATCTCAGACTCCAAGGTGCCAGCGACGAGGGTGCGAACAGCGAGGGTGCAAACAGGAACACGGGCTTCAAACAGAGATCAGGGTGTGGTGGCCGAGAGGGCATTGCTGGCAGAGAAGCCCACGGGGCCTGCAGCGTCTACGATCCACTCTTGCAGGTACGTGGAGAACGCGGCCGGGACACCTGCCGGCCAGGGTGCGGCGATGACCAGGTTGCCCGTGCCATCCACGGCGAAGGGGCCGATCAGCACATCGGGGGAGGGCACCAGAATGCCGCCCTTGAAGGAGACAGAGACGTCTGCGAACCCCGTCACCAACCAGGCAGACGTGGCGGGCAGGGCGTTGCTCAAGGTGAGCGTGGTGATCGTCGACGGGGTGAGATCGCCCGCGCCCACCAGGCCAGGCAAGCCGCTCGCACCTGCCAGGGCATTGCCCAGATCGAGCCAGGTGCCCGTACCTCCCAGCGGCGTGAGGGCGACATCCAAAACGGTCGACCCTGCCGCCGTGGCCGTGACCGCTGCAGAGAAATCGCCATACCCGGGAGCGCTCACGTTGATCGTGTAGTTTCCCGCAGGGACGAACACGTGGTAGCGGCCAAACTCCGCACCGCTTGCGTTCGCCTCACCGTTCTCGTAGGTCACCTCGACGATGTCGATCGCAGCCTCCAGGGGCAGGCCCGTCGTCGCGTCGGTGACATTGCCTGTGATCGGCACGGAACGACCGAGCATCCACAGGATGCCGGGCCAGACCAGGTTGGCCTCCGCCCGGGCACTGGCGAAGCTGGGCTGAAACGAGGTGGCCGTCTCGATCAGGAACGAGTGGCTGCCGACGGACGCCGACTCCCACTCGTAATGCTCACCCTCGGCGGAGGGCGGCCGCTCTGATCCGCCGTATCCCGAAGCGTTCGAGAGGGCGACGGCCTCGTTTCTCTGCCAGGTGCTCAGGGGATTGGCCGAGCAGCTGTAGCCCCACAACACCTCGCGTCCCGACGAGTGGTAGTCGATCACCTTGGCGAAGCGCCGATCGTTGGCCAGGGTGATCATGGCCTGGGTCTCGGGCTCCGAGGCGGCGGACGGACCCTTGTAGGTGTTCGAGCCGGCCGAGCTGCTGCCCGAACAGGCCGCGGTCCAACCGAAGGGGTAGTTGCGGTTCAGGTCGACGCCGATGGCCGTGGGGAACACCCGGCGGTTCTTGCGCCACAGGTTGTCACCGGTGAAGACCTCGTTGTAGCCGTCCGGGTTCCATACGGGCGCGATCCAGATCTCGTGGTTGTCCACCGCGGCGGTGACCTGGGGGTCGGTGCCGTACAAGGTCAGGAGATTGGTGATCGCTTTCATGGCGATGACCGGCGTGACGATCTCACGGCAATGGTGGCAGGAGACGATGAGCATGGTGGGCTCGTCTTCGCTCGTGTTCACGTTGTCCGAGATGACCATGGCTTTGAGGGTGCGTCCCTCGAAGGTGGTGGGCGCGCCGTACTCGACGGTCATGTCGACCACCCGAGCCAGGGTCGGGTTGGCCGCCGCCAGCGCGGTCATGCTGGCCTCGATCATGGCCAGATCCATGTAGCCGGCGGGCACGGCTTCGTAGCCACTGGGCACCTCGCCCAACTCGGCGGCGATCTCGTTGTACGGACGCCCACGCTCAAGCACGGTCACCGGCAGCTCGTAGGGCTCCAGCAACAGCTCCTCGCCAGGAGCCAGGATCAGCTGCAACGAGTGCGCGGTCTCGGCGCCGTGCAGCACGTCGAAGCCAGCAGCGGTCAGCGTCGCAGACAACTCATGGGGATGGTCCGCAGCCACCTCCACCCGAACCGATGTCTGGGCCACGACAGGGGTGGACAGAACGAGCAGCAGAATCCCGAGCAGGGATGATGTCTTGGTCACGATGGGTCTCCTTTACCGAGGCACGAGTATCCGGCCTCTCGCGAATCTCGGGGGACAGAAATCTCGGGACCGGGGCATGGGGCCTCTCAGCCCCGGCAGGTGGCGCTCATGACGGGGCCTTGGGGCTCAGGCCTGCGGGCCAAGAATCAGCTGACCCGGGCAACCAGCAACCACTGAGGCGCGCGGGCGTGAGCGCCATGGGGCAACAGGCCCGGGATCCAGCCCAGCGAACACCATGCCGGGCGGCGACGGATCGACTCAAAGGCCACTCGGCAACGGCGCCCCGGACAACGCCGCTTGCAGACACTCTGCGGCGGCGGCCGAACCGGGAGTGAGTTCGTACGCCCTGCGCAAGTGCCCCAGGCCCTCTTCGCCACGCCCGCTGTTGTAGAGCAGCCGCCCCAGCTCCAGGTGAGCGCCGCCGAACGTGGGCGCGAGGGTCAGGGCTTCGCGCAGCCACTGCTCGGCCTGGCTGGTCCGCCCCAGGCGAGCCGCCAGGACGGCGCCGTTGAAACGGGGCTCCAGCTGCTGGGGTGCCTGTTGCGCCGCCAGCTCGAAGTGCTGCAAGGCCTCGTCCGCCCGGCCCAGGCTCGACAGGGCGTTGCCCAGGTTCACATGAGCGCCGGTCAGCTCGGGCTGCAGCGAGAGCGCCGTCTCGAGCGCGGCGACCGCGTCGGCCAGCTGCCCCTGCCGGGACAACAGCGTGCCCAGGTTGAAGTGGGCGATGGCCCGGTCCGGGGCCAGGGCCACGACCTGCCGGTAGCTCTCGATGGCCCCCATCTCATCGCCTAGCAGCGAGAGGCACACGGCGCGGTTCAACTGGGCGTCCACATGGTCGGGGGACAGGGCCAGGGCCGCCTCGAAGCGCTCCAGGGCCTCGGCCAGGCGATCGGTCTCCACCAACGCCGCGCCCAGCCCCACCAGGGTGTCGACCCGGTCGTCGCGCTCAGCGCCCCGCTCAACGGCCAGGGTCAGATGCTCTACCGACTCGGCCGCCCGGCCTGCCCTCAGCAGAGCCATGCCCAGGTTCAAACGCAAGACCAGGTCGGTGCCGTCGAGGGCGACCGCGCGAGTGTAGGCCGACAAGGCCTCGTCAGCCTGCCCGCTCTGGCTGAGCCCGTAGGCCAACAAGCGCGTGGCCAGCAGGCTCTCCGGGTTGAGCTGCAGCGCCGCCCGCGCCGGCACCAGGCTCTCGGCGAAGCGTCCTGCACCTTGCAGAGACGTGGCCGTGCGACAGAGCACGTAGGCCGGGACATCGGCAAGGTTCGCGGCCGCCACGGCAGCCGCGCGGCTCTGCAGGGGCTCGGACAGCGGAGGCTCCCAGAGTGGGGCGCCGTTGTCGAGCAGCTCCAGCAACAGGGCAGACAGGGATTCCTCTGCGCCAGCCACCTCGCCCGCGGCCCGATCGGCGGCGGAGTACTCGAGAGCCGGCAGGTCGTCCACCTGAATCTGCCCGCCCGCGGCCAGCGCTGCCAGGCCAGCCTCGCCCATGAGCAGACAACCGGCCATGACCTCGGGGCGATTGAGGTGATAGGCCTCGCCGCCCCAGTAGGCGTAGGCCAGATCATCGTGCACCGCCTGGTTCTCCTGCAGCAGATCGAGGCGGGACGGGTTCACGCGCAGGGGGCCATCGGCCCGCCCCACCAGCAGCAGCTCGGTGGTGTTGAAGAACAAGGCGGCGTGGGGCAACACCTCCAGAAACGTGGCCACCATGGAGCGCAGCTCGGACTCTTTCAGGAACGAGATGGGCACGAACTGGCTGACCAGACCGCCGGGGGCCAGACGCTCGGCGGCCAGACGGTAGAAGTCCTCGGTGTAGAACGAGGCCACTCCCGAACGAAAGGTCTGTCCCACCTCGATCGAGACCAGGTCCCAGTCGCCCTTCCCGTGGGCGAGCACGCCCCGGCCGTCGGCTTCGCGCAGCACCACCCGCTCGTCGTCCATCCATTCTGAGGGGAAGTGCTCGGCGATCACGTCGAACAGGCCGGGCTGGATGTCCACGCAGGTGAGCTGCTCGATGTCGTACATCAGAAAACGCGCTGGCGTCTGCCCTGCGCCCACGCCGATGACCAGCACCCGCTTGGGATCGTCGTGCAAGAGCATGGGCAGGTGGGCAGCGACGATCTGGTGGTTCTTGTGATCTTCGCCCTGCCAGAGCCGATCGATCTCGAGCATCTTGCGGCCGTTGCGCTCCAGCACGGCGATGGGTGCGTCGCCCCCTTCGTGAAGGGCGATCAGCTCGTCCCGGTCTGCGAGATAATCGGCGGGCAGGCGAGTGTCGTTGAGCGTCGGCAAGAGCACCCACAGCCCGCAGACAAGGGCGGTGGACAGCCACTTGGTGCCCCTCGCCGTGCGCCCCTCAAGAAGCCACCAGGCGCCCAACCCGGTGAGGACGCCGAGGCCGGTGACGACTCGCAGCGCCAGGTCGAGCCCCCCGTTGGGCAGGACGGCGAAACCGACCAGCAACGAACCCAAGATGCCACCGGCGGTGCTCGCGGCTGCCACCCTGCCCACGCCGAACCCGACCACCTCTGGGCTGTCCACGGCGAGACGGACCGCGACGGGAAACGTCGCCCCCATGAGGATCGCTGGCAGCAGCATGAGCGCCCCCACGAAGAGCACCTGCCCGCCATCGGAGGCCAGCCCGCGCCACAGGGTGGGGGACGCCTGCAACAGGCCGAGCACGACGAGCCCACCGCATACGGAGAGCCATCCGTAGCACCAGGCTCGGCGGCTCAGTCCGTCGAGCAGGCGACCGGCCACCGCGCTGCCGATGACGATGCCCAGGAGCACCACGGCCAGGGTCAAGGTATAGGTGTGCACCGTGTTGCGCACGATCAGGGCCACGAAGCGTGCCCAGACCACCTCGTTGCCCAGGCCCACGAAGCCGGTGAAGAAGACCAGGGTGAGCAAGATCAGGTTTGAGCGTCGCGAGCCAGCCAATGCGGGTGAGGCCGAGGCCGCCGGAGCAACGACGGGCTGCGCATCACCCGCCGGATCACGAGAGACCGCCCCGGCCTCTGCGCGGTGCGACAACTCGGCGGGTACAACGTCGAGCGCGGGAGCGCCTGCGGCGAGGCGACGCGCGGCGAACCCAACGGCGATGTTGACCACTGCTCCCAGGCCCAACGTCATGCGCAGACCGAGCGTGGGCATGAGCCACCATCCTGTGAGCACACACCCCGCCGTGGCGCCCAAGGTGTTCAGGGCGTAGAGCCCCCCCACCTTGCTGCCCAGGCCACCGCGGTCGCGTACGAACTCCCTGCAGAACAGCGGCAAGCTACCGCCCATGAGCACAGCCGGGGGCAGCACCAGCAAGCTCACCAGGGGGATGCGCGCCAGGGACGACAACACGGGCTCGTCGATGAACGCACCATGCAGAGCGCCCCAGGCCCCGCCCAGCAGGTCGAAGCCCGCCGTGGCCAGCAGCGCCACGAATCCCAGGGCGATCTCCAGCGTGCCGTAGAGGGCGAGAGGGCGAGTGACCCGCCGAGAGACCCGGCCGAAAACCTCGCTGCCCAGAGTCAGGCCGGCGAAGAACGCGGCCAGCACCGTGCTCAGGGCCAGGCTGCTCCCGCCGAAGACGAAGCTGGCCTTGCGGATCCAGCAGAGCTCGTAGAGCAGAGCCACCGCACCGGAGAGGAACAGGCAGAGGCAGGCCCAGGCCAGTCGGCGGTCGGTCCGGGCCGTGGCGCGGGGGCCCTGGTCACTCGATGAGGTCATCGATCAGTCCTGAGAAACGAAGAGCCGCGCGAGCGGGCATCTTCGAAACGCTCGAAAGCCCAGTCAATGCTGCATCAGCAAAGGAGCGCGATCACTGCCCGGGTGAAGCGGTCTGCGGCGCGGCGAAGGTTTCGTTGAAGGCCACGAGGGCGTCGGGCTCGCTGATCAGACGCCAGTCGGGTTCGCCCTCGCGGCGCTTGTCCAGGTCGAACCAGAGCACGGCCTGCACGGTCGGGTAGCGGGCCAGGGTCTGCCACGCGTCACGAATCCAGGCGGCCTTGGCCCCGGGCTCGCCGGGGGCGCAACCTGTCTCGCCGATGAAGAGGGGCTTGGCCGGGTAGCGGCGGGACAGCTCTGCGAGGGGCTCATCGAACACGTCGGCGAACGACTGCCAGACGTGGTATTCGTCGTGGTGCTCGCCGAAGTTGTAGCCGTCGAGCCCCACCCCATCGACCACGTCGTCCCCCGGGTAGTAGAGCGGGGCGGCGTTGTCTGCCGTGGCTGGAACGTCGGTCACGTTGGGCGTCCAGAGCCACTGCACGTTGTGCGCGCCCGCCTCTTCAAAGAGCCTGTGCACGTGGCGCCAGGCCTGCACGAAGAGTTCAGGGTCGCCGTTCCAGCTGAACCAGTTGCCGTTCATCTCGAAACCAAAACGGAGCCACACGGGGCCGCCCTCGTCCCGAGCCGCCTGAGCCCAGGCCTTGAGTTCTTCGTCGAAGCGTCCCTCGACGAGCAGGGGCAGGTAGGGCGTCTCGCGGTCGTGCCAGAGCCAGAGTTCGAGAGAGATGACCGGCGCCGCCCCCAGCTCGCGAATGGCCCCCACCGCGCGAGTGGGAAAGCTCAGATGCCCCAGGTCGCGATAGAACATGACGTAGCTCGGCGGCCGGGGGTGCCGCACCCGCAGCGCCTCCATGTCGGCGGCGTAGTCGCGGCTCGACCAGTAGATGCGATAGATGCCCCAGTCGACGTCGATCTGTGGCGCGGGCTCGACCTGGGCAGCGAGCCCGGGCCGGCATCCCGCCAGACCGACCAGCGTCAGGCTGAGCAGCAGCGGGACAGCCAGAAGCCGCCACCACCGCGGCCGCCACCTCGCCCCCCACCGGGCAGCGTGGCCGCTCAAAGCCAGCAGACGTTGGATGACGGCAGGGCCAGCAGATCCGTGAGTACGATGAGGGGGCATGGCACCGCCGAGCGCTTTGTGAGGAGGAGGGGGCTGCTGGCCGAAGGGTGATCATAACGACCGCCGTCCCCACTGCTGTGTCACAGGAGCCGCACAGTTGTCAGGCTCGCGCTACCATGGCCGCCCGACACCAGGGAGGCTTGACCATGACGACCCGCTCGCGCCGCCGTTGGCATCCGGGCCAGACCCTGCTCTGCAAGGTTCTGCTCCGCCAGACTCTGCTCTGTGCCTTGCTCTGCGCGGGCTCAAGCACTCTCGTGGCACAGTCCGTGGCCGTGCTCCGGGCCCAGAGCCATGCCACTGAGAACGCCGCGCCCTTGACCCTGCACATCGAGCGCACGGCCCTCGGCCAGACCTCCATCGCACCCTGGCCCGCAAGCCACATCGACTGGATGCTCGTGCGCGCCGCCGGTGAACAGCTCAACCTGCACCAGCCCGCCGCGGACCATAGCGCACACGGCGACGGTCGTGACGACGGTGACGGTGATGGCGACGCCGGCGAAGATCACCAGGGCACGGTCTGCACTGTCGAGCCCATCGCATCGGGCATGCACATGATCGCGATCGATCTCGCGCCGCGCCTGGAGCAGATCCCCAGCTCTTCGCTGCGGGAGTTTCTGGCCACTCGTGTGGGCGAAGGCACGTTGCCCGGGGGCTGGCGTGAGGCCTTGCCCGAGGGGACGGTCACCGTGCGGCGCGTCGAGTCGTCGAAGCTGCTGGTGCGAGTGGGCGCAGGCGAGCATCCCAGCGCGGGCTCGGCCACCACCCAGGGCAAGACCGGCCAGCAGGTCGAGATCAGGTTGCAGGCCGACCCGACCCTGGTCCCCGTGGCTCATGATCTGCCGGTGAAGGTCTATCTCCCGGCGGTGACCGCTGGCGCGACCCGGGTGCTGGCCACCCACGGCACGAGCGGCGCCACCCGCTCCTTTCGCACCGACGGAGGCGGCCGAGGCGCGTTCACCCTGGGACGACAGGGCCCCTGGCTCTTCGAGGTGCACTTCGCCCGTCCCCTGCCTGACGAGGACGACGCCGACTGGGAGATCTTCAGCGCCACCTTGAGCTTCGCCGTGCCCCTTGGCGCCGAGCCCCTTGGCGCCGAGCCCCTTGGCGCCGACCGAGGGGAGGTCGACCGATGACCTCCGGCAATCCGCGCCCCCTTGTTGAGCTTCGCTCTGCCCCAGGCATCCGGCCGAGAGGACCGCGCACGATGACGACGCGCATCCCACACCTCGCTGCCCTGTTGATCACGTTGACCGCTGCTCTCTGCTGGGCACCCGTCGCCCACGGCCAGGTGACCGCAGGCGGCGGCACCGGCGGCCTGGGCGCCACGGCCCATGTGTGGAAAGAACTCGGCCCCGCGCCGATCACGTCCGCCAACTACGCAGGCCGCATCTCGGCGGTGGTGACCAGCCACAGCGACCCGGGGCGGCTCTACGTGGCTGGCGCCGATGGCGGCGTGTGGCGCAGCGACGATGGGGGCGTTGCCTGGACCGCCCTGTTCACGGACACCCCCACCACCAGCCTGGGCGCCTTGGCCCTCGACCCCACAGACCACGACGTGATCTACGCGGGCACAGGCGAGGCCAACTACGCCAACCACAGCCGCTACGGCCTGGGACTGCTCAAGTCCACCGACGGCGGCGCGCACTGGCGACTGCACGGCAGCGACGTCTTCGCCGGGCGCTGCTTCTCGCGCCTCGTGGTGTCGCCCGATGACCCGCAGACCCTCTTCGCAGCCATCACCCGAGCGGGGGGCTTCCCCGAGCTGGCGGCGGCCAAGGAGCACCCGGGGGCCACGGGCCCTCTGGGTGTGTTCCGCTCGACCGACGGCGGGCGCAGCTGGACCGATCTGGCCGGCGGTCTGCCCAACCTGTCCGCCACAGACCTGGCCATCGACCCCACTGACGGCCAACGCCTGCTCGCAGCCATCGGTCGCGTGCAAGGTGACCCGGACAACGGCCTCTGGCGCAGCATCGACGGCGGCGACAGCTGGACGCGAGTGACCACGGGCCTGCCAGCCCCCTCCCTCATGGGACGGATCAGCGTGGCCATCGCGCCCAGCGATCCCTCCCGGGTCTACGCGCTCATCGCCCGGCCTGCGGACAGCACCGGCGGCGGCGCCTCGACCCTGGGCGCCTACCGCAGCGACGACGGCGGCAACAGCTGGACATCGCTCCCCGTAGGCTCGGTGCAATCGTTCGGCTGGTACTACTCCCTGGTCACCATCGACCCCAGCAACCCGGACACCGTGTTCTTCGGTGGACTCAGCCTGCGCCGCTCCACCAACGCCGGGGCGACCTTCGCCACGGTCACACCCCCACACGTGGACATGCACGCTGGCGCCTGGGACGTGATGGGCCGCCTCATCGTGGGCGACGACGGGGGCGTCCACCGCAGCACCAACCTGGGCAACAGCTGGGTGCCGCTCAACGAAGGCCTGGGCACGGTGCAGTTCTATGCAGGCCTCTCCGTCGACCCCGAGGCGCCCGGACGCATGTTCGGCGGCACCCAGGACAACGGCACCAACCGGCGCGAGCCTGACGGCTCGGGCTGGGTGCAGGTGCTCGGCGGCGACGGCGGCTGGACGCTCATCGATCCCACGGACAGCTCGCGGGTGTTCGCCGAGTTTCAGGGCTCGGGCAACCTCTACCGCTCAACGAACGGCGGCAGCAGCTTCAGCTTCGTGGGCAACGGCATCGCCAGCTCGGACCGCAACGCCTTCTTGCCGCCCTATGCGATGTTTCCCACCAACTCGAGCCGCATGCTCTACGGCACCCACCGGGTCTACCGCAGCCTGAACGGCGGCAGCAGCTGGACGCCCCTGAGCGGCGACCTGACCACGGGGGTCGGGGCCATCCGGGCCCTGGCCATCTCGCCTGCGGACGCCAGCGTGTTCTGGGTGGCAACGAACGACGGCAATCTGCAGATCTCCACCGACGGCGGAAGCAACTGGCAGCTGGTGCAGAGCGGGCTGCCCGGGTGGCCCCGCACCACCCGCGAGATCGTCCCCCACCCCACGGAACCTCTGACCGCATATCTGGCGGTGGCTGCCTTTGGTGAGAGCCAGATCCAGCGCACCACGGACGGCGGGCAGAGCTGGGTGGCCCTCGATGCGGGCCTGCCGGACCTCCCGGTGAACGTGGTCTTTCTGCGGCCCGGCCCACCTGAACAGCTGTTCGCGGGGACCGACGCCGGGCTGCTGGTGAGCGTCAATGACGGTGAGTCTTGGCAGCCCTTCGGCACGGGCCTGCCCCCTGCGCCGGTGATCGACATCCGCGAGAGCAGCGCGGGGCGCATGGTGGTGTCCACCCAAGGGCGGGGTGTGTGGGAGGCAGTACCGCAGGTGCTCAAGGATGGCTGAGCGGGTCGCAGCGCACCCCGTCGCGGCCCTGGCGGCCCGATTGCTACGCTCGGCGCCATGAGAACGACCCACGCCTTGCCCGGCATGGTCTTGACCGACCACCGCTTCGAGCTGCCCCTCGACCACCGCCAACCCGGCGGCGAGACGATCACCGTCTTCGCCCGAGAGGTGGTGGCCGCGAACCGTGTACACGAGTCCCTGCCCTGGCTGCTGTTCCTGCAAGGTGGGCCCGGGCACGAGTCGCCACGGCCGCCCGCGTCTGCGTCCTGGCTCACCGTGGCCCTGCAGCACTACCGGGTGCTGCTGCTCGACCAGCGGGGCACCGGGCTGAGCACGCGCCTCGAAGCGGACACCCTGGCGGGCCTCACGCCCAAGGCCCAGGCCGCCCGTCTCGGGCTGCATCGGGCGGATGCCATCGTGGACGACTGCGAGGCCATCCGGCGCATCTTGGTGGGCGACGAGCCGTGGACCGTCCTGGGCCAGAGCTACGGCGGCTTCTGCATCCTGCGCTACCTCTCTGTGGCGCCGGAGGGGCTGGCTGGCGCGATGATCACCGGTGGGTTGGCGCCCCTCACAGGGCATGCCGACGACGTCTACCGCCAGACCTACCAGCGCTGCCGCGAGCGGAACGCGCTGTACTACCGGCGCTACCCGGGCGATGTGCAGCACGTGCGGCGCATCGTGGCGGCGCTCCACGAGCAGCACGCGGACCTGCCCTCCGGGGGCCTGCTCTCCGTGCAGCGTTTTCAGCAGCTCGGGCTGGCCCTGGGGACGAGCAGCGGCTTCGAGTCGCTCCATTATCTGGTCGAGGACGCCTTCGTCCCCGGGCCGAGGGGAGAGCAGCTGGGCTACCACTTCTTGTCAGCGGTCGACCAGGCCCTGTCCTATCCCACGCACCCGCTGTACTCGCTCATGCATGAGTCGATCTATTGCCAGGGCAGCGCGTCCCGGTGGTCGGCGGAGCGCATCCGCGGCGAGTTTCCCGAGTTCGATGGGCGACGTGACGACGGCCCGGTGCTGTTCACCGGCGAGATGATCTACCCCTGGATGTTCGACGAGATCGATCGCCTCGCGCCCCTCGGAGGAGCGGCGGAGATCCTGGCGGCCCGGGACGACTGGCCCCTCCTTTATGACGTGGAGCGGTTGGGGAGCAACCCGGTGCCCGTGGTGGCGGCGGTCTATCACGACGACATGTTCGTGGACCGGGAGCTGTCCCTGCGGACCGCCGAGTCCGTGGCCAATCTGCGGGTCTGGGTCACCAACGAGTACCAGCACGACGGTCTGCGGGTGGCCGGAGAGACCGTCTTCAGCCGGCTCACGGACATGCTCCAGGGCATGGTCTGAGGGGCAACGTGGGGCCTTGAGGCGGTCATCCGGGGTTCTCACGGGGCCCGTACCGCCGTGGATCTTGGATCTCGCCCTTGTCGATTCGGGTTTTGAGGTCGATACTTGAACACGCTCGCGGCCCGTCCCGTGCAGCGGCTCCCGAACCGCCGTTGCGCACTCTCCAGGGACATTTCACCGCGATCGTCTCTCTCCCCGATCCTTTGAGGTCCTCTCCCATGTCCCATGTTCCGTCCCGGCAGATCCGCCGGTCCCTGCTGACGTACGCCCTTGGTGCAGCCCTGATGGCCCTGCCCGGCCAGAGCGCCGCTGCCCAATCCGATGACTCCCTCCCCTCGGTCTACCCCTCGGGCGCGCACCGCGGTGCCGCGGCCATCGTTGCCTTCGGTGACGAGTTGGCCACCATCGCGGCGGCCAACGATCTGACCACGGCCGAGCTGACCGAGCGCCTGACCAACGACTCCAGCATGTGGATCGACAGCGACGGCAAGATCTTCTTCGTGGACATCCCCCTCTACCGCAGCGGCAACGGCGACGAAGAGGCGGGCTACGCCGACGTGTCCGGCATCTCCACCGCCGACGCCTTCAAGCTGCACAGCAACCCGGGCGCCAACCAGACCATCTACATGGACTTCGATGGTCACCAGTCCGTGAACAACAGCTGGAACCACAACATCACCTTCCCGCCCTACAACACCAGCGGCGGCACGGGCTCCTTCACCGAGACCGAGCTCAACCACGTGATCACCTGGTGGCTCCACGTGGTCGAAGACTTCTCATCCTTTGATGTGGACGTCACCACCGAAGAGCCCCCGGTCAGCTCGCTGATCAAGAGCGGCGGCGGCGATCAGTTCTGGGGCGTGCGTTGCATCATCACCCAGCCCACCAGCGGCTTCGGCAATGGCATCGGCGGCGTGGCCTTCTTGAACTCGTTCGACGACAACAACGACAACCCGTGCTTCGCCTTCAACAAGGGCGACAACGTGGGCTCCATGACCGTCAGCCACGAGGTGGGCCACACCCTGGGGCTCAGCCATGATGGGCTCAACGGTTCTTCGTACCACCCGGGAACGGGCAGCGGCGAGACCAGCTGGGGCCCGATCATGGGCGCTCCGTTCAGCAGCAACCTGGTGCAGTGGAGCAAGGGCGAATACGCCGGCGCGACCACCACCCAGAACGACCTGAGCATCATCATCAAGACCTCCAACGGCATCTCCTTCCTCAGCGATGACCATGGTGACGACGAGAACTCGGCCTCGCCCGTGGGGATGCCCCAGGGTTGCCCCGTCCCGGGCCCCGGTACAGCCACGGGCGTGATCGAACGGCGCACCGACGTGGACGCGTTCTTCTTCACCACTTCTGGCGGGCAGGTCACCATCAGCGCCGACCCGATCAGCCCGGGGGGCAACCTCGACATCCAGATGGACGTGCTCGACGGCAACGGCGTGCCGGTGGTGACCGTCAATGACGCCAACCAGGCAGACGCCAGCGCCACGCTGACCCTGGCCGCGGGCACCTACTACGTGCTCGTGGACGGCGTGGGCAAAGGCACCACCTACACCGACTACGGCTGCATCGGTCAGTACGTGGTCTCCGTCGAGATGGGCGGCGCCCAGGCGGTGACCAACCTGGGTGGCGGCGTGGCCGGCGCCTTCAACATCCAACCCACCTTCCTGATCAATGGAACGCCCTGCCCCGGCAACACGGTGAGCTTCAACATGGGACTGGCCAAGGCCAACTCCCCGGCCTGGCTGTTCTTCGGCGTGACCGAGCTGAGCGCTCCGTTCAAGGGCGGCATCCTGGTGCCCAACGCCGCGCCCCCCGGTGGCATCCTCAGCCTGAGCACCAACTTCCTGGGTGGAGCCCAGATCAGCACCACCTGGCCCGCAGGCCTGCCCACCGGCACGGAGCTGTTCGTCCAGTACTGGGTCAAGGACAACGCAGCGACGGTCGGATTCAGCGCCACCGACGGCCTCAAGATGGTTCTTCCGTAGTCGGGCTCTGTTGTCTGAGCTGCGCCGTGGCTGCGTTGTCGCGGCCCTGCCCGATGCTCAACGTGGCTAGCGCCACGCCTCCGCTCGGGCAGACCACGACGCCTTGCCACGACACAGCTCAGACAACGATTGATTTACCAACCGCGGCGTAGCCGGGCTCTGTTGCGAGAGCTGCGCTGTGGCTGCGTTGCAGCGGCCACGGCCGATCCTCAACGTGGCTAGCGCCACGCCTCCGCTGCGCCGAGCCACTGCGCCTTGCCACAACGCAGCTCTCGCAACGATTGATCTACCAACAGCGTGGGCTTGCCTGCGTTCGGGCGCGGCAGTGCGCCTTGCCACGACGCAGGCCACCCGGCGAATCATGGGGCGACTGCGGGGGGCGGGGTGGGGTGTTCTTTTCTGGGGTCTATCAGCTGGGGGGTGGTGGGCGTAGTGTGTGCCTTGCCGGTGGCGCGGGCTGAGGTGTCGCGTCTCGTTTGACTCCGAGTGCGCTGCGTTCATGGTTGGTGTTCTGCTGGTTCAGCCTCCCCATCGGGATACCTTTGGGTACTCGATGCCGCCCCTGGGGGCGCTGCATCTGGGAGCTGCTGCGCGGCGGCGAGGGCATGGGGTTCGCTTTCTTGACCTGGCGCTGATGTTGCGGCGCCGGGAGTTGCCCGCCGACGACAGCCTGATCGGCGTCTGCGCGCAGACCATCGTCGACGCCGAACCTGAGCTGCTGGGATTGGGCGCCATGATCTCGGCCATGCCGGCGACCCTCCATCTCGCAGCCGAGGTGCGAAAGCTGGCGCCGGATCTGCCCATCGTCCTGGGCGGGCAGGGCCCGGAGACCGTTGAGCTGGCCGTGCTGGCCAGGCACCCTGCCATCGATCTGGTGGCAGTGGGCGAGGCGGACGAGACCTTTGCCGACCTGCTCGATGTCTTGGATGACGAGCGCGCGCGGAGCCAGCTCGTGCGCGGCCAGGACACTCTCCCGGGGCTGCTGGCCATCCCCGGGCTGGCCCTGCGACGAGATGGCGTGCCCGTGCTCACCGCTTCCCGGCCCGTGATCGCCGAGCTCGATGAGGTCGACCTGCCCGCGTTCGATCTGGCCGAGTCCCCCGCTGCCTACGCTGCGGCGGCCGGTGGCGGCGAGGCCTTGTTTCCCATCGACTTGGGGCGGGGCTGCAGCTTCACCTGCTCGTTCTGCACCACATCGATCTTCTGGGGACGACAGGTGCGCTACATGTCGCCAGCCCGGGCCGCGGACGCCTTCGACCTCATGGCTTCGCTCGACGGCATGAGCGATGGGGGCTGCGTCTACGTGACCCACGATTTGTTCACCGCCAATCGCCAGCGAGTCCTCGACATCTGCGCGGAGAAGGTGCGCCGAGGCAACCGCCTACCCTGGGAGTGCCGCACGCGCATCGACCTTGTCGACGAAGAGCTGCTCACGGCCATGAGGGACGCAGGCTGCCGGCGCATCCTGTACGGAGTCGAGAGCGACAGCGGCCCGGTGCTCCAGGCGGTGGACAAGGGTGGGCGGCAGGCCAGCGAAGCGTTCGACGTACGGGCCACGCTGGCCCAGGCGTCACAGGTGGGCATGGCGTCCATCGTGGGCGTGATGGCCGGCATCCCCGGTGAGAGCGCAGACGATGTGGAGGCCAGCCTGCAGCTCATGGCCGACGCGGCGGTGATCGACGGCTGCTCCCTGTCGATGCACTGGTTCAACGTGACGCCGGGCAATGGCCAGAGCCAGACGGCGAGCGCCGCCCACGACTTCAGACTCATCAGCGGCCTGCACGCCGACCTCATGCGCGGCCACGACATCCCCGCTGGACAGGTGCACAGTGTGCAAGCCGGGATGATCGCCAGCGACCCCGAGATCTTCGCGGGCTTTCGGGTCTTCGCCCCCGACTGGACCACGCCCCGGACGCTCTACCTGCTGACCCGCAACGCCCACCTGTTGCTGGAGGTCCTGCCCCGCAGCCTGAAGGCCTGCGCGAAGGTCCAGGGCGCGACGTTGCTGCAGACCCTCACGGAGTTGCTCACGGCCCTCGCGAATGGCGCGCATTGCGGGGTTGCCGACGCAACCGACGCAACCGACGCAACCGACGCAACCGACGCAACCGACGCAACCGATGCAGCCCGAGACGGCGGGGCCGCGCGCAACGGGCCACGGGGTGCGGCTGGCCAGCCGTGGTGGTCCGGGCCATGGGCTGCGGATGCCCTGGCCGCTGAACGCAGCGAGCATGGCGACCCTTGGGATGAGCTGCTGGTGCTGCACCGCGGCGCGGCCGTGCGCCTGGCCTCGGCGCTGATCGGTCAGCTCGCTGTCGAGACGGGCGACGAGCGGCTGCACTGCCTGCTGACCTACGAGCGGGCCCTGTTCGAGACGACCGAGACCTCCCTGCGGCGCTTCGCCCGAGACCCCCTGCCGCTGGTCCGGGACATGGACGGCGGCTCTTGGTCTGACAGCTCGGGGTCTGACAGCTCGGGGTCTGACAAGGCGGGGTCCGACGACTCGGCGACCGGCCACGGTCAAACCGAACGGGCCGTGCTGTTCAGCCGCCGGGGCGAGGTGGTCCGGGCCCATGCGCTCTCGGAGTTTCTGGCCGACGCCCACGAGCTGTCCGACGATCAGGAGCTGCGCTCCCGCTGGCCCGGCGCCACGGACTCCGACGTGGCCTCCGCCCGCCAGCTGCTCGCCGCCCTCACCACGACCGACCGCTGACACGCCTGCAACCGGCGCCCTCCCCCCACGCTCCCTGCGCCCAAAAACACCCCACGCCTCTCGGCCCGCCCCCTCCCCATCGCGACACCTCCCATGACTGACCCCGCTGACCTGCGCGTGCTGCTCGCCTTCCCGCCTCAGGGACATCCGACCCAGCCGTATCTGGCGCTGCCGTCACTCAAGGCCTGGCTGGGGCAACATGGATTCAGCGACTGCACGGTGTGGGATCTGAATCTCGAGGCCTACGACGACCTGATCTCTGGTGAGCGCCTGGGCCTCGCGGTGGAGCGCATCCGCGAGCGGGCGGAGACGCAGTGGCGCATGCCCGAGCGGGAGCACCTCGCGGGGGATGATCTGTCCCGCTACCGGCTCTACGCCGACGCCCTCACCTCGGGCCCCTACATCGCGGGGGAGATCGACCGGGCCAAGGATGTGATCAGGGACAAGGACGCCTTCTACGATCGGGCCCAGTACCTGTGGGCCATGCGCACGTTCGAGGCCGGGCTGAAGCTGCTGTCCACCGAGTACCACCCGTCGCTGTTCACGGCGCACAACTACACCCAGGCCACGAGCATCGACAGCAGCGCCGACCTGTTCGCGGGCGTGGACGACAGCTCGGCGAACATGTTCGTGGAGTACTACGAGCAGCACGTCCTGCCGCGCATCGAGCGGGAGCGCCCTGATGTGCTGGGACTGTCGGTGACCTACGGCAGCCAGATGGTGCCCGCCTTGACCCTGGCCACCATGGTCAAGAAGCGCTGGCCCGAGATTCACATCACCCTGGGCGGCGGCATGTTGGCCTACGTGGGTCAGCGCTTGTCGCAAGCCGGGCCGCTGTTCGAGCGGGTGGATTCGATCGCGATCTACGAAGGCGAGCGACCCTTGCTGGAGCTGTGCCGCGCTGTGGCTGCGGCGGGCGGGCGTGAGGGCGTGCGGCCCGACCTCTCGGGCGTAGCGAACCTGCTCTACCTGGGCGACGACGGCGTGCCCGCGGCCAACGGCGAGCTGCGTCCCCTGCCCATCGATGAGCTGCCCACGCCTGACTTCGGCGACCTCGACCTGTCGCGCTACCTGTCGGGCGAGCTGGTGCTGCCCATCGCGCCAGCCCGGGGTTGCTACTACGAGAAGTGCGGCTTCTGCACGCTCTACACCGCCATCGGCCCCACGTTCAGAGAACGCAGTGTCGATCGCCTCGTGGCCGACCTGAAGACGCTCGTGGCCCGACACGGCTCGCCCTACTTCTACTTCATCATGGATGACCTGCCGCCGCTCATGGCGCAGCGCATCCCCCCGGCGTTCGCTGCCGCCGGGCTCGAGGTGAAGTGGTGGTGCGACGCGCGCTTCGAGGAGCGCATCTTCGACCGGCCAGCCCTCGACGCGCTCTTCGAAGCGGGTTGCCGCAAGCTCATGTTCGGCTTCGAGTCGGGCAGCCAGCGAGTGCTCGACCTGGTCGAGAAGGGCACGAACCTCGAAGAGGCTCAGCGGGTCCTGCGCAACGCCCACGAAGCAGGCATCTCGGCGACCCTCTACACCATGGTGGGCCTGCCCACCGAGACCCGCGAGGAGGCCGACGCCACCCGTGCCTTCATCGTGCGCAACGCCGACTGGATCGGCGAGATCAGCCTGCAGATCTTCAACCTGGACATGGTCTCACCCATGTACAGAGAGCCTGAGCGCTTCGGCATCTCGCGCATCGTCGACGATCCCCGGGAGCTGGCCCCGGGCGAGTCCTGCGAGAAGGACCTGGCCCGCTACCTCGAGCATGAGTCGGCCAGCGGCATGAGCAGCGAAGAGGTGAAGGAGGCCTATCTCTCCGTACTCGGCGCCGCCTCCGATGCCCTGGCCGCCTTGCGCGGCGACAACTTTCTCTACTACCGCTACAAGAGTCACATCTTTCTCTACCTGTGCCGATTCGGTCGCGACGTCTTTCGGCGAGAACACCCCACGTCGTCCCAGCTGCAACGGCGAGCGCCCCTGGCACGGAGCGCGGACTTGCCGCACACGGTGCGCGTGGCCCGAGACGTGACCCTGCAGACGCTGAGCTTCCCCTATGGACAGGTGCTCGATCGCCTCGACCGGGTCTGGAGCGACCCCGCGCCTCTGGGTGGAGCGGCGTCCAGCCAGCCCATGGCCGCCGAGACCGAGAGCGTGGAGGCGGCGCCCTGCGTGCTGGCCTTCCTGGGCGAGCAGCATCGCTTCGTGGATCTGGGCACGGACGCGGCGCGGCTGCTCACCACCGCCAGCGAGCAGGGCACCCCCGCGGCCCTGGGTCTGTTCGGGGACGAACACAGGGGCCAGGCGGCGAGCTTTCTCGATCGCGCGCTGCGTTCGGGGTTGCTCGAAGAGGTGGGCGGCGCAAGCTGAGCGGCGCGGGCAGGCTGAGCGGCGCGGGGCGAGCGGCGCGGGCAGGCTGAGCGGCGCGGGCTGCCCCGCCCCCCTCCACGATTCCCCAGGTCACGCCCTCCCGAACGCGCCGTCAGAGCAGGGGCCCACCCGCCCGGCCCTTGCCTCATGGACACTCCTCGCCTGATTGACCGCGTGCGGGCTCGCCTGCGCATGAAGCACATGTCCCGGCGCACCGAGCAGGCCTACCTGCACTGGATGCGGCGGTTTTTCCGCTACCACGACGGGCGGCATCCCCGAGACCTGGGCGCCGAAGAAGTCACCGCGTTTCTCTCATCGCTGGCGGTGGAGGGGAAGGTGTCCGCGTCCACCCAGAATCAGGCCCTGGCTGCCCTGATCTTCCTCTACAAGCAGGTGCTCGACCTGGAGCTGCCCTGGTTCGACGACCTGGTCCGAGCCAAGCGCCCCCGGCGCCTGCCCGAGGTGCTCACCCGACACGAGGTCGGAGCGCTCCTCGAGACCATGGAGGGCACGCCCCGGCTCATGGCCTCGGTGATGTACGGGGGCGGCCTGCGCCTGCTCGAATGCTGCCGGTTGAGGGTCAAGGACATCAATCTGGGAGCCCGCGAGCTGATCCTGAGAGAGGCGAAGGGCGATCGAGACAGGCGCACCATGCTGCCCCTGTCGCTCGTGGGACCGCTGGAGGCCCAGCTCAAGAGGAGCCAGAAGCGCCACGACAAGGACCTGGCCAACGGGGCGGGCTGGGTCGAACTCCCCGGAGCCCTGGACCGCAAGCTCCCCCACGCGGGCAGGGACTGGCTGTGGCAGTGGGTCTTCCCCGCCACGCGCACCTATACAGAGGCCCACACCGGCCAACGCCGCCGCCACCACCTGCATGAGACCGTGTTGCAGAAGGCCGTGCGCAGCGGGGCGGCGAAGGCGAGGCTGAAGAAACGAGTCACCACCCACACGCTCAGGCATTCGTTCGCCACCCACCTGCTCGAGGACGGCTACGACATCCGCACCGTGCAAGAGCTGCTGGGACATCGCAGCGTGAAGACCACGATGATCTACACCCACGTACTGAACCGGGGTTACGCGGGAGTGCGCAGCCCGCTGGACAAGCTGGGCTTGCGGGAGCGAGAGACGCCAGAAGGGGAGCTGTGAGTGCCGCCAGCGGGCAGAGAGGGTGCCAGGATCGAAGCCCCCACCCCGGTTCACCGGTCGGCCTAACACGCCCACCACCTGGAAAACCTCACGCTAGACAGGTCTGCATATCGCTCCGCGCCAACCCTTGCCCGATGCCCAGAACGGGCGTACGGTGGGCAAAGCACCAGGAGGACGGGCCCATGGGACAATTTGCACAGACCGCAATCGGGGATGAGCGCCGGAGGCACCGGCAGTTCACTACCCAGAACTGTTCAATTGGACGTTGGGCAGGCATGCAAGACTGAGAACGTACCGAGGACATTCACGCACACGGAGGAGAGACAGTGTCGGAAGAAAAGAAGCCCGTATTCAAGAAACTATGGTTCTGGGTTGTCGTCATTCTCGGACTCGCAATTGCAGCGAGCCAGTCAGAGCAAGGCGAAAAGAGTGGAACCGGCGGTGCTCGCGCTGCCTCAAGCCCGGCCACGCCTGCGATTGTCATCCCAGCAACCCAGGCTGCCTTCATAAAGGCAGTAGATGAGGCTGCGGCCAACTACAGCGCCGCCTCCAACGAGTTGAAGAAGTCTGCGATTCGAACTCAGCGCAGCCAACAGCTCAAGTCCGCCCTCGCCGGGTCTCGCGATGTCCACGACTGGATCGGCACCATCGAAGGTCTTTCGACCAACGGCGAAGGCAATGCTGTGTTGAGCATCCAACTTGAGTCGTCTGACGTTGAAGTCAAGACTTGGAACAACGCTCTGTCAGACATCAGCTCTCAGACTCTGATCCCTCAGAGCAGTCCCATCTTCAATACGATTGCCGAACTAGACGAAGGGACGCGGGTTGTGTTCTCGGGTTCCTTTCCTGCGAGCGATAAAGACTTCGTTGAGGAATCAAGCATGACGGAATCGGGCAGCATGCGCGACCCTGAGTTCATCATGAAGTTCGAGGCAGTACGCCGATATCCATGACGCGAGTCGCAACACAGAGCTGCCCAACCAGTCGCTGCAGCGGATCGCCTTCGGCGACCGCTGAGCGACAAACCCGTTAGACACCAACAGCACGTTTGAAAGTAGCGAAGGGAGCGTTAGCGAGAATGCCGATGCCGCTGAGAAGCCGAGTGACCTCGACGTCAGCGCAGCGGCATGAAGACTTGCTGCTGAAGTCAGTGGCTTCTCGCCTGCCAACGGGCGCTTTGTTCTCCAGCTCTCAACGTCTGCTGCATCGCGACGATCAGCTCGGTGCAATGTCGGCGGGTGTCGTGCTCCCAGGTCGGTGGTCTGCTGGGGCAGAGAAGAGGGCTGTGCTCTCGAAGCCTTTGGCGTGGCGGCGCGGGTCAGCACTTGCTGCTCGCGGGTGGGCCTGTTCGCGGCGGCTCAGTCCCCCATCGATTCGGCGCCTGGTCCCGAAACCCTGCGTCCACGCGGCCTATCGCACCGCTCGGCTCGGTGGGCGTGTGCTCGCTGCCTATCATGGTGGCGAGGTTCTTAGGCGGCGTGGCGAGTTCGGGCTTCCCGGTTCCTGGTGGCTGGGCCACACTGAGTGTCTAACACGTCATTGCAGACGGATCGCGCTGCGCGCGACCGCTGAACGACAGGCCCGTTAGACGTGTTTACTGACAGTTGACCCAGTAAGGGAAGGGAGAGTGGGCGCGTTGACCAACACCGCAGAGAAGCCGCGAGTCGCCGACGTCTCCGCAGCGGCACGACGCTCTCCCCCTTGCCACGATGGTCAGCACCGGCAAGCTGCGATCCGGGATGTCGTTGCGGCC
>Ga0209992_10001208_pt1 | contig 28667 bp, 28 predicted proteins | sample 2SBtaG_2_FD_182564 | JGI IMG/M metagenome (GOLD analysis project Ga0209992, IMG submission 182564) | Deep subsurface microbial communities from Kolumbo volcano to uncover new lineages of life (NeLLi) - 2SBTROV12_ACTIVE470 metaG (SPAdes)... | ecosystem: Environmental > Aquatic > Marine >... | reverse complement strand
TTACTGCGACTCCATTGGTTACTTGATTCAAAATCATGGAACGAGGTCCTTCTAATACATCTAATGAAATCTCAATTCCACGGTTCACAGGTCCTGGATGAATAATCAAAGTCTCATCGCTAACATTGGATAAATGATTTGTCGTGAGACAGAAGTAGTTCGAATATTCTCTTAAACTTGATAAGAGACCTTGATTTTGTCTTTCAAGTTGAATTCTAAGAATCATTATTACATCCGCATCTTTAATTCCTTGGCCCAAGTCATAGCAAACATCGACCCCCATTTTTTCTATTCCAACAGGAATTAGGGTAGGCGGGGCAACAACTTTTACCTTCATGCCCATTGTTTGCATTGCTTGAATATTAGATCTTGCAACTCGGCTGTGAGCTATGTCACCCACAATGGCGACCTTTAAACCCTTTAAAGATCCTTTATGCTCGCGAATTGTAAGTAAATCGAGAAATGACTGGCTGGGATGCTCGTGCATTCCATCCCCCGCATTAATGACCGGGCAGTTAACAAATTCAGAAATAAGAGAAGGTGCTCCGGAACAATTATGCCTAACAACAAGAATATCGGGGCTCATTGCCTCAAGATTTTTGGCTGTGTCGATAAGGCTTTCTCCTTTAACTACGCTACTTCCAGCACCGGAAATATTGATCACATCAGCGCTCAATCTTTTTCCTGCAATTTCAAATGAGGTTCGGGTGCGAGTACTGGGTTCAAAGAATAGGTTTATTATGGTCCGACCTCTGAGAGTAGGTACTTTCTTGATAGCTCGTGTAGAAATTTCCTTAAAAGAATCTGCAGTATCCAGGATTGTCTCTATATCTTTTGCTCGAAGGTCTTTCGTCGTAATAATATTTTGTTGGCTTAGAGTCGCTGTTACGGTCATTTTATAGGCTCCCGTATAATTACCTTATCCTCCTCATCAATTTCTTTTAAATGTACCTGGACACGCTTGGACTTGGGGGTGGGGAGATTTTTTCCGACATAATCAGGTCTAATGGGTAGTTCCCGGTGTCCCCGATCTATCAAAACTGCTAGTTGTACGGATGCTGGTCTACCAAAATCCATTAACGCATCAATTGCAGCACGAATGGTTCTACCTGTGAATAATACGTCGTCACAAAGGACCACATGTTTTCCTTCCAAGGCAAACGATATTTCAGTTTTTTTCAGTTGTGGTTTTTGCAGGCCCGTTCCAAGATCGTCCCTATAAAGGGTGATATCCAACGCACCAAGAGCTACGTCCGTATTTTCTATATCTTTTATTTTTTGCTTGAGGCGACTAGAAAAAGTAACTCCGCGAGTGCGAATTCCTATTAATGCAATATTTTCAGCACCCTTATTCCTCTCAAGAATTTCATGCGAGATTCTACTTATAGCCCGAGCGATATCCTTTTGATTTAATAAAATAGAGTTCATCTTGGAAAGAGAAGGGGGTAAATGGGGTCAAAAAAAAACCTTCTATAGGCAAGCAATGCCAAGATAGAAGGAAGGCGTGTTATTTTAATTTCCATTATTTTTTCCCTTCATAGCCTCACGGGGCTATATTAAAGAGTATCTTATATTTGAATATAATAAATACGTAACAATTTGTCAAGCGTAGAGATAAACAAAAATAAATATTTTTATTTAAGTTTGAATCATTTGAATACTTGTAACTTACCCCTCGCACATGTTATATTTCGCCCAATATTTGAATGTAAAGTATTATTTGCTACTTCAATTAAAAAAAGCTGCCTACCTTAATTCATTTCAAGAATCATTAAATTCTCGAACGAATTTTAATTTCTATCTATTAGTAGTGCCGAAATGCAAATTCCCAGCTCCCCAATCGCAAACAATTGCAAGCCAGGTCTAACTTTTTCTATTTTTTCCAAATTTTTAGGGGGTGGAGCTTTTGCACTATTATTGGCACTACCTACAGAAATTCAAGGATGGTTCGATGGGTTGCCTTGGACAGGACAGATTGAGACAGTAACGTTATCTGTGGTTATTCCTTTCCTATTAATTCTAAGATGGCGTTTTCTCTTACAGCGATTACCGACTTTAATCATTTTTGGGTTATTAATCCTTAAAGTAATATTATTTTTTGATAGTCCTTCCAGTGGCCTGGTTGTTAAAATTTACCCCAATTTAACCCAGGAAAGCTTTAAATCTATCCATACATTTAAAACGGTTAAAAACGAGGGTTGGATACCTACTTATGCAACCTTGTGGAATAAAAATGCGTCTGGTGTTCTTCAAACCTCTTGGATTAAAAAGTTGGATTTCCCTTTGGAATGGGTTTTGTTTCAGAGTACGTGCTTAGGTAAATCAAATGCTTGCTTTGCTGCTGTGAACGGAATTATTGAAGTTGAAGGAGCCCTTTTAATACCTAAGGGAAAAAAGTTTGCCATCTTAGCAAATGGATTAGACGAGGGAAAGCTTTTAGCTACAAATGGGGATGGAAATAGTTTTACACTTCTTCCTTCTAAGAATATTGAAGATTCAACCAAGCAACAATATCAGCTCCCCGAAGATGGAATTTGGAAGATATCAGGGAAATTTAATTACTCAGGTCCTGAATGGTCCTTTATTCCAGTTTTAGTTGAAAACAATGGACAAGTGATTACAGATTTGGGCCGAGATGTTTTATGGCAAAACTACGATGACTTGCAGAGATCCTCAAGTCGTATTAGTTTTTATAAATTGATTAGCTTTGTGGTAGATAGTGGAATTCTGATATTTTTATTTTTATGGATAGTCTTTGTTATAAGCAGCATGGTTAAAAGTCATATACTTAGTATTCCTTTTTCTATATTTTGTGTTTCGGCCGTTTGTCTTCCTTTCATCATTGCTCCATTTTTTGCAAAATTTTTAAAAATTGTTGGTTTATCAGATCCTGTAAAGACTTCATGCCTTGGTGTATCTTTGATTTTAGTTGGTACATGTTTTTTTATCTGGGCAAAATGGCAAAAAGATTATAGAAATCTTCAGACTGATAAAGTCATACAATCCGTGCTCATATTTTTTGGGCCTGCTATGCTGTTTCACTTTTCTAATAAATGGTGGACTATCATTGGCCAAGGATATAACTGGGGTTCCGGAAATGATTGGGTAGCTTATCAGTCTTATGGGCGGAGGATTTTTGTTGAAGGGGATTGGCTACGTGCCTCCGAGGGTCCTTTTACTATGCAGCCTCTCTATCGCTATATAGTTGGCACTTATCATTGGCTATTTGGACAAAGCCCTTTTGCCCAACATATAGCTGATGTGTGGTGTGTTCTTGGAGCCGCTTTTATAATTGCATTTTTTGCTGCTAAGTTAAGAGTATCGGCAATGATAATTTTTATTGCTTGTTTATCTTATCTTTCGATTAATTTAATTGGTGCTTTTAGATACCTTATAGCAAGAGGATTGACAGAGAATCATGCCATGATCTTTTTGATGTTGGCAGCTTGGTTTTTGTATAGAGCTCGAGAGGGAGGGGCCAAGCTTATTATCCTTGGGACACTATTTGGTATTTTAGGATACTGGACAAGGTTGGATCACTTGGGTGCCGTAGTAGGGCTGGCTTTTTTACTGCTGGAACCTGTAAATTGTCCAACTGGCGGCTGGAAAGCTTATTGGCATCGATTCCAACTTCAGTGGAATAAAGTTGCTATTTATTGGGGATTCGGAATTATTAGTGTTCTAATCATAAGTTTTCGAAATTGGTTGGTCGGGGGAGCATTTTTTGTAGCCAATATACAACATGGTAATTTTATAAGGGATAACCTTGATAGAGGAAATTTCTACTTAATTATAACAGGAAAACATTGGGGGCAGTTACCTTCGATTTCAGGATTTATTGTGGCACTAGGCGTTTTCGTTTCATTACTTACCTTATTCTGGCGTCCTAAAAGCTTTTCCAGCTTTCCACTCAGTTTAGGTATAATTTTTATATGCCTATTAGCTCCATATTCAGTATTATGGACGGGAGGATATCCGCCCCGTTGGAGTATTCATGTTCTACCTCTTTCCATATTAGCCGTTACACTTCTTTTAGATAGGTTACAGTGGGTTCAGCATTTAATACCTAAGGATCAGTCCATTTCAGCAGAAAATAGTGGAACCTATTAATGATCAAAATAAATGGAATAAATCTTGGAACTCCACTAGAATCTGAAAAACAAATACGATCATTTTAACAGTTTACAAATTTTGGGGAAACTCATCATGTTCCTAGGAAAAGAAGGTATTGTAGAAAACATAAAGTCATCAGGATATTCTTTCACAGATTTCACAATGATTGAAGAAGGAGATTTTTCACTAAAAGATGCAGACTGGAACTACCGCGATTTATTGCATATTCCTTTTTGGCATAAAATAGATTACACGGTTGCTCATACCGAAGATAATCACTGCACTGCTTTTTGGATGAATAAAGTTTTAGGATTCACTCTTCCAATGATGATGCTTGCTTATAGACCAACAACAACATCTCATTCGGCAATGACCGCATTTTTTTTTATTGTCGTGGTTAGTTATGACACTTTTGAAGAAATAACTCCCATACGAACAAGAACCACATCCAGATATAGCATTGGAGTTCCTCGCTGGCTAAAATGGTTAAGTCCATTAATAGTGATGTATTTTAAAGCATCGTGCAAACGTCTGGTCAAAGAGGATATACCAATTAGAGAAAGAAGATGTGAGTTGAGAAAATTAGGTTATTCGTTTTTAAGTGATGACCTAAATTCAGGTTTTGAAAAATCTATGAATCTGAATCTGAAAAATGTTGTTCCACCAAAAAAACTTCCCGAACAAAATGAATTTGAATTATCCTTAGATAAGATATTTAGCAAAAGTAATACATATTTTCTTGGCATAAATGATATCTATGGGCTTAGAATAATTAAAGACAATAAAAAAATTCAAATTTTTCCAAGAATGTGTGACCATGAAGGATTTAGCCTAGATGATTCCAGCTGTATTAAAAATCGTTTACGATGCCCAATTCATGGTAAATATCATCGACCTCTGATATCTTTTGACATCGAAAACCATGGATTAGAAACATTTGATTCTTCTTTTCATAAATTCAGTTATGAAAATAATATTCTTAATATTTCTTTAAAGAATACCAGAGAAACTGACATTCTTGAGACTGGTAAAAGTGTTACTTAATGAGCAAGACAAAATCTAAAATCAACTCTGTGGCTGTAATAGGATTTAATGATGGTCTTGCCGGACAAACTACAAAATGGTTCGAAGAAACCACAGGATTGGAAATTGCTTTATTTATTGATGAGAGTGAAGCTATTGATGATTTTACTAGATCAGACCTTGTAAAGCAGCGGCCCAATGAAAGATTTGAGTATCCCAGTAAGAATTCTTTTAAGGGCAGAACTTTCATTAGTCGCTTAGAATGGCCTGCAGAAGTTGTAAAGTTAGGCATAAAAAAAATACTTGTACTAACCCCTGATAATCGAAGTCGGTTTCAAACCCTAAAAATATGCTCCGAATATGGATTTGAATTAGTTTCCGCAATTCATCCAAATGCTGAAATTATGGAAGGAGCCCATATAGAACCAGGTGTCTGGATTAATTCTGGAGTTATTATTGGATACAAAGCAGTGATTAAATCAGGTGTGCTGATTAATACTCGGACTATTGTTGAACATCACACCATTCTTGAGTCTTGCTGTCAGCTTGATCCGGCTGTCGTGACAGCAGGAAATGTGACTATTGAAGAATGTGCACATATCCATATGGGGGCGTTGATTGCTAATAGAAAAAAAATAGGTTCTGATTCTATCGTAGGTGCAGGAGCAGTAGTGCTTTCAGATGTCTTACCGAATTTAACGGTTGCCGGTATTCCTGCCAGGGAAATTCAGCAAAATAAAAAGTTATAGGAAACTAGTTAATTGAAAGCAATCTAATGAATTTTACTTCTAAAAGAATAAATTGGTGGGAACCTCAAATTGGAGATGAAGAAAGATCACTGATCTTAGAAGTATTGGACAGCAATTTCTTGAATGATGGAATGTATACGACTCGATTTGAGCAAAAGCTTGCCAGTATTTTAGGTTGTAAACATGCCGTAGCTGTAACTAATGGGACCAGTGCATTATTTCTTGCCTTAGTAGGAAGTGGAATTGGGCCCGGAGATGAGGTAATCATTCCTGATATCACCTTTATTGCCACAGCTAATGCTGTAACATTGGCTGGCGCTATACCTGTGTTGGTTGATGTTGATCATCAATCTTTGAATATATCACCAACAGAAATTGAAAAAGCCATTACAAAGAAAACAAAAGCTGTGATTCCTGTCCATGTAAGCGGTCGCCCTGCCGATATGGCTAGCATTTTAAGTATTGCGACAAAACATAAGCTTTTAGTGATTGAGGATGCAGCTGAAGCACTCTTGTCAAAACATAATAACAAGTATTTAGGTACTTTTGGGCAAGCAGGTATTATTTCATTTTCTCCCAACAAAACTATTACAACAGGACAGGGAGGAGTAGTTTTATTAAATGATGATAATCTTGAGGTGCGTTTACGTGAGTTAAAAGATCAAGGTCGACCCGTCCGTGGTACTGGTGGAGAAGATACTCATGATCGAGTAGGTTATAACTTTAAACTCACTAACCTTCAAGCTGCAATTGGTATTGCCCAGTTAAATACTATATCTACGCGAACCTCTAGGATGAAGCAAAACTACATTCAATATCTGGGAAAATTGAATGATATTGAAGAGTTAACTTTTTTGCCCTTTAAGGTCGATGAAGGTGAAGTTCCTCAATGGGTAGATGTTTTGACTCCTAGGAGAGATGATTTGATCAAATTTCTTGAGGCTCGGGAAATATTTTGCAAGAAATTCTGGTTTCCTATGCACACCCACAATCCCTACCTTATGCCTGACAAAACTTTCCCTATTAGTACTCAGTTGGCGGCTCAAGCATTTTGGCTACCATCATGTTTTTCCCTTACTAATGCTGATGTAGATTTAGTTTGTATGCATATACGGGAATTTTTCGGGAAAAACTAATTTTAAATCTTAAACTAATAAATAATTGACAGCTTCCGACCAAACTCTGAATCCTCCTAAATTAACGGTCTTAATGCCGGTAAGAAATGAGGGTCACAATATAAAGATCATGATCAAGGCCCTAACTTCAGTAATCGAGGTGCCTCATGAGCTTTTATTTATATATGATAACCCTGATGACGACTGTATAGAAACCGTTCAAGAATTGGAAGTTAGTTATCCTAATATTCGCCTTATTCACAACCAAATTGGTGTGGGCGCTTATAACGCTGTCAAAGCTGGCGTAAATTCTTCTAAAGGTCAATATATATTAATATTTGCGGTAGATGAGCTTGGACCGGTTCTGGCCATTGATGACATGCTGTATTTAATGGATCAGGGTTGTGAACTCGTAAGTTGCACACGTTATGCGCATGGAGGAAGAAGGCTAGGGGGATCAACAATAGGACATATGCTTTCTTGGTTAGCTAATAAACTGTTTTTTTATATATTTGATTCTGTGTTAACAGATTGTACTACTGGTATCAAAATGTTTCGCAAGTCCTTCTTTGATCAAATTGACTTTGAATCGGATTCAGTTGGTTGGACATTCGTATTTGAAATGAGTATTAAAGCCCAGCTTCAAGGTTTTAAGTTAGGAGAGGTTCCGATTATATCTATTGATCGGCTATATGGAGGAAAATCGACGTTTAAATTAGTTCCTTGGTTCATCGGATATTTTAAATGGTTTACTTGGGGAATAAAGTTTTTCAAGCTAGCAAGGGAAAAAAAGAGATCACCTTCTGTTGTAAGACTGCCTAATTATACTGCTTAATAAATCAATAAAAACAAAAACTATAGAGCATGTATGAGGAAACTTAGAAATGTATAGCGGAAAAACTCCAGATCATAATTTATCCGAAGGTCATATTGACTATTGTCAAGTTTGCGGTGCTACGGATTTAAAATTTGTCATAGACTTGGGACATCAAGCTCCTTGCGACACGCTTCTTACCATTGATCAACTTAATCATGAAGAAAAAACATATCCATTGCGAGTATTCTGGTGTGAAGATTGTTGCTTAGCCCAAATTGACTATGTCGTTCCTCCTGAGTCACTATTTTATGCAGAGTACCCTTATCGAAGTGGTATCACACCAACTCTAGTTAATAATTTAAAGGGATTAAGTTCTGTTGTAGTAGAAAAACTTGGTATTAATCCACCTGGACTTGTTATTGACATAGGATCGAGCGATGGCACATTATTAAGCGGGTTTAAAGAAAAAGGCTTTCAAGTCCTTGGAGTGGAGCCCACAAATATTGCACAAATAGCTAATTCAGCAGGAATAGATACAATGCAGAGCTTTTTCAATGAGGAAGTGTCCCTCGAAATTACTAAGAATCGTGGTAATGCTTCTGTTGTTACAGCCTCTAACGTTTTTGCCCACATTGCACGATTAGGAGAGATGATACGCGGAGTTGAACATCTTCTTTCTGATGGTGGTGTATTTATTACCGAATCCCATTATCTTCTAGATATTATTAATACAGTTCAATACGATTCCATTTACCATGAACACCTTAAATTCTATTCGTTAAAATCAATCATCAGGCTATTTGATTATTACAATTTTACTGTGGTCGATGTAGAACGCATAGAGAATTATGGTGGTTCTATTCGTGTATTTGCTGCAAAGGGTAAATCAAGACTGATTTCAGACTCAGTAGCGGCATTGCTAGATGAAGAGGAAAATTCGAAACTTTATGATTACTCAACTTATAAAGAATTTTGCAGTCGAACTGTTAAGTCCAAACAACAACTTCAAGAGCTTGCTCTTCAGGCATTTTCTCAGCAACAAAAATTCGTTGGAATAGGATGTCCTGGACGCTCAAGCACACTTCTTAATTATTGTAATATGGATAAATTGCTAATGCCTTATATAGCTGAGCAATCTTCTTCATTGAAACTTGGGTTACATCTTCCCGGTAAACACATTCCAATTATTGATGAAACAATAATGTTCGAAGAACAACCAGATTATGCTGTTATGCTTTCTTGGCATTACTGGGAACCTATTGTCAAGAAACTCAGAAAAAAAGGTTTGAAATCAAAAATTGTAATACCCCTACCTGAACTTAAAATTTTAGAGCCTTGAAGAAATACTCGTGTAGAGAATGAGCCTTCAACAAAATACAAATCCTTTGAAGTTGTCAATATTGGTATGTGTAAGGAATAAAGGGGTCAATATAAAGGTCATGCTAAAAATTCTGCATGCCATGATTGAAGTTCCCCATGAAATTCTATTTATTCACGATAACCCAGATGACGACTGTGTTGAATTAGTAAATATGTTGAAAAGTCGTCATCCCCATATCCGCCTGATGCACAATCAATTAGGTACTGGAATTGTAGACGCTTTAAAATCTGGAGTTGAAGCTTCACGAGCCGAATATGTTTTAATCTTTGCAGGCGATGAAGTGGGACCTGTTTTGGCCATCGAAGACATGATAAATTTGATGGATCAAAATTGTGACTTGGTTAGCTGCACACGCTATGCACATGGAGGAAGCCGTTTAGGAGGTTCAAGAATAGGGCACATGCTTTCTTGGTCTGTAAATAAGTTATTTTTTTATTTCTTTGGATCTGCTTTAACTGATTGTACTACTGGAATAAAAATGTTCCGAAAGTCACTTTTTAATGAAATTGAGTTTGAATCTAACTCAGTGGGGTGGTCAATAGCATTTGAGTTAAGTATTAAAACCCAATTATTAGGTTTAAAGGTTGGTGAAGTGCCTATTGTATCTGTTGATCGACTATTTGGAGGAACCCTTAATTTTAAATTAGGTCCTTGGTGTATTGAGTACCTTAGATGGATTTTTTGGGGATTAAGAAATTTTAGGCTTTTAAGAAAACATAAAAGAAAGAAAGCTTTAGTACGATTACCATATTATTATAGGGAATCGAATCTGGAAAAAACTAGGTTCCAAAAAATACGCTAATCTTCCTTGATTATGCCAAAAAGTAAAAATAATATATAAGTAAAGTAATTTTCTAGTTGGAGGAATGGTGAATTGAAAAAAGCTTTAATTACGGGTGTTACTGGACAAGATGGATCCTATCTAGCTGAGTTTCTCTTAGAAAATAACTATGAAGTACATGGTATCGTCCGCCGTTCAAGTAGTTTTAATAGAGGGCGGGTAGAACATCTTCTTAAAGGATACGGTCTACCTTTAAAAAAGCTCAATCTCCATTATGGGGATATGACAGATACACCAAGTTTAAATAAATTGCTGGCTAAGGTTGAGCCAGATGAAGTATACAATCTTGCAGCTCAGAGCCACGTTGCTGTTAGTTTTGAAACCCCTGAATATACTGGTCAAGCTGATGCTATAGGTCCTTTACGCCTTATTGAAACAATAAAATCTCTTGGTTTAGGCAAAACCTGCCGTTTTTATCAAGCATCCACAAGTGAATTATTTGGTATGGCAGCAGAGTCACCTCAAACAGAATCTACTCCTTTTTATCCTCGAAGCCCTTATGCAATAGCTAAACTTTATGCTCACTGGATAACTGTCAATTACCGCGAAGCATTCGATATGTATACCTGTAGCGGAATTATGTTTAATCATGAATCCCCTAGACGTGGAGAAAATTTTGTTACCCGCAAGATCACTTTAACTCTGGCAAATATTTTATCAGGCTCAAAAGAACCTCTTAGATTGGGTAATCTCAATGCCAAGCGCGATTGGGGATATGCAAAAGATTATGTAAAAGGTATGTGGATGAGCTTACAACAAGATAAACCAGACGATTATATTTTTGCTACAGGCGAACAATATAGTGTGCGCGAGTTTGTTGAGAATTCGTTTAGCCTTTGTGGAATTAATATCGGTTGGGAAGGATCTGGTGTGGATGAAAAGGGGTTAGATAAATCTTCAGGAAGAGTATATGTTACTGTGGACCCTGTTTATTTTCGACCTACAGAAGTCGATTCTCTTCTTGGTAATGCCACAAAAGCAAAAAATAAATTGGGTTGGGAACCCAAGACTTCATTCAAAGAACTCACACGAATCATGGTAGAAGCAGATCTTAAACGTGTAGGACTAAACCCTGCAAGCATACTGACTAAATAGAGCGCCAGCATTTTTTAATTAATCCTCTCTAACCTTATTCATGAAATCAAAGTAGGTAGTTTTTATTTTGCTTTAACTTTTTTCCAGCTTAAAGTAACATCCCCTTTTCTTATCTTGACTTGGCAGCCTAGCCGCATCCCTTCTTCAAGATCTTCCTCCAGCAAATAATCTTTTTCTTCATCGGTTATACGCGAAAGGTTATCTCTTCCTTCAAGGACCGTCACCTCGCAGACCCCACAAGTTCCCTCAGTACAGCCGAATGAAAGAGATACATCTACGTCATCACAAAAATCTATGAGGGGCGTCCCATCTTCCACCTCATGTTTCACATTATCTGTTTTGAAAAATACCTTAGCCACTTTTCCTCCACCAAAGACAACTTAAAGAATAATAATTGATTAGTATTTAAAGGTTTCTAAAAGGTCTGGTATTAAATACCCGTATCTTTTAAAAATTGGAAGTGTTTTTTTTGTTCTTCTGTTAAATTTCCAGGGATTAGGACTCTTATATTCACTAGTTGATTTCCCCGGACTCCAGTTGATGATTTAAGGCCTACCCCCTTCAACCTTAATTTAGCATTATTTTGTGTTCCGGGTGGGATTATGACCCCTTTTATGCCATTTAATGTCTGTACTTCAATAGTCGTTCCTAAAATGGCTTCGGTTAATTTAATTTCGGTATCTATCACCACATTTTGGGATTCCCTCCTAAAAAGTGGATGAGGAAGGACTTTAATTTTTAAATGCAAATCGCCTTGTTTTTTTCTGTTATTACTTAAATGGCCTTTACCTTTAAGACGTAGTATTTTGCCATCACTAATTCCTGCAGGAATTGTAATATTTGCATTTTCAACCGTTCCATTTCGGGAAATTGAAATACTTTTTTGTGCTCCTAAAGCGGCCTCTTCAAAACTAATTGAAAGTTCTTTTATTAGGGGCGGGGGAGTAGGGTCCGGCTGATGTTGCTGCTGGAAAGGATTGCCGCCAAAACCACCCCCAGAAAAACCTCCCTGAAAGGGATTACCAGAACTTGTTCCAAAACCAAATCCTCTAAGGATCTCATTGATGTCAAAATCTCGGAAAATATCTTCCTGTGAAAACTTTTGGTGAAATCCTTCAGATCCAAATTGGTCGTATTTGTCACGCTTTTGTTTATCGCTAAGCACCGCATAAGCTTCACTAATTTCTTTAAATTTATTTTCAGCCTTTGAATCTCCTTCATTTCTATCAGGATGATACTTCATAGCTAATTTCCGATAAGCTTTCTTAATTTCATCATCAGAAACGCCTTTATTTAAACCAAGAACTGAATAATAATCTTTCATATTTGATACGAATTAAAATTTATGGGATTTGTTTGTATAACTAAGTTAGGGCAGTTGTAAATTATATAACTATACAAGGACATGAAAAGTATTTTTCTTTGCCATCGTTATTATTGGAGAATAGCCATTTTTTTATTTTAGATATTGAGTTAATCCAAAGTAATAGAAAAATAATAAAGTTCCCAAGTTGCATAGACTCCTTGTTTAGTAGAAAAATGCTTATCATAGTATCTAATAAGTTTTCTTAATCCCCCTACATTAAAATTTTTAATAGGAGCAGCTCCAATTTGCTGCAAATTTTTTATAAGGTTCATTGTATTTGGAGTAAATATTTTTCTTTTCTCGGATTCAAATAACTTTAACGTAAATCCAGTATTTTTTATAAATTTTTTCCACTGATTCAGGGAATAAAGTGTTATAGGGCTATTCATACCAGCGGCCTGGCGAAATTCTTTAAGTGTTTCTGTGCCAAAAGTACTGAATAGTATCATTCCCTTATTATTTAATGATTTTTTTAAATGAAACAAGGAACTTTGAGGATTTTGGAACCATTGGAAAACAGCATTAGCGCAGATTAAATCTGCTTTTCCCATTGTGATACTCTCAGCATTTCCTATAAGAAACCGGGTGTAAACTGGTAATTCTAAACGAAATTTTAGAATATCAATCATCGCAGATGAAATATCATTTAGAGTTAAATTTTTGATTGGGAGGGTTAAGAGATGACGTGTAAATAGACCCGTGCCACAACCTAATTCAATAATATGAAGTGGGGTAGTTTCTGGTAAGTAAGATGCCAGTCTCTCTGCCATAGACTTCTGCAAAATTGCATATCGGTCGTAAGACCGGGCATATTTCGAGAAACTTTCTATAATTTTTTCTTCAAATATTAATGACGAATTAACAGAGTCCAAGGTCAATGAGTAGGTTAAATTATATTAAATATTATCAGCTAGTAAATATTTCGCCAGTTTATTCAGTAGCGGTATTGGAGAATGTCCCATCCCCTTAATGACCTTTAAATGTGGAATATGACTTTTCAATAATCCGGCATCTATAAAAGCATCATCTTCCCCAATAATGGATATAAACTCATTAGTTTCTTTGCCAGTGACTGAAGAATCTTTGAGAAACTCCAATCCTTTTATTAGGATTTTACTGTCTCTGATCTCATGAGAATATTCTTCTGAATATGGTAGTTTTGCATCAAAAAAAAATTTTCGCAAAACTTCTTCATAATTTGAACAACGGGTTAATAGTTTTATTAAATATTTTAGTTCGTTTTCTGATGTTTTTCCCCCCAAATTACTTTTATCTAAAAAGGCTAATATTGGAGCAATAATTGCTTTCTGGCAATTTTTTGGTAAAAAGTTTTGATATTTTAGCAACCATAGGCTTCCCAATGAATAACCTATGTAAAGTTGAGAAGGGAACAATTTAAGAATATTTTTAGCTTCTTCCCTACTTGCAGGATTTTCTGGGTATATAATTTTCAATTTGGAATTGGGAAATGCAAATTTCAATTGTTCCGCAAACCAGGTTTCGGGAATTGCCCAACCAGATATAGCTGTTATGGTTATATTTTTTTCCATTCCTTTAGAATATTTAATACTTCATCTATAACCGATTTGTTGGTTTCAGAATTTAATGAAAGTCTTAAGCGAGAGGTATTAGCTGGAACTGTTGGTGGACGAACTGCGCCTACAAGTATTCCTTTTTCCAATAATACATTCTGCAAATTTATAGTTTCCTCCGGATCTCCAACTAATATTGGAATAATCGGAGATTCGAAAATTTTACCTGATGGATTTATGGCGTTTCTTAAGTATTTTGATAAACCTCGTAATTTTTCTCTTTGTTTCCCATAAATTTTTATCAGCTTTATAGCTTCTAAGGCAGCCCCTGCCTGTGGCGGGGATAAAAAAGTAGAGTAAATATACTCACCTGCTTTATTGGTCAGAAAGTCAATGATAGAACCATTGTTCGCTAAAACATAAGCTCCCATACTAGCAAGTGATTTACCCAATGTTCCTACCAAAATATCAATTTCTGGTAAAACACCCATTTCTTCTGCTAGGCCGCCGCCATTAGGACCAAAAATCCCGGTACCGTGTGCCTCATCGAGTACCAATACAAACGGAAATCTTTTCTTTAAGGCTACTAGTGCTTTCAAATCAGGATAATCACCATCCATACTGAATACGCTTTCTGTAACCACAAAAATAGTATCGTAATTTCCATAATTTTTTTCTAAGAGAAGTTCCAAACTATCTAAACCTAAATGATCATAGCGTTTGAATTTTGCCGGGCATTGTATTAAAGCTTGTGCTAAAGAATGATGAATTAGTCGATCTGCTAAAATAAAATCATTTTTTCCTGGTAAATGTTTTAATATTGCTTGGTTGGCTACAAATCCTGAATTGAATAGCATGCCAAAAGGTTTTTGTTTCCAATTCAGGATTTCGGTTAACAAATCATTATGGCAAGATAAAAATCCTGATAGAAGAGGGGAAGCTCCACTCCCGGAACCGTATTTATCACATGCTACTTGGGCCCCAGAAATAACTTTGGGATGAAAGCGTAGTTGGAAATAATCGTTTGAAGCTAGATTATGCCGATAGTCAGTATATAACCTGACCTTTCGATGAAGATAACTCTCCCTCTGTTGGTTAAGTTCTTTATTTAAACGATTGGTAAATTGTTTTGTCAATTAATTTTGCTATTAAGTGGTGAGTCAAAAATTATGATATAAATTACCATTTAAGTCAAAGAAACCCATTATAAAAACACTTGAATATGGCAGAAATTAAAGACAATGGTAAAGTCTGGATGAAAGGTTCGGTCCTCCCTGTGAACGCAGTTCGGATCGATGATAAAATATTTGCCACAGGACAAAAAGAAGACCAAAGCGCTGAACTATGGTTAGAAAACGAAGGTTTATGCGTAGATTTGCATGATTTTCAAAAAGGAGAAAGAACGGCCCGTTTCATTCCTCTTAATAGTAAAGCTAACTTACCCGGGACTCTTTTTAATGGATTTGAAAAAACCAAGCACTCAGATGTTTTAGTGGTGGCCTGTGATGGTGTTGGAACCAAAGAAAAGTCGATTTCAGGTATAAAATATCAAGAGGGTAGATTTAAAACTCTGGATCACCGAACCTTTTGGGAAATAATTTGGAAAATTCTGCGTTGAGAAACAGTAAATTATCAAATATCTCGAACTAGCCTTGCTGCCTGATGGTCTCTAGTATTAGGATCTACAAAATCCAACTCTTTGTTTCTTAAATTTATCCTACAGACGTTCTGGTTCTCGTCCTTGTTACTAGTCCATAAATAATTCGAACATTTCGTTACAAACAACGTTGAAATATGAACAACCTCTTCCTCCCAATCTATCTGGTCGTATGCAATATCATAGAGATCTTCTGCCTCTTGACTAGTTGGGAGTCTCCAGTCACTGTATCCACCCGCATAAACCTGATTCATCAGACGAACATAGCCAATAGCTTCGTTAAAATTTCGCCACTGTCCAAGATCTCCCCATGAATCCTTGGGTAACCAATGTTTTTTATTTTTATTATCTGTAATAACTCCTGATGAGTTATCTTGAAATCTATCTGATTCTGTCATTAAGTTCTCAATTCGATTAATTTGATAATTAAACCATAGAAACTATCATGAATTTTTATTTGCTTCAACGCATTTTAAAAATTCTTCATGAATAAATCTAGTAAGTATCCCGGGCTTTTTAAGACCTATAAAATTTGAGTTTACCTGAGTCACTGGTACAATTTCAATACAGCTATTTGTTATAAAAATCTCATCAGCACAAATTAACTCTTCTGCCGTTATTTTTTCTTCTGTAAATGGAATTTTATGATCTCGAGCTATCTCAAGAACAACTTGCCTGGTTATACCAGCTAAAACATAGGGGCTTAAGGGCGGCGTTTTTAATTGGCCCTGTTCTACAATAAAAATATTGCTGGTAGTCCCCTCAGTAACCCCAAAATCTGGATCAACGACTACTCCTTCCATGAAGTTTTTTCTGTCAGACAATTCTTTTATTAGAATATTAGATAAATAATTGCACGACTTCAAACGTAGACTAAGCCCATTGACTAAATTGGCACGTTCTTGAAAAAGCATAACACGTATACCTTTTTTATAAGCTACTTTTGACAACGGTGTGAAAGGGCGAATGTTGATTACCAGGGTCGGATAAATTTTAGAATCAATTTGAATATTTGATTCCGTATCACCTCGTGTGACCATCAAACGGATAATTGCATTTTTATATTTATTTCTAGCTAGGGTCTCCTTTACTGCTTTGGTTAATTCTAAACGAGTCATAGGTAGTTCAATAAGAACTTGTTGTAAAGAATCAAATAACCTATCAATATGTTGTTGGATGTAAAAAATTTGCCCATTACTTGCACGTAAAGTTTCAAACAAGCCATCTCCATAACAAAAACCTCGATCAAGTATGGAAACTTTTGCATTCCTGAGAGGTGTAAATAAACCATTTATATAAACGGTGGGTTCATCCATTGATTACTTCTCCATAGATAAGGCTTCAATCATGGGAGCAGCCTTATCTAATGTTTCAAAGTATTCTTTTTCAGGTACAGAGTCAGCAACAACTCCTGCGCCTACATGAAAACTTGCTATCTCATTATGGATAATTATTGAGCGAATAATTATATTTAAATCCATATAAGGGGCGAACCCTATGTAACCAAAAGATCCGGAATAGGGGCCCCGAGGAACAGATTCCAATTCATTAATTATTTCCATACATCTAATTTTTGGACAACCTGTTATTGTACCCCCTGGGAATATCGCCTTTAAAATTTTAAATATCTCTTGAGATGGCAAAAGACATCCTGAAATATTGGATACAATGTGAGTAACGTGAGAATATTTTTCTAAAAACATAAAATCAGTTACCTCGACGGAACCAGGTTTGCAAAGCCGTCCGAGATCACTTCTTTCAAGATCTACTAACATCAAATGTTCGGCTCGCTCTTTTTCATTTAATAACAGTTCGACCATCAAGGCTTTGTCTTTCTCTATAATATTGCTGCGGGGGCGCGTTCCGGCAATCGGTCGAGATTCAATTTTATTACCTGAAATTTTAATTAAACGTTCTGGTGAAGAGCTGACTAATACAAGATCATCAAATTTTAAAAATCCGGAAAAGGGCGAAGGATTAATTTTTCTTAGCCTCTTGTATAAAATTAAAGGATCTTGATTAAAAGGCGCTTCAAATTTTTGAGAAATATTTGCCTGATAAATGTCTCCTTCGGAAATATATGTTTTGGCTCGATTAACCTTTTTTATGTAATCTCCTTTATTTAAAAGAGATTTAGGTGTAGTTGAAACAAATGAATTTTTTTTCTTATCCGAATAGGGGCTTTTATGATTAAACTTTTTTAAGGCCTTTCCCACTTCTATCCAGATCTGCTTAATCTCTAAAATAAACTCTTCATAATCAGATTCTTTTGTCTTGTTGAGTCCAGACAAAATAAATTTTAGTTTATTACTACTATGGTCATAAATAAATATGCGTTCTACTTCCATAAAACTCAGATCAGGAAGTTTTTGATTAGTATTTAAAGAGATATTTTCAAAAAGAGAAATAGCTTCATATCCTACAAAACCTACCCATCCGCCCCAAAAATGAGGAAGATAGTCCACCTGATGGATATTCTGTTCAAAGTTCAATAGTTTGAAAGCTTCATTTATTTCAGTAAACTTTTTTTTGAGAATACCATCGTTATATAAACTTGCTTGTGACCCAAAAAATTTTAAATGGCGAGAATTGGAATTACCAAAAATTGAATACTGGGAAGTTTCTATTGGGCCTTTACCGCTTTCAAAGAGAAATGATTGCTTGGAATTTTTATATAGCTCTTGGAATAAGAGAAATGGATCAAGGTTAAGAATTCTTTCTTCACCAAATACTGGAATTCGGCATGAAGAATCCGCCAGTTGGATAAATTTCTTTTTGTTAGGAAGGATATCCATAATTTATAAACAAAATATAAGATATCCGTGGCAATGGCAATGCTAAGGGGAATGATTTTTAATGAAGGGTTGTTTATTCGTACCGTAATGCTTCAATGGGGTTCATATTTGCTGCTTTGTTGGCAGGATAAAACCCGAAAAATATTCCTATTCCTACCGAGAATCCAAAAGCTAGTAGAATAGATTGAGTTGAAACAATAGTTTCCCATTCACCAATATTTGAGACTAAATTAGAAATTCCAATTCCTAAGAGAACCCCTGCTCCCCCACCGAGGAAACTAATTAAAACTGACTCGATAAGAAACTGTTCCAAAATTTCCTTTTTCTTTGCTCCGATAGCTTTTCTAATGCCAATCTCACGGGTTCGCTCGGTAACAGAGACCAACATTATATTCATAATTCCAATTCCTCCCACCATAAGAGAAATAGCTGCAATTCCACCTAATAAATAGGTAAAAGTTTTTGCGGCGTCTCCCCAACTGTTTAACCATTGCGAAGAGTTTTGAACATAAAAATCGTTTTCTTTTCCATTTGCTATATTGTGACGAATTCTCAATAACTGAGTAATATCTTCTTTTATTATCTCAAGGTCTTCTATTTTTGATGCCTGCACATCTATTGACTGTATATGATTCATCCCAAAGACACGCTTTTGTGCAGTAGAAACAGGTATAAAAATCTGATCATCTGGGTCAAACCAGCTCAAAGCACCTTTTGGTTCGGTCATGCCAATAACCATAAAGTTTTTTCCATCTACTTTGATGGTTTCTCCTAATGGATTTGCTTCTGCAAAAAGATTTTTAACAACAGTAGCACCGAGAACACATACTCTTTTAGCGACATTAATTTCTTGTTGATTGAAGTATCGTCCTTTTTGCATTTCAAAATTGGCTAAGCGTCTATAATTTTCCCCGGTTCCCCGAACGGTTGTATTTGTATTCTTATTTCTAAACTTCAATTGTGCCGAACGGTAAACCTGAGCTGCCACTCCAGTGATTAGTGGCACATTTTGTTCTATAAATGTTGCATCTTTAAGCATCAAAGTATCAACTTTTCCAGTAGAGACATGACGTGATTTTTTATTTCCCGGTTTAATAGTGATAATATTAGTACCAAATTTGGAAATGGTGCTTAGGGTTTGTTGTCGTGCACCTTCGCCTATAGAGATCATAGATATGACAGAAGCGACACCTATAATAATTCCTAAAGCCGTTAAAAAGGTCCTTAGCTTATGTGATATTAAACTGCGGATAGCCATTTTAAATAAGTCTAGGATTAGCATGGAGTTCCCTTTACTGCCAGATCTTGAATAATTTTTCCATCCTTCATTTTTAATATTCGTTTTGCTTGCCGAGCGACTTCTTCTTCATGTGTAACTAAAATGATTGTTACGTTTTCTGTATTTAATTCGTGAAAAAGGGACAAGATTTCTTCGCCTGTTGTTGAATCTAGATTTCCTGTAGGTTCATCTGCAAGAATAATAGAAGGTTTATTTACTAAAGCTCTTGCTATAGCTACCCGTTGCTTTTCACCACCAGAAAGTTCTGTGGGTTTATGTTTTGCCCTATGTTTTAATCCAACTCTTTCCAAAGCTTGCATAGCAATTTCAGTAGGATTAAGGACTCTTCCATAGAGGAGAGGTAATTCGGTATTTTCCAGAGCTGTTGCCCGAGGTAAAAGATTAAAGCTTTGAAATACAAACCCAATCCTTCGATTTCTTACTTCAGCTAATTGATTGGACTTGAGACTTGCTATTTCTAAGCCCTCTAGGGCATAGTGACCGCTTGTTGGTAGGTCCAGACAACCTAATAAGTTCATCAGGGTGGATTTTCCGCTTCCTGAGGCGCCCATAATAGCGACAAATTCCCCCTTATCTATTTGAAAGCTCACATTTCTTAATGCCTTTACTGATAATGTGCCGGAGTCATAAGTTTTAGAAAGATTATTAACAGCAATCAAAATGACCTCATAACTATTTAGAGCGAATCATCCATAATATTTTTTTTAGGGAAGAACTCTTTTCGCTTGAATTTTTAGCTTCTTCCAAAACCTTTTCCCAATCCCCCAAAATCACGCGATCCCCAGGAGACAATCCTGAGAGGATTTGAACAAAGATTGGATTTTTTATTCCTGTTTTAACTAATAATTTTTCGGGTTTTTCTTTTTTTAAAACCATGGCGAATTTTTCATCTTTTTCCTCACGAATGCCTGCTCTTGTAGTAAAAATCGTGCTTTCAACGTGATCCGTAGTAATTTCTATATTCGCAGACATCATGGGTTTTAAAATTTTTTTCTCTTTCCCGAGCACTTCAATTTTTACTTTAAAGATGGTAATGCTGTTTTCTACTAAACCCTGAGGAGCAATGCGTTTAACACGACCATTAAAAACTTTCCCGGGAAAGGCATCAGCTGTTATAGTAACAGGGTGATCGATTTTAACAGAGCCAATATCTGTTTCATCAATGTCAGCTATGATAAATAATCGAGACATATCGGCTATATTTGCAAGAGCGGTTCCTCCATTTGCATTAGATATTCCTGAAGCAATTATCTGGCCTTCCTCAACCAATTTTTCAATAATAGTTCCCGATAAAGGGGCAATTATTTCTGTTTCCTCAAGTCTTTCTTTGACTTCCTCTAGTGCTATTTCGGCAAGCTGTACTTCAGTCTTAACAAGTTCAATTTCGTTTTCCTTCATCGATATATCATGAATGGAATCCTTAGATTCTTGAAGTTGGGATTCTGCTTGAATTAAATTTTGTTGATTGACTTCAAACAAAGTCTCAGCTGTATCTAAGGATTCCTGGGATACGACTTTTTGTTCGAATAATTCAATTTGCCTTTTTAGTTTATCTTCGCTTTCCTTGAGATTGGCAATAGCCGATATTACTCCTGACTGAGATGCTTTGATATCCGTTTTGTATTTTGTTTTTTGAAGGAGTAGGGCCGTTTTGGCCTTTTCAAGTTTTGCGGCTGCCTTAGACAAATCTGCTTTTGCTTTGGCTACATTTCTTTTCTCATCAGACTTATCCAATTGCAATAACAGGGTACCTTTTTTAACCTTATCGCCTTCAAGCAAGGGAAATGATAAAACCTCACCACTAGCTTTAGATTTAACTTCCACTTTGAAATTAGGTTCTATAATTCCGGTCGCAGAAATTTTCGTGGTTATAGGGCCTTTTTTTACTTCCGCTAATTTAAATTTAGGTTTAGGAGGTGACTCCGACTCGCCATCGGAAAAATATAGAGCGGTAAGGAAAATTAACACCCCGAATAGAACCAGGGTTTTTTTCATTTTTCAACACCTTCTGAAAATTGAATATTATTTTCTTTGAGAGTTTGTGCTTTTACCTGACGTAAGCGGTTCTTTGATTTTTTATAATCAATCATGGCTTTAATTTCATTACTTTGTTCCTCTGCAAGATCCTCTTGAAATTCCAAAACATTGAAACTAGTAGAAAGCCCAACTTCAAACTTTTTTTCTTCAGCTTTAAGTTTTTCTTCTGCTAGCTTTCTTGTTAATCGGGTTGCATGAACTCTTTTTATGTCTGTTTTAATTTGCCGATATGCCTCTCGGACTTCTAAAGCAATAGTTTTTTCTAAATCTTTTATATCCAGTAATAACTGCGCAATCTCAAGCTTCTTTGCAACTAATTTGCTTTTTGCCGCACGGTTACCCAGAGGATAGCTAAAATTTAAACCAAACTCCCAAAGCCGATAATCACCAGAAAGTTGGTCACCCAAGGCTGTACCATATCCTCCGCCATATTGACTTTGCCCTTGCACAGTACCACTTGTTATATTTATGGCCTCACCGGCGATACCATTGAGTCCCAAACTACCTACTAAATCAAGACTTGGATAAGTTTGATTTTTGCTGTATTTCGCTTCAATGTTACGATTTTCGAGTTCTTTCTTTTTAACCAAGAGATCAGGTCTATTGGTTAAAGCAATTAGCAATGTCTCCTCAAGGGTACCTTCCGTACCAGGATCAAAAACAGGTACTTCAGAAGGGCGAAGCCGGTTTTGACCACGTTCTGAATCAAATGAATAATTGAGTATGTTTTTTAAACTGTCTTCATTATCCATAATTATATCTTGGGCGCTTAAAAGTAATTGATCCCGGGAAGCAACTTCTGATCTTGCCTGTAACACTTCTAAGGGAGCCATAATTCCAACTTTAACCTGTGTCTTAACCTGTTTTTCTAAATTCCGAGCTCTTTCAAGTGATTTTTGTTTAACTTTCAAATCTTCAATGCTAAAAACCAAATCCCAATAAGTGTTTTCTGCTTCTGTAATAATATCAATGACAGATTTTTTAAATTCAAAATCTGATATTTTCTGATTGTTTTTAGCGATAAAAATCTCACGTTTGTTATTGTCAATCCCAAAATTCTTTAATAAAGGTTGATTTAATGTAAAATTTAAATCAGAAGTGTACATTGGATTAAGCCCTGCAAATACTGAATTGGTCAGGTTTCTATTACTATTTAAACTCAATTCATAATCTCCACCCGTTATAAACTTTTGACCTAATGAGAAATCCCAATCATAGTTCTGATTTCTACTTTTTGCAGGATTAGCAAAAGCGCCTGCTGCTTGACGGGTTTCCTCCCCAACAGAAAAATTAAAATCAAAAACTGCGTCAAAATTAGCTTCTTTTTCAAAAATGGATTGTTTGGTTATTTTTGAATTGTATTTTTGAACAGCGATACTAATATTATTTCTTAAGGCGTCTTCAATGGTTGCTTTAAGACTTAAGGAAATAGGATTAGGAGAAACGGAGTTTCCAATAGCCTTAATTGGTTGAATACTTAAGAAACCAATGGCTAGAATAGTTATCAGAAAATTGCCCAAAAAACTTACTTTAGGAATAACTCCAGACTCTTGAGATAACTTAATCAATTTTATTTTTAACACCTTGTTATTATGGTGACTAATTGGACATTAAATCAGTGTTTTAGCTAATCAAAGGCCAATAATGAAATTTTTACTGCTTTTAATGTTATTTAACGGATTTTTTCGGGATTTTCTTAATAATATTTAAAGAATTATAGATTTATTTTTCTTAATTTTCACTTCCCCATTATTTAATGTAAAACATTAACTATTTTGATTTAAATATAAATATATTTATATAATTAATTTTTAAAAATATAGTTGTGTAAGATTTTAGTGGTTGATGCTTTATAGGAGTTCCAATCACAAAAAACTTTATAGTATTTCAAGCTACCATATCGATTCAGAAGATTTCCCTTAAAAATTATTAATGTTGGAGTTCCTGAAGAAAAATGTTTCGGGTATATTTTAAATTTTTATAAAATATTTTAAATTTAAGAATTATTTAGTAATGATTTTTGAGCATAGCCAGGCCCAATGGGGAAGTTTTTTAAAAATCTTACTACTACCTAATTCGCAAAAAGAAAAGGGTTATGCTATAAGCATGGTCACGTTTAATTAAGATTTATTTTATGGTTTACTATGACTAATACACAGAATGATATAGCCGAACTGGAAAAGACTGCCTTAGGGTTAAGACGTTTGGCCTTGAAAATAATTTTTCAAGCAGGATCAGGTCATCCGGGTGGAAGTTTGTCTGCAACAGATCTGATGGCCGCTTTATATTTTGGTGGGATACTTAGGTATGACTCCAGTCAACCCAAAGACCCAAAACGAGATAGATTTTTATTAAGCAAAGGCCACGCTTCCGGCATTTATTATTCTGTGCTTGCCAAAGCAGGATTCATTTCAGAGTCTGATTTAGGTGATTATAGAAAAATTAATAGCGGGCGGTTTCTATCCGGGCATGGTCACCCGAAAACCCCAGGTATAGAAATTGCCTCAGGAAGTCTAGGTCAAGGATTGAGCGTTGCACATGGGATTGCATTGGGTAGCAGACTTAGCGGTTTTGATTCTAAAGTTTATGTTATTTTGGGTGATGGTGAAATTCAAGAAGGTCAGATATGGGAAGCTGCCATGTCTGCATCAAAATTTAAAACAAATAATCTAATAGCCATAATTGATTTTAATAAGGTAGCACAAGACAATATAACTAAAGACCTAAAAGATATTGAACCCATAGAGGCCAAATGGGAATCTTTTGGATGGGATGTTCATCGGATTGATGGACATAACATGACAGAGATAATTAGAGTTTTAAGAAAGCCTGCGCATCCAGAGAAACCGCGAGTCATTATAGCTGACACGATTAAAGGTAAGGGAGTTAGCTTTATGGAAGGGCAAACAGCATGGCATGGAGTAGCACCTTCGAAAGAAGATTATGAAAAAGCTTTAAAGGAATTGGAGTAAAGATGAAAGACGCAGCAACCCGTGATGCGTATGGTCAAACTTTGATTGATATCGGAAATAACACAGATATAGTTGTTCTCGATTCAGGGGTTAGTGACAGTACCCGCACTAAAAAATTTGGCCAAAAGTATCCAGAACGATTTTTTAATATGGGGATTGCTGAAGCTGATATGGTTTGTACTGCTGCTGGTTTAGCAACAACGGGTAAAATTCCTTTCGCAACTAGCTTCGCTTGCTTTTTGCTTGGCAGGACTATGGATCAAGTACTTGTAAGCGTGGCGTATTCCAACACGAATGTTAAGCTGGTGGGCACTCACTGTGGCCTTGCAGTTGGGGAAGATGGGCCCAGCGCTCAAATGATTGTAGATATAGCTTATACACGGGCTATTCCTAATATGATTGTGGTTCAGCCTGCTGATTGGGTAGAAACAGTTCAAGCAACCAAAGCATTGGTGGAGCATGAAGGACCAGCTTATTTTCGTCTTGGTCGTCCAAAAGTTAAGGCTATTTTCGATTCTTCTTATAAATTCGAAATTGGGAAGGGAAGGGTGGTTAAAAAGGGTAGCGATTTAGTTATTTTCGCCACCGGAATTATGGTTCAGGAAAGTTTAGTGGCAATGGAAGAACTTTCTAAAGAGAACATTAATGTAACCCTAGTTAATATTTCTACCTTAAAACCTATAGATAGTGAATTAATTATTGAAGAAGCTCGTGCTCATGGTGCTTTAATAACCGCTGAAGATCATAATATTATTGGTGGCTTGAGCGATGCAGTTGGCCAGGTACTCTTGGAAAATCAAATTTCTGTACCATTTGAACGAATAGCCGTGAAAGATCAATTTGCCGAAACTGGAACAGGACCTCAATTATTCGATAAATATGGACTTTCCCATAGTCATATAGTCCAAGCCGTTAAAAATACCCTAAAGAAAAAAAGATAGATTTTTGTATTATAGATATACCCGTGGTATTGATCTTATAGTTATAGCCTTATTTCTGGTTGACATAATATATGTTATAGGAACTAAAGTGTGGGTTCATCTAAATATATAGGTATAATCCCATTACATGTATTTTTGCTGGCCAGTTCCTGGACTAATTGAATCACAAGGTTAATTCAATATATTGGACACTACATTTTATCAGGTAGATGTTTTTTCAAATGAATTATTTGGAGGAAATCCTTTAGCAGTTTTTTTGAAAGGAGAAAATTTCAAGGAGGACCAATTCCAGAAAGTTGCCAGAGAAATGAACTTATCTGAAACTACTTTTGTATTCCCCCCCTCTCATCCTGATGCCAATTTTGATGTAAGAATTTTCACTCCGGGAAAAGAAATTCCTTTTGCCGGACATCCTACCTTAGGGACGGCATTTGTTTTAAAGTATGCAGGCCTTATTTCTAATACAAAAAATAATTTAATTCTAAATTTTAAAGCTGGTTTGATTTCAGTCCATCTTCAAGAAGATGGAATAATTTTGATGAAAACTCCTGCCGGAAAAATTTTACAAACATTTTCTAACACCAAAGAAGTTGCGGATACCTTAGGGATTAAACCAAATAATATTGAACCTAACCTACCAATTCAAACAGTAACCACGGGTTTCCCTGCATTATTGGTTCCTATAAACAGCCTTGGTGCCATTAAAGAAATCCTTTTAGATTTGGCTTTGTTAAAACCGCTTTTGAAGGAAGCAAAAGTTGATATGATTTACGCTTTTACCCGACAGACCTTTGAGGAAAAAAACTCGATTCATGCTCGGGGATTTGCACCATTTATAGGGATCCCAGAAGACCCAGGAACAGGAAGTGTTGCAAGTGCTTTAGGATATTATTTGAATGAAAAATATTCCGAAGAAAATAGAATTATAATTGAACAGGGTTATGAGATGGAGCGGCCGAGCAATATTTTTGTTGAAATTGATGAGGTGGAAGGAAGAGCTAACGAAATTCGAGTAGGTGGTAGAGTTAGATTGGTATTTAAAGGAACTTTATACGTGAAATAAATTTAGGCCAACATTTTAATACCTTTTTCTTTCTGAATATATAAACAATTATTACATGTATGGGCTTTCTCCCGGCCACACATTAAACAATTTTTCAACTCCTCGGAATCCTTAAAAACACCGCCACAATGATTGCAACGCTCTACAGCTTCTTTTTTCTTTTTTATTCGCCGTCTAATACGTTTTTTAATGATTAAAGTCTGACCGTGAAGATATTTCATTAGTTTTATTTTTAGGGTTTTGATGTAAAAATATAGCTTGTTAATTATGATGGAAAAACAGATACAAGGTTCTAATTTTTTCTCATAATTTCAAATTTTAGCTAATACTCCATCATTTACTTTTTTTAGGCGTTCAGACCCAAAAAGAATTTCCACTAGTTTCAGGGAAAACTCCATAGCTGTTCCCGGGCTTTGGCTTGTTATTATCTTATCATCAACCACCACCCTTTCCTGGATATAAGATTCAAATTTTGATTTAATGGATGGATGGCAAGTAATTGTTTTGTCTTTTAAGATTCCTGCCTTTTTAAGGACTGCAGGAGCAGCACAAATGGCGGCAATGTATTTATCTTCTTGTTGCATCCGCTTTAAAATTTTTTCTATTCTTTCATCATTTTTCAAGTTATCTGTTCCAGGTTGCCCTCCAGGAAGACAAATTAAATCAAAATCTTTTCCCAAAACATTATCTAAGAGCTCATCTGGTTCTATTTTAATTCCTCTGGAACCTTTCACAATACCTTTATCGGTTGCCCCTAAAGTAACTCTGGCCCCTGCCCTTCTCAATATATCGACAATAGTAATTGTTTCTATTTCTTCAAACCCAGGTGCAATTACAACGAGAATCTTTTTCATAAACCTCTCCGCACTCATTATTAAATGATTTATCTAAATGGCTAATTCCTTCTCACTTGTACCATATAGCAGCAAGTGTTAAAATTTTGAAAATAAAATCACAAAATTTCAATGAGTTGGGATTATCCTTTTGGCTACAGAAAAACCAGAACTATGCATTAATGGTGCAAATCAAATTCAGGCTATGTTTGATGCTGTGGCCCCTAAATATGATTTCCTCAATCGTCTTTTAAGTGTTGGTTGTGATAGGTATTGGCGAAAGGTAGCGGTTAGCGAATTCCAATCTTTTGGAAATAAAGCTTTTCTAGATGTGGCCACAGGTACAGCGGATATACCACTGGAAATCAGTAAAAGGGATCCTAAACCTACGCAAATCGTTGGCATGGATTTTAGTTTATCTATGCTAAAGCTGGGAAATAAAAAAATTTCTAATAATGAGCTGAGCAAAGCCATCAAATTAATCCCAGGTTCGGCAGAACATATTCCTTTTAAAGACCAATCCTTTGATGGTGTTATAACTTCATTTGGTGTGAGAAATTTCACAGATGCTAAACAAGGTTTGCAGGAAATGCATAGAATTCTTAAACCAAATGGCAAAATTGTAGTTCTAGAGTTTTCTTTTCCTAAAAATATGATTTTGCAATGGCTCTATAGATATTATTTTGAAAAAATATTACCAATAACGGGGCGAATTATATCAGGGCACAAAATTGCTTATTCCTATTTGCCTTCATCCGTTGTCAATTTTCCCCAAGGAGAAACTTTCAAGAAAATGCTTGAATGTTCTGGTTTTAAAAATATTTCACTTAAGCCTTTGACATTAGGAATTGTTACTCTCTATAAAGGCATTAAAAATGCTTGATAACAATCAAAAATTTTTAGCTTCGAGTTTGTTTATTTTGGCAATATGTTTTGCTAGTGCTGAAGACTATTTTTCTTATACCCCTCCCTCCCCTGTTCAACCGATCTTAAATAATATTGAATCAAAAAATGACTATCAAGGCCTTATAAATTTA
>Ga0209992_10001207_pt1 | contig 28681 bp, 23 predicted proteins | sample 2SBtaG_2_FD_182564 | JGI IMG/M metagenome (GOLD analysis project Ga0209992, IMG submission 182564) | Deep subsurface microbial communities from Kolumbo volcano to uncover new lineages of life (NeLLi) - 2SBTROV12_ACTIVE470 metaG (SPAdes)... | ecosystem: Environmental > Aquatic > Marine >... | reverse complement strand
TAGATACGAAACACGAAGATTAAGTGAAGAAGATAGCTCAGATAATGAAATTCAAACCTTAGAGCGAGCTTCATTACAAAGTGAAGGCGACCCTTATGCGGTTGCTTTACCTATAGAGCCTGACCCAGAAGTTCAAGCCAGAGCATTACGGATCAGCGACTTTTATCAGCACGTTGCCATGCCCACTAATAATAGTAACTTATACGTGTCAGTTTAAGACAATTAGAAATAAAAGAAGCCGCTTGGAGCGGCTTTTTTCATTTCTCATTATCAACCATTTTGAGTAAGTATGGCTGGCAGTGATATTATTTTTTTAATTTAGCAAAAGCCTCAGCAAAGGCATTACCCATTGCGGCATTACCCGCATCTTTTTTAGGGCGTTGTCCTTTAGCTTGCTTGTTTGCAGTTTTGTTTTGCGAAGGTTTATTTGAAGTAGATTTACCCTGAGGCGCAGCTTGTTGCACTTCATCATCTAGGCGCATTGTAAAGCTAATACGCTTTCTAGCTACATCGACTTCTAGTACCTTTACTTTAACAATATCACCTGCTTTTACGACTTCGCGCGGATCAGAAATAAACTTATTGGTGATCGCAGAAATATGTACCAAGCCATCTTGGTGTACGCCGACATCAACAAAAGCACCAAAGTTAGCTACATTTGATACCACACCCTCTAAAATCATACCGACTTTAAGGTCTTGAATGGTTTCAACACCCGCTTTAAATACCGCTGTTTTGAACTCAGGGCGAGGATCGCGGCCCGGCTTGTCTAATTCAGAAATAATGTCAGTGACTGTTGGTAAACCAAATTTGTCATTAGTGAATTGATTAGGCTCGAGCTGTTTTAAAACATCACTGTTACCAATTAGGTCACTCACTTCGATATTCTTTTCAGTACAGATCTGTTTAACCACAGGATATGCTTCAGGGTGAACCGATGAGCTATCAAGTGGATCTGCACCATTCACGATACGTAAGAAACCGGCTGCTTGTTCGAAGGCTTTAGGCCCTAAGCGCGCGACCTTTTTCAATTGCGTGCGGTTATTGAAAGAACCGTTTTCATCTCTGAACTGCACAATATTGCTTGCCAGCGTTTTGTTTAAACCTGAAACGCGGGTAAGTAGTGGTACCGAAGCTGTATTGACATCAACACCCACCGAGTTTACACAATCTTCAACCACAGAGATCAGTGACTGACCTAGCTGACTTTGAGAAACATCGTGTTGGTATTGGCCTACACCAATTGATTTAGGCTCAATTTTTACTAGTTCTGCAAGTGGGTCTTGAAGTCGGCGAGCAATTGAAACTGCACCACGTAAGGATACGTCTAAATTAGGGAATTCATTCGCGGCAAACTCAGAGGCAGAATAAACCGAAGCACCGGCTTCACTGACCATGATTTTGCTCATGTTGAGCTCTTTGTTGTTAGCCAGTAGTTCAGCTGCAAGTTTATCTGTCTCACGAGAAGCTGTACCGTTGCCAATGGCGATTAGCTCTACTTTATGTTGACGGCATAGCTGCTCTAAAGTGCGTACTGACTTATCCCAATGGTTTTGCGGTGCATGTGGGAAAATGGTATTTGTCGTTAACAGCTTACCTGTCGCATCAACTACAGCCACTTTACAGCCTGTACGCAGGCCTGGGTCTATCCCCATAGTCACGCGCGGACCAGCTGGGGCTGCCATTAAAAGATCTTTTAAGTTCTTGGCAAATACATCAATAGCTTGTGTCTCTGCTTTTTCACGCATGGTGCCTAAAAACTCATTTTCTAGGTGCAGAGATAGTTTTACTTTCCAAGCCCATTGAACCACTGACATTAACCAAATACTTGCTGTTGCTGAGCTTACATTTAATTGGTAATGATCAGCGATGATTTGTGCACAATACTGTGCTGGGTTTTCACTGCTCGGCTCAGGGTTAATGTTTAACTGTAATACGCCTTCGTTGCGGGCACGTAGCATAGCTAACGCACGATGCGAAGGCACTTTCGTGAGCTTCTCTGAATGCTCAAAGTAGTCACGGTATTTAGCGCCAGCGTCTTCTTGGCCTTTAATTACTTTGGCTTCGATCACACCTTGTGTATCGATTTGTTTTCTGAGCTTTGCCAGTAATTTAGCGTCTTCGGCGAAGCGTTCAATTAAAATAAATTTAGCACCGTCTAGTGCCGCTTTGACATCTTCAATGCCTTTTTCGGCATTTACGAATTGAGCCGCATGGCTTTCAGGGTCCAAACCAGCATCTTTATAAAGAGCATCCGCAAGTGGCTCTAAACCCGCTTCAATGGCAATTTGGCCTTTAGTACGACGTTTAGGTTTGTAGGGTAGATATAAATCTTCTAACTCGGTTTTGCTCTGCGCGTTGTTGATATCGCCAGCAAGGGCATCACTTAACTTACCTTGCTCTGAAATGGTATCAAGAATGAAGCGTCTTCTGTCTTCTAGTTCTCTTAAATAACCAAGTCGTTGTTCTAGACGACGTAATTGCGTGTCATCTAGACCGCCGGTTACTTCTTTACGGTAACGAGCAATAAATGGAACTGTGGCACCTTCATCAAGAAGTGCAGTGGCAGCAATGACTTGCTGTTCTTTTGCATTTAGCTCTTGTGCCAAACGTGCAGAGATGTTGCTCATGCAAAATCCTTATAAATTCAGATGTATACGTGCTGTCTAAGCGTATTATATGTGGGCGATCATAGCATAGCGTCTATGAATAAGAAGCTTATTTAAGGTATTCGATAGTATTTACATACCAGAGCTTTTCTCCCTCTGGTGTGCGCACGACAAACTCGTCGTCGACTTCCTTACCTAATAGTGCTCGTGCCATTGGTGCGTCTATAGAAATATAGTCTTTTCGGTCATAAATTTCATCTGGACCGACAATTCTGAAACGTTTTATTTCTTCTTGTTCATTTTCAATTTCAACCCAAGCGCCAAAGTACACTTTACCGGCTTGTTGTGGGTCAAATTGAACAATCTTTAAATCGGGCAAACGTTTTCTTAAATAACGCACCCTGCGGTCTATTTGCCGCAATAAACGCTTATTAAAGGTGTAATCAGCATTTTCAGAGCGATCACCTAAGCTGGCCGCCCAATTCACTATTTTGGTGATTTCAGGGCGTTTTTCATACCAGAGGTGGTCATGCTCTTTTTGCAGCTGGTTATAACCCTCAGGGGTAATTAAATTGGTTTTCATACATAAACTAGGATCATTTCTGCTCCACTGACACACTAATAAAAAATCATCTGGGTGTCGAGCGAGTAAAATATTAAAAAATTGTAATGTTCGGTAACAAAACTCTTCATAGTAATGGTGTCGAGAAATCACATTTTCAATTATATTAAGCAAAGATATTGGATAAAAAGAAGAAATCAATCATGGGAAATGAAACTACCAAGGTATTAGTTGTCGACGATGATATGCGTTTACGCAGTTTGTTAGAGCGCTATCTCGTCGAGCAAGGTTTTATTGTTCGTGCTGCGGCTAACAGTGAGCAAATGGATCGCTTATTGGAACGCGAAAACTTCCATTTAATGGTGTTAGACTTAATGCTTCCTGGCGAAGATGGTTTATCTATTTGTCGCCGCCTTCGTCAAAAAGAGAATGAAATACCAATCGTCATGCTAACTGCTAAGGGTGATGAGGTTGACCGTATCATAGGGCTAGAGTTAGGTGCAGATGATTACATTCCAAAACCATTCAACCCAAGAGAATTATTAGCGCGCATTAAGGCAATTTTGCGTCGTCGTGCCAAAGAAGTGCCGGGTGCGCCAGCTGCCGAAGAAAACGAAGTAGAGTTTGGTATTTTTAAACTGAACCTGGCGACTCGTGAAATGCAAAAGGGCGATGAAGTTATCTCGCTAACCAGTGGTGAATTTGCGGTATTGAAGGCTTTGGTGAGTCATCCAAGAGAGCCATTGAGTCGTGACAAATTAATGAACCTTGCACGTGGCCGTGATTACAGTGCCCTTGAGCGTAGTATCGACGTTCAAGTGTCGCGCTTGCGCCGCATGATCGAAGAAGATGCTGCGAACCCTAGATACATCCAAACTGTTTGGGGTCTAGGCTATGTGTTTGTGCCAGACGGTGAAAAGTAGTTTCGTTTATGAGCTTTTTTCCACGTAGCGCGTTTGGGCAAACAGTTTTCTTTGTTGGTGCTTTATTGCTTATCAACCAAATCGTTTCTTACATCACAGTGACACTGTATGTGTTTAAGCCAACCTTCGAGCAAGTAAATTTGATGTTGGCTAAGCAAGTCAAAACAGTATTCATTGATTGGGAAGAAGGGGTTGAAATAAATAAAGCGACCTCAGATAAGTTCTTTGAAATAACGGGCATCGAAGTAATGACCCAACGACAAGCCTATATGAATGGTTTAGAGAAAGCCAAAGAATATAGCTTGTTGTCAAAGAGTATGTCTGAGCAGCTTAATGGCTCTGCAAGAGTGAGGATCAGCCAAGGCGACCCTGTGGTCTATTGGGTGGAAGCGCCGCAAGCGCCTGGCTATTGGGTCAGAGTTCCACTGACAGGCTTTAGTGAAACAAAAATGGAGTTTTTGATTTTCTACCTGTCGAGTATTGGCTTTCTAAGTGTATTGGGAGGCTGGTGGTTTGCAAGACACCTTAACCGTCCTCTTAAGGCACTTCAAACGGCGGCTGGTCGAGTCGGTGTAGGAGACTTTTCTACCCGACTCGTGGAGCGAGGATCAACGGAAGTTGTTGAAGTAACACAAGCGTTTAATAAAATGTCGAAAGGCATTGCTGAGCTTGAGAATGACCGACGTCTTTTGATGGCCGGTGTTTCTCATGACTTGCGCACACCACTGACCCGTATTCGCTTAGCGACTGAAATGATGTCAGATGAAGAAGACTACTTAAAGGAAGGGATCATTGATGACATTGAAGATATGAATGCCATTATTGATCAGTTTATCGAGTATCTTCGTCACCACAACAGCGGTGAGATGCATCCTGATGATGTGAATAGTTTAGTGTCTGAGGTTGTGCATGCTGAGCAGCAACATCAGCGTGAAATTAATTTAACAGCCGCTGAGAGCTTACCAAAAGTGATAATGAATACGGTTGCGTTAAAACGCGTTGTTACCAATATGATAGAAAATGCCATTCGTTATTCCGATGAAGCCATTGATGTTAGTACTGCACATAACCCGCGTAAGAAAATGGTGATTGTTACAGTGAAAGACCGTGGACCGGGAATTCCTGAATCTGAGCTTGAAAGTGTCTTTGAGCCTTTTAAACAAGGTGATCAAGCAAGGGGTAGTGAAGGCAGTGGTTTGGGCTTGGCGATTATTAAACGCATTGTTGCAACACATGGTGGCACGGTGAAGCTTCGCAATCGTAAAGAAGGTGGCTTGAGTGCAGAGGTTTACTTACCAGCATTGATTTAAGTACTTTGATAAAGAAAGTAAAAGGATGGCTCAGCCATCCTTTTTTGTATTTATTTGTTAGATACTTGCAGTGCTTAAATAACGCGTGAGAATCGCGTATTTTTAATCTGCTGTTGTAAATATGCGTCAAAGCACATACAGATAATGCGAATGAATAAATTGCCTTTGCTGGTGACTTTAATACGCTGCGCTGACAATGTCACGAGCTCATCTTCTGCCAGAGGTTTGAGTGCTTCTAGGGCTTCGCTAAAGTAATCGTTAAAGTTGATATTATATTTAGTTTCAATCGCCTCTATGTCTAATTCAAAGTGACAGATAAGCTGTTTTATAATGTCGGCTCTAAGCTCATCATCATTATTCAGGCACATCCCTTTATGGGTGGCACAGCCAATCTCATTAATGTCTGAGTAATAAGCTTTGAGCTCTTTTTGGTTTTGCAAAATCGCATTACCAATTTGTGAAATAGACGAAACCCCTAAGCCTAATAAGTCGCAATTACCATGTGTGGTATAGCCTTGGAAGTTACGATGTAGTTCACCATTTTTTTGCGCGACCGCAAGCTCGTCGTCTTTTTTAGCAAAGTGGTCCATACCGATAAACTGATAACCTGCCTCGGTCATTTGCTGTAGTGTATTTTTGTAGATCTCAAGTTTTTGCTGTGGGCTTGGCATATCAGTTTCTTTTAGCTTGCGCTGCGCGGCAAATCGTTCTGGGAGGTGAGCGTAGTTAAATACCGACACTCTGTCTGGATTCAGCGCTACTAGTTGTTCAATGCTTTGCTTAAAGCTGTCTGGGGTTTGATGCGGTAAGCCATAGATCATATCTGTATTAATTGACTTAAATCCGAGTGTTTTTGCTTGTCTTACAATTGATAAAACTTCTTCGACACATTGCGGACGGTTGACCGCAATTAGTACTGCATCATTAAAATCTTGAATACCAAAAGAGACCCGATTGAAGCCTAAGTTTTTCAAAGAGGGTAACATGTCACCAGCAATAGAGCGTGGATCAATCTCAATACCGCGTTGCGCGTTTTCGGTGAAACTGAAGTGCGCTTCAACAATATTAATTAGACGTGTCATCTGCTCTGCATTTAAAAACGTTGGCGTACCGCCACCTAAGTGAAGTTGCTCAACACGGTAATGTGCAAATACAGCTGACTGTGTTAGCACTTCTTTTTCTAGATGATCTAAATAGACATCAGCCTTTGACTGATGACGAGTGACGATTTTATTGCAACCACAGTAGTAACAGAGTTGGTGGCAAAATGGGATATGAATATAGAGCGATAATGCTTGGTTCTTTGACTGCTTCACAGCGGCGTGTAAATCAGCTTGTTGATAATGGTTTTCTAAAGACAATGCTGTTGGATAAGAGGTATATCTTGGTCCAGACACATTATATTTTCTGATTAGGGACTCATCCCAAGTTGGTAAACTAATCACGTTACGCACTCACCTGTTAGACTTGAACATGTAGTGTATGGTGAGAAGTAATAAAGAGTTTTGATCTGAAGCAAAGCAGGGCATAAATCATGCCCTGCTCAGTGTAGTTAAAGTTTAAATTGGTTTACTGTGCCATTGAGTGATTTAGCTAAATCATTAAGTTCATGCGCCTCATCAGCTAAGGTATGAGCATGGTTAGCTGTACTGTTAACCAAGTCATTAATCGCATTTAAGCTAGTGTTAATGTCTTCAGCCACAATGGTCTGTTGTTCAGTCGCAGTGGCGATCTGATGACTTTGATCTTGAACCGTTGCCACAGAGCTGGCGATTTCTTGCAATGAATCGAGCACTTCTTGTGTTTGTGATACAGAGCCTTCAGCTTGATCTTGACCTTGTTGCATCATGGTTGATGCTTGCTGTGCAATTTGTTGTAGTCGTGTGATCATGTTGCGAATATCGTCTGTTGATTCTTGTGTTCTACTTGCCAATGAGCGCACTTCATCAGCCACAACTGCGAATCCTCTACCTTGCTCACCGGCACGTGCCGCTTCAATTGCTGCGTTTAGTGCCAACAAATTGGTTTGCTCGGCAATACCATTGATGACGTCAATCACCGCGCCAATGTTAGTAGTTTCTTTTTCAAGACCTGCAACAACTTTTGCAGCTTCACCAATATGGCTAGCCAACTCAGTCATGACAGTTTGTGCTTGGCTTGAGCGCGTTGCGCCGTCATTAGTCATCTGCTGTACTTGCTCGGCAGCGCTGCTTGCTTCTTGTGCATTGCGTGAGATTTCAGTTACAGTTGCAGCCATTTCCGTAACAGCGGCACTGACGCTATCAACCTGCTCTTTCTCTTGTTGGATCTCGCTATTAGTACTTGCAGACACAGAACTTAATTGTTCTGAGGCATGGCCTAATTGAGATGCTTGTTGCGCTGTGGTTTGCATCATAGCACGTAGCTTCTCGATAAAGGTGTTCATATGAGAGGCAAGCTGACCAACTTCATCGTTGCTTTCGGTGCTAATTCTTCGCGTTAAATCGCCTTCACCAGAGGCTATGTCTCTCATAGTATCAGCCAATGATACTATTGGTTTGGTGATCATTTGGGTTGCCCATAAGATCATAAGTACAACAATAGTAATAATGACTAAGAAGGCGATTACAGTACTCATTACCGCTTCATTTACTGGCTCTTCAATAAATGATACAGGGATCATAACACCCACATGCCAGTCGAGTAATGGTTCATCTAGTTTTACGTTATTATAAACTACGTAGTAGTCTTGACCTTTAAAGGTAACAATAGATGTGCCCGACTCATTGTTTTTGATTTGAGAGTTTAATGTACGGAAGCCTCGAGTATTTGGAAATTGCTTTTCTAAGCCATCTAGACCCTCTTTACCATTAGGACCTTCATCAGTAATAGATAGCTTGTGACCAGTTTGCTTTGATAAATGAACAACGTTTAAGTTGTCATCTAGCAAGAAGCCGTAACCTTGACCTTGGAAGCGGATTTGCTCTACCAATTGGTTGATTTGTTCCATTTGCAAATCAATACCAGCAATACCTAATAACTCACGCGATGAACTGTAGACGGGTAGCTTGATCACAGCTGACACATCGCCTGTATTCGCATCTACCGAAACTGGACTAACATGTAGCTTGCCAATTGCCATCGCTTCAGGCCACCATCCTCGTTTATAAGCAAAGTATGGGCGGCCATCAGAAAAATGAGAAGTTCGTTCGTTTTCTTTGAAATATTCACCCGTAATCGCAGATGCGAAGAAAGTTGATAAAACATTTTCATTATTGGTGGTGAGTCTATCAAAATCTCGGTTTACTAAATCATACCCAGGTTGAATTGATAGCTCGGCTTCGCGTTCAGTATATTGTTCGAAAAAATCCACGACATGTGCACTTTGAGCAAACGTACTAACTAGCTCACCATATTGAGCAAAGAAGGACTCCATCGACAACTTTTCAGCATATATATAGCTTTGTGCTTCACGCTCCACGCTATCACGAGATATGCTTGCAAGGTGGTTTACGAAGTAGCTAGACGCAATAATCAGTAGAACTGAAATTGTACCACCGATAAGTAGGAGTATTTTTCTCCTGAGGGATAAATTGTTAAGCATGATATATTCTTTTTATATGTAACCGCACTACTCTTAATCAAAGCATATCTGAAAGGCTTTGACCACAATTAACATGAGATTGATGTTATATTGTTTCTGAAATAGTACTTTGCGGTTTTTTATTTAATACAGAGGTATGAGATGAAGCTAGTTGTTCTGGGTGCTGGTTGGTTAGGTAGTGCATTGATTGACAAAGCCATAGAGGCAAATTGGCAAGTGCAGGGTACTAGTCGAAACCCAAGTTCTAGTGATGCAATTATTCGACAGTTTACATTGCAAGATGGTGAGTTAATTCATTCTGTCGATTTAGAAGGTGCTTATTGGGTTTGCGCTATTCCTCCTCGAGCAAGACATGCCAACAGTAATTACCTTGAGACTTTATCTGCAGCCTTAAAGTTGTCTGATGAATTAGCATGTAAAGGGTTCTTGCTGTGCTCAAGTACAGGTGTGTATTCAGAGCAAGATGGTAACTATACCGAAGGTGGTGAATTAGACAGTAAAACCACACGTAAAAAGATTTTGCATGAAGCTGAGCAAAGGGTATTTGATGCCAAGGGTAAGGCTTTACGTTTGGCCGGATTAGTGGGGCCAAATCGGGAGCCAGGGCAGTTTGTTGCTGGTAAAACATTGAAGAGTAGCAGTGCAGCGGTTGTAAACATGGTGCACCAAGCCGATGTTATAGCCGCTATTGAGACGGTAATACAGAATTGGGAAAAAGCTAATGCCGTTTACAATGTTTGTCACCCTAATCATCCAACTCGACAAGATTATTACCAGCAGAGATGCGCTAAGCTAGGCACACAGCCTCCTTCATTTGCCAGTGATATCGCAAGTATAAGAGTCATAGATGGTACAGCTATTGGAGCTTTGGGTTTTTACTATCAAACTGAGATTTAAATGTACGTTATCTTACCTTTTTCTTAAAGGTGAGATGACCGCCTAGACGGTATTTGCTGCCCGGCGAAATGAGCCTAGTAAAGCTGACAATACCATTAACACTCCATGTTCTTCTGATCATTTGTAGACAAGGTTCTTCGTGATATAAGCCAAGCCACTGGCAAACATCTTGGTTTGGCATAATTGCTTCAATGGTGTGTTTTGCTTCAGTCAGAGGGGCCACTGCTGAAAGGTATTCATGTGGAGTTACCTTAGTGAAATCTTGCGCAAGATAATCAGGTGCAAGTGCAGGGGTGATGAAGCGCTCTTCTGCTTGAAGTGCTTTGCCGTTTTCTTGGTGAACAATCACGCTGCGATAGACTTTACTGTCTATATCAACACCGAGTGCGATCGCGATAGGCGCCATGGCAGCTATTGCTTCTAGGGCTATGACCTCAGCACTGTACTCACTATTTCTGTTTTTTACTTCATCGGCGATGTTTTTAATTTCCAGCACAGAAGACTGTGATTTGAGGCTGGCTACAAATGTACCTAGACCTTGACTACGCGTTAATACACCATTGTCAGTCAACTCACTTAAAGCGCGCCTGGCGGTCATACGACTTACACTAAATTGCTCAGCAAGTTCATTTTCTGAAGGAACTCGTTGGTCCTCTTTCCAAATGCCGGCACTAATTTGGTTGGTGATATGCTGTTTTATCAATGCAAATTTAGGTTCGTTAGCCATACTAGATAGTCAAATAAAGAATCATACAATTAAAAATGGCACAGATTTCTTGTATATACAAGCTTGCATGTTAGGCTTATAGGCAATTAAACAAACTCAAATGAGGCAGTGATGTTTGAAGCAGATTTAGTGATAACTGATGTTAATTTGGCAACTATGGATAGCAGTGTAGATGAACCATACGGTGCTATCGAGCAAGGCGCGTTAATAATTAAAGACGATAAAATTGCTTGGCTAGGCAAGTTAAGTGATTTGCCTGAGTTTGATGCTTTAGCGACACCTGTGATTAACGCAAAGGGACAATGGTTAACACCGGGCTTAATTGATTGTCATACGCATATTCTTTTTGCAGGAAACCGTGCTGGTGAGTTTGAGCAACGTTTAAATGGTGTTTCTTACCAAGATATAGCTCAACAAGGTGGTGGTATTGCCAGTACTGTACGAGCAACTCGAGAGGCGGATGAAGAAACCTTATTTGTGGCTGGGAAGAATCGCTTAAATAGCCTTATGAGTGAAGGTGTAACAACGGTTGAAAGTAAGTCGGGGTATGGTTTAGATTTAGACACTGAAATTAAATTACTTGAAGTGAATAAAGTATTAAATGACAACCATCCTATTGATATTCAGAGTACATTCTTAGGTGCCCACGCATTACCACCTGAGTTTAAGCATGATTCAGATGCATATATCGATTTAGTATGCGATGTCATGTTACCAAAAGTGGCTGAGCATAATTTGGCAGATGCAGTGGATGTATTCTGTGAAAATGTAGGATTTAGTTATGCTCAGACAAAGCGGGTATTTGAGAGAGCATGTCAACTAGGCTTACCAGTTAAATGCCATGCTGAACAATTATCTAACCAACATGGTACTGAGTTGGTTGCTGAGTTTAAGGGCCTGTCGGCAGATCATATTGAGTATCTCGATGAGTCGGGTGTAAAGGCGATGGCTGATGTCGGTACGGTTGCGGTGTTATTACCAGGTGCTTTTTATTTTCTGCGAGAAACACAAATGCCACCGATTGAGTTACTTCGTCAATATAATGTCCCGATGGCGATCGCCAGTGACTTTAACCCGGGCACTGCGCCGCTGTGTTCTTTGCGCTTGATGCTAAATATGGGTTGTACTTTATTCAGATTAACACCGGAAGAGACTTTGCAAGGGGTGACGGTCAACGCTGCAAAAGCACTTGGTCTTGCAGATCGGGGTTTGCTTAAAGTGGGCATGCGCGCTGATTTAGCTATGTGGGATATTGCAACACCAGCACAATTAAGTTATCAATTTGGTGTAAATGAGCTATCAAATTTGTGGATCTCAGGTAAACTGATCCGATAAGAAGTATATAATTTAATAGGTGAAAGTTGGTTATGACCTTTCTAGGTACATTGATCAGCTTTCCTGTATTCAATGGATTGCAACAGGGGGAGCTGGCACTACTAACCGCATTTTTAGGCGGGTTAGTGTTAATGGGCAGTATCGCTTTAATTATCCTTACTCATTCGCAATCAAGTCGTGCACTTCATGTTGTCACTATGCTGGTGGCCTTTACAGCATTGCTTCCCAACATGTGGGCAACGTATGCAATCTCTCTAGTGCTATTCGGCTATCTATATCTAGCGCTTAAACTTGGCTCAAAAGCTTTGTTTGTGGTGACGTTTCTCTCGGCAGCAGTATATTTACTGTTACTAGGAGGGGCTATAATCTGGTACTGGCCTATTCAGTTAACATTATTGCCTTTATTTATGGTTTATATTGCACAACTTTATGAACTCTCATTAAAGCCTAGTAAAAATAGCCACTCAGATTTACCAGAACATAATGCTCTAAGAAAACAAGATGTGCTAGGCTTGCCCTCAAGGAGCGCAATGAGAGATGCCTATTATGCTTACACAGAGCAAGAAGTCTCTCCTATGGTGTTAGTGTTGATCCGCCTCGAAGGGTTTGAACAGGTGAATTTCCACTTGGGTCGAGAGTACGGTGATTTATTACTTGCACAATCTGCGAACCGAATAAAGCATCAATTGCAAAACGAAGACATTGTGAAAATAGAGCAAGGTGATGAATCCGCAAAGCTTGCTCACTTAGGAGGTTTACACTTTGTATTTTTATGCTCCTTGGCTCATCAACAACATCTTCATGAGCAAGTAATAGGCGCCATAGTGCAAACTACTTTAAAGCCGTTTAACGTGGGCCACTGCACTATAGAAATAAAAGCTAAGGCAAGTTATGTGTCTCTTGTTGATAAAGTCAGTGATTTTGATAACGCGATTACATGTGCATTTTTAGCGCTCGACTCAGAGCCAAAGAAGGTTGTAACTGAATATCAAAATAGTATGCAAACAGCGAAGCAAGAGCAGCAAGCCCGTTTGGCTGAACTCACCCATCATGATTTTAGAGATCAGCTCGAGCTATATTTTCAACCAATTGTTCGTCATAGCGACAATGGTATCGAGTTCTTAGAGCTACTATTACGTTGGCAGCACCCAAAGCAGGGTATTTTAGCTGCTAGTAAGTTCATCGATGATATTCGCATCGCTGGGTTAGCCTTGCCTGTTGCTCAGTTTGTAATAGAAAGAGCGGCAGAGATTGCGATGGCGCTTAAGATGGAAGGGGTCAAAATGGCTTTGAGCGTCAATGTCTTTGGTCCAGAAATGCTGCATGAAGAATTTATCGAGTTTTTGGACGATGTACTGCTCACTCACCACCTTGAAGCCGGCGATTTAATAATAGAGTGTCCATCTGAGTTATTTATGTCTTTGGATGCACAGGGTGTGGCCATGATAGCGCGTCTTCGTAGTATAGGTGTTCGATTATGCGTAGATGGCTTTGGTGAGGCTCCGCTGGTATTGGCTAAGCTACCTAAATTAACAGTGGATTACGTCAAAGTAGGGCAATCACTTACCCGAGATCATCAACATCAAGGCGCACTCAGAGGCATTGTCAGAGGGCTAGTCGATATGCAGCATCAATTAGATTGTGCGGTGATTTGTGAGGGAGTTGAAAGCCAAGAGCAGCTTAACTTTGCGCAGAGCTTAAATACCTTTGCCGCTCAGGGGTATTATTTCGAAAGGCCATTGAGTAGTGTGGGTATGTTGAGCTGGATAAAGCAATATCAACTTGAACATCATCACTTAGTTGATCATTAAAAGGGTAGTATCGTACTACCCTTGTTGTTTACCTAATAAATAACTACAGACTAGGCCGCTTAATACTTGCCCAGCTTCAGTCATTCCTTGCTCTAAGCCACTTGGATGTGTCGCAGGAGCTGCTTCACATAAGTGTAAATAGCGGCTAGCACTGTGCGTTGCACCCAGATATACAAAATGCTCTGCATCGCTGACAGAAAAACCACAATTCGTGAAAGCGCTGACAGGCATGCCACTAATTGCATCCACATCGACTTCAATACCTAGTGGTTTATCAATTTTAAAACGGGCTAAACTGTGTGTGCAGTCAGAAGTTAGACTGCGAGTACGAACAACCTGCAGAGTTTGATAAGTGGTGTAGGTAAACCCGGCATTAGTCAGTGAGCTGATAATGGTTTGGTTATTTTTTTGTTCATGCATACCTATTACATGGTAATCGTGTAAATATCCGTTTTGATATGCATAGTGGAAACCGTTGCCACTATGACGGCCTTCAATGGCTCTAAAATCAGCATGTGGGTCAAAGTTAATGGCATTACATGGTTTTGCTTCACTGGTGCTTAAGGCTTTTAAAATCGGGTAACAATTATTGTGACCACCACCGATGATAATCGCTTCTAAACCGGCATCAAAAACCGGTTTCAAAACGCTTGTTACTCGCTCATCTAACTCGCCACATAAACTTCTTAATTGAGCTAAATCTTCGGGATTTGCGTTATCTAATACTTTGCTTTGCGATTGCAAATCATCACAATTGACTTCGCCTAAAAGCAATACTGATTTTGGGTCTAGAAACTCATTACTAGGTAAGTTTAGAAAGCGTTTTAAAAATGCTTGCCAGCCAAGTGTTGCCCCTCCGCGGCCACAGTTTGCTCTGGGACCTATGTCCTCGTTAACTCCGAGTAAAACATATTTAATACCAAACTCTGCCGCGTCTTTTAATGCACTCTCTAAAGGTGCAGAGTGATCTAAATAAGAGATAGATTGCCAAAAACGAGTTTCATTAGCTCTGCTGGTAGTAAAGCTCTGAGTGTCTGTTTCACTATATCGAATTAACCAGTTACTCATTACACTTCGACTTCTTCAAGTACATCTTCGAGTACCAACTCTTCGGCAGAAATGATAATCCCTGTATTGTCAGCATATAAATAGTCGTCTTCATAGAACGAAACACCTGCAAAGTTGACCGGAACGCCTTGCTCTCCACTACCTTGGCTATCTGCTGCGACAGGAATAGAAGCAATTGCTTGTATACCGAGTTCACACTCTTCGAGTTCATCAACATGCCTAACTGAACCATAAACAACAATACCTTGCCAATGATTCTCTACAGCCAGTTCAGCCAATTCGATATCAATCAGTGCACGTCGAGTAGAACCGCCTCCATCAATTAATAGAATTTTCCCAGTACCGTCTTGTTCTAAAATCTCTTGAATCAGTTCGTTATTTTCAAAGCATTTTACTGTAACGATACGACCACAAAATGCAGAGTGTCCACCAAAGTTAATGAACATGGGTTCAAGTACATCGATTGCATCTGCAAAATGATCGCATAAGTCAGATGTGCTGTAGTCCATATTGAGTTCTCCAGAGAGTATGTGTTTATTCAAGTATACTCTGATGCAAGCTCATAGCAATGGCAAAATTGCTTTAAAAGCAGGCACTTTGTGCGCTTAATTAAACTCTTTTGAATTCCATAATAGTGTCTTAAAAAGTTCACCCAAATGTTATTTTTAAAGTCTAAAGTTTAAGCATTAGACAACGGTTTTGTGTAAGAAGTACCAGTTATGACAACGCTCAGGTGTTCTTGCCACAAGGAATGAATAAGGTGAATTGCATTGAAAGTATTATATGCAGCAAAAATCATCGATCTTGCACAATTACAGCATATGCTTTTGTTGATTAAGTGCTTCAAAGCGCATCAGGTAAACACTGACGTGATCTTATCAGGTAATAGCCTGTCAAACCCTATGAGTAAGCAGGTGATTGCTGAAATTGAAGCTCTAAAAGTGGGGAGTTGCTTGGTCCGGCATAAACCAAATCGTTTTACGAAAACCTTCAGGCAAAAAGTCTCAGACATTCTTATTAATCGAGCATATTTTAAAACCGCTAAATATGACTTAGTGATCACTGATAATGAATCTATTGTTGCTTGGTCGTCAAAGCTGTCGGGGATCCCTGTGCTCGCTTTGGGGCATCATGTTGCAGTAAATCATTACCAATTGCCTTTTGAAGGGGCTAATTTAGATAGAATTTGGCAACAATGGTTAGTCCCAGCAGATTACCGTTTAGGGTTTCACTGGATCCCCTTCGCCCAAAATATTTTACCGCCTTTCGTGCCAAGCTACCATACGACTTGTATCAAAAATAAGGTAGTCGTTTATTTGCCATCAGAAAAACTAGAGGCAATAGACGTGTTATTGTCAAGTTTTCCAAATACAGAGTTTTATTGTTTTCACCCTGCAGCAGATGAGAAGTCGGTGGGCAATATTCATTATCGGGCCGATGATCATGAGCAGTTATTACATGATATGAAAAGCTGTAAGGGCGTGATTGCACATGCGCAATTTGAAGTACTGAATGCAGCACTGAATATGGGAAAAAGCTTGTTAATAAAACCGCTTGAGCAAGAGCTTACACAAGTAATTGATGCAAGTTTGTTAATTAAGCTTGGTTGGGCAAAGCAGATGCATTACTTAAATGCGAATGCGGTTGAAGATTTTTTGGATACTTCGCCTCAGAAGTCTGTGAACTTTTCATCTGATCCTTGCGCCCTAGTTGAATGGATTAAAGCTGAACAGTGGCATGATGTTACGGCATTGCATGATTCAGCTTGGAAATCGTTGAAAATTGGATAGTTCCAAATGTTCGTTAAGTATAAGTATTGCACATATTGGCACTTTTTTATTGTTTTTTTTTAAAATCTAAAAGCCTAACTTTAAGCCTTGGTCTATACTAGGCGTATGTTTTATAACCTTTGGTAACGGTATGGCCTTATTAGAAAATTTAACCATCAAAAGACGTTTACAGCTCAATGCAATTGTTGTTGGAATTGCAATGCTTGTAATGCTTGCGGTGATTATTTTTGAAGCTCGCACAATGCTTAAACTCAATGAAGCAATTCAGTACGCTGAAGAGCTTGAAATTCATGAGTTATCCATGCGCAAGTATGAGAAGAATTTTCTATTCTACAAGGACACGGAAGCACTTAATCAATTTGATAAAGAATATCAGCACTTAATTACAAAGATAGATTTATTAAATGTTTTACTTGACGATTTGTCAATTGATCAAAGCGAGTTAGAAAAATTTCGCGGGTTAAGTCGAACATATAAAGAAACGTTTGAAAATGTAGTCTACCTGCAAAAGAAAATTGGTTTACACCCTAAAGATGCATTGTATGGTGCGTTACGCGCTGCTGTTCATGAGGTAGAGACAGGGTTAAAGCAACATAATAACTTCGAATTATTGACCTTGATGTTACAGTTAAGACGTGCAGAAAAAGACTTTATGCTACGTCTAGATACAAAGTATCTAGATAAATTTAATAAAACCTACGACCAACTCTATCCAAAGTTACAGCCTTACGGTTTAGCTCCTTTACTTTTGGAATATAAAAATAAGTTTACTAATCTTGTTGATGCACAAGTTGAACTAGGTCTATCACTTGATAGCGGTGCATTAGGTGAGATGGTTATAATTGTAAAGCAAGGCGATGCAACCGTTGAAAATATTGTACTGCAAACAAAGCAAGCAATCGAAAACAATGCTAGAGCAACACAAGCTGCTGCCATAGGTATATTTATTGTCGCAGCCATTATCGTGATGATTTTAGTACTTTCTACCAGTCGTTCAATCATTGGGCCAGTAGAGCGAGTATATCAAACCATAGAGCGTATTCGTCGTGAAAACAATCTATCGATTAAAATTGCATCGACCGGTAATGATGAAATTACCACGATGACAGAAGACTTTAATAGCTTGATAGGTGATTTTAAGATCCTGATATCTGAAGTAAATACGGCTTTAGGCACGATTAATGAAGCAACGCATCATTTAAGTGAAACAACCGCACAAACCAGTGCGGGTATGCATGAGCAATTGCATGAGGCGGATATGGTTGCAACTGCAGCGACCGAGATGCAGGCGACGATTCAAGATATTTCTCACAATACTGAAGCAGCAGCTAACAAAGCTGAGTCAACCAATGGCAATGCGCAACAAGGTCGAATAGAAGTCGATGCGACAATTCAGCGCATTATGGCGCTATCTGACTCGTTAGGTGGCGCATCAGACGTTGTGTCGCAACTTGAGCGTGATGCAGAAACAATTGGCTCGGTTTTAGATGTAATTCGTGGCATTGCAGAGCAGACGAATTTGCTTGCTTTGAATGCAGCAATTGAAGCAGCACGTGCAGGTGAGCAAGGTCGAGGCTTTGCTGTTGTTGCTGATGAAGTTCGATCTTTAGCACAGCGTACACAAGACTCGACACAAGAAATTGAAAGTATTATTTCTACTCTACAAGAGCGGACTCAGTCTGTTGTCAGTATCATGCAACAATGCCGTTCTCAAGGTAGCGAGAGTGTTTCTCAGGCCGAGAAGGCCGGCGAGTTGTTAAGTTCGATTACAGCCGATGTCCAAACCATTATGGAAATGAGTACGCACATCGCAACTGCTATTGATGAACAGAATCAAGTTGCTTCTGAAGTGAATAAGAACGTAGTTCGCATTCGCGATATTGCTCAAGTTGCATCTGAGCATGCACAGAGTAATGCTCAAAGCAGTGAAGAGGTTTCAGAGCAAGCCAAAGTACTGCATGAAGCAGTTGCCAAGTACCGTTATTAACAAGCAAAGTTATTCATTAGCAACGATACTAAAAAGTATCGCTATTGATTTAGCACCGCTAATAGCTCACTCATTAGCACTAAAAAACGCAGCTTTTGCTGCGTTTTTTATATTTAGTTTTAGCACTAAGACTAGGGTGTGAACTTGATTGGAATACAATCTTTATTGGCATGATAGTCCTCAACCCTAGCTTGGTATCTCTGCCAACGTTCAGTATGCTCTTCCGAAAGCGCACGAAGGTACTGCCAGCTATACAGTCCAGAGTCATGGCCATCGTCAAAAACAAGCCTTACCGCATAATGCCCAACAGGTTCAAGTCTTTTGATCGCGACATCCTGTTTATTCATTACCAAATTTAGTGGGTCTTTAAACTGGTTGCCATGCCCTTGTACTTCTGCAGATGGAGAGTGTGTTCGTAAATACTCACAACCTAACGTAAATATTTGCTTATCATCGAAATAAATGTCGAGCGTTTTAGATACTTTATGGTAGTGAAGTTTATTGACAATATACATGGTATTTCTCTATGGAGACTACTTTTGGCTATATCTTACAAAAAAGCGGGGCATCGGCCCCGCTTAATCTTAATGCATAATCTTTGTTTATGCTTAGAGAATAAAGCGACTTAAATCTTCGTCTTGTACCAGCATATCTAAATGCTGTTCAACATAGCTTGCATCAATAGTGAGTGATGAACCTGCTTTTTCTGAGGCATCAAAAGAGATTTCTTCCATCAGCTTTTCCATTACAGTATGCAGACGACGCGCACCGATATTTTCAGTTTTCTCGTTCACTTGCCATGCCGCTTCAGCAATCTTAGTGAGTGCATCATCAGTGAAGTCGATAGTCATTTGCTCAGTGCCAAGTAGTGCTTGTTGTTGTTCAGTCAGCGACGCATGTGGCTCAGTTAGTATGCGTTTGAAATCAGCAGCTGAAAGTGCTTCAAGTTCTACACGGATAGGTAAGCGACCTTGTAACTCTGGAATTAAGTCAGATGGCTTTGCCATTTGGAATGCACCAGAAGCTATGAAAAGAATATGGTCAGTTTTAACCATACCGTGTTTTGTGCTGACCGTTGAGCCTTCAATGAGAGGTAGTAGATCACGCTGAACACCTTCACGGCTCACGTCAGGACCTTGTGCTTCACCGCGTTTACAGATTTTGTCGATTTCATCGATGAAAACAATACCGTTTTGCTCTACGGCAAAGATAGCTTGCTCTTTCAGTTCTTCTTGATTCACCATTTTTGCGGCTTCTTCTTCAACAAGTAGCTTGAAAGCATCTTTGATTTTCAGTTTGCGGCTCTTTCGCTTGTCGCCACCCATATTTTGGAATAGACCTTGTAGTTGATTGGTCATTTCTTCCATGCCAGGTGGTGCCATGATCTCAACTTGAGGTGTGACTTCAGCAACATCAATATCGATCTCTTTGTCGTCTAGCTGACCTTCACGTAATTTCTTACGGAATACTTGACGTGTGCTGTTATTTTCTGCAGGCTGCGCTTCGCCCCATGCGTCTTTCGCAGGAGGGAGGAGGGCATCAAGAATACGCTCTTCTGCAGCTTCTTCTGCACGATGTTGATGCTTTTTAGCCTGTTGCTCACGCGTCATCTTGATCGAAATATCAACCAGATCACGAATGATGGTCTCGACTTCTTTACCTACATAACCCACTTCAGTGAACTTTGTCGCTTCAACTTTTAGGAAAGGTGCATTGGCAAGCTTTGCTAGACGGCGTGCAATCTCTGTTTTACCAACGCCAGTAGGACCGATCATCAGGATATTCTTTGGTGTAACTTCAGCGCGTAAATCGTCATTAAGTTGCATACGGCGCCAGCGATTACGAAGTGCAATTGCCACGGCTTTTTTGGCTTTATCTTGACCGATAATGTGCTGATCTAATTCGTGCACGATCTCTCTTGGGGTCATCGCAGTCATGGCAATCCTCTATAGTTCTTCGATGGTTTGGAAATTATTTGTGAATACGCAAATATCGCCTGCAATTTTTAGACTTTTTTCTACGATTTCACGTGCACTAAGTTCTGTATTTTCTAATAGTGCTGTTGCTGCAGATTGAGCGAAGTTACCACCACTACCAATGGCGATTAGATCATGCTCTGGCTGTACTACGTCACCATTGCCTGTGATGATCAACGAGGCTGTTTCATCGGCAACTGCTAATAATGCTTCTAGTTTACGAAGGGCGCGATCGCTGCGCCAATCTTTTGCCATTTCAACGGCTGCCTTGGTTAGATGGCCTTGGTGCATTTCTAGCTTGCTTTCAAAGCGTTCAAATAGCGTGAATGCATCTGCAGTACCACCTGCAAAACCCGCTAATACTTTACCGTTATAAAGACGGCGTACTTTTTTGGCATTACCTTTCATTACTGTATTGCCAAGTGACACTTGACCGTCGCCGCCGATAACAACTTTGTCGTCACGACGTACGCTTACGATAGTAGTCATAAAATTCCTTACTGTGAGTCAACTCACACTTGTCTTACTTAAATATTTTGTACTGCTGTAGGTATATGGGCTAATAGTGAGAAATCAAGTCCAGCCCCAAATTCCACAGTTTACGATATTAATACGCTTGAGCTTATTTTTATCGCTTTCAGCTTGTCGCTTACTTTCATAAGGGCCTAGGCGCACTCTAAACCAGACACCATTTGACCCTTCAGTCCTTCGAATTTCAGCAACTAGGCCTACGAACGCAATTTGCGCTTTCATACTTTCAGCATCTTCATGTTTTCTGAATGAACCGCATTGCATCTGGTATGGACCGCGCTTTTTAATTTCTTTAATTTCGACTTTGATTTCTGCGTCTTTAATCTCTTGAATAAAGTCAGGATCTTTAGGTTTAGGTTTTGCTACTGGCTGCTCTTTTCTGACAACAGGTTTAGCGGCTTCCTCTACTTTTTCAGGATCGGCATTTTGTGTGATAAACCAAAGGCCATATGCAAATCCGCCAACTAACAATATGGCCAGCAAGATGAGCAATTTTGAGACGGGTTTTGGGCTAGGCGCCGTTTTTTTGGTGTTTCTGCCTTTGGGCTTTTTATTTATAAAATCGTGTTGTGCCATAAGTTACTTAATAAGTATCCATAGGATCTATGTCTATACTCCAGCGCAGGCGGTTTGCTAATGGGTGCTTATCTACATAAGCTAATAACTGAGTTAAATAGCTATGTAGAATTGCACGGTCCTGCGCTTGAATATGTAATTGATATCGATATTTTCCTGCAACGCGCTCCATCGGCGCGGGAATTGGTCCGAGCAATTGTATACCAGAGAATGGGCTTGCAGGAACCAAATCCGTTAAAAAGTCGATGACTAATTTGGCATTGTTGGCTTCGGCGCGGATTAACGCCAAAAAACTAAATGGTGGCAGGGCAACTTCTTCACGCTCTTTGAGTGCATAACGAGCAAAGTCGCCGTAGCCATTATTAACTAAATCTTGTAAAAGCGGGTGTTCGCAATAATGGGTTTGTAGTAATACTGTACCAGGTTCGCCACTGCGCCCAGCTCGACCTGCGACTTGAGTGATTAATTGAGCCATATGCTCAGTGGCTCTGAAATCACTACTATATAACCCACTGTCGACATCTAAGATAACCACAAGGCTGACATCGGCAAAGTGGTGACCTTTAGCTAGCATTTGAGTGCCAACCAGAATACGTGCGCCACCTTCATTGATTTCATTGAGGGCTTCTTCGAGTGCCCCTTTTCGGCGAGTTGAGTCTCGATCTATACGGCTCAGTGGTGAGTCGGGAAATTGCAATTCTAAAAACTGTTCAACCTGCTCAGTACCTAAGCCGACTGGCAAAATATTGGTACTGCCACAATCAACACATTGCGGTGGCACATAACTTTGCTCACCACAGTGATGGCAAACCAAACGAGACATGCCTTTGTGGTATGTAGCACTGGCGCTACAGCGGTGACATTCACTGAGCCAGCCACATTCATGACACATTAAAGTCGGTGCATAACCTCGGCGGTTTAAAAACACCATGACTTGTTTGCCAAGCGCGAGCGTACGTTCAATATGCTGTAAAGTGGTTGGTGCAAAACCATTTTGATGTGGTTGTCCTTTCATATCAACCAACAAGTAAGCGTTATCTACTTTGGTTTGCGCACGCTTGGTCAACGACACCAATTGATATTTATCAGTGAGTGCATTGTGTAGTGTTTCGAGTGCAGGAGTTGCAGTTCCTAACAAAAGTGGTACTTGTTGTGTCGCGCAGCGGTAAACAGCAAGGTCTCGGGCGTGATAACGTAGCCCATCTTGTTGCTTGAAAGACCCATCATGCTCTTCATCTACCACGACCATGCCGAGGTTCTTCAAAGGTAAGAATATCCCCGAACGTGTTGCAATAACTAAGGCACTGCTACCTTGTTCTGCACGCCGCCAAGTATGTAAGCGCTCATTGTCGGTTAGATTTGAATGCCATAAATCAATGGGAGTATTTGGAAAGCGACGTCTGAAGCGATTAACAGTCTGTGGGGTAAGACCAATTTCAGGTACTAAAACTAAGGCTTGCTTACCGGCATTAAGTATTTTCTCTAAACATTGTAAATACACCTCAGTTTTACCACTTCCTGTGACGCCCTCAATTAAGAAGGTGCGATAGTCCGTTTGTTGGTTCACGGCGGCACAAATGGCTGCTTGTTCTTCATTTAGATGCGGTTTACTTGCAATCTCAAGTGTGTGTGACGACCAAGCTTCACAGTGATTAACGGCTTCTATAATTAAACCTTTCTCTTTGAGCGGTTTAATTTGTTGTGTAGTAAACCCTAATGCTTTTAACTCAGTTAGACTTGTTACGCCCGAGCCTTTTAAATGCTCAATTAGTGCTAATTGTTTTTTAGCGCGAAGCTTGGGAGATGCCCTTCCTTCCTCTGTGAGTGTGTAATCGGGAATTTGCGTTTTATCTGGGTGCTCACCTTGACGCAAAGATGCTGGTAGTGCTGTAAAAATGGTTTCGCCTAGTGAGTGGCAATAATAACGTGCTGTAAATTTCAAGAAAGTAAGATATGCATCACTGATAATAGGGCACTCATCGATGACAGAGGTGATGGCTTTGATTTTATTATCAGGCACATCTGTTTTAGTCTTGATATCAACGACCATGGCCACCAATTTTCTATTGGCAAAAGTCACCCACACACGACAGCCTCTTTGAACTGTTTTGCTCGGGTCGATTTTATAATCAAAGGTTCTATGTAGTGGGACTTTAAGGGCAACTTCAACAAATAGCATGAATGTTCGAACATGGCTGTAGATGGTTATAATGTACTAAAGCAGACCTTGAAATCCCAGAGGAAAACGCGAAGTAAATTACTGTTCGATGGATTAGGCGTAATTAACGGGTTATTTATTTAGTTTTTGTGCAATTATTGCTTGTAGATCTCAGGCGACTCCAATAAAATACGCGTCCACTAATTTGAATATAACTACGTATGGTGCCAAACTTCGGGTTTGGAGAGCGATACGGCCTAACCTAGAGGTTTACTATGAAAGAAGGTATCCACCCTAAGTACGAGTCAATCACAGCAACTTGTTCATGTGGTAACAAATTTGAAACTCGTTCAACACTATGTAAAGACATTCACCTAGACGTATGTTCTGCATGTCACCCGTTCTACACAGGTAAGCAGAAGATTCTTGATACAGGTGGTCGTGTTGATCGCTTCAACAAGCGTTTCGGTGCTCTTAGCAGCAAGAAGTAAGCAGCGCTTGTTTGAGAAAGGCACCCACTTGGGTGCTTTTTTTATATCTAGAACTCATTAATCCTCTGAATATTCATCATTTCCTGCTGACTTAGTCTCTCTGTTTTGACCGTTCTTTTGCAAAATTATTTCTTATGTATAAAAACTTTTTCGTAGCGTATCCGTAAAATCTGACGTATTAACTAAATGAATAACTTTGCACTTTTTGTCGATATGTAACTTAATTTTCTTAAAAATGCGGCTGTTACAACCTGTTTTGTTTGACCATTAAAATTGCGTAATTGTAGTTAAAATCGCTTAAAATGCAGTAAAATCTTGATTTTATCTTCATTTTTTGGGGCGGGGTTTTTAGTCGCAGGAATAGCTGGTTTATTAAGCACTTTGACCTTTTATTTAGTCACTTGAGTGTCAAAAAAGCTAAAAACTTTTTTCATAAAATCTGCAAAATTACAGCATCTTGCAGATAAATTTCGCTAAAAAGTGGATAGACCTGAAATTGCTTGAATATATCTAGAAAGCGAGTATCTTTTAGTTATTGCAAATTATTTCACTCTCACTTTTAACTTCTTTGCAGGAAAAAATCGCGTCATGTCAGACTTTCGTGAACAAGCTTTAAATTACCACGCTCATCCCGTTCCAGGTAAAATCAGTGTTGAATTAACTAAACCAGCCGAAACTGTTAAAGATCTTGCGTTGGCCTACAGCCCAGGTGTGGCTGAGCCAGTTCGAGAAATTGCTGCAGATCCTGCTAATGCATACCGTTATACCGGTAAAGGTAATATGGTTGCTGTGATCAGCAACGGTACTGCCATTTTGGGTTTAGGTAACTTAGGCCCACTAGCTTCTAAGCCAGTAATGGAAGGTAAAGCGTTACTATTTAAACGTTTTGCAGGCTTAGATTCAATCGATATTGAAGTAAAGCATCGTACCACAGAAGACTTCATTAATACGGTTGCGAATATCGCAGACACCTTTGGTGGTATTAATCTTGAAGATATTAAAGCACCAGAATGTTTTGAGATTGAAAAAGCACTCATCGAGCGTTGTGATATTCCGGTATTCCACGACGACCAGCATGGTACTGCAATTGTAACTGCTGCGGGTATGTTGAATGCACTTGAAGTACAAGGTAAAGACATTCATGACGCTATTATTGTATGTTTAGGTGCGGGTGCTGCAGCAATCGCGTGTATGGAGCTGTTGATTAAGTGTGGTGCGCAACGTGAGCACATGTATATGCTAGACCGTAAAGGCGTTATTCACACTCGTCGTGATGACTTAAATGAGTACAAGAAGCTATTTGCTAACAACACTGATAAGCGAACATTACAAGATGTTATCGCTGAAGCAGATGTATTTGTGGGTGTATCAGGCCCTGACTTGCTTTCTCCAGAAGACTTAAAGCTTATGGCTGATAAGCCGGTAGTATTCGCTTGTTCAAACCCAGATCCTGAAATTAACCCAGAAGTTGCACATGGTGCACGTAACGATTTAATTATGGCAACAGGCCGTTCGGATTATCCTAACCAAGTGAACAACGTTTTGTGTTTCCCGTTTATCTTCCGAGGTGCACTTGACGTGCGCGCAACAGCGATAAACGACGAAATGAAGATTGCAGCCGTAGAAGCCATTCGAGGCATTGCCAAAGAGCCTGTGCCTGAGCAGGTGCTTAAAGCTGCCGATGTAGAGTCGCTAGAGTTTGGTGCTGAGTATATTATTCCTAAGCCAATGGATCCTCGTTTATTACCACGTATTGCTAAAGCTGTGGCGCAAGCTGCGATTGATTCTGGTGTTGCGCAAATCGATTTACCAGAAAACTACATGGCATAATTTGAATCTTAATCTTTTATAAGATTAAATTAATAAAAAACCTCGCGATGGCGAGGTTTTTTATGTTTTCTTTGTAATAATAAAAAAGCTGATTAACCTTCTTCGTCAATTTCAGGGATCTCTAAACCCATCTCTTTCATAATGTTACGCACTTCAACAGGGATCTTCTCTGGATTGTCTTTTCTTAAATCCTCGTCGCTTGGTAGCGGTTGGCCCGTAAATGCATGCAGAAATGCTTCACACAGTAACTCGCTGTTTGTTGCATGGCGCAAATTGTTCACTTGACGACGGGTACGCTCATCAGTCAGTACTTTTAACACATTTAAAGGTATAGATACTGTGATCTTCTTCACTTGTTCTGATTTTTTGCCATGCTCTGCATAAGGGTGGATGTACTCACCGTTCCATTTAGCCATAATATTTTTCTGCTGCCTTTAGAGTAATTACTGCCAATAAGACTACGCTCGTTTGCGACGGCTTTAATTGACTTAGTTTGACTAACGCCCAACTCAAACTAAGGTTAATGTACCGATTTATGGTCAAAAACCCAGTCTTATTAACAATATTAGTTAACGAGGTGGCGAAATTTTATCGGTTTAAAAAAGATAGTCAAATTCTAGTTAAATAGCCATTTAGCAGTATAAATGTTTTGACTTCTCCAATTTGATCATCTAACCTTTTGGACGTCTAAACATCCATATATTAGGTGGTGATATGAGCCAACGCAATAAATCAACAGTCGCAGTCAGACATGGTATCGAAGCCGATAAGCATCATGGTGCGGTCGTGCCTCCTCTTTATCTTTCTACAACGTATTCGTTCGCTGATTTCGATACTAAACGTGATTACGATTACGGCCGTAGCGGGAACCCAAACCGCGATATTCTAGCTGAAGCATTAGCGCAGCTTGAGGGCGGAGAAAAAGGCATCATCACAGCAACAGGTATGGCGGCTGTGCACCTAGTTACACAACTTTTAAATCACGACGATACGTTAGTTATTCCACATGATTGTTATGGTGGTAGTTATCGTTTATTCACCTCACTTGAAAAGCGTGGCTTGTTAAAACTAAAGGTTTTGGACTTAACTCGCACTGACAGTCTTGCACAAATTGCAGAGATCAAACCTAAACTGGTTTGGATTGAAACGCCGAGTAACCCAATTCTTCGTCTTACAGATATTGAGGCGGTTGTGAATGCAGCCCATGCAGTGGGTGCTTTAGTGGGGGCTGACAATACGTTTTTATCTCCAGCGCTACAGAACCCAATTTCATTTGGTGTTGATATTGTGGTGCATTCGACCACGAAATACATTAACGGCCATTCTGATGTCGTTGGTGGCGCGGTGATTGCGAAAACTCAAGCGTTAGGTGAAGAACTGGCTTGGTGGGCAAATAACATTGGTATTACTGGTGCGCCATTTGATAGTTATCTTACATTACGTGGTTTAAGAACCCTTAAAGTGCGTCTTAAGCAACACGAAGAAAATGCCTTAGCTATCGCCAAGTACTTAGAGCAGTCTGAGTACGTACGTAAAGTTTATTACCCTGGTCTTGAATCACACCCGCAACACGAACTGGCTAAAAAGCAGCAGTTAGGGTTTGGTGGCATGGTGAGTTTTGATATCGCAGGTGGTCTTGAAGATGCGGCGGCATTCTTAACAACAGTGAAAGAGTTCTCGTTGGCTGAGTCTTTAGGCGGTGTTGAGAGTTTAATTTGCCACCCAGCGACCATGACACATGCAGGCATGGAACCTAAAGCACGCTTAGAAGCAGGTGTAGGCGATACTTTGATCCGTATTTCTGTTGGTATTGAGGAAGTAGCAGACCTACTTGCAGACCTAGAAGCGGCTTTTGCTAAAACACAGCCAGGAAAGGCACCTGCGTCTGCTGATAGCAAAGCCTGTAAATTAACACCTGCCCATCCGGCACTTTGGTAAAAGAAAATGACAAGAGTAGTACATAAATTTGGCGGGTCGAGCTTAAGCTCGGCTTCGCGTTATCAGGCTGTCGCACAAATCGTGGTTGGTCAGTGTCAGTTGGGCGATTGTGTTGTGGTGTCAGCCGCAGGTAAAACCACCAACACCCTAGTTAAACTTTGGCAAAGCTATCAGCAGCAAGAGCAGCAAAGTTTTAACGATATTTTGTTGCAGGTTGAGAACCATCAAATCGAACTGATTAATGCATTATTCCAGGGTGAAAAGCAGCGCCAACTAGCCGATACTCTGTTGACTGAATTACAAGTTATCACCCAAGCCGCGAACAGTAAAACTCTAAATGAAGCTGAGCTATTAGCACATGGTGAATTATGGTCTGCGCGCATTCTAGCGAACTACCTATCAGAAAGCGGTTTACAAGCCCAAGCGGTTGATGCCAGAACGTTATTTACTGTACATAACGGTCAGTTAGTTCATCAGCAAAATAAGCAAGCGTGCTTAGCGACTTTAGATAAAGATCACATCTTTGTGGTAACAGGCTTTATTGCCGCTGATGACGAAGGTAATACCGTGACGCTAGGA
>Ga0209992_10001204_pt1 | contig 28735 bp, 14 predicted proteins | sample 2SBtaG_2_FD_182564 | JGI IMG/M metagenome (GOLD analysis project Ga0209992, IMG submission 182564) | Deep subsurface microbial communities from Kolumbo volcano to uncover new lineages of life (NeLLi) - 2SBTROV12_ACTIVE470 metaG (SPAdes)... | ecosystem: Environmental > Aquatic > Marine >... | reverse complement strand
GAGCACCGGGCGCACGTCGTCCCACGTGTGCGCAGTGTCCGGAAACCCGTGCATCAACAGCACCAGCGGACCGTCGCCCGACTCGTAGTAGGCGAAGTCGATGCCGTTGGCGTGAACCGTCTTGTAGCCCTGTTCTGAGACGTGTGTGCGCATCGCGGCTCCGGGAAGGAGCGGCACAATCAATCAGCGTCCCGCGCCGGTCAAGCCGCGCTCGTCTGGCCCCGTCTGGCCCGCCCTCCGCGATGAATGGCGTCGCACGTCCTTTCTGTCCGCGAGTTGGCCGGCCAACTCGCGGACAGAAAGGACGTCGGCAACCATGCAGCGACATGCATTCCTGCGCCTGCTGAGACAAAGACGCCGCCGAGCTCCGTCGTGGTCCGCACCACGGACTCGTCAGTTCGCGAAGTAGCCCTCGATCACCGAGAAGACGGTCGCCGAATGGCCGTTGCCAACGCCGGCCGCTGCGGCTTTGACCTGAGCATTGGCTGTGACGTCGTTCCATTTCCCGGCCGGAATCACCTTGGTATCGGCGAGCTTGGTGGGCGCATCGAGCGCTGGCTTGTCCAAATCGGTTGCCTGCAGCAGGTACTCGGACGGCGCTACGGTCTTCCACTCGTGCTTGAGCTTGCCGTCGCCGTACTCGGCCGGATCGCGCCACTCTCCGAAGTTGGCTGGGCCGTGATGGTCGACGACCAGGTAGAGCTTGCCGCCGTGGACCGCGACATCACGAACCGCGTCGTACGATGCCGGGTTGGTGCCGGTAAAAAAGTAATGCTCCTTGGCGAGCGTTCCGTCCGCGTTGACGAGCAGCAACGCCCCATCGCCGAACTTGGCGTCCGAGAAGGTCGCGGTCCCGGTCGCGAGCGTGTTGCCGGCCACGACGACCTGGTTGCCGACGACCTTGACGACGTTGGTGTCCGATTGAATCGAGTCGCCGTAGCGGCGCGCCCAGGTCAGCTTGCCGTCGGCGCCGAACTTCAAGATCTCGATACGCACATCGGCTGCGCCCGTGATGTTCAGACCCACGTACAGCGAACCGTCCGACGCGACGTCGAGCGAGCCGATCTTGGCGCCCTTGGGAGCGGGGATGCGTTTGTCCCAGTCGACGTCGTAGCCGGCGCCGTTGTGCTTGAGCTTGAGCAGCACCGCGTCATCGTCGCCCGAAAACCCGGCCCAGCCGCCGAGGTAGATGGGGCCGGCGGCGGTGGCCTTGACGGCGAACATGCGCGGCAGGCCGATCCGACGGTCAAGAAGCTCGTCGTCGCCATCGCCAAGAAGACCGATGCAGCGCAACGCAAGCTGTTCAAGAAGCACAAGGCGATCGGTCAGACCGGCAGCGGCAGCCACGACGTGACGTGCGTGTTCTCCAAGTCGAAGATCGGCAACAAACCCCGGTCCGCGGCTAAGCTCACGACGCACATCACGGGCGGCAAGGTCCATGTAACGTGCCGGCTGCCGCAGCCCGCCAAAGCTTATGCGCCGTACCTGAAGTCAGTTTTCAACCTGCAGCTGGTCAGCGAGCGCGGCAATACGCAGTGGGTGGTGAGCCAGCAGACGCTCGGCTACCCCGGCAAGTTCGGCAAGGCGCGCTATGTCAGCGGGACGTTCACGCTGCCGCCGCCCAAGTACGGAAAGGAAGCCCGATGGCTCTTCCGCGGCCAGGTTCAGCACACCCGCGCGCTGCACGACGACCACCTGTTGAGCAGCGGTCAGTTCACCTGGCACCGGTAGAAAAGCCTGCCGCCGATCCAACCGCGTCTACGGGCCCGACGCCCGCACAGGCACGATCCAGGCCCCTTTTTTGAGGGCATATGCCCCTGGCGGGCTCGTAGAAGCTCCAGGAGCGGTTTTGGGGTAGGGGAGCTATATCAATAGCCTCCAAGCTCGATCGCCCCTTAGAACAAGCCTACGCGCGTTTGCGGTTCGCAGGCTTCGGAGCGGGTTCGCGTCGCTCGACGAGGTCTGGAACTGCCGTAGATGCGGTCCGTTGATAGCGAATCGCGCGGTCAGGCGTTCATTGCACCCAGCCATTGCGCCACGCTGGCGTCGATCGCGCTATCGGTTTGCCTACGTTGTCGTTCAGCAGCCGCCATCGCTTCCCGGGCAGCAGCGGCAGAGGCGTCCAGCGTCTCCAAGTCGGCCGCGTCGATGGGCAATACGACATCAGGCAGCAGCGCCTCCTCGAACGCGGGGTAGGCGATGCCGACGTTGTTGCGGATGAGCTGGGCGACGACGGCGTCGGACTGCAGCAGGCGAGCGAATAAATACGGGTCGATTCCGCGGGGCTGCAATACGGCGAGACCGGTGGTGCAGACGGCGCCATCGAGTTGTGGCGGCACGACGCCGATGCAGCGCAGGGTCGGTCGGACCGTCGAGACAAGCACGTCGCCGGCGGCGACAAGACGGCGGGCGCGGCTGGGAGCTGCATCGCGCTCAACCGTTCGCGCATTGACCCGCAATGTCGCGGCGTCGAGGCCAGAGATCTCGATGTACCGAAACGACGATGCTTGTTGCCGCCGTGGATCGACTCGGTCCGAACGCAAGGTCGCGACGGAGTTCACACGAACGATTCCCGCGACTTCGCCATCGACGGCACGCTGCAGGTCTGGCGCCAGTCCGGCGTGATAGCTGGCATCCCAGCGATGCGCATTGGCGGGGGTGACGACGAGGCGACCGGCGGTGACGGCTTGTCCCGCAATGCCTTGCTTGAAACCGGCAACCGCCTCCTCGATGTCACTGTCCGTTGTGGGAATCCGCGTGCGATTGGACCCCTTCGTCACCACCTCGAAGCCCAGTGACCGGCTGATGAAGAAAAAGCTCGGCGCAACCGGCGCCCCGCTGAGCTTGTGCATCACCAGGATCGACGTCTTGGTCTGGGTGCCGGCCAATCCGAAGGTGCTCGGGGGCAACGAAACGACGGCGACCAGGCGTCCGCGGCGCCGCATGATGTCGCGCAAACGCGCATAGGTTCCCTTGTTGGAGAGGATGCTGTCAGGCACGACCGAGAGCAGGCGGCCACCCTCGCGCAGCCAGTCGAAGTGACGCTCCAAGAAGAGCAGCTCGGAGTTGATGGCGCGCCGGCCACCCCCCTGGGACGCGAGCTGGAATCCCTTGAGCGCGTCGCCCCTGAACTCGGCGCCAAACGGCGGGTTGGTAAGGATCAGCCCAACTTTGCCTTCGAGTTGGCGCAGGACCGGTGCGGCGTCCGGGCTGCGGTCCAGCCCATTGGTGCGATGCAATTGGACGTGGTCAGCGCCAAAGAGGGTCGCCGACGCCAGCGCCAACTTGAGCATGCGCGGGCTCTTGTCGATGCCGACAAGCTGATGGCGCCAAACCGTCCGTAGCCAAGCGGTCAGCGCGGTGGGGCCCTACGCGGCTCGTAGAGGCTCAGCCAGGAACCTCGGCCGCATAGAGCGACCCCGATCTACGGACATCAACCAGCCGCCGACTCCTCAATCTCAAACACCAGCACCTGCTTGCCGCGCCGGATCTTACGCCGGTTGACCTCATCGACCGCCCGCCGCAGCTGCGCCATCCGCTCGGGCTGGCGCCGGTTCGCCTTGATGACGTACACGCACCGCCGCTTGTTGCTGCGGACCTCGACAGGCAACCCGACGAACTGCTCGATGAATGTCCGCCAGTGCATTCCGACGCCGCCGAAGTACTCCTGCATCACGAACTCGAGCAGCGACAGCACATTGAGCTTGAGGCAGGTCATCACGCTGTCGCGGCCAGTGTCGCGCACGTAGATGTCGCCGGGCAGCGTGTCGACGCGAGCCTTGGCTTGTTTACTGCGTTGCTGCGCTTTTTCGCGGTCGGCGACGGCGCGGTGGGCCAGGGTCAGCGCCTGCTTGCGTGCCTTGGCGGGGGCGTCGACAAGCGCTTCGGCCAGGTCGTCGCGGACTTGCTCGGCCAACTCGCGGCGGCGGGCTGAGTGTCGGACGGAGCGCTCGGCCCTGCCGAGCTTGCCCTCCAGCGCGACGTGCTCCACGTGCGCGCCGCCGTAGCCGTGCGACCGGTTCAGCCCGCCACCGTTGCGCCCGGTCGCGAACTTCTGCTCCTGCTTTGGCCAGCGGCCGAGGTACCAGGCGGCGACCTCGCTTGGCGGCAGGTCTTCGGCGCTCGCGTTGGTGGCGAAGAGCGTGGTCTGCGGCCGGCGACCGTCACCGCGACGCATCTGCACACCGCGGACGCGGATCCCCTCCTCGGGCGCGTCCTTGCCGCGAAGGTGAACCTCGACGTCGCGCACCTGGTCGCGCTCGCGGAACGACTGCCACCGGCCCTCGTCGCTGACTGCAGCCCCCTTGAGCACTGCGCCCTTGAGCACGGTGACGAAGAGCATCTCGGTCTGGTCGTGCATCGCCCAGATACACCCCGCGGTGCCGAGCTCGGAGTCGACCAGGGTGAGCCGGCCCACGTCAGCGCTCGGCCCGATGGCGCGATCGAGCTTCTCGAGCACCGGCAGCAGGCGCTTCTTCAGAGAAACCGCCCCGGCGTGCGTCTCGCCGAGCACCCCGAGCCACTCGCCCGACGGCCCGTCCAGCCCGTCGAAACCGCGGCGCTCGGTGAGCAGCGGGGTCGCGCCCATCGCCAGAAGCTTGCTCGCCAACGTGCCGGGCTTGTGCCGCACGGTCGCTATTGTGGCGAGGTTACGCCGTGTCGCCTTGTCAGCGTCGGTGCCCCAGCGCTGGTCGGCGTCGCCGGGCTTGGTGTCGAGCCGACGGCGGGCGTTGTAGTCGGCGGTGAACCGGCCCCGATCGTCGCGGTCGTCGGCGTCCTCTTGTGCCTCGACGGTGTCCTGCGCCTTAACACGCTGCTCGCCCGCCGCGAGGATCGCGTGCGCCAGTTGCAGCGTCGTGCCGACCTCGGCCTCAGCTGCGCCCAGCAGCGCCAGGCCGGCGCCGCCATGAAACAACTCAGTGGCCATGCCCGGCGCGCCATGGCTGCTTGTCGCGCCAGCCGGCCGATTGAGCCCAGCGTCGTGCCACACGCGCTTGAGCCAGGTGTCGCTGACGTGCCCCTTGTCCTCGCCAAACCGCTTGATCAGGTGCTTGCGAGCCGCCGCGACCCCGATGTCCGGGTCGAGCTGCCGCAACAGGCACGCGGTGATCTCGACGTCCTGCGGTATGCTCGTGTCCGGTGGCGCCCGGCCGTCCAACAGCCGCTCCCACGTCGGCCCAGGCCGCGCCTCATAGTGCCGCTTGTGGTGCACGAACGACGGCCACGGCAAATCCGAGGCCACTTTCGCCACCGCCTGCCGCCACGAGATCCCGCCCTCGTCGTGCAACGCCACGACGGCATCCACCACCGCGGCGCGCTCGTCGGCCTCCGACACGATGCGCCGCCATCGCTGGTCGCTGACTTGCTCGCGAACGCGCTTGCCGTGCTCGGTCTGTGGGGTGCGTGTCGTCATCGTGTCGCTCGCCGTCGGTGTGAACGGCGAGCAGATCGCACCGGGATCGGCTTGTCCAGCGCGGACGGCGGGTGTGATCGGTCGGCAGCGGATCGGATCCCGGCGGCGACGGCCCAGCGCCCCCAGGAAGGCCTGCGGTCTCGGGGTCAAGCAGCCGCGCTACCCAATGCCGCCGAGCCGAGCTCGCGCCCAGCGGCACGTCGGTTGCCACTGTGCAGCGACAGCGCGGCGGCCATCTCCTCCGGGCTGTGGTGCCGACGAGCTTGCTGGCCCTTGTGCTCGATGTATCGATGTAACGGCGTCCCGGGTGCGGCTGCCCGGATTCGACGCCGCAGAATCGGCTGGGAAACATTGAGTGCCTCCGCGGCGTCATGACGGTGCCCGTCGACGTGCTCGAGCGCGACGGCGAGTTCGGAGTCGTCGCGATATCGAGGCGGCACCCACCGGCGGAGCGGCGAGTCCAGCTGCGAGGAGCGTATCCGCTTTCCCAGATACAGCAGGGTGATCCGGAGCGCACGAGCCGCGCGCTCGCGATCTTGGTCGTGACTGTGGATCGCCTCCGCCAGGTGCTCGTTGCTCAGCCTGGCAGCTTGCTCGGGCGTCAGGAGGCGGAAACGGAGGAGTGGGGACTCGTCGTCGCAGTGCAGGACACGCATCGCGAGCTTGGCGGCTGAAGTGCCGAGGGCCTTTGCCGCCGCTCGGCGGTCGTTGCCGGTCTTTTCAAGCCAACTTGCGATGAGTTCGTCGGGCAGTCGGCTTCTCGACCTACCATCGCTCTTCGGGGCGAAAATGATACGACGTGCACTAGAGTGATCCCGTACCACAGAACCTCCTGATTGTGCGAAGAAACCCCAGTTCATCGCTGCCTGGTTCACGGCGTTCGTCGCCCACTATGGGCAAGTTGGCGTGTCCTCGTCAGGTAGCTTGACCATCCAAGCTCGGTCCGGTTCATTCATCTTCTGCCGCCAGCCGACTGCGACGTAACCACCCCAGGCACTGCGCCGAATCTGTTGAAGGCCTGATGGGCCGTTGCCGCGGTTCCAGACGTGAACGAGTTTGGATTCGTTGTCGATCACGTGCACCGTGCTTGCGTGGTCCCACTTGTATGCCGGCAATGGAGGAGTGCTGCCGGCTGACCAGAATCGGCCCGCCCAGACGATGCGACCGTCCTTGCCGAGTTCAATATCGTAAATGTCGGTGCCGGGCATGTATGACTCTGCCTTCTTCGCACCGGCCCCCTCCGGGATTGTATAGGTCGGCTTTCCGGGAATCTGTGGATAAGTCACCAGGGCCGCTCTCCAAAAGTGAACAATCAGGCTGGAACTGACGCCCCCAGCCGCGATGACCCGGGTGCCATCGACCACGACCGCAGCCGTTGTCGCGAAGGCCAAGCTCGAGTGGATTTGTTGCGGCTCGTGGCAGTGGTGCCAATCGGGCGTACCGGTCTTTGAGATATGAACCACGCAGCCGCGAACCTGCCCGTCAGAGTCATACCCCGCGGCAACGAAGCCACCGTCACCGGCCGCTGTCACTTGCCTATACATGTCGACAACGGGGTGACGAGACTGCCACAGCAGGTCGCCCGCCAACGTCAGACCTATCGCCAAGGCGTCCCGGTCGGCTGCACCGCCTACTTCGATGGCAGACGCGAGCTTCACCGGTCCCTGCCACCCCACGGCGGCGATGAGGCCGTCAGTCTCGGCGACCCCCAGCAGTTCGACCCCGGTGTTCGGTTTTTTCGCGGCCGACACCGCGTGGGACCAAGGCGCCTGACCAGAGGCCGGTGAAGATGCGATCAAACCGAGTGACCCGTTGGAAGAAGCCTCCACGATTCCGACGAGCAGCATGCCCGACGTAACAAGTAGAGCGCTCTGCCAGGAACTCGTCGCCTGCGAGCACACAACTTCCGGACCGATTTTGCCGTGGCAATCAACAAAGGTGATAGACGCACGCTTCACACCGGCGCCAGTTGCACCGACAGCCACGTAGCCGCCCTTCCAGTGGACAACCGACGAAAAGAAGCTCCCGGCCTCGCCAGATTGCACGTCAAAGCACTTTGGCGGTTTGGCGCAGTTCTTGGCCGCCGGCGTCGGGAATTTCGGCGTGCAAGGAGACTGCTGAAACACGACGTCGGACATCGTTGCAGTTGCGGTGTCGTCGCCGAGGTCGGGTTCCCGTCCGACTGCGTCACGGCCATGTGTGTCAGGTACGGTGGCGTCGACAGACGCGCCGACTAAGTCAGGGGCGGCGTACGATGTGTCGAACGATTCTTCTGAGTCGGGGTCTTCGCGACAGTTGGACGGGCATGCGTCCATCTCTTGAGGCGTGGCGTGCGAACAGCCCGCTAGCAAGCCCGAGACGACGACAATCGCGAACAGTGCCGCCGCAGCGGCCCGTCGGGTCCTCCCCCGCCCCATCCTCCGACGCATCCGTGAACCTCGCATTCGTCGGAAGTATGCCAGAGCCCCCAGCATGCGTGGCCTGATTTGTCTGCTATGGCGGTGTCAGGTTTTCGCTACAAGCGTCGATCTTGGGCGATGGCTTGAAGGTTTCGAGCTTCTTCACATGCGCGGCGTCCAGACAGTTGAATTGAGCAGGGATTGGCACGCCGAAGTGGTTCGCCTTCACAGTCGGGGGCCACCAAGGGGGCCACTCACCCATCGGCATGGGCTTATTCTTCGCGTATTCGAAGAGGGCGACGATCCCGTCGTTCACAAACAGGTATGTTCCCGACGAGCCGAGCGCTTGAATCAAGCGCTGTCGCGTGCTCGGCGTGGGCACTTGCTGTCCGACGGCGCCCAGAACGCTGGATTTGAACGTCGGGGAGTTAATGATCGCCTGTAGATCGCCGCCATGAAGATTGGACTCTGCGATGTATCCGCCCGGAGACGCGCCGGATCCGACCTTGGTGCAAGTTACGGTGCCATTGTTAGTGTTGGTGTTGCACGGGAGTCTGAGAGCCAGCAAGAATTGGCCAGGGGTTGCGTTATCGGTCATCACCAAGCCCTTGGTGCCTTTCCATGGGAATTGAGAAATCCAAATTGGCGCTTGGGTGAGAGCGCCGGCACCATATTGTTCGCTGAGATAGAAAGTGTTCCTCGCTACGTAGACGTTCTTTGGCGAATTGAGTTGTACCGTAGCTGATTCCTTCTTTCCCTTGCTATTCACGAAAGCAACCGTGTACGAGTTCACGTACATCGTCACCAGCGCCACCGAGATTGAAGGGTTTGTGTCCGGTCCGAAGCAGCACGCTTGGATCACATGGCTCGACTCGCCGAATCCGTCGTTGAAGGCCACACCCAAGACCTTGTCCGGACGCCCGCGCGCAAGTGTGTTGCCATCAATTTTGATGTTGTGACCTTGAGAAATGTCATAGAAGGTAGAGTTCTCTACTGTGATTCCAAACCCTTGTGCGTAGATGCCATGGCTATGGTTGAAGGCGTGGTGCCACAGCGGGCCGGCACAATCGGGTGGGCTACCGGGTTGACAGCCGATTGCGCTCGCAGGTGGGAGGCTCTCGCCAGCCCCGGACGCGTATGGGCCAAGATGCCGGATGATGCAGCCGTCGATGTGCACGTAGGCAGCGCTCGCCCGAATGTCGATGCCGACGTGTGGATTGATCCACTCCTTGGGATTCAGTCCAAGCGTCGTCGTGAGTTGCTGGTACGTCAACGATGCCGGGTTTGGAAAGCCCTTCTTGGCGAACCATGTTGCAACGATAGGAGCTCTTGCAAGCCTCGCGGTGCCCAATCGTTCGATGAGCAGACCCTTTAATCGAACGTTAGCGCAGCGACTGCCGATGACGACGGCACGTTGGACGCAACTGATGTGAAACCCCTCAATCTCGACATGGCAGACGTCGGCGTTGAGGAGGAAGCCATAGATGTGGAAATTGACGGCGTTGCGGGTAACCGTCGCTACCTGATTCATTGTTTTGTTGGCGGCCCAAATCACGGACGGAACCATATCGGAAGGCGACACGACGAACCGGATGCGTGCCTTGTGCTGTGTGTCCGAGACGATACGGATGGGCTTCCCCGGTGAGCCGGATTTCGTGACGCGGACGCACGCTGCGATCATCACCTCCCCATTCTTCTCAATCGTCGTCGCCTCCACCTTGGGCCACTTCAGGATTTGGGCGGTGGCGGAGGTGCAGAAATAGTCCCCAGGCAACACACGAATCGTGGTTCCTGGCTGTGCGACACCCAACGCGGCCTGAATAGTCGCGAACGGATTGACCTTGGAGCCGTGTGGACCTCTGTTGCCAGCGGGGGCGGTGTCGGAGCCCTTCGGGCCAACAAAAACCGGGTCTGGAGGCGAGGCGCTCACGTTGTCGGGCGTCGGCCACCCCGCGTGGTTCTCGCAATGGAGTGGTTCCGTGAAGTAGAAGGTGTCCAAGTCTTCCCATGGAGCCGGCGGCGGGGGCGGGGGCATACTCTTGTGTTCTTCCGCGTTTCCAGGCGGCGTCCTCTCCTCTTGCCGCCCCGGTTCGCCGGCCCAGATCGCCAGCGGCGCGGTGGCAGACCATTCTCGTGCCCGCCATTCGCGGTGTCGGTATGACATGCGCCTTGCGCCTGTGGCGCGAAGGCCCCACAGGTCGACGATGACACTGCTTGCGCTGTGGTTCGGCGTTGCGTCTTCGTCAGCGATCCAGTTCACCCGCCAAAGCGGCGAGCCATCCGATGAAGCCGAGAGAGTATCCACGACCGTGCCGGCAAGCATCCACCCTCGACCCAACCGCTCTTCGATTTCTCGCCGCGCAATCCGACTAGCGACTCGGTCGTGTGCCTTCCGCAACGCTCTGACTGCCACGATCGCCGCCCACAACTCCGACGCCCATAACTCCACGCACATGGCGTCGATATCGCGCTGCTCGGTCGTGCCGCGGAAGTCCCAGAACGCCTCCAGCGCCAGTTCCGGCAAGCCCTTGGCGATCTTGCTCACCAACTCGCGCCCGGCTCCAAACAGCAACGGGTAGTGCTCCTCGGCAAACCTCGTGACCGTGTCCGCCCAATGGCTCGGCGGCACCTGCTCGTACACGTGCTCGTGGCGCATCGGCATGAAGTCTAGAAACCGCCACGCCTCGTCGATTTCCGGCGCCGCCCATTTGAGCGCCGGGTGGCTGTATTTCTTGCGCTTGTAGCCGCCGTCGCATTCCTGGTCTTCCTTGCACGGGATGCAGCACGAGACCTTCTTGATGAGAGCCATGGTCAACCACTCCCTGCGAGCAGACGGTCAACGGCAGCGTTGGCACCGGTCCCGCGCTCGACGCTTCGACGCTCGGCCTTCATGGCGATTTGTTGCCGCGGACTTTCGCCGCGATCGCGGGGCGGCTGTCTCGAGCGCGACTTGTAGAAGACGATCACGCGGTATCGGATCGTGTGAGGCCCGCCGGTGACCGCATGCGTCACGCCCCAGCGCAGGTACTGCCGCAGGGGGTTGTCTGCGTCGTCGTCGGCCCACACCACCTGCGACGAGCCAGCCGGTCCCAGGTTGAAGGGCGCTGGCGGCGTGGTCCACCACACCGGCGCCCAATCCGCCCACTGCGCGTCGAAGAACCCTGTCGCCAGGTTGCAGTAGAAGTCGCCCGGCGACGCGTCGTTCTCAAGGACGTCGAACTGCGCGAATACGACCTCCCAGTTGGTCACGTCGATCGGATCGGACGCGACCAAGCGCTCGTTCTTCGTGGACGACGTGAAGGTGACGTCCGTCGCCCACACGAAGATGCGGTTGCCCTTGTCCACGAACAAGGGGTCGTCCGGTGGCTTCGTCGGCAGCTTCCGGTACGCGGCCGAGACGTTCTGTTCATCGTCCGCCTCGACCGCACGGTGCCGGGAAGTGGCGATGATATTCGCCTCCTTCCCGGCGCCGACACGCGGTGTGGAATCAGGCATCAGGCTACTGAACCCGCGACTTGAAGAGCACTGCCGCGTGGATGGTGCAGTTCTGGCCAGCCGTGGTGACCGTGTGGGTGAGCTTGAGGCGTGCCCAGGCCCGGAGCTGCGTGCTGCTCTGGGTCGAGATGCGCGCGACCGAGCTCTCGCCGGCCGTCGACGGGAGGTTCTCGTCGGTGAAGCACTCGTCCCATTTCGGGTAGTCGTCCGGGCTGATGCATGTTTCGACGACCCACGTGATGTCGGTGTCGGCGGCTGCGTTTGTGCCGACGACGTCGACCTGCACCTCGATGGTCTCCCACTCGGTGACGTCGATCGGGTCGCCCACAATCACTTCTTCGCCTGCGGCGACGCCGAAGCTCGTGTAACGACGTTTGATCCACTCCTGGTAAATGGCCATAGGGGCTCCTTGGCGTCGCGACTACGAGTCGCGCGCGAGTGCGGTCCGTGCCTTGGACACGCGATCCCATCGCTGCCGCGGCATTCGGGTTGTTTGCCCGGAACGTTATCACCGAAACGCGGTACGGTGAATACGTAGAAACTACGTGCCGTCCGCGACATACCTGAAAACAAAGTGTCGGTGCGTTCGCGGGCCCGTTTTTTGAGGCCATATGCCCCTACGCGGCTCGTAGAGGCTCAGAGAGCCGTTTTTGCCAGGGGGATTGGCATCAATAGCACCGAGTCGTGATCGGCCCGTAGAGACAATCTACGAGCCGAACTCCGAAAAACCGCCATCCACCATTTCCGAGTCCGTCATCGGCCGCTGCCGCCGCCTGCGTCCCCGAACCAACCGACGGTCATACCGCCCAACCAGCTGGCGATGCTTGCGTCGATCGCGCTATCGGTTTGCCTGCGTTGTCGTTCAGCAGCCGCCATCGCTTCCCGGGCAGCAGCGGCCGAGGCGTCGAGCGTCTGCAGGTCGACCGCGCGAATGGGCAGCACGACGTCGGGCAGCAGCGCCTCCTCGAACGCCGGGTAGGCGATGCCCACGTTGTTGCGGATGAGCTGGGCGACGACGGCGTCGGACTGCAGCAGGCGGGCCAGCAAATAGGGGTCGATCCCGCGCGGCTGCAGTACGGCGAGACCGGTGGTGCAGACGGCGCCGTCGAGTTGTGGCGGCACGACGCCGATGCAGCGCAGGGTCGGTCGGACCGTCGAGACAAGCACGTCGCCCGCAGCGACAAGACGGCGGGCGCGGCTGGGAGTTACATCGCGCTCAACCGTTCGCGCATTGACCCGCAATGTCGCGGCGTCGAGGCCGGAGATCTCGATGTACCGAAACGACGATGCTTGTTGCCGCCGTGGATCGACTCGGTCCGAACGCAAGGCCGCGACGGCGCTCACCCGCAGTGTTCCCGCGACGTCTCCGTCGACGGCACGCTGCAGGTCCGGACCCAGACCAGCGTGATAGCTCGCGTCCCACCGATGCGCGTTGGCGGGGGTGACGACGAAGCGACCCGCGGTAACAGTATCGCCAGCGATGGCTTGCTTGAAACCGGCCACCGCGTCGTCGATGTCGCCGTCATCGGTGGGAATCCGGGTGCGATTGGAGCCCTTCGTAACCACCTCGAAGCCCAGCGAACGGCTGATGAAGAAGAAGGTCGGAGCCACGGGCGCGCTGGCGAGCTTGTGCATCACCAGGATCGACGTCTTGGTCTGGGTGCCAGCCAATCCAAACGTGCTCGTGGGCAGGGAAACGACGGCGACCAGGCGACCACGGCGGCGCATGATGTCGCGCAGGTGCGCGTACGTGCCCTTGTTGGAGAGGATGCTGTCGGGCACGACAGAGAGCAGACGACCACCCTCGCGGAGCCAATCAAAGTGCCGCTCCAGGAAGAGCAACTCGGAGTTGACGGCACGGCGGCCAACGCCGGTGGGCGCAAGCTGAAACCCGGTGAGCGCGTCCCCCCGGAACTCAGCGCCAAACGGCGGGTTGGTGAGGATCAGCCCGACTTTGCCTTCGAGCTGTTTGAGGACGGGTGCTGCCGCGGGGCTCCGGTCCAGCCCATTGGTGCGATGTAACTGGACATGGTCGGCGCCAAAGAGGGTCGCAGACGCCAGCGCCATTTTGAGCATGCGCGGGCTCTTGTCGATGCCAACAAGCTGATGGCGCCAAACTGTTCGCAGCCACGGTGTCAGCGCGGTTGGGTCGAGCGACGAGGACGCGCGCGGCAGCAATCCGTGGACGAACCGACCGAGAAATGATGCCACGCCGCACGAGGGATCAAGGATGTGCCCAAATGTCTCATGCGGGCTGGCACAGAGCAGCCGCTGGTAGTCGTCGTCGTCGAAGTGCGCGAGCGCCATGTCGACCATCGTCGTCACGACTTCGTCGGGCGTGAGGTATTGGCCCAGCTCCCGCTCGTGGGTGAACGAATCGCTGAGAAACTGCGAGAACAGGTGGTTCATCACGTCGTACGCGACAGCTTGGGAGGAGCCGGATTGCGTGACTGCGCCACCTTCGTCCCGGGCGAAAACGTCGGCGGCGCGGGGAACCTGGTCGAGCACGTCGAGGTATTCGGCTGCCAGCTTGTCTTCGTGATCGCGCAGCCGCAGCGCGAACGCGGCCGGATCCACCGCGCCCGGGCCGGTCGTGGCGATGCCCTGGTCGATGACGTCAGCGACCGCGGCCCGCAGCGCAGCTGCCAGCGAGATGGACGCAGCACGTGCGGCACTCGCCACAGCGGCTCTTGTGATGCGGCGGTCCGTGTTGCGGGAGTCGAGCGCGTGGGCAAGGAACAGCGCGCTGACCTCATCGAGCGCCTCGTGCCGCGACGACAACTCGCCCACCGCATGCAGGGCTTCGCGCAGCCGGACCAGGGCGTCCCTGACTGCAGCGCCGTACCGAGACCTGACACGCACATCGATCGTTGCCCCCGCAGCCGTTCGACTGTGCGTTGGTGCGATGGGATCAGCGATCTGATTGGGCCGGGGCATGGGCATGTCCGGGGGCAGTTACACGCGCCAGAATAGCTACACGAACGTGTAAACGCCCAGCACGAGAGCAGTCGCCGGCTTCAGCCGCGAAGCGGCGACGGGCAGTAGCCTGGGGTGCCAACCCCAGGATTCAGTTGCGTTTTTGCTTGAGCCGCAACGCGGCGGCAGGCGGGCTGCGTAGCGATCCTGTCGCCGCCTCGCGGCTCTCAATACAGCCCACCGGACCCTGGGGCTCTCGCCCAGGCTACTACCGCGCGCCGCTTGTATGTCTCCGGTTGACCTGTTGTGTTTCTCGCATCGTGGTCGGCGGGAGAGCCGATGTCGCCGCTGAGGCCTTGAGCCTGGCGCGAAGATGGGGCCCCCGCCCTCATCGTGAACACCGTGGAGCATCCGAGCCTTCGAAGGCTGAATACAAGCTTGGTGCGCGAGTAGCACAGGGTCAGGGGCCCGTCGGCCATGGTATTTCCCTGGAGGTCTACATGTCCATCGTCGGATGGGCCGGTATCGACGTCAGCGCCGCTACGCTCACCGTGGCGCTGCAACGCGATGACCGGCGTCATATGAGCTGTTTCGAAGTGAGCAACGATGCAGGCGGGCACCGCAAACTCTGCCGTCGGTTGCAGTCCAAGCGCGGCACGGTGCGCGTCACGTTGGAGTCGACGAGCACGTACGGTCTGGACGCTAGCCTGGCGCTGTTCGCAACGCCCGGGCTTGAGGTCCAGGTTGCGAATCCTCGCGCTGTTGCCCACTTCGGCCGGGCCGTGCTTCAGCGCGCAAAGACCGATGGTGTGGATGCGCGACTGCTGCTCGAATACACGCGCCGGATGGATTTTCGCGCTTGGGTGCCACCCTCTGCAGCGGTGATGGAGTTGCGATCCGTGACGCGACGACGGCGGCAGTTGGTCAAGGCACGGACCGCCGAGCGCAACCGTCTTCACGCGGTCGCCACCACCGCAACCACCCCGGCTGTGATCGTCACCGGCATCAAGGCGACGATCGACTTTCTCTCCGCTGAGGTCGCCGCGATGGAGGTGCACGCGCAGGAGATCATCGCCACCAACGCCGAGCTCGCCGAGCAAGCCAGGCTACTGCGGTCGATCAAGGGGGTGTCGTACGTCTCGAGCGCGGCGATACTGGCCGAGCTCAGCGTGTTGCCGAGCGACATGACGACGCGGCAGTGGGTGGCTCACGCCGGTCTTGACCCTCGGCCTCGCCAGTCCGGCACGTCGCTCAACGGCAGACCCCGCCTTAGCAAGGCTGGCAACCGCTACCTGCGAGCTGCGTTGTACAAGCCCGCGCAAAGCGCCAGCTGCCACCAGCCGGAGGTGAAAGCCTTCAAGGATTGTCTCATCGAGCGCGGCAAGACCCCGCTGGCCGCAGAGGTGGCGGTCATGCGCAAGCTGCTGCACTGCATCTGGGGAATGCTGCGGTCCGGTACGCCGTTCGACCCCGCGCTTTTCTGGCAGCCTCAGCATTCAGGCGATCAAGCGCAGCCGGGGTCACAAGCCCCCCGCGGAGCGCCGTCCGCCCGCCGCCCACAAAGCAGTCAGGCCATCGCGCGCAGCGCAGGGCAAGGGCGTCGCGGGCGCCATGCTGGATCCAAGACGTCGCCATCGCCCATCGCCCGCGACGTGCAGTTCACCCTTGCCCGGAGCGAGCACGGTGGCATGGATGCGACTGGCGTCGGGCGAACGCGCGCGGGCACCTCGCCGCCACGGGGTTGACAGCGAACGGAGCATCTTCGCGGCTCAGAAGCTCGCCACATGGTCCGAACCAGCTGTTTTTACACGGAAACCAGCTATTCGTCGAGGCGGCGCGCCACATCGGCTCTTACCTCGCCGCGAACGTCCACGCCGGTCACCGACAACTCAACCCACGTTCCGATCGGCGCGATGAACTCGGGCAGCTCGATCTCCAGGTTCAGCCGGTCGACGTACGCGATGGTGCGTCCCTTGCGACCGAGGTCGGGGGTGATCTGCGCGCGGAGCAGCGTGCCGAGGCCCTGCTGGGCGAGCCACAAGCGCGTGAAGTAGCTGTCGGCCTTGCGCTGGGACCGACGGTAGCTGCGGATGGCGCTGCGGTTGCGGGCGATGACGCGTTGCAGGCGGCTCTTGCTGTAGACGGGCGGCTTCTTCTGTAGCGCTGCGATGACCTGGCGTTGGGTCATCAGGTCGAGGTAACGACGCAGCGGCGAGCTCGCTTGCACATATTGTTCGACGCCAAGGGTCGCATGAGGCGCGGGTTGCAGCGACGGGTTCGCCGGGCTCATGTGGCGCAGCATCGATCGAATATCTGCGGGTTCGGTGTACAGCCCGGGCGCGAGCGGTGGTTGTTTGGGTTGTTCCTGGCAGCGAAACGGCACGGTAACCGCGTTTTCACGGCAGAACGCGGCTACGGAAGCGCCGCAGAGCACCATCGACTCGCCGACCAGGCGACGGGCCGCGGTGGATTGGTCCACGGCGAGCACGTTGGGCTGCGAAAAGGGCAGGCACTTGACCTCGATGGCGGTGCGATACAGCAACCACGCGCCGTTTTCGATGCGCCGTTGTTCGGAGCGTTGGGCGGCTTGCCAAAGGAGCTTGAGGGCCTCGACCGCGCCACTGGCGGAAGCGTCATCGGGGTCGGGCGCGGCGGTCCCGTTGATCCAACTGTCGGCTTCGTCATAGGGAACGGCGCGCTGAACGACCACGCGGCGATGGGACACGGTCGATTCGCTCACCCGCCCACCTGGCCCAACGCGGACCTCGCTGACGATGGCGGGTCGTTCCTGGCCGGCGACGAGGCTCGCGGCGTCCCCGATGGCGTCGGGCAGCATCGGCGTCGTGTAGCGCGGGTGATAGAACGTGCTCGCGCGGCGTGCGACCTCGAGGTCGAGCGGGCCGCCCGCGTCAAAGAAGTCGCCGGGGCTTGCGATGGCGATGGTCACGACGACGTCGTCGCCTTCCTTGTGGGCCCAAAGCGCGTCATCGATCTCGAGCGGATCCACGCCGTCGACGCTGATCAGCGGGCGATCCAGGAGCGGCAGGTCGGCGACGCGCTGCGCGACGTCTTCGGGACCGCGCACGTCGGCGAGCGCCTCGTCGGTGAACGGCTTGGGCACCGCTTTGGCCAACGTGTCGATGTCGTCATGACCGTCCCAGTGGCCGAGCATCACGAGCAGGTTGGCGGCACCTTCACGGGCGGCGCGATCCCCGAGCCGGCGTCGATCGAGCAGGGGGCGCCAGCCGCGCGGGATGGTCGACCTGGCGGCGGCGATGGACTCGAGGCGGTCGAGCAAGCCGGGGTCGACGCCACCGAGGGGGAGTTCACCCTTGCGCACCGCGGCGACGATTGGACCGAGCACGCCGCCCGTGGGTTCGGACGGACCGGTCTCGCCGCCGGGGGCGCTGTCAGGGGGGATCGAGGTCACGAAATGGCTGCGTCAGGCGTCGTCGGAAGCGGGTTGCTCGTCTTGCAGAGTCCCATCCAAGCGCGCAGCGAGCAACGTGCTTCGGTGGATTGGATCGGCGTTGGCCACGGCGCGGTCTATCGCGCTGCGCGGTCCGACCAGGACAGCGAACCGACGCGCGCGCGTGATGGCCGTGTACAGCAGGTTGCGCTGCAAGAGCATATAATGTTGGCCATGTAGCGGCAGCACGACGGCCTTGTATTCGCTGCCCTGGGACTTGTGGACCGTGATTGCGTAGGCCAGCTGCAGGTCGTCGAGACCGCTGGAAGGGACCTCCACCTCGCGGCCGGTGAACGCGATCTGCACGTGATCGCCCGAGCGCCCCTGGACGCGGCCAACGTCGCCATTAAACACGTCGAGATCGTAGTTGTTACGGACCTGGATGACCTTGTCACCGACCCGCAATCCGCCGCCAACCGCGTCGCCACCGGGGTTGAGCTGTTCGCGGAGCGCGGCGTTGAAGGCCTCGGTTCCCAGCGGTCCGCGATGGATCGGAACGAGCACCTGGATGTCATCGACCGGGTCAAAGCCGTAGCGACCGGGCAAGCGCTGGCACACGATTTGGAGCACCGTGTCCATGATGCCGGGCGGTTCGTGGCGCGTGATGATGAAGAAGTCGCCGCGGGGATCGCGGGCGCCGACTGGTGCCTGGCCGCGACGGACGCGGTGGGCGGATTCGACGATGAGGGACCGGCTCGCCTGGCGGTAGATGCGGTCGAGCCGAACGACGGGGCACACGCCCGAAACGATGACGTCGCCGAGCACGCTGCCCGGTCCGACGCTCGGAAGCTGGTCGGCGTCGCCCACGAGCAGCAAACGAGCCCCGGGTCGCACCGCAGCGCACAAGGCGGCGGCGAGGCGTACATCGAGCATCGAGCTCTCGTCGATGATGATGAGGTCTGCGTCGATCGGGTTTTCGCGGTTGCGCACAAAGCTCATGTCCTGCGCGTCGAATTCGAGCAGGCGGTGCACGGTCTTGGCTTCCCGCATCGTGGTTTCAGACAGCCTGCGCGCGGCGCGACCGGTCGGAGCGGCGAGGGCGACCGTCGATTCGTCGGGTGTGGTGGCGGCGAGCAGGCCTTGAACGATGGTCGTCTTGCCGGTTCCGGGACCGCCGGTCACGACCATGAGCCCGGCCGACAGGGCCTCGATGACGGCGTCCCGCTGCGTGCCTTCGAGTCCGAACCCGAGCGCGTCGGCGGCCAGCTGCATCCGGCCATCGATCTCGCCCACGTCCATCGGCGCACCGTGGCTGCCGGCGAGGCGTTGCAAGTCTTCAGCGAGGCGTTTTTCGGCGTGGTAGAGGCGCGCAATGGCGAGGCGATGCTCGCGTCGTCCCCCGGCCTGGGTTGTAGCGGGCTTGAGCGTGCCGGTGGCGACGAGCTTCTCGATGGCGTCCGCGACAGGGCCTGGAGGGGAGCGCAGCAGCTCGGCGGCGGCTTCGAGAACGCGGGGTCGGGGTGGCGCCGTGTGACCGTTGCCGGCGAGCTCGTCGACAATGTGGATGACGCCCGCGGCGATGCGGTTGGGATCGTCGGCGCCGAGCCCCTGGTTGCGCGCGATCCGGTCGGCGATGCGAAAGCCGATGCCCGAGACCTCGGCCGCGAGCGTGTAGGGCCGTTTGCGCACCGTCCGGCCGGCGTCGTCGCCGAAGCGCTCGATGATGCGGCGCACCAGGGCTGGCCCGAGCCCGAGCGAATAGAGAAAGACCTGGCTGTCGGCGCGCTGCATCCGGTCTTGGAGCTCGGATGCGATGGACTCAGCGCGCGCCGGGCCGATGCCGTTGACCGCCTGCAGACGCCCCGGGTTGTCGCGGACGATGTCCAGCGCCTTGTCGCCGAACATGTCGACGATGCGCTCAGCCATCTTGCGCCCGACGCCGTGCACCTTGGCGCGGGCGATGAATTCGACGATGCCAGTGCGCGTGGAAGGCAGGTCCGGCTGGACGGCGGTGACCTTGAATTGCTTACCGTATTGCGGGTCGTTGACCCAACGGCCGGTGACCGCGATGGGCTCGCCCTCTTCGACGCCCCAAAGAGGGCCCTTGATGACGTGCTCGGCGTCCCCGGTCTCGATGACCGCGATACCAAAGCCGCGCTCCGTGTTGCGGTAGATGAACCGCAAGAGGGTGCCCGACAGGCGCTCAGCGGGCGCTTTGTCAGCCATGACGGTCGGCGAAAGGCGCCGCTATTCGTCCTTGTCTTCTTCGTCGGGGCTCATCTCGAGCTTCTCGGTCGGCCGCCAGTTCACCTGCAACTTCAGGTCCTTGAAGCCGCGCCGAACCGTCACTTCGCAGCCTGCCTGGCCGCACTGTTGCAAGTAGCGATCGAGCTGGTGGGGCAAAAACACCTTCTTGCCGCCGACCATCATCACCACGTCGTGCTTCTGAATCGGGTCGCGGGCGTCGAGCGCGAGCAAGCCGTGATGTTTGCCGGCAACGTACACGGCTTTGGTCGGCAGGCCGGGCTTGTAGCGATCCCACAACCCCATCATCGCAGCTTGGCGGTCGGTGTCGTCCTTGTCCTTGTGCTTGTCGAGAAACGACGGCTTGCCGGGGATGCTGTACGAGGCCAACGCCGGCACGGATGGTACAAATCCCTTGCGCACGCGGCGGCGCGGGGTCGCATCGAGCAGCGCGGCTTGTTCGGCGAAGAGCATGCTCATCGCCTTGAAGATCATCTTTTGCACATGCGGGCGTGGGTCGCCATCGGGGCTGAGCGCCGACGGGTCATCGACGTCCTTGATGACGATCTGCGCCAACCGTTTGCCGCGCATCGCTTCGAACAGCTCGAGTTCCAGCCGCACCGTCGCTTCGACCGCGCGCTGCCGGTAGACCTGCCCCTTCTTCTTGCTGTTCTTGCGCATGTCCACGATGTCGCGGGTGTTGTGCGCGCGGTTTTCGGTGATCATCAGCCGCAGCGCGAGCCATCCCTTGATGTCGATTCGATCGCGCGCCCGGGTCATCAGGTTGGTCGACGTCGACGCAACGCGCAGCTCGTCGGGCAGCCGGTACACCTTGTAATCAAAGGGTCCGACAACCGGCAGCTCGGTGCGGGCCAGCAGCCAGTTGGCCATGTCGTTGGCGCGCGACGCGTATTCGAGCGGCGTCGATCCCGGGATCATGACCGCGGCCGGGAAGATGATGATGCCCTTGGGCTTTTCGGTTTCCGGCAGAGGGCGTTCGGCGACGACCTCGAAGCTGCCTCCACAACCGGTCAACGACGACGCCATCAGCATGCCGGCGAAGGCTGCGACGACAAGGCGGCTGGGCCTCATTTGGGACATGAAAGGCTCCCCTTTTGGGTACACGGTCAAGGACGAGGCGAGCGTGCCGCAGGGACGTGGTGCACGCAAGCGAACGCGGGGGCGGCGTAGCGACGGCGAATTATGGCATTCTGCCCGTGATGATACGGCTTGGAGACCCTCTTCGATCCCGCACGGCGGGGCTGGTTGCCTTCGTTTTTGTTGTCGTTGTCAGCGCTTGTAGCGGCGAAACGGACGGCGACGCTGCCGAAGACACGGCGGCCGAAGACGTGGGCTCGGATACCGCCGACACGGCTATCGACACCGGAAAGGACACCGCCGAGGCCGCCCAAGACACGGGGACCGCGGCCGTTGATGTCGGCCAAGACACAGGGGTCGAATGCTCCAAGGACAGCCAGTGCCCCAAGGTCGGCCAGTGCGGGCTCGCCGCTTGCGTCAACGGCCAATGCACAGGCTCGCCGGCCGTCGGGCTCTGTCCGAAGACGAAGGATCCGTGCACGTACCGGGTCTGCGACGCGAAGACCTGGGCGTGTGAGACCGCGCTGCACGTCGAAAACGTCGCCTGCGACGACGGCGACCCATGCACCGGCACCGGGTTTTGCGTCAAAGGCGTGTGCAAAGCCGGCGCGGCCAAGAACTGCGAGGACCACAAGCCGTGCACCGTCGATTCGTGCACCTCTGTCGGTGGCGTCGGCACCTGCCAGCACAAACCCGCCCCGACAACCGCCGACTGCAACGACGGGCAGCTCTGCACGGTCGACGACCACTGCGAAAACGGGACGTGCAAGGCCGGCAAGAACGTCTGTGACTGCACGACATCGGCCGACTGCGCCGGCAAAGGCGACGGCGATAAGTGCAAGGGCGAGCTGTATTGCGCGACCACCAAGGCTGGAACGCGCGTTTGCATCCCCAACCCGACAACGAAGGTCCATTGCCTCGGCAAGACGAACACCGCGTGCGCGACCGAGCAGTGCCAGCCCAAGACCGGCAAATGCGAGCTCGTTGCGCTCCTCGACGGCAAACCCTGCGACGACGGCAAACCCGAAACCACCGGCGACGCGTGCGCGAAGGGAGAATGCCAGTCGGGAGCGGTGACCAAGTGCCCGTCCCACGACTGGTGCAAGGCCAAACACGGCGACGGCGACCTCTGCAACGGCACGCTCTATTGCCACAAAGCCAGCGGCAAATGCCTGGGCAACCCGGCCACCATCGTCGCCTGCCAGAAGAACAACGACACCGCATGCCGCAGCGCCGTGTGCCAGCCCAAGACCGGCCTGTGCAAGCTGGAAAACCGCCCGGACGGAAGCGTCTGCTACGACGGCAACAAGTGCACCAAGAACGACGCGTGCACGGCCGGGTCGTGCAAGGGCGGCGTCAACATCTGCCCGTGTTCGAAGACCAAGGAGTGCGCGCCGTGGGAGGACGGCAACCTCTGCAACGGCACGCTGTATTGCGATACGACGGTGCCGGGCAAGCACGTCTGCAACCTCAACCCCGCGACCATCGTCGGCTGCAAGACGGTCGGCGACACGGCGTGCATCAAGACCTCGTGCCAGCCCACAACCGGTCAGTGCGCGACGCTCCAGGTGACCGACGGCAGCGGCTGCGATGACGGCGATAAGTGCACGGGCGACGACGCCTGCAAGTCCGGTTCGTGCCAGGCCGGGTCGAAGCTGCTGTGCGAATGCCTGTCCAACGCCGATTGCGCCCTGTTCGAGGACGGCAACCCGTGCAACGGCACCTTGTTTTGCGTCAAGAGCCTCGGCAAATGCCTGCTCAATCCCAAGACCATCGTCACGTGTTCCGCCGTCAACGACACCGCGTGCACCAAGGCCGTCTGCGAACCCAAGTCGGGCACCTGCGGGCTCAAGCAGCGACCGGACGGGGCCGACTGCAGCGACGGAAAGGCGTGTACCGCGGTGGCCGCGTGCAAATCGGGCGTGTGCTCAGCGACCAAGACCAAGCCGTGCGACGACGCAAACGGGTGCACCAAGGATGTCTGCGATCCGACCACGGGGTGCGTGTTCACCGCCAACAACGGCGCGGCTTGCGACGACGGCGACGCGTGCACGAAGAGCTCGGTCTGCAAGAACAAGGGCTGCATCTCGGCCGCGGCCAGCTGCGACGACGGCAACGGCTGCACCAAGGACGTCTGCGATCCGAAAACCGGCTGCGTGCACACCAAGCTCAGCGGGACGGCGCCGTGCGATGACGGCGACACCTGTTCGGTGCTCGATGCCTGTTCCGGTGGGACGTGCGAGGGCAAGCCGAGGCTCTGGACCAGGGCGTTGGGCACAACGGGCGACGACACGGCGACTGACATCGTGGCGTTGGACGACGGAAGCTCGATCGCGGTCGGGCTGATCCCCACGGTCAACGACAGCAGCCAGGGCTGGATGGGGCGGTTGGACGCCGGCGGAAAATCGGTTTGGACCCGCGAGATCGGCGGCAAACTGATCGACCAACTACACGACATCGCGCGCGACGGAAAACAGCATGTCGTGGTCACCGGGCTCGCCGACGGGAGCAATACAGCTGGTGCGGTCTTCGTCGCGCGCTATTCGATCGCAGGCGACCAGTCCTGGAACGCCAAGTTCGGCACCGCCAAGCGGGAGTGGGGGCGGGTGATTGTGCCGATGCCCTACGGCTATGCGGTCGGCGGCGTTCGTTATGAGTCGCCGAGCAACCGCGACGCGCTCGTCGTGGCGCTGGACAGCAACCACAAGCAGCGATGGATCCGAGGGCTCGGCGGCCCGCTCACGGAGGACTGTGGCGGCATCGCGCCCATGGCCGGCGGACGACTCGCCGTGATGGCCATGACGACGGCTGTCGGCGGCTGGCTCAGGCCCATCCTCTGGGTCCTCGACAACACCGGCGCACCTGTCTGGTCACGCACCTGGCGGCTCAAGGAGAGCAGTGAATCCCAGGCGATCATCGCCCTGGCCAACGGCGACTTGCTCGCGGCGGTGTACGCCAAGAAGGGCACGTCGTTCCGCTCTCACCTGTGGCGCTTGTCGACCAACGGCGCCACCCGCTGGGAGATGGTGCTGGACAAGAAGGGCCACAAGCGCCGCATCCTGGACCTCGCGGAGCTACCCGGCGGCAACATCGCGTTTTCGGGCAACGATCACGACCAGGCCGGTGGCGGCGTGCAGGCGTGGCTGGGGATCGTCAGTCCCGATGGGCGGCTTGCGCAGGACGTGGTGATCGGCAAGACGACGGGCAAGCTGTTCGCTTCAGGTGTCGATGCGGCGCCGGGCGGGGGACTCGTGTGGGCGGGCGAGGGCAGCGGCCAGGCGGTCACCGGCAAGGGCAGCGCCGAGATCTTCGTGGGCACGGTCGACCGCGGACTGGGCGCTGTGTGCGGAAAAACCAACCTCTGCACGGCGCCCGCGAAGGGCTGCGATGACGGTAATGCGTGCACGGTCGACGTCTGCGTGGCCGCCAAGGGATGCACGCACAATGCCCACACTGGAAGGTGTGATGACGGCCACCCCTGCACGGGTCACGGCGCCTGTGCGACCGGCAAGTGCGGCAAAGGAAAGCCGCTTCATCTCGACATCTCCGGCACGACGAAGGCGGCGTCCATCCTCGACGCCGTGCACCTCGACGGTGGCGGCTGGATCGCGGTCGGCGAGCGCCACGATCCGAACATGAAACAGCGCGCGTGGATCGGCCGCTTCGACGCCAACGGCAAGCTGCTCAAGACGCAGATCTGGGGCGACGGCAAGAGCTACGACGCCAAGGTCAGGCGTATCGCCCGGTGGGACGCGGACACAGTGCTGGTCACAATCACGCTGGATCGCCCCGCGGTCGGCGCAGACTCCGCCACCGTCATCGCCTTCAACCGCGACCTCGGCAGCTCCATGAGCGTGCTCTACGACGACAACCACGACGACCATTTCGCCGACGTCTACGCCCGTCCTTCGGGGCGCTTCTTCGTGGCGGGATCGACGCGTAGCCCCACCAACGGCAAACGCTGGCAAGGCCTGGTCGCGCGGTTTTCCGGCGCCGGTAAGCTCATGGCGAAGACGGTGATCGGCACCAGCAGCGACGAAACGTATTCGGCCATCGAGGAAGCGCCTGACGGCAGCTACGTGGTCGCGGGATCTGCGCGGCACAAGGCCCCCACCGATCTTCAGGGCGCCATCGTGCGGGTCGGGGCTGACTTGAAGCTGCACAAGTCCGCGACGTTCGGCGGCGGTGGCAACGATGAGTTCCGATCGCTCGCGTCGGCACCTGACGGGGGCTTCATCGTGGCGGGCTATACGCCCAACAAAGGCGAACCGCATGCTTGGCTGTTCCGGGTCGACGACAACCTCGACAAGGTGTGGCAGTGGGTCGATTCGACCTGGTTCTGGTCGGAGATGGAGGACATCGCTGTGCTGACAGACGGTTCGATCGTCACCGTCCAGAATGTCCGCAAACAGAGCATGACGACCGACCCGCTCGCGGCGCTCTATCGCTTCGACCGGTTCGGCAACGGCCTTGGCGGCGGCCGCATCCCGCATGGGACGTCCAAGACGGTGACCCCAATCGTGCGAGGGCTCGCGATCGTCGAAGACCATGTCGTGGTTGTCGGTCGCGCCAAGTCCGGAGCAAGCGCAGAGAGCTGGGTGTACCGCAGCGACTTGTTTTCGTCGGGGATCTGCACCGGCAAGTGCGCCCAGAAGGCCGCGACCTCCTGCGATGACGGCAACCCGTGCACGATCGACAGCTGCAACGGCGACGCGACCACCGCGACATGCACGCACACCGACGCCAAGGCCGGGCTGACCTGCGGTGTCGGGCTCACGTGCGCAGCGGGCGCGTGCAAATAGCTGGCCGATTCGCCACAAACGCCTTGTTCTCCGGGTGTTTGCACGAAGAATCACAGAATCGCCGAAGATCCGGGCCGCGGCGCCATGTATGCTGCGCAAATGCAGTCTTGTCCGTCGTTCGAACACGCTTTGCTAGCTTCTGGGCTAGCTTCTGGGCCAGCTTCTGGGCGAGCCTCTGGGCCAGCTTCTTGGCGAGCCTCTGGGCCAGCTTCTTGGCGAGCCTCTGGGCCAGCTTCTTGGCCACGCGCGCGTGGCGCCGTCGGTTTGCTCTGTATCTTGTTGGTCACAGCGGTCGCGCTACCGGGGTGCGCATCCAAGCCGCTCGACGATGAAGGCGATCCCCTGACAGGCGCGGACGATGTGACGACCGCAGATGTGGGAGTGGACGTTGGTGCCCCGGACACAGGACCGGTCGATGCGGGCCCCGCCGATTCGGGACCAGCTGATTCGGGTTCGGGCGGCGCAGTGGACGCTGAGGCAGCCCAGGACACAGGCCCGGACCTCGACGCCGGACACGTAGATGCCGGCCCCATGGATGCTGGCGGCAACGCAGCGGTTGATGCTGGTGGTCCCGTGGACGCCGGAGCGATCGTGGATGCCGCGCAACCGGTCGACGCGGGGTCATGGGTCGACGCGACAACGGCGCCGGACAGCCAGGCGGACGCCGGAGCTGAGGACGTCCAACAAGACGCCGAACCCGACAGCGCCCCGGCCGACACCGCCGGCCCCAAGCCGCCGCCCGGCAAATGCTTCAACCACGGTCACTGCGACGACGGCAACGCCTGTACCGATGACGCGTGCACCAAGGCGTTGACGTGCGTGTTTGTCGCCAAGGCCGAAGGCGCGCCCTGTGAAGACGGGCTCGCGTGCACGGTCGATCACGTATGTTCGGGCGGCCAATGCCTGTACAACTCCAAGAAATGCGAGACCAAAGAGCAGTGCAAGGTCGCCAAGTGCGACGAAAAAGCGGGCGGTTGCATCGTGGTCCCGGGCAACATGAACGGGTGGTGTGACGACGGCAACCCGTGCACGGGCAAGGACAGCTGCAAGGCCAGCGGCAAATGCACGGGCAATCCCACCAAGTGGGGCAAAGCCTGTGTCGGCACGAAGAAATGCTCGACGCACGTGTGCAACAACGGCGCCTGCGTGCCTCACAAATCGTTCACCTGCAACGACTACAACCAGTGCACGTTCGACTATTGCGGCGTCGGCTACGGCAACTGCGAACACAAGATGAAGGGGCACGGGACCCCTTGCGACGACGGCATCAAGTGCACGACGCCCGACACCTGCCAGGACGGCACGTGCTGGGGCAAAGAGACCAAGAAGGGCTGCAACGGCCTGCCGCTCAACACGTGCGCAGATCTGAAGTGCACGCCAGCTTACGAAGACGCGACCAAGTGCCCGATCGACTGCAACCCGGGCGGCCTCAAGGACTGGCTGCTCTTTTGGGCCAACTGCACAAAGGAGGTCCAGGTCTGCGTGTTGGACCCCAAGTGCATCGAGGTCGGCAACAAGATAGTCAACTGCAAGCACACCAAGCAGGTCGGCGTCGACTGGAACAAGTTCAAATGCATGTTCGACGTGCAGCAGAAGTCGGACAAAGCCGCGTTCGCCAAGTACAAGGCCGTGTCGGACTGCGCCGAGAATTTCAACTTCAAGCCCTGAATTGACCGTACTCGCCCCAACGGACGTGCGGCTTTCGGTATATTCTGCCAGTTCGCTGGAGCTGAAGATGCCGCGCCCCCTGTTCCCATACGGGTTCGTAGCCGCCCCGTTATTCGTGGCGGCGGCGTGCCTTGTAACGGCATGCAGCGACGACTCGGTGGACGCGGGAACGTCCGACACGGTTATCGGCACGGACCTGGGCGAGGGGGACACCGGCGCATCGGTCGCGGACGACGTGGCCTCGGCCGAGGACACCAACGCCCCAAACGCGTGCCCATGCGACCCGGCCAAGTCGACGGTGTGTGCTGAGAATCGTTGCGTCGGCGGGGCCTGCAGCCTGGTCGCACGGCCCGCTGGAACACCTTGCGATGACGGCGAGCCCTGCACGGTCGGGGACATCTGCAAGGCGGGAAGCTGCGCGGCGGGGGCTACGAATCAATGCGGATGCGCGACCGACGCTGACTGCGCGAAAAAAGACGACAAGAACGCGTGCAACGGCGTGCTCTTTTGCGACAAGACCGCGTTTGCGTGGGCATGCAAGACCAAGCCGGGGTCAGTTATCGATTGCAAGGACACGGCCAAACCCTGCCGCGTCAACGCGTGCGACCCCAAGAACGGAATGTGCGCCGACAAGGATGCGCCCGACGACACGGCGTGCAGCGACGGCAAGCTCTGCACCGCCAACGACTCGTGCGTCAGCGGGACGTGCAAGGGCGTGCAGCTGTGCCAATGCGAATCGGCCGCCGATTGCGCCACGAAGGAAGACGGCAACCTCTGCAACGGCACGCTCTACTGCGACCTTGCGACCCATTCGTGCGCGCTTCTCGCCGCCAGCATCGTGAAATGCGATACCGGTCAGGACTCGACGTGCAGCAAGAACACGTGCGACCCGGCGACCGGCACATGCGCGCCGAAGAACGCCAAAGACGGCACCGCTTGCGAGGACGCTGACACCTGTTCGGCCAACGACGCGTGCAAGGACGGAAAGTGCGCGGGGACCGACATCTGCAGCTGCAAGAAGAACGCTGACTGCGCCAAGCAAGAGGACGGCAACTCGTGCAACGGCTCGCTCTACTGCGATGTCGCCAAGGGCACGTGCGCCGTCAATCCCAAGACCGTCGTCACCTGTCCGACAAACAACGACACCGACTGCGTGAAGAACGCGTGTGTTCCGGCGACCGGGCTCTGCGCGCTCAAAGCCGTGAAGGCGCTGACGAGCTGCGACGACGGCGACACGTGCACCAAGGGCGACCACTGCATCGGCGGCGGATGCAAGGCCGGCGAGAACACG
>Ga0209992_10001203_pt1 | contig 28743 bp, 27 predicted proteins | sample 2SBtaG_2_FD_182564 | JGI IMG/M metagenome (GOLD analysis project Ga0209992, IMG submission 182564) | Deep subsurface microbial communities from Kolumbo volcano to uncover new lineages of life (NeLLi) - 2SBTROV12_ACTIVE470 metaG (SPAdes)... | ecosystem: Environmental > Aquatic > Marine >... | reverse complement strand
GTTGGCGGGAGCTCGAGGAGACCGTCCTCGGCATCACAGGCTGGCGCCCAACGGCACGGCTCCGACGAGCCTCGAGCCAGGATGCGGCGTGACCAACTCTCGATCATCGCGCCCCTGGGCGAACCTCCAGAGCGGGGTGCATTCACAGGACGTGATCTGGCTGAGCTATGCGGAGAGGATTTGCTTGGCTTGATTGCCACGTTGACGCTTCTGCTCGGGTGCCCGAGTTCGCCCGACTACTCGGACGTCAAGGATGACTTCGACGGGCATGAGCCCGAAGAGTTGGGGGATGACGACAACGACGGCTGGACCACGGACGCTGGAGACTGCGACGATGACAACGCAGACGTGAACCCGGGAGCTAGCGAGGTTTGCGGGAACCAGGTCGACGATGACTGCGATGAAGACGTCGACGAGGGCTGCGACACGGCCGACTCGGGGTAGCTGCGCTGGAGCTGTACACGTGACACCAGAGCAGAGAGAAAGGCCGAGGACTGGCCCGGAGACGGGGTTTCGGATTCGGCCGTTCATCTAGTAGATTCGGCCACCCTCAATTCTGAACGGCTGAGAATGAGGTTGAAGCCGAAGTTCCGGTTCTGAAACGCCCCAAGAGGTGGGTGACCTGACAGGAATCAGCGGCGGTCGGTTGTGGAACCAGGGCGCTGCGAGGTAGAACTTTCAGGCTCTCTTATCGAGAATCGGGTTGACATACCCAGATGTTGTCGTGGAGAGTGCCTGGTCTTGTCGCAGCGAGGAACCACATGAGCGTGGCGAGTGTCGTCTGCCAGACCGGGACGGGAGGGCTCCAGCGCCTTTGGGCGGAGCCATGCTTGGGCAGTTCCAGTCAGGAAGGAGATGACGCGATGCTACTGAAGAACACGCCGCTGGTGGTCATGTTGGGCCTGATGCGCGACCGGAGCCTCTCGGTGGCCGAGGTGATCATCGGCGCCAGGGCGGTGGCCGGGCTCGACCTGCCGACGCCCAGCGCGTACACCTACCTGAACGACCTGGTCGAGATGGCGTTCGTCGAGCTCGCCAACGACCGGCACGAGGTCGGGCCGCACGGTCGCCGTCCGAAGTACTACCGGGCGACCGCCGCGGGCGCGCAGGTGTTCGACGACCACCGTGCCCTGATGCGGATGAACTGGACCAAGCGATTGGACAAGGCGCTGAAGCAGGAGCACGCCGCCGTGGCGAGCAGCCGGACGACGGGACGGGCCGCACGACGCGTGATCGGGCCGAAGAGCTGATGAAGGCGGAGCTGACCCCGCACCTGTTCACCCGAGGACCCCCTACCTGACGAGGCAGTCATGACCACCAACAGCCTTGGCCAGAAGCTGGCCGGCGAGCTCGAGCGTCTCTACAGCCCGCCGCAGTTTCTGGCCGCCGTGAACCGAGGTGCGTACCCGAGCATCAGGGGTGCGCTGCCTCGCGTGGATGCCGAGCAGTTCTTTCAGCTGGTGATGGTCCAGGCTGAGACGCGGCCCTTCCTGCTCGACCTGATCGAGCAGCGGTCGCTGAGCGCAGACAGGCTTCTCGAGCTCTACGGTCGCGACCGGCTCGACCACGGGGCAGTGCTGGAGCGCCAGCGGAACGGGCTCGTCGAGCTCGTGTCGTACGCCGACGCTGTCTTCCAGACCATCGCCGAGCAGGAACCGACCTGTTGGGACGCCGAGCTCACCGACCAGCGGACGCGCCAGCTCGAGACGGAGCTGGAGCTCCTGCACGCTGACACCGAGATGTGGCCGCGCACGCCGGCCGAGCGAGCCCAGCGCGTGCGAGACACGCTGCGCGGCGCCCACCTCGATCACTGTCAGCGGCCTGGACGTGGCTGCCGGCTGTCGGAGAAGGCGCGCCAAGCTGGGTACTTCTTCGCGGAGTTGGTGCCGCTGGCCTGGCAGGGAACGCCGAGCGAGGGCCGTCTCCGTGACTTCCTGAAGGCGAACGAGGAGGCCCTGGCTCACGACGGCGAGGTGTACCGGACGGTCCACCTGGTGCGCTCTGAGCTGTGGCGTCCCGAGGTGCAGGCTGAGCTCTTCGAGCTCTGGGTCCTGTCGCGGCTCGCGGAGCCGCTGAGCGGGCGGCTCGATCTGCGATGGGCCTGGTCGCTAGCAATTCCGGGATCTTCGGTGACTCGAACCTGGGAGCGTTCTGGTCTGAGGTGGCCGCCTTCGAATGCTGCGAGTGGAGGCGAGCCTACGATGCCTGCATGGGGGATCGGAAGTGTCTGGGTAACTGTGGAAACGCACCAACCTGCGACACGAGTCACTGCGACACGCTCATGTAGCGGCGGGCCGCTGACGGTGGTCGCGGTGCTGTCTTGAAGACGGCGTGGCTGAGAAGGTCGCTGCTTGGCAGCGCTGCTGTAGCTGCGTTGCTGTGCTTGAGCAGAACTGCGGCACCGCCTTCACCGGACTCGGAAGTCCCGCTCCCGCCGAATCCCATACCGATTGAGGAGGCGGGCACGAATCCAGTCCATGAGACCGACACTGGGCAAGAGGAAGATGAGTGGCTGAGTTCAAGGATGGCGCGCTGGGAGGCATGCGGCTTTGAACTAAAGCCCTTGATCAGACATGCCAGGGCACTGCAGGCGGTGGAGGTACTGCTGAGGTCGGGAAGACTGGTTGTTGCCAATGAGGCCTTCTCAGCTCAGGAGGAGCAGCGAGCTCAAGAAACCAACAACGCCGCCGCAGCGTTGTCAGCTAGCGTAGCGTTTGACCTGTCGAGGGCGGTGATGGATCACGTGGCCGCTGAGTGGCAACCGAACCACGTCTTGGCATGGACCGACCGGGCTCTCAGTGCCCTGGACACCATGGATCGCACGCGGATGAGCGATGACTGTAAGCAAGTCGCTTCGTCGACCCGTAGCGAGCTGCTCAACCAGTGGAGGTGGGCTCAGAGTTGGGAGGCAGACGAGGTGGCGGCGGGCCAACCCGACGCTGCTTGCAGGCAGAGCTCGCGGTGCTGGTTGCAGACCTCGAGGACGCGCTCGAGGAATGCAGGACGGAGACAACGCGTGGACCGGTAGAGATGCTCATCCGCCAGGGCCGGGAGCTGCGTAGTCACCCAGGGCGAGGTGTGCGGTCTTTCGTGGCCATGTCGCCGTTCATCTACGACCGCATTGCCGCGTGTGACGAGGGCCGCTGACCGCCCGAGGGCGTCTCGCCCCATCCGCCAAGGAAGCGGGAGCCGACGTGGCGCGGCCCCGCCGCGCCATGTGGCTGGGGCCGCCCGGGCGCCAGCGCGGGTGGCACCAGGCCCGGCCCGAAGGGCCGAGCGGCTGCCCGCACCTTGGCGGATGGGGCGAGACGCCACCCCCGCGAGAGGCGGCTGGATGCCGCCGACCACCAGGCAAGCCGATGGCGAAGCAGCACCAGCCGGCCCAGCGAAGATCTGGGGGGAGAACAGCCCGGACTCCTCCCCCGCGCGCCCACGACCTGGGCCGCCCGACGGGGGCGGCCCGGGACGTGGGTGAACCCCAGGAATCGGGCCAGGTCGGCCGCCAGGCCGGCCGGACCGTCGAGAGGCGCCTGGAAGGCGCCGGCCTGGAGCACCAGGAGAGAAGACGTCGAAATGGGCCCAGCTCGAGCCATTCAGCGAAGGTCGAAGCCGCCCACCCGGGGGATGCGGCTCAGGGCGGGCCCGGGTGGGCGGCGCGCCAAGGGTGTCAGGCTCCGACATGGTGTCGGCGATACCGGCTGACCCCCACCCATCCCATGGGTAGCGGGCAGGGTATCGGCCCGTGTCGGCGATACCCTGTCAGGCGTCGTCAACCGTCAGGGCAGGCGCTGGGCCCCCGATCAGGCGCTTCCACCAGGGCAACGACTGGGTCTGGCGGAGGACCTCGAGCTCGGCACGAGCGGCGCGGAGCTCAGCGTTGAGCTCGTCGGCCCGATCCTTCCACTCCACCGCGCGCTGGTCGGCACGAACGACCTCAGCCTTGCGACGGTCGTCGAGCTCCTCGCATCGCGTCTCGAGCACGTTGATGGTCGACCGGAGAGCGTCGTTCACCGCGCTGACGCCGGCGAGCTCGACCTGGAGCGACTCGGCCAGGTGGGTCGTGGTGGCCTCCACCGTGGATTCGGCAGACTTCCGAGGCGGGTTGGGCAGCTTGGTCGTGCCCGCCCAGGCCAAGAGCTCGGTCCGGCTGACCATCAATCGGCTGGCCGGATTGCCCTGGACTTCGCGGTGGCCCGGCAAATCGCCACGTCGGACCCAGGACCGGACCGTCGTGAGGCTCCGGTCGACGAGAGTCGCCGCCTCGCGCACAGGGATCAGGTCGTCGGGACGGAATGTCGTCGCCACCATGTCTGCCTCCGCTTCAGCCATGTCTGCTGCTACCCGTCGATGGCTGCAGCCCAGCAAGGGCAGACAGGGTGTCCATCGACACCCCTAAGGTATCACCTGATGCTCTCTCTTGTCATGGGTACAGGCAGGCGTTCAGCTTGCCTCGTGCAGGGGGCGCCGGAGGAACTCGGAACGCGTGAGACCACCGCGTCGAGCGTCGAGGCGCTCGAGCTCCGCCTCGGTGAGAAGGATGGTCACCCTCAGCTTCGGTCGAGGAGCACCGTGGGGTCACGTCGCGCATGGAAGATGGCGAGGACGACGATGCGCTCGGACTCCAGCAAGTAGTAGATGCAGTAGGGGAAGCGCTGGACGACGGCCCGCCTGATCTGGCCCACGGCTCGCTGATGGAACTCAGGGTGGGCTTCGATGCGGCGAATCGCATCGTCGACGGCGCCCGCGAAGGCCAGCCCGAGCTTGGCCTTGTGCTCGTACCAGGCATAGCCGTCGTCGAGCTCGGCCTCGGCCTCCTCGAGGAACTCGACAGGGAGGGGCATCAGTCGAGGTTGTAGCGGCGGCGGATGTCCTCGTAGGAGACGACCCTCGAGGGGTCCTGCTCGTACGCCGCGACCCGCCGTTCCAGCTCCGCCTGCTGAGCCGGGGGCACAGGAAGCTCGGCGGGGTTCTGCTCGAAGCTCGCCCAGAGGTCTTCGATGAGCTGAAGACGCTCTTCGACGCTGAGATGAGCGATGTCGAGGGCGGGGAGGGACATGAGGTGATGGTACCAGCCAGCTCAGCCGAATGCAGCGCTGGCAATGGCCGGAGGACCTGGACCCGCAAGGCCGGACAGTTTCTGGTCCCCCAGCAGGTGAAGCTGACGCCCTGGAGGCCCCTAAGACCCGCTTAGGGATCCATGGTCCGGAGGCTTCCCGTGGTCGATCTGCAGCTCCAGCTTTCGGCCTTCGCGGACCCCAGGAACGCGCTGCAGGTGACCCCCGAGCTCGAGGACCTGGTCGACAAAGCCAGGGAGGTGGTCGCCGACAACCGGAGCCCGAGGACCCGGGAGGCCTACGAGCTCGCCTGGAGGACCTGGTCGAGCTGGGCCACGAAGAAGGGGGTGGAGTCGATGCCGCGAGCCCGACGGCCGTCGCGCTCTACCTCGTCGACCACGAGGACCACTACAGCGTGAGCACGCTCGTGCAGCACCTCGCCGCCATCGCGGCCGTGCATCAGGACGCAGGGCTCGAGAGCCCGACCCGGACCCCGCAGGTCAGCTCCGTCATCAAGGGCATCCGACGCCGGCGAGGGGTGGCCCCGAAGGAGACGAAGACGCCGCTGCGCGTCGCCGAGCTCCGCGAGATGGTCGATGCCCTCGACCTCGACAAGGCCATCGGGCTCCGCAACCGGGCGCTCTTGTTGGTGGGCTTCGCCGGCGCCTTCCGCCGCAGCGAGCTCGTCGGCCTCGACGCCGGTGACCTCGAGCGCGTCTACGAGGGTTTTGTTGTGCGACTCCGGCGCTCGAAAGCCGACCAGGAGGCCGAGGGGCGGAAGATCGGGCTGCCCCTCGCTGGCCGGCCGGCCTACTGCCCCGTTCGGACCCTCGAGGCGTGGCTCGCGTTCGCCGAGATCGAGCAGGGCCCCATCTTCCGGCCCATCGACCGCCACGGCCAGGTGCTCGAGGCCAGGCTCGGGGCCAGATCCGTCGCCCGCATCGTGAAGCGGGCTGGCCAGCGCATCGGATTGGAGCCGGAGAAGCTCGGGGGGCACAGCCTCCGGGCCGGCTTCGCCACCGAGGCCGCCCGGCAGGGGGCGTCCGAGCGCGCCATCGCCCGGCAGACCGGCCACAAGAGCCTGAGAGTCCTCCGGGGCTACATCCGCGAAGGCTCGCTCTTCAACGACAACGCCGCTGCGGGGCTGCTGTAGGTACGGGCGCGCGCACCCTTCGACTGAAGGTCGCGGTTCAGGGGGCGGAGTCCGTGTACTCTTTCGAAGTGCTGTTGGCGCTGATGACCTTTGCATGGCTGGATGGCTGCGCAGCCAACCGAGCCATTGCAATCCGTTGTCCAGACGGGACCAAGCGACCCCTGACAACAGCAGTCGACGTCAGTGAGTCGCCGCAGGGTGGGCTCTATGTGGCGGCGCTGAGCCATTATGGCTGCGCCGTTCCAACTGGCCCTTACTCCATCGATGTCATCGGCCGTGGCGGCCGACGCATGGGAACAATCAGCTACGCTCCGGCTGAACGCGTATGGCAGTTCGTCAATCGCGCAGGCGAGAGCGGAAGCACATTCGTCGTCGTCGAACAGAGTCAGGAATCCGGCGACTGAACGGTGCCCGGGTCCTCACTGCTCGTACAGCAGGTCGTCTCGCAGTCGGCAGTGAGGACGCAGGCCTTTCGCTCGGCATCCCATCGGTAAGCGCATGAACAGGGGCACTTGTACTCGCCGACTCCGGACTGCGACGCACAGGAAAAGCGGCAGCTCTCCCAGTCCTCATCGCTGACAGGGCGCGCCTCGCACCAGGTGATGAGCCCGGAGGTCATCTCGGGCGGAGCCCAATCTTCAGGAATCCGCGGGGATCCGATCGAGGCGGAGGCGACAGCGCTTGGCGCACTCCACCAGAGCTGCTGGAGCTCGGTCAACCAGCTGAGGTCCACAGCGAACCCCTAGCTCTTGAGCTGGAGGGCGAGGGTCACCGACATCACGCCCGACTCGATCGCCGTGCCCGAGCTCGGCCGCACGCCCACCAGGAAGCGCACGTACAGCCCGAAGTCCTGCGCCGTCGTGTACTTCGCGCTCACCACCTGGCCGTTCGCCGTCGTCGCCGGCACGATGTCCCCGCCGAAGGCCGACCAGGTCTCGCCGTCGTTGGACCACTCGCCGATCAGCTTGAACTCGAAGTTCGCCGACTTGTCCCGGCAGATCACGTACGCGATGATCCCGTCCAGGAACGGACCGATGTTCTCGAGCTGCTTCGGGCTCACGCGCACGAGCACGTAGGAGCCCGTCCCGTTGGTGGTGAAGAGGCGCTCCTTGAAGAGGGTGACCATCCGGACGGGGGGCTTGCAGGCCATGAGAGTGCTCCTTGGAATCTTCATTCTGATTCTTTACTGGAGAATCTTGCTCCGCAAGGACTTTCTGGGACTTTGTGTTCATGGCTTCGCGCCGATCACGATCTGAAGGCGATCGAGGGTGATCCTTGAGGGGCGGGCGGCCTTGGATCGCCATGGGGTCGACATCGACGGACCTACGGCCGTCGACAAGGTCGAGAGCCAGGAGGAAGCTCTTGGGCCGTCAAGGGCGCATGCGGTAGACAGAGAGGAGCCCCGGGCTTTATTTTGGCGACAGACCCGGGGCTCCAAAAATCTTGACGTGAACCAAGGGTATCGCACCTGAGGGGCACGTCGCAATGCAGAGGTGCGCGTGCAGTCCCAGGTCAACTCGTTCGGTTCCCTCATCAACGGCGGCTTCGGCCGACTCCCCCTCGGGATCCTTGCCTCCGAAGAGTTTCGGAGCCTCGGCGCGAGCGCGCTCCGCGCCTGGGCTATCGACGCGTCCGCGTCGGCTTACCGTACGAGGTCGGCAGCATCTGGATCCCACCGCCGGGAGTGGCGTGTGCGACCCCTCACCGGCGGGATCGAAGCCGTTGCCGTCGACGTCCAGCGCCACGGCCGCGGTGCCCAGGGGGTGGGCTACGCAGCGGAGTCGCCCTCGTCACCGCCGATGAGAACCTCCGCCGGAATGCCGAGCCCGGCACGGAGGCGCCGAATCATGGGGAGGGTGAGCGCTCGCTTGCCGCTGAGCACTTCCGAGACCCGGCCGCGGCTGCCCAGGTACCGCTCGAGGTCCTTCCGCTTCAAGCCGAGCTGGTCCATGCGGAACAAGATGGCCTCGATCGGTTCGGGCGGGCCGACGTCGTGGTGCTCTCGCTCATACACGTCCACGAGCGTGATCAGCACTTCGAGGGTCCGACCGTCCTCGGAGTGCGGCTCAGCACCCCAGAGGGCATCCACCCGCTCCAGCGCACGGGCGTGGTCGTCATCGTTTCGGATCGGAAAGACCGACATGCTCACTCCTCACAGGGTGCCGACATCCAGGCGATCGTACTCCGCGTGCGTGCCGACGAACTTGACGTACACGGCCCGTGCGGGGAAGTAGACCTTGACCACCAGCCGGTACTTGTTTCCGCCGATGTTGAACACGACACGCTCCGCATCGACAACGCTCGCATGTGGATAGCGAGCCTTGATGTCGGACATCTGACCCCAGCTGGCCCGGGTTGCTTCTGCGAACCAGGCACGCAGGGGCTGCTCGGCGTCGGCGTGACCCGACTCCCAGAAGTCCCGGAGCGTCCTCCGGCTGAGGACTCGCATGCTGCTCCCGTCACGGGATCAGGTTACCGCGATCCCGTGGTGGGAGCAAATAGGGCCTGAGGCCGTCTCGGCGACCGCAGCGCCGTGGCGGCGGCCGGTGTCCAGATCGTGATGAACCGACCTCTCGCACGAGGTGAGGCATCTCGACGGGAGCTTCCGGGTGCTGGTCGGGCCGTCTGGGGCCCACACGGCTCGATCCGACAGCGGCCCCGACGCGGTCAGCGCCGCGACCCACTCCAGCGTCGAGGAGAGCTCGGGCCGCGTGCCGGGCCACCCGGCTGGCGCGGAATCGGCCACACACCCCATCCAGAACGACACCATGCCCCGCGCCTCCCATGCCCATGGTGGCACGTCGCGTCAGCCGGTGCCACCATCGGCCGTGCGCTGCCGGAGCTGGTCTCCCCCGTGGACCAGCACCTCGAGTCTCTGGCCTTCGGCCGTCACCGTGGGACGCGGGCCCCGGAGACCGGCGTGGAAACCTAACGCTCAACTCCCGACGCCAACCCCACCCACTGCGCCACCAGCGCCGCATCGATCGGGTCGTTGCCGGCGAGGAAGCGCCGAAGGTGCCCCAGGCTGTCGCAGCCCCAGAACAGCTCGCCGTCGACCACCGCGGTGGGCACGCCGAACACACCCTCGGCGATGGCCTGCTCGGTGGAGCTGCGCAGGCGCGCCTTGGCTTCCGGCGAGGTCGCGCGCTCCACCGCGTCGGGCACGCCGCAGTCCGCTGCGAGACCGCCGACGACCTGCTCGTCCGTCACGCCCGAACCCTCCCCCCAGACCGCGTGGAAGAGCGCGTCGATGAGGGCTCGACGGGTGCACGCCTCCATCTCCAGCCCCGCCACGCGCAGCGCGAGCAAGGGGTTGAAGGGATGGGTGGGCGGTGGTCTCAGCGGCACCCCGAAGCCCGCCGCCAGGCGCAGCACGTCCTTGAACACGTACGCCTTCTTGCTGGGGATCTCGGCCGGACCCTTCTGGCCGTGGTGGTTCAACAGGCCCGCGAACAGGATCGGCACGGGCCGCACCGGGCGCTCCCCCGCCACGGCATGGATCTGCGTCCAGGCCAGGTACGCATACGGCGAGATCACGTCGAAGTAGAAGGTCATCGCCCCATGCTACGGCGCGCCGAGACCCCGAGGCACGAGCACGCGCTGCAGGGCGCCGAGCAGACCGTCGACGATCACCGCGAGGGCCGCCGCCGGCAAGGCCCCGGCCAGGATGAGCCGCGTGTCGTTGAGCTGGAGCCCGGTCACGATCGGGTCGCCGAGCCCGCCGGCCCCGATGAAGGCCGCCAAGGTGGCCACGCCGATGCTGATGACCGTGGAGGTCCGGATGCCCGCCATGATCGTGGCGACCGACAGCGGAAGCTCCACCTTGGTGAGCAGCTGCGCCTCGGTCATGCCCATGCCGCGGGCCGCCTCCACCAGGTCCTGGTCGACCTCAGAGATGGCGGTCGAGGTGTTCCGAAGGATGGGCAGCAAGGCGTAGAGGAAGAGCGCCGTGACCGCGGCGGGCACCCCGAGCCCCAACAGCGGAATCATCATCGCGAGCAGGGCCAGGCTGGGCACGGTCTGCAGGATCCCCGCCACGGTGAGCAGCGGACGGAGGGCGGCGCGCTTCGCGATGCCCACGCCCAGCGGCACGGACACCAGCACCGCGAACACCACCGCCGCCAGCGTGAGCGCGAGGTGCTCCCCCACCAGCCCCAGCGTCACCTCCCAGCGGCTGGCGAAGAACCCCAGGAAGGTGTCGGCGTTCCGGTCGCCGTCGAGCGAGGTGGTCTCGCGACCGCCCTCCACCAGGCCCTCCTCCTCCAGGAAGCTCGCGGCCACCTCCTCGAAGCTCCGCTTGTCCACCTCGATGGCCGCGTTGAGCGCCATCATGCGGTCGTCGGGCAGGGTCCACGCGAGCTCCTCCAGCAGCGGCCCGAGCCCTGGGTGCTCGGCGAGCGTGTCGCGCCGGACGAGGGGTGCCGCGTCGTACGGAGGGAAGAAGGCGAGGTCGTCTTCCAGCACCACCACGTCGAAGCCGGCCAGCTTCCCATCGGTCGTCCAGGTGTCCACGAGGTCCACGTCGCCGGAGCGCAGCGCTTCGTAGGCGAGGCCGTGGTCCATGCCCTTCAGGTCGTGCATGACCAGCCCGTAGTGCTCCTCCAACCCCGGGAAGCCGTCCTCCCTCGCGAGGAACTCGTGGCTCACGCCAGCGCTGAGCTGGTCTGCCACCGCGGGCAGCTGGGAGATGCGCTCCAGCCCGTGCTCGCGCGCGACCGGCGTGCGCACCGCCAGGGCGTAGCTGTTGTTGAAGCCGAAGACCGACAGCCACTGGAGGTCCCAGCGTTCCGCGCTCTCCCGGCGGACCGTGTCGTACACGCGGAGCTTGTCGGTCTCCCGTTCCTCCTTGCTCAGGTGGATGGCCCAGCCGGTGCCCGTGTACTCCGGGTAGAGGTCGATCTCCCCGGAGGTGAGGGCCTCGAACACCACGGTGGTGCCGCCGAGGTTGGCCTTCCGCTCCACCGGCACGCCGAGGCGTTCCTCGATGAGCTGCGCCATGATCTCGGAGAGCAGGCGGTTCTCCGTGAACTGCTTGGACCCGATCACGATCGGTTCCTGGGCCGCGGCCACCGCCAGGAGCACGCCCCACACCTCAGGCCCCCTGTGCGGCGAGGAAGCTGGCCACGAAGTCGTTTTCGGGGCGCTGCCGGAAGTCGGCCTCCACGCCGAGCTGCACCACGCGGCCCTCGTCCATGAGGGCCACGCGGTCGCCGAGCGCGAAGGCCTCGCGCAGGTCGTGGGTGACCAGCAGCACGGTCTTGTGCACCCGTTCCTGCAGGGCACGGAACTCGCGGTGCAGGTCGGAGCGGGTGATCGGGTCGAGCGCGCCGAAGGGCTCGTCCATGAGCACCACGGAGGGGTCGAGGCAGAGCGCACGGGCCACGCCGACCCGCTGGCGTTGGCCGCCCGAGAGCTCCCGCGGGTAGCGATCGCGCACGCTCTCCGGCAGGGAGACCAGCTCCAGCAGCTCGTTGGCGCGGGTGGCTCGCCGTGCCTCGTCCCAACCCTCCAGCTCGCCGAGCAGGGCCACGTTCCGCCCCACCGTCATGTGGGGGAACAGCCCGCCCCGCTGGATGACCCAGCCGATGCGGCGACGCAGCCGGATGGGATCGACCGTGGCCACGTCCTCGCCGGCCACGAAGACCTGCCCGGCGCTCGGCTCCACCATGCGGTTCACCATCTTCATGGTGGTGGTCTTGCCCGAGCCGCTCGTGCCGATGAGCACCAGGGTCTCCCCGGCCGCGACCTCCAGCGACACCTGGTCGACCGCCACGACCTCGTCGAGGCGCCCGAAGGTCTTGCTCACCCGCTCCAGGCGGATCACGCCGAGGCTTCCCCGTCGGGCTCTTCGCGCCGGATGGCCAGCACCCCCAGCCAGGCCAGGAAGGCCAGCACGCCGATGTTCAGGGCCGTGTCGAGCAACGCGGTGTCGGCGGCGGGGGCCTTGCGCGCGCGGCGGGCGACCGGCAACACCGGATCCGGCGCTTCCGACGCGCCCAGGGCGGCGACCAGGGCGTCGGCGGTGGCGCGCTCCAAGGGACGCGGGCTGCTCGGGAGGGCCGCGACGGGGCCGCCCGCGAGCATGGGGTCGTTCGGCACGGCGGCGCTCGCGAGCAGCACCTGGCTGCTCACCGTCTCCACCACGGACGCCTGCCCCGGGTAGGTCCCGGCGGGGATGCGCGCGGCGCGCAGCCACGCGAGGTCGGTGCCACCCGGCGCCGACACGGCCGCCAGCTCCAGACCATGGCGCGCGAGCACGTCGGCCAGCTCCGGATCCCCCGGAGGCGCCAGCACCAGGGCGGCGTCGTAGCTGGAGCCAACCTTCTCGAGGAGCTCGTCGAGGCCGGCCGCGGTGTGCGCGTCGACCTGCCAGAGCAGCTCGGCCACACGCGCCGCACCGCCGCCCAGCACGCCGAGGGTGCGGGGCTCGCCCGACGCTCCCACGGGCCGCAGGAGGTGGACGTAGCGCGTGCCGAGCACGACCTCGGCCACCATGCCCTCGTCGCGCTGCACGCCCTTGCGGGACCTCGTGAAGAAGCGCTCGGCGCCGAGCAGGGCCACCCGCGCCTCGCCGGACGCCAACGCTTGCACTGGATCTTGGAGCACGACCCGCACGGGCTGGCTCGGGAGGGCGTCGCGCACCGCCTGCCGGGACGGACCGAGCAGCGCGTCCAGGCCATCCACCGGGTCGACGGCGAGGCCCACCGGCGCGGCCAGCTCGAGCGACAGACCATCCACGAGGCCTTCGTCCCGCAGCCACGCGCGGGCCACCTGCGCCGGATCGTAGCCGGCGACCTCGACCTGGTGGTTCAGCACCTGCATCTCGCGGTCGTCCAGGCGGCCGGCCATCAGCGAGGCCACCCGCGCCACGGCCGGGCGCTCCACCACGGAGTCGGCGTGGGCCACGGTCACCGCGGCGTAGTCGGGGAAGAAGCCCAGGTCGTCGTCGAGCGGGACCATCGGCAGCGCCGCGATGGCGCCATCGGTGGAGTACGCGACCGCCACGTCGGCGCGCCCGTCGATGACCATCGCCAGCCGGGCGCCCACCTCCTCCTCGACCAGCACGTCGTCCACGGTCAAGCCGTAGCGACGGACCATGGGTGCCAGGCCGTCGGTGGGACGCCGCACGAACTCCGGCGGCACCGCCAGGGTGACCGGCCCGAGCGCCGCGAGCGCGCTCATGGTGGTGACGTCCTGCGCCACGGCGCGCCAGTCGGGCACCAGCAGCAGGTAGGTGTTCTCGAAGCCGATGGGCTCGAGCCAGTCCACCCCGAGGGGCGCGTAGGCCGCCCGCACCCGGCTCAGCGCGCTGCCGCCCGAAGGCGCCGCCATCAAGGACAGCCCGGTGCCCGTGTAGTCGACCGCGAGGTCCACCTCGCCGGCCTGGAGGCGCTGTTGGCAGTCCCAGGTGTCCTGGCAGCCCAGCAGCGGCTGGACCCGCTCGCCTTCCTGCAACAGGAGCATGCGGAGGGCCTCCCCGAGCACCCGCTGCTCGGCGAAGGGCTTGGCCCCGACCACGAGCGGCGCGTCCTGCACGCACGCGAAGAGGAGGAACATCACGCCTCCTCCCGCAGGGCCCGCACGAGCGCCACGCACTGCAACAGCAGCACGAAGGTGAAGGGGATGGCCCCGCTGATGGCCACGGCCTGCACAGCCCGAACGTTGCCCGAGAGCAGGAGCGCCGCGCCCATCGCGCCCAGGGTCACGCCCCATGCGATCTTGCGGTTGGTGGGCGGGGTGAGCGAGCCCTGGGTGGTGAGCATGCCGAGCACGAAGGTGGCGCTGTCGGCCGAGGTCACCAGGAACACGAAGATCAGGACCAGGCAGACCACGTTGAGCAGCAGGGCGGCCGGCGTGCGCTCCAGCAGCGCGAAGAGCGCCGTGGTGACGTCCTGCTGGACCAGCTCGGTGATGCCGCCCATGCCATAGAGCTCTTCGTGGAAGGCGGTGCCTCCGAAGATGGCGAACCACAAGAGCGAGAACAGGGTGGGCGCGAAGAGCACCGCGAGCACGAACTCCCGGATGGTGCGCCCCTTCGAGATGCGCGCGATGAAGATGCCCACGAAGGGGGCCCAGGCGATCCACCAGATGAAGTAGGTGAGGGTCCAGCCGTGCAGCCAGCCCGACAGGTCCTGGTAGGGGTAGAGCAACAGCGAGATCGGCGCGAGGCCGGTGAAGTAGTCGCCCAGCGCGGTCACGAACGACCGCAGCAGGAAGGACGAGTCCCCGACCACGAACAGGAACGCCATCAGCCCGATGGCCAGCGCCATGTTCACGTTGGACAGGATGCGGATGCCCTTGTCGAGGCTCGTGGTGGCCGAGATCATGTAGGCGGCGACGAGCGCCACGAGGATGCCGACGGCGACGCCGGTGGACTCCAGCGAGACCCCCGCGACCACGCTCAGGCCCGTGTGGAGCTGGAGCACGCCCATGCCCATCGAGCCAGCCACGCCGAAGGCCACGGCGAGCACGGCGGTCAGGTCGGCGGCCCAGGCCACCGGCTCGACCCACGCGCCGGTGTACGAGGCGCGGATCGGTCCCCCGGCCAGGTACGGCGTGCCGCGCCGGAAGGCGAAGAACGCCAGCACGAGGGCGCCGACCGCGTAGACCGCCCAGGCCTGCAGGCCCCAGTGGAAGGTGGTGATGACCATGGCCTGGCGCGCCGCCGCAGGGGTGCTGGCCTCCCCGACCGGCGGCCCAGCGAAGTGCAGGATGGGCTCCGCGGCGCCCCAGAAGAGCAGCCCGGCGCCCATGCCGGCCGAGAACAGCATCGCCAGCCACGACACCGTGGAGAACTCGGGCACGTCGTCGGGCTGGCCGAGCTTGAGCCGGCCCCAGGGGCCCGCTGCCAGCACGAGCGAGAAGACCAGGAAGCCAGTGACGGCCGCCATGAAGAACCAGTCCAGGGCCCGGAACGAGGTGGAGGTGACCCACTGGGCGCTGGAGGTGAGGATGTCGGGCGCCGCGATCCCGACCACGGCCACCACGGCGCAGATCGGAACGGCGACGCGAAACAGGTCGAGCCTGATGCGAGCCTCCGGAGCACGTCGTACCATGCCGGCCGGAACCCGAGGCGGACCGTGGAGGTGCTGGATGGCCGACAGCGTGGCGATCTGGTGGCTCGAGCCTGGCGACGAGGCCGCGAGCAGGGTCCGCGCGATGCCGGGCGCCACCTTCAAGTTCGTGTGCGCTCTGGACGCCGAGGAGGCGATGCACGTGGTGTGCGGGGGCGCGGCCTTCCTCGAGCACCGGGACCTGGCGCGGGCCTACGCGGCGACCGGAGCGCGGGTGGTGGTGGTGGGTGGCGGCTTCGGCGGCGAGCGCTTCCCGGGGGTGAGCCAGGCCTACGGGGCACCCCCGCCGGCGTTTCTGGCGGCGCTCGGCGCGACGGAGGGCCCGCCCCGCGCGCCAGCCTGGGCGGGCGAGGCGCTGGCGCTGCTGGGCGCGGGGGCCGCCGATCCCGCGGCCGTGGTGGCGGCGGCCGAGGCGTGCGACGACTGGCGCGTGGCGGCCTCGGCCCACGAGCTCGGCGTGTGGCTGGAGCTCTACGACGACGACGGGCGGCATGACGAGGGATTGGTGACCGCGGAGGCGTTGTCGAAGATTCTGGGCGAGCGCTTCCGCATCCTGGAGCTTGGCGACGAACGGCTGCGTCGTGTGGCTCCACCGCTGCACCCGGACGCCATCGGCTCCGACCACTTCCGGGAGCGGGTGGCGTGGATGCTGGCGCACCTGGAAGGCAATGGCGTGGGCGTTGCAGCACCGCAGCTGGCGTGGAACGTACGGGTGCTGGTGGTCCAGTACCGTGCCGAGAAAGTGGCCGAGTTACCAGCGAGCTGGCGCGAGGAGCTCGGGATCGTGGCCTTCGGCCCGCAGGTGCTCGTGAACCCGCAGATCGAGGTGCTCACCAGCGAGACCGCGGTCTTCTACGAGGGGTGCATGTCGGTTCCGGATCGGGTTGGGCTCGTACGGCGCCCGACCGCCATCCGCGTACGGGCCCTGGATGCGCAGGGCTCCCAGGTCGACCTGGAGCTTCGTGGCTACCTGGCGCGCATCGTGCTCCACGAGTCCGATCACCTCGACGGGGTGCTCTACACCGACCGGGTCGAGGCGGGCAGCCTGGCCCGGTTCGACGACTACCTGGAAGCGCGCTCCATGGGCCTCTCGCCGACAGAGACCCTTCGCCATGTCGGTGCACGCGCCGGCTTGTCGCCACGCTGAGGCCGAAGGGCGCAGAGAGAAGGCGGCCCCGGCCGAAGCCGGGGCCGCTGTGCTGCTACAGGCCGCCCATGAATCACCTCCGTACCTTCCCGCCGCGGGATCGCGGCGAGAAACGAGGTGGCCCAGGTCGCCAGCTTCAGCACGAAGCCGCCGACCGCCGCGAACGCAGCGGCCGGCTCGTCGAGTCTACGTGGTGCCCATGGTCACCTCCAAGCGTGGTGTTCGCTGGGAGGAGCACGGGCCCCCGGAAACCTGACACCCCTCACTTCACGACCACCACCCGCCGCCGCTGCCGCGCCCGCTGCTTCGGCGGGATGGTGCGCAGGGTGGCGACCGGCGCCGGCTCCCCGTCGCAGAGAAGCCGCACGGCCGCGTGGTAGAGGGGCAGGTCCTGGAGCTCGCGCCGGCTGACCCCACCGCCCAGCTCGTCGGCGAGCAGGGCCGCGTCCCGCGCCCCCGAGCGGAAGCACACCATGCTGCCCACGTTGCCGAAGATCGCGTCGCGCGTGCTGTCGTCGAGCTGGCTCACGAACTGGTGGGCGAGCACCAGGCGGAGCCCGAACTTGCGCGCCTCGGACAACAGAGGGGCCAGGGTCCGCTCGTCCTTGGTGTAGCCGAAGCCGCCACCCCCCACGAGGTGCTGGAACTCGTCGAGCACCAGGGTGAAGGGCGAGCGGGCCTCGGCCCGGATCGCCGAGCGCGCGAACACCGCGTCGCGGATCCGACCCACCAGCATCATGCCGAGGAACCAGGCGCTGACCTGCCCGATGATGCCTTCGCTGAGCTTCACCAGCAGCACGCCGCCGCGGTCCATCAGGCCGCGCAGGTCGAGCTGCCGGCGGTCGGGGTGGCACACCCGACGGAGCGCCGACGACTTCACCAGCGCCTCGTACTTCGACAGCACGTAGGTCTGCATCTCCGAGCGGTACTGCGAGCCCCAGTCCGGGTACTCGAGCTTCCAGAAGCGCCGGATCTCCTCGTGCAGCGGGTCGCTCCCGTCGAGCTTCATCAGGCACTCGTCGCGGAAGCGCTTGTCGGAGTGCAGGCGCGCGATGTCGCCGAGGGGGCGGCGGGCGGCCAGCAGCGGGAACAGCAGGGCGCGGCTGTGCCGGTCGAACGCCGGGCCCATGTAGTCGGTGGGGTAGAGCCGGAACATCACCCCGGTGAGCTCCTCGACCACGCGCTCCATGCCCAGCAGGGTGCCGTCGTGCTCGAGGGGGTCCATGGAGAGGCAGTTGGGGTCGGCCGGATCGAAGACCACGACCTCCCGGCGTCCCGCGAGGGTGGTCGACACCGCCTCGACGAGGTCGCCGTGGGGGTCCACGAGCGCCACGCCCTGCCCCTCCAGCGCGAGGTCGCAGATCAGGCTGTGGAGCACCGTGCTCTTGCCCACGCCGGTCTTGCCCGACAGGTAGAGGTGGCGCGCGAGATCGGCGTCGCCGAGCCGAAGCGGGCGCCACCGACCCGCGGTCACGCACTCCCCCAACAGAGCCCCTTCCCGGCCCACGAGCTGCCCGCCGGCCACCCGACGCCGCGTGGCGCTCAGGGGCAGGCCCGGCAGGCCGTGGCGCTCCGGCGCCGGGAAGCGCAGCCCGATCTGGGCCACGGCCGCGGGGGTCCAGCGCGTGAGCAGGTCGGCCATCGGGCCCTCCGGCTCGCCGAGCGGCACGTGCTCCATCGGACCGGAGGCCACGGCGGCGGCCTGGTCGGCGCTCAGATCGCACCAGCGCACCCGGTCCGCACCGACCCACGCACGGGCCACGGCGTGGATGAGCGGGTCGCTCGGGCGGTGCTCGCCCACGGTGGCCACGCGCACCGACAGGGCGCCGTCGCCGAGGGCGTCGAGCCACTCCAGGGCGTCGGCCGAGCGCTCCTTGTGGGCCTTGACCTGGGCCAGGTCCTCGGGGAAGCGGTGGTGGTAGCCCTCCGAGGTCGCCACGCGGAAGCCCTCGACGTGTCCGACCGAGCGGGCGTGGAGCGCGCCGACGAGCGCGGCCAGCGGCTCCACGAGCTTGCGCACGCTGGGCTCGGCGACCGGGCGCAGCTGCAGCAGGGCGGTGACCGGACCCGCCTGCGAGAGCAGGGCCGGCACGACCCCGTCCAGCGCCGAAGCGCCGAGCGGCGAGCGGCGGGCAGGCACGACCAGCTCCCCCAGTCGGCGGGGACGGGGCACGGCCACCCGACCGCAGGACGCCCGGCCCGGACGCGGGGGCACCGGCCGCATGGTGACCACGTCGGCCCCGATCAGCAGCTCCTGGAGCTCTCCTGTGCGGCGCACGGCGGCCTCGCGCACCACGGCCTCGGAGGCGCCCTCGAGCTGCAGCCTCAGCGCGACCTGCAGCCGGTAGGCCGCGGGGTCGCCGTGCAGCGCGAGCTCCAGGGCGACCTGGGGCCCACAGTTCAGGAGCCACAGACCGAGCTCGTCGCCCAGGCCGTCGAGGCGCTCGCGGAGCCGGTCGCGAAGGTCGCGCAGGTCGAGGTCGTCGACGCTGGCCGGCAGGCGGAAGCTCACGACGTGCAGCTCGGTGGTGGCCCGCCAGACCGGGCTCGCCCAGCCCCCGGCGAGCGCGGTGACCCGCTCGAGGTGCATGGGCAGCTGGGGGGGCAGCGGCTGGAGGGCGGGACGGGTCATGGGAGCTCCTGGCACCGGGGAGACCGCGCTCGTCCCGCTTCCTGACACCCAGCCGGGGGCGGAGGGCTCACGCATCGTCGAGCACCGGGCGGGCCTTGCCCTGGCGGAGGCGGGCGCGGACGTCGGTCGCTGAAGGCGGCGCGGCGTGGGCGCCGTAGGTGTCGCCGTAGTTGTGCTTCACGCCCATGATGAAGCCGTCCTCGGCGTGCTGCTCGGCGGCGTTCGCGTGGGCCTCGGCGCCGAGCCGCATGTGGGTGCGGTCCTCCACCTCGTCCTTCCAGCGCTGCCGGGCCGCCTCGAGCGACCCCATGGCGCCCTCCAGGCGAGCCACCACACGCTGTGCGTCGGCCAGCGCCTGGCGGCGAAGGGTGGCGTCGGGGAGCTCGGCGCGGTGCCGCTGCCACGCGCTCCACAGGCTGCGCCCGTGCACGGCGAGGGACGCGAGCACCAGGAACTGGAAGAGGCCGGCTCCTGCGGCGAGCAGGGGGACCGTCGAGGCGAGCCACACCATCACGGTCGCTGCGGCCCCCAGGAGAGCGGCGCCGAACCACAGCGGCAGGCTGTAGCGGTCGTCGCGGGCGGCGCCGAGCCAACCCATCACGAAGAGCGCGCTCACGAGGAGCACGGCGCCCGGACCAGCCAGCGCCACGTTGGGACCGACACCCGGCTCCACGGCCACGTAGAGGCCCCAGCCCGGCAGCGCCGCGACCGCGAGGGTGCCGACGACGAGCTCCGCGGTGGTTCGCGGTTCCGGCTCGAGCCGACCGAGGGCGGTCTGGGCCCGCGACACCTCCTGGTGCGCCTCCTCGAGCTGCTGCTTGCGCACGGCGAGCTCGCCGCCCTCGAGCTCGAACTGCTCGGTGCGCAGCCGGTCGTGGGGGTTGTGCTCCGGGTCGATGGGCGCGGCGGCCTGGAGCATCATCGCGGTCCGGGCCGCCTGCTTCTGGGCCTCGAGCGCTTCGACGTCGACCTCACCACGGCCGAGGCCGCGGGCCGCCGCGTACGCGGTGCCGGCGATGCCGTTGTAGAAGCCGGCGGTCGAGGGGGTGTCGTGACCGTGGATGTGCTTGGACATGGGAACCTCCAGTTCAGGAACAGGCGTTGGCGAAGGAGCTGACAGCAACGGCCGCCTCGGGGATCTCGGGCCACCAGGTGGCCTGGATGTCGCCGGCCGGCGGGTAGACCCTGGTGGTCGTCCGCTGGCTGAAGCCGCAGAGGAAGACCCGGTCGAGGCCGAGCACGGGCAGCCGCGCGTCGCGTGTCTGGGAGGCGTCGCCCTCGCGGGCGGCCACGAGCACCGCGTCCTCTTCCTCGATGAAGTCGCTGCGCATCAGGAAGTGGCACGTGACGTGCTCCTCGGAGCAGGCCAGCGACGCGTCGGTGGGGTTGGCGAGGTCGTTCGCAGCCGCCATCCCGGCCCGGAACAGGGGGCTCACCATGGTGGTGACCACGGCCTTGCAGGCCGTCTGCAGATCGGCCTCGAAGACGGCCAGGCGGTCGTCGCCGCGCAGGGCCTCGATGCCCGAAGGCGCCGCGGGCCGGGTCAGCACCGCCAGCGGGAGCGGTTCGCGCCCGGAGTCGATCGCGCCGCTCGACCAGAGCTCCACCTGGAGCTCGTGTCCGTCCCAGGACCGGCCGTGGTACGGCGCGAGCATCGCGGAGAGGTCCGAGCAGCGGGTCTCGGGGTCGTTGGTCGGGGACGCGTCCACCACCAAGGCCACGCGGATCACCGGCTGGCGGTCGTCCACGAGGCTGGCGCCCACGGCGAGCCCGCCACAGAGCGCCAGCACGGCGCAGGTCTGAACCACCTGGATGCGGTGGGCGCGCTGCTCGGCGCGGCGGGAGGCTTCGGTCAGCTCGGCGAGGCTCATGGGAACTCCTGGTTCGACGGCATGAGCGGGCGGCGGCAGGAACCTGACAGGCCAGGCGACGAGCGGCGTCGGACGAGCTGAGGGTTCTCGGCACCGGAGCACCACCTGTCAGGAACCGCCGGCTCGCGGCTCGACACGACAGACCGGAGTTCCCATGAAGTTCCTCGCCCGCTTCCTCCCCGCCGCGACGGCCGCCCCGGCCACGCCCACGATCAGCGAGACCACGGTGGTCGCGCCCCCCCCCTCCCTCGACGAGCTCTACGAGCAGGGGCTCGCGGGCCTCTCCGCCGCGGCACGCGACATGGGCCGACAGTGCGGCGCCGACGACCCCGAGGCCCTGAAGGACCTCGAGCGGGTGGCCCTGGCCCTCGCCCGGCGCTGCACGGACCCGATCCGGGATCCGGAGCCCGACGAGGCCGACCGGGTGATGGCCGAGGACGAGCTCGCCGACAAGGCCGTCAAGCCCCACCTCGAGCACGCCGTGATGGTGGCTCGGGGCCGGCGCCACCAGCGCAAGCAGGAGCGCGCCGCGGTCAACGGCGGCGAGAAGCCCACCCGTCCGAGGATGGGCGTGGGCCTCGTGGCGCTGACCTCCGGTGCCCTGGCCTTCACCTTCTGCATCAGCTTCCAGTCGCTGATCTTCGCCAGCCTGTTCACCGGGATGGTCCAGGGCCTCGCTGCGGCGCTGCTCGCGGCCGGCATGATCACCGGCGCCATCGTGGGGCTGGAGCTCTTCGCCGCCCAGCACGCCACCACCCCCGGGGCACGCAGCTCCGGACACGGCATCCTGGTGGCGCTGTTGGTGTCGGGCGCGCTGTTCGCGCTGCGGGCGACGCACGCCGAAGGTGCCGCCAGCTGGCTGGCCGCCGGGGGCTTCACCGCCCTGGAGCTGGGCATCATCCTGCTCTTCCACTTCACGGTGGTGACCTTCAAGGACGCGCACATCGAGTACCGCCTGCAGCTCGAGGACTGGAAGGTCCTGCACGGCCAGGTCGACGTGTCGGACGACGACACCGCGGGCTGCCGCGACGAGCTGGCCGCCCTCCAGATGCGGCGGGAGGCGCGGCTGGCGCGGCTGCTCGACGACCGGGACGCTCGCGCGAGGCTGGCCCAGCTGCAGGATCTGGCCGTGTCGACCGTGCGCTTTGCCTACCGGCAGGGTGTGATCGAGAGCGCGACGGGCTTCGCGAAGTAGCTACTACGGCCACGCCCAGGCGCCACGAACGCGGCGGGGGCGTTGCGGCGCTGCACGACGCCGCGCAGCAGGTAGCCCAGCGGAGACGACGAGTGCGCGGCCTGCGGTGACGTGAAGATCGACGGCGTCCTCGTAGGCACGATCTGTCTGCCGACGGGGTCCTGGTAGGTACGAACGGGAGCGATCCGCGCGAGTGTCCCCAGCAAGGATCGCGTGGCGTGATCGACGGACGTCGGAACGGTCTGTGCCGTGAGCTTGGGCTGATCACAGAGGCGTGACCTGGTCTCGGGGTGAACCGAGATGCCGAGCTGGTCGAGTCCGTCGTCGCCGACCGGGTGGCCCTCGAGATCACCCACGCCGAGCTGGCGCCCAGCTGGTTCCTCCAGCCCTGCTTCCGAGCCGAGCTGGTTGTCAGTCGGCGATCCACGCGGGGAGGTCGATCGAGGTCTCGCCGTCCAGCGCGAACAGGTCTCGCTCGACCTCGTGGAGATTCTCGACCATGCGCGGGAGGAGCTCGTCCGCGCGTGCGACGTAGCGGTGGTGCTCCACCATCGCCTGGAAGCGCTCAACGAACACGTCGTGCTCCAACGCACTGCGCGCGATCATCTGGCTCACGTCCTCGCGGTCCGACCCGATCCAGCGCTTCAGCTTCGACACGCACACGTCGGCCACGTCGAGCACCACCAGATCGATGTGTTCCCAGCAGCCCGGGAAGGCGTGCCAGAGGGGCTCCTGCGGGAGGTAGGGCAGGGAGCGACTCACCAGGTCCAGGTAGATGCGGTGGCTGTCGGCGAGCGCGGAGCCCGTCCCAGCCAGCCGCTCCAGCCCGTTGCAGGTGGCGTCGTCGAAGCCGTCGCGCTCGGCTCGGAGCACGTCCCCGTCCTTGGTGCCGCGCTCGTAGGCGGTCTGCAGGAAGAGAGCTGTCGATCCGATCACACGGAAGGTCAAGCGCTCGGGAAGCTCGGCTGTCCAGAGCTCGTCGAGCTCGTCCAGGAAGTGCTCAAAGCGAGTCACGGAGGGCCTCGAGCGGCTCGACGAAGTCGTCGGTCGTCAGGCGGCTGAGGACGCGCCACCGATGGTCTGCCTCGTGGGCCCGGAGCAGTGCGGCCCGGAGCGTGGCCTGGCTGCGCACGTCCTGGTCCAGCACGTCGAGCGGGGCCTCTGCGTCGGGGGGTGGCACTCGCTCCAGGAAGGCCCGCACGAGGAGGCATGTCCGCTGGCTGGCTCGGCGCCATGGGAGGGGTCCCCCCGTCGTAAGGGCCAGGGCCTCGAGGAGCCGGTCGAGGAGCCATGCCCACCTACGGGCAACCCCCGCGCGCACCACGGCATCCTGGACCGACGCGAAGGCGATCTCGTTCCTGCTCTCAACGAGGACGGGCGGGAGCGCGGTGAGGAAGCGGGGACTGGGATGTCGGACGAGCACGTCGCTGACCGCGTCCCACACACGTGCGTGCTCGCGGCGGATGAGAACCGTGTCGTCGACAACGAGGTGGCGGGCGCCGAACTTCCAGAGCGCTGCCTGCAGGGAACCTGCGACCGGGTCCCACGCGCCGCTGGGGGGCAGGAAGTCCTCGGGGCCGACATGAAAGAGGCCGAACATCGCCAGCAGATGCTCGGCGCTGAAGGAGCCCTGGCCGCGCTCGAGCTCGCTCAGTCGGCTCTCGGAGAGTTGCAGCCGCCGCGCCAGCTGCGCGAGGGTCCAGCGTCGCTCCTTCCGGAGTCGTCGGACAGTCTGGCCCACAGACTGGCGGAGTGGGAGGAGGTCGGTGATCGCCTTGTTGCCTCTTCGATATCTCGAAGACTACTTCGAATATGCGAAGATCGCCACCCACCCCAGATAGCACCAGATCTTCTTCGGAACTTGCCGTCCATCGCACAAGACGACGTACTCAATGCGATCCGGTTCCAGCCAACCCCTGCGCGGCGGGCTTCGCGAAGTAGCGCCTGGTCAGCGCTTCGCTCGTCGAGTGGTTCGCTACCTTGCCTCGGTGGCTTCGCTCGCGAGCGGGTATCCGAGCAACTCCAGCACGTCGCCACAGGTGGCTTCTACCTCGGCGATCTGTCCCGTCGAGAGCTCGCGGCGCCAGCGGTCTACAGCGTGGGCGTACACTGGCTGGCTCACGTCCTTGCTCGACGACTCGGCTGCGGGGAGGACGGCTGTAGAGTTGGTGTGCTCCAGCACGGCCGGGTTCCACGCCTCTCCCAAGAACGCCAGTACGCGACGGAGCTCCCGCTCGGGCTCGGCCACGAGCAGCTCGTACCGGACCTCCAGGACGCGCCCCGGGAGGAGCGCCGCCTGGTGACGGGCCGTGAGGAGGAGCTGCTTCCAGTACTGGGCACCAGCGACCAGGTCCTGACACTGTGCAAGGGGCTGACCCGTGGAGGGGTCGCGCCAGGCCTGCCGCTGCAGGGATGCTGCTACGGCACGCCCGTCCCGCACCACGTGAAGGAAGCGGGCGCGTGGAAAGAGGCTGCCCAGCACGGCCATGGACGCGGCGTTGTGAGGGGTCTTCTCAGCGATTCGCTGGGCGCCCGGCGCGCGGCCGCGGAGCAACGTGCGAACGAAAGCTCGAAACGCGTCGTCCAACCCCTGGGCGTCGATCCCGGCGTCCAGCAAGGCACTGCCGAGCGACGCCGCCCACGCCTCGCGAAGGCGGGCCAGCTTCGGCAGCACCTTCACCTCGGGCCCGCAGTGGATCGCGGGATGCGCGTCCAACATCACCCTCAGCAGCGTGGTGCCGCTGCGGCCTGCGCCGCCGATGAACACGAAGTCGTCGGGGTGCGCATCGAAGGCCGTGAGCGGGGCCAGCATCCGGTGCTGACGAAGCGTCAATCGATGGGGCGTGGCGAGGCCGTCGGCCGCCAGGGTTGGCGTCGCTGCGTCACCGACGGCGGCGGCGATCATCGCGCTCAGGAACAGGGTCGACGGTGGGTCGAGGCGATCGAGCTCGGCGAATGCGCTCTGTGCTTCCTCGACGCGCCCTCCCGCGAGGCAGGCCTCGACGCGCCCGAGCCTGGCCTCGGGCAACGTCGGCTTGTCACCCAGGACCCGGTCGAAGCAGGACAGCGCTTCCTCGTGCCACCCGAGCTGGAGGGCGACCTGCCCCAGGCGCGAGCGTGCCCGCCAGCCGTTGAATCCGACGAACACCGGCTGGGCCAGCGCGACCCCCTCGGTCGTCAGTGCCCGCGCGTAGCACCCGGCGGCGTCGGACAGGCGCTGTCGGACACGGCCTTCGTCCGGGTCGTCCACTGTGAGCATCTCGACGAGCTGACCCTCGAGGAACGCGAAGTTCGGGTGCGCAGCCGCTCGGCCAATCTCTGGGTGGCACTCCCTCCACCTGGCCAGGTGCGCCATCACCTCGCAGGCGAGGTCGCGGCGCTGATCCTCCAGGAGCAACTGGAGCAGAGCCGACACCAGGAGGATGGGGAGCACCGCGGAGGCAGGGTCCCGCTCGTTCGTGTGGACCACACGCGCCCATGCCTGCTCCGCGATGGCCACGGCACGTGGCCGCGCGCCGGCCTCCACCAACTCGCTGACCAGGTAGCCCGCCGCGCTGAAGTCGTCGGGGTTGTCGGAGTACCAGGCGTCCAGCAGGCGCAGGTTGCGCTCGTTCTTCCGCCTCAGCCGTCGGTAGTCTGGGACGGCGCCGAGATGCACGATGTCGGCGCACAAGACCGCCCGCCTGTGCGTGCGCCCTCGAATCCACGCTCCCACGCCCTCGTGGATGGGGCGTGTCCAGCGCAGGTCATGGAGCCTCCGGAAGACGCGGGGCAGGAGCGCCGGCTCCCCGAGCCGAGCACGACCAGCCACGACGTCCGGGGCAGCCGCATCGAGCGACGCGGCGTGGTGCAGCTTGAGCAGCGCGTAGTCCACATCCGCGCGGCCCATCACGTCGCGCACGGCGTCGTGACCGTTCTTGCACAGACGCTCGTCGGCATCCAGCACAAGCACCCAGCGGCCTGATGCGTGGGCGAGGGCGGCGTTGCGTGCCTGGGCGAAGTCGTCGTTCCACTCCCAGTGGTGGACCTTCGCACCAGCGGCCTCGGCGAGCGCCGGAGTCGCGTCGACGCTGCCCGTGTCCAGCACGACGATCTCGTCGGCGAGCCCTGCCACCGACGCCAGGCAGGCCGGGAGGAGCTCGGCTTCGTCCTTGGCGATGATGCAAACGCTCAGTTGCGGAGCACTGTACGTCGGTGGATCGGGACCATCCCACCGGCAGAGCGCGTGGCCTTCGTACGGGATGGCTCGGTCCGGGGCGAGCCGCCTTTTCACGTCGCGCATGTGGGGAAACACCTGGAGGTGGGCCACGTAGGGCATGTCGAGTGGGACGCTGCCAGCGATGCACCCGCCACTCCCCAGGAGTGCGCGCACCCGCGTGAGCACGCCCTCGGGTTCGACCAGAACCTTGAGCACCTCGAACATCAACACGAGGTCAAAGGAGCGAGTACACTCCTCGACGTAGGCGTGGAGGTCCTGGCAGATCAGCTCGCACTCGAGACCCTCGTCGGTGGCCCGGTGGCGCGCGGCGGCAATGCGAGTCGATGCATAGTCCACTGCGGTCACCGCGGCACCGTGTCGCGCCAGCTCCAGCGCATGCCGACCGTCTCCGCAGCCCAGGTCGAGGACCCTGAGGCCCGGCGCCCAGGGGACCGCCAAGGCGTGGAGCACGCCGAACAGCGCGGGCGCGTCCACGGAGGAGCGGTACTGAGGGTTCTGTTGGTAGTGTGGGAGGAGGGCGAGCTCTTCGTCGTAGCGGCAGTCCATGTCTATTCAGGCACAGCGGCGATGGCGTCGCCCATGTCGTACCAGGGGTCCGTGTCGATGCATGCGATCTCACCGCTCGTGGAGACCGCGCAGCCCATGTAGCTGCCACACGAGAGTTGGATGGCGGGACCTGGCCGAATATGAGTTGGGTGAAGATCTCGCTCTGACGGCTGTAGAGCGGGATCGAGGAGTCCCAAAGGCGCGGCTGTGTGCGAATCGCGCAGCGGCTTGAAGAGGGAGCAGCGCCAGATCAGGATGGGGTTGCGAACACCAACCCTCACCTGGATGCTCCCGATGACAGCCTGCCACATCCACCTCGTCACCACGACCGCCAGCCCACTCGACCAGCTTCGAGGGCTCATCGAGAACCTCAGGGCCGGCGAGCCCGTCGAGGACTTCCAGGTCTTCGAGACCGAGCTCAACGAGCTGGTGAGCGGTGTCGAGCGGGAGGCGCTGGGGCTGGCGCTCGCGGGGCTCGACGTTGACGCCCCGGCCGTGGTGGTCGACGGCGAGACCTACACCGAGGCCGTGCGCTGTGAAGGTGTCTACGAGACCCGCGCCGGAGAGGTGCGGGTGGAGCGGACCCTCTACCGGCGGGGGGCTGACGAGCGGTGCATCTGCCCGATGGAGCTTCGAGCGGGCGTGGTGGAGGGGCGCTGGACGCCGGGCGCCGCCTCGCTGGCGGTCTGGGCGGTGGCCCACCTCACGCCGCAGGAGTCGGAGGAGCTCTTTTCCCGGTCGGGCGGGATGAGCCCGTCGCGCTCCAGCCTGGATCGGCTCCCGAAGGCGGTGAGCGAGCGCTGGGAGGAACAGCGGCCTCGCTTCGAGGAGTGCGTCCGCGCCGTCGAGGAGGCGCCCTCCGAGGCCGTGGCGGTCAGCGTCTCCCTCGACGGCGTGATGGTGCCGATGAAGGACGGCAAGCGCCAGGAGAAGCGTCGACGGGCCCGCCGAGCTGGAAAGGAGACCCGAGGACCGGCCGGCTTCAGGGAGGCTGCCTGCGGGACCTTGACCCTCTACGACGCGGAGGGCGAGCGCCTCCAGACCCGCGTGCTGGGCCGGATGCCCGAGAGCGGCAAGAGGGCTCTCAAGGAGAGCCTGGAGGACGAGTTGGTCGCCGTCCTCGGTCAGCGCCCGTCGCTCCAGGTCGTCGGGCTCGCCGATGGTGCGCGCGACAACTGGAGCTGGTTCGACCGCGCGCTCCCTGGCGGCTCCGTGCAGGTTCTCGACTACTTCCACGCCGTCGAGCACCTCGAGCGCGCGATGAACAGCGCGCACGGCGAAGGCACCGCCAAGGCCAGGGCGGACTTCGAGCGCCTCCGGCTCCTGCTGCGCGACCAGCCCGGTGGCGTCGACAAGGTGATCAACGCCATCGCGTACCAACGGAGGAAGCACCCGCGCCGCAAGAGCCTGGCGCGAGAGTTGGGCTACTTCCGCCGAAACCGGCGCCGGATGGACTACGCGGGAGCGCAGGCGCTGAAGCTGCCGATCGGGTCGGGGATCGTGGAGGCGGCCAACAAGACCCTCGTCACGGTGCGCATGAAACGAGCCGGCGCGCGCTGGAGCATCCCAGGGGGCCAGGCCGTCCTGACGTTCCGCGCGCTCGCGAAGAGCAGGCGCTTCGACAGGGCCTGGGCCCTCCTGGCCTCGACCTACACGGCGCACGTCGAGCCCATCCCAGGCCTCAGCCGGACGCAGCGGAAGGGGGCCGCGTGAGCGTCAGTGCCGGAGTTACACCCTCCTGATAGGTGTTGACTTGCGAGTAGCCAATCGTCCAGGCCGTGGGACAGGACGTCGACGGGACTCCCGTGTCCGGCGTACACGTGCCATCCAAGGACCACAGCGAGGGCGAGGT
>Ga0209992_10001201_pt1 | contig 28832 bp, 27 predicted proteins | sample 2SBtaG_2_FD_182564 | JGI IMG/M metagenome (GOLD analysis project Ga0209992, IMG submission 182564) | Deep subsurface microbial communities from Kolumbo volcano to uncover new lineages of life (NeLLi) - 2SBTROV12_ACTIVE470 metaG (SPAdes)... | ecosystem: Environmental > Aquatic > Marine >... | reverse complement strand
GATCAATAACAAATAAAGAATCTATTTGTGGTGGATATTTTGTGTGCTTAGTGTTTATGCCAGTTTATCAGTCGATGCTCAATGACAAATTGTTTTCACTACCAAACAAACCTAACCCATGCGGGATGGTTTCAACCGGTGAAACCAATGAATCCATGCAAACAACGGTTGTAAGACTCATACGAAACTTTCGTATGATTATAAAGGGAGGCACCTTGTTATAGGTACCGTGTTGCGCCTAATTTAATGTAGGCTTACAAAGTATTAGGCTAAGATATATTGAGGTATGTCTTGCCGATACTATAGGTATCCAACCTTCTAGAATTGTTGCTATTTATTTCCCCAAAACCACGACCAGCTGGTTTTATCTTCGGTGTGGCCCCGTTTATCTAGCGGAACGAATTCACGGGCTTTTTCGCCGAGATATAGTTGCCGTGGGCGCCCGATCTTCTGATGTTCATCTTTCAGCATTTCCTTCCAGTGGGAAATCCAGCCAACGGTACGACCGATTGCAAACATCACTGTAAACATAGAAGTCGGGAAACCCAAAGCCTTAAGGATTATTCCAGAATAAAAATCAACATTTGGATAGAGTTTCTTTTCGACAAAATAATCATCTTCCAACGCAATTTTTTCAAGCTCCATGGCAAGTTCTAGCTGAGGATCTTCAATCCCTAATACGTATACGTCCAAAACCTCATAACATGTTTCACGCATAACGATTGCTCGTGGATCGTGGTTTTTATAAACTCGATGCCCGAACCCCATCAATCTGAAATTGTCATTCTTGTCTTGGGCTTTTTTTATATATTCGCCGACTCTTTTTTTAGTACCGATCTCCGCCAGCATTTTTAGTACTGCCTCATTGGCTCCGCCATGGGCTGGGCCCCATAGGGAAGCAATCCCCGAAGCAATACAGGCATATGGGTTGGCACCTGAGGATCCCGCCAGGCGTACTGTTGAAGTCGATGCATTTTGTTCATGATCGGCATGTAGTACTAAAATACGGTCGATCGCCCGTGCCAATATTGGATTGATCTTATAGTCCTCTGACGGAACAGAAAACATCATCTGCAAGAGATTTTCCGAGTATGAGTATTCGTTTCTAGGCATTGGGAATGGTAACCCTTGCGAATATTTGAAGGCATATGCGCCGATTGTGGGCATTTTAGCGATCAATCGGTGCGCAGCCAATTGGCGTTGGTCCGGATCGGTGATGTCAGTTCTGTCATGATAGAAAGCGGAGAGAGCGCCAACAACACCCACCATGATTGCCATCGGATGGGCACCCCGCATAAAGCCTTTGTAAAAAGAAATCAGTTGTTCGTGCAACAATGTGTGGTTGCGGATATCACTATCAAATGAGAACTTCTCTTCCGGCGTCGGGAGTTCACCATACAGAAGCAAATAGCAGGTTTCCATATAATCGCTATCTTTGGCGAGGACATCTATCGGATAGCCTCGGTGCAGTAGGATCCCTTCCTCACCATCAATAAAGGTAATATTAGATTTGCACGAGCCGGTCGATGTAAAGCCAGGGTCGTACGTCAGGACACCTGTACTATTATACAAACCACGAATGTCAATCAGTCGATTCCCCATTGTGCCTGTACGCGATGGCAAATCCCAGGACTGACCCGTTGAATTATCGGTTAAAGTAAATGTATCGCTGGGCGACTGTTTATTCTTCGACGTGGTACTCGTATTCATTTTAAAATGCCTCTAAAAACTACAAAAGCTAGATGTAAAAAAGAGGATGCTACTCAGTGCCTTTAAGCCAACTAAATAATATACACCTTTTATAGCATAGCTGATTGAATTTAATATGTTTGTAGATTTTAAACTCGTGTTAATGACTACTGGTATAACTAAAAATTTGATTGCTTTGATGAGATAAGATGGAGATGTTCAGCAGATGCTTGATTTCCATCCGGCGGATCAACGAGATAATAAGGTGCTTAATCTTGTAATAAAAGCATGCGACATTATGATATTTCCATTTTAATGGAGTATTATTCAATAAAAACAGTTTATTAAGAGTTATATTGAGTGTAATTTATTGCCATTGCCACGGCCCAATAAATTTGTGTTCAGGGGACATCACATGTTCTCAACAACCATCGCAGGGCAGCTTATTTGAACGCCATGCTTTCATATGGCCTTCGAGATGCTGGATGGAGGCGAATCCCTCCTCACGAAGAATAGACGCTGCGGTTGAAGCTCTACCACCCCGTTCGCAATAAACCACAATTTCTTCTTTTTGGTCGACCTTTAATGTATCAAGACGCCCTTTAAGTTCAGTATACGGAATATTGAGCGCTCCTGGAACATGGCCACTCGCGAACTCCTTTGACGAACGAACATCTAGGATCAATGGTGCAGTTTCCAAATCTAAACGATTGACAAGGTCAGATTGAGAAATTACGGGAAAGTCAGTGCTTTTCGAACATGCAACGGTTAGTCCGAAAATTAAGAAAAAGATAAAACCTATTAAAAATTGACGGTTCAAATTAGAAACATCTATTTTGTGCATATTTGTTTTCTCTTGAAGTAAAATACGAATATTGAAATTCATACCCAAACCCTAGCAAATCGTTATTTTATTTCCACAGTGGTGAGATGAACACAGAAAACTCTACCCGAGCTGGCTCAACACAACATCGGCGTCAATATAATCAAAATCTATTCTTTGATAGTCACCGTTTTCTTGGAGAATAAGGCTTGGAAAACCACCAGCTCCAATCTGCTGTCCTAACGAAATTTGTTTGAGTAATTTTTCTTGTGTTTGATTTGCTTTCAACTCCATCCTAAACCGAGGCACATCCAAACCAATAGTAGCCGCCAATTCGCATAGGATACTTGTGTCCGAAGGGTTTTTTGCACATAGATAATAGGCCTTCTGTATAGCCAACACCATGGCATTTTCATGTTCGCCCCCCTGAAATCCTGCGGCAATCACAGCCCTACATGCTGGGTACGTAGAACGGCGAGGTTTACAGACCTGCCAAAAGTCAAAATTAAACTCCGTTCCTGGCACATGGGCTTGTATAGTGTGCCAAATCGAGCGAATCTTAAGCTGCATAGCTTTTGGCATTGGCTCATCGGTATCAGGCGCAAGACCTCCAAGGAGATAACGTATTGTTAAATGGGGTTCGACCCTGGAGACAATTTTTTCCCACGTAGGGCTAAATGCCCAACACCAACTACACATCGGATCGTGTATGTAATAAAGAATTTTTTCGTTTGAATTCACGCGCTATCGAATTATTCTAATCTACCAATAACAATATAGTAAGATAATACATCGTTTATTTCGACGAAATTACCGTGGAATTTAGGTTGTACTCTGCCCCATACGACATAGTCAGCTGGTTATTCCTACGCTTACTCGCAATAATCTATTTTTCGGCATTTGCTTCAATGGCTGTGCAAATCGATGGATTAATTGGTTCAAATGGAATTCTCCCAATTGAAACCCGGCTTGCGGAAATACAGGGGGCCGTCGAAGGTAATAGAAAATTCTGGCTGTTCCCTACTCTATTTTGGTTCGATGCTTCGGATCTAGCGCTCAAATTTGTTTGTTACGCAGGGATGGCAGCTGCCCTCTCTGTGTTCTGTAATATCGCCACTCGGAGTGCTCTGCTTTTGTGCTTCATATTTTATCTTTCGCTGGTTTACGGCGGGCAAGTATTCATGACCTTCCAGTGGGATTTTTTGCTGTTGGAAACAGGCATACTGGCAATATTTCTCGTGTCCGGATCGCGAATTATCGTTTTTTTATACCAATTTTTGCTAGCTCGGTTCATGTTCATGGGAGGTTTGGTTAAGTTAACCAGTGGAGATCCAACTTGGGCCAACTTAAGTGCCCTATTCTACCATTACGAAACCCAACCATTACCCACCCCATTAGCTTGGTATGCACACCATCTGCCAGAATTGTTCCATCGATTTTGCGTAGGAGGTGTATTTATCATTGAATTGATTGTACCTTTTCTAATGTTTATTCCCCGACGCCCACGTTTATTTGCGGCTTGGATGACTATCGGCCTGCAAAGCACGATTATTCTGACCGGCAATTACAATTTTTTTAATTTGTTGACAATCCTCTTGTGTTTGTTTTTATTCGACGATAATGATCTTGCTAAGATACTTCCCCAAAAATTCATCGATTTAATTCGTGTTAAAAATACAGTATCAAGTTTAGCAGCCACCGTCTCTGCGGGGATACTTGCTAGCCTAATATTCTTAACATGTGGTAGCTACATTTGGGTCCAAATCTCTGGCGCGCGACTTTTTATGCCATTTGTGACTTTAGTTCGTATCGCTTCGACCTACTCGCTTGTTAACCAATATGGTCCGTTCGCAACTATGACCAGACGGCGTCTTGAAATCGAGGTCGAAGGTTCGAGCGATGGCAGGAATTGGTATGCCTATAAATTTAAATACAAACCCGATAATCTTAAAAAAAACCTTAGATGGATTATCCCTCACCAACCTCGCCTTGATTGGCAAATGTGGTTCGCAGTCTTAAGACCGCCACAAAAAAACTCCTGGGTTGTACGATTCCTTTTTAAATTGAAAGAAGGGTCTCCAGCAGTTATAAGACTGTTAGCAAATAACCCATTCCCCCGTCATCCGCCCAAATATATTCGGGCTAGCTTGTATCGGTATACTTATTCATCTCCCGAGCTAAGAGCCAGTACCAGAGAAATTTGGGAAAGGAAATATATCGGAGAATATTGGTATATAAAATAATAGCTTGAAGATTGAATTTAATAAGATAGATTAATAATTCTAGGTCACAAGTTATGAAGTAACTGCAAGTTTTACGTCAATAAACGGAAATGTCGTTTTAGACGCAAGAATTATTGACCAAGAAAATATATCAAAATTAATCTATTATACAATAGATTAAAGACCCCATTTAAAGTGCTTTCAGCAGGGTAATTTAGCATAGGGGTCAATTCCAAATAAAAAACCAAAAGATCACTAGATTAATTTCCTCTCCTTATGTAGAGCGTTCTTATATAGCCTACAATGATATAATCTTTCCACTAAAAACCAACGCGTTGAGATAGAAGGCTAACAACTAAAACCCACATTTTACCTATCAAATTAAGCTCAATGCATCTGTTAAAAGGTAAACGAGCCTTAGTTTGCGGAAGCAGCCAAGGCATTGGTAAGGCAATTGCTCTTCATCTAGCTAATTTAGGTGCTGAACTGATCCTTTTGGCGCGAAATAGCGATGCGTTGAAAGGGGTAGTGGGTCAATTGGATAAGGACCTGGATCAAAAACATGAATTTTTGACCGCTGACTTTTCCGAGCCCAATCAATTGCAGATAGCATTAGCCGACGGTCTGCGGGGGAAAACCGTAAACATTCTCGTCAACAATACCGGTGGACCTCCTGGAGGCCTAATTCACGAGGCTAATCCAAAGGACTTTATCGTCGCCTTTTCACAACATCTTATTTGCAATCAATTACTTGTTCGGTCAGTTCTTGGTGGGATGAAACGCGAAAGATACGGCAGAATAATTAATATTATTTCGACCTCGGTAAAGCAGCCAATAGCCGAACTAGGCGTATCTAACACTATCCGCGGTGCTGTTGCCAGTTGGTCCAAAACAATGGCGAACGAACTCGCTCCTTTTGGTATTACTGTGAATAACGTTCTTCCAGGGGCAACAGAAACAGCGAGACTCACATCAATCATTGATATTAAAGCGAAAAAACTGAACAAATCGGTTAAAGATATTGCCGAAGAAATGAAGCATTCCATTCCAATGGGACGCTTTGCGCAACCGGAAGAAATCGCGAATGCTGTAGGGTTTTTGGCCTCAGACTTGGCTTCGTACGTAACAGGTATAAATTTACCGGTGGATGGAGGGCGGATCGCCGGCTTGTAAAACGTTTCTTATGGACCATATAGCTAATTATATTGATGGAAAACTTGTTCCTCCAATTGGCAGCGGGTATATCGATAATGTAGAACCCGCGACTGGCTTGTGTTATTCGAAATTACCTGATTCCCACTCTGTAGATGTGGACGCAGCGGTAGAGTCAGCGAAAAAAGCATTCCCAGCGTGGGCTGAAACACCCATCTCCGATCGAGCAGCAATATTAAGAAAAATTGCTACTTTAATTGAGGACAATCTAGAAGAGGCGGCCCGGGCGGAATCCATTGATACAGGGAAGCCCTTAAGTGTCGCACGACAAGTTGATATTCCAAGAGCCTCCGCAAACTTTAAATTTTTTAGCTCCGCTATCGAACAATTTTTTTCAGAATCTCATGGAATGGGCACACTAGCCGTAAACTATACCGTCCATGTGCCTCTTGGTGTTGTGGGTTGCATCTCTCCTTGGAATCTTCCGCTATATCTTTTTACTTGGAAGGTTGCTCCCGCGCTTGCTGCGGGAAACACTGTGGTTGCCAAACCCTCGGAGCTGACTCCGACGAGCGCCTTTCTTCTATCAAAAATCTGTATCGAAGCAGGCTTGCCGTCAGGCGTTTTAAACATCGTACATGGTTTAGGTTCAAGGGTAGGACAAAGTATTGTTGAGCATCCGAATGTGTTGGCAATATCTTTTACCGGTGGTACAAGCACGGGGAAACAAATAGCTAGAACTGTTGGACCTTTGTTTAAAAAAGTTTCTCTCGAAATGGGGGGAAAAAATCCGAATATAATTTATAAGGATTGCGATTTCGATCGAACACTGGAGACTACCCTGCGTTCATCTTTTTTCAACCAAGGTCAGGTCTGTCTTGCCGGATCACGTATCTTTATTGAAAAATCGTTCTATGAACGATTCAAAAATGAGTTAGTGCACCGAACCAAAGCATTACGAGTCGCTGATCCTTTAAGTGAGACCTGTCACCAGGGGGCACTCATTTCAGAAAACCACATGCACAAAGTTCTCGCCCACATTAAATTGGCGCAAGAGGAAGGTGGTGAAGTTATGACCGGTGGACAACGTATTGTTCTCAAAGGGCGATGCCAAAAAGGATTTTTTATCGAACCCACCATAATAGAGGGGCTTACACCTAATTGCCGAACTAACCAGGAAGAAATCTTCGGGCCTGTAGTAACCCTGACACCTTTCGAAACTGAAGATGAAGTTGTTGGATATGCCAATAGCACGGCGTATGGTTTGTCTGCTTCCATTTGGAGCAATAATATCAAACGTTGCCATCGGCTTTCCAACCGAATCCAGGCCGGTGTTATCTGGATTAATTGTTGGATGGTCCGAGATTTGCGGACACCTTTTGGTGGGATGAAACAGTCGGGGCTTGGCCGAGAAGGCGGATTTGAAACCCTTAAGTTTTTTTCCGAAACTAAAAATATCTGCATTTATACGGGAGACTGATCCGAGTGGCAAACGGACGCATAAACTCATCCAAAGCGCCCGAACCCGTCGGTGCTTATCCTCATGCGCGGCGAGTTGGAAATTTGCTTTTCCTTTCAGGGGTGGGACCCCGAAAACGTGGTTCACCGCAAATTCCAGGAGTTGAATTGGACGATCAAGGCAATATTGTCTCCTATGACATCGAAATCCAATGTCATGCTGTTTTTGAAAATGTACGTCTTATATTGGAAGATGCTGGGTCTAGCTGGGGAAAACTTATCGATATAACAGTATTCTTAACCGATTTAGAAAACGATTTTTCTGTCTATAACAGAATCTACAGCGACTATTTCACTACCCATCAGCCCTGTCGGACAACGGTGGAAATATCCAAACTACCCACTCCGATTGCGATCGAATTGAAGTGTATCGCTACCATCGAAGGAGGCTGAATACCGTGCGAGATTTAAAGCCCCTAAATTTTCAAAAATGGATTGATGATCATCGTGATCTATTGAAACCACCTGTCTGTAACAAATTAGTATTTGAGGAGGCGGAATTCATCGTTATGGTTGTCGGTGGCCCCAATTCCCGGAAGGATTACCATTATGATGAAGGGGAGGAATTTTTCTATCAAGTCGAAGGCAATATGGTATTGAAGATTATGGAAAACAAACATCCCCGAGATATCCAAATCAACCAGGGTGAGATTTTTCTTCTTCCACCTCGAATACCCCATTCCCCCCAACGTTTTGAAAATACCGTGGGTCTGGTGATCGAGCGTAAACGGCGACCGGATGAAAAAGATGGATTGCTTTGGTACTGCGATCAGTGCTCCAATCTTTTATACGAAGAATATTTTCCGCTCAAAAACATCGAAACAGATCTCCCACCGATTTTTGATCGCTATTATTCAAGCATCAATAATCGAACCTGTACGCAATGTGGAACCATGATGGAAGCGCCAGATTCAAATTTGGATTAATGTTTAAAATCGACATCCATACTCACATTTTGCCCGAAAATTGGCCTAATCTTCGTGATAAATATGGCTATGGAGGTTTTGTCCAACTTCAACACTGTGCTCCAGGATGTGCGAAATTAATCAAAGACGGTGTTTTATTCCGCCAAATTCAAAGCAATTGTTGGGATGCTAAAACACGTATAGTTGATTGTGAAAACTCAGGTGTTCATGTACAGGTATTGTCGACAGTTCCAGTTATGTTCTGCTATTGGGCAAAACCTAAACATACATTGGAGCTTTCTATTTTGCTTAATGATCATATAGCCGGTGTCGTGGCTCAATATCCCAGGCGTTTCATAGGTCTAGGTACGTTGCCGATGCAAGCTACGGACCTTGCAGTAAAGGAATTAGAACGTTGTATGCGGGTATTGAATTTGGTAGGTGTCCAAATAGGCTCACACGTCAATGATGTCAATTTAAATGACGAACGTTTTTTTCCCATTTTCGAAGCCGCGCAGGATTTAGGTGCCGCCATATTTGTTCATCCCTGGCAAATGTTGGCTAAAGAAAGAATGAAAGACTATTGGCTCGAATGGTTGGTGGGTATGCCGACCGAAACATCCCTTGCGATTTGTTCAATGATTTTTGGTGGGGTTTTCGAAAAATTTCCTAAATTGAGAGTGGCGTTCGCTCATGGTGGCGGTGCTTTTCCCGCAACATTTGGTCGCATTCAACAGGGTTTCGATGTGCGTCCCGACCTTTGTTCAGTGGACAATAAGATCGAACCACGCGAATACTTAGGTCGTTTTTATATCGATTCGTTAGTTCATGATCCTCGTATGTTGGATTATTTAATCGAGCTGATGGGAGCGAAATCGATTGCATTAGGATCCGATTATCCATTCCCTCTCGGTGAGCTATCACCTGGAAAAATGATCGACGAAATGAGCTTACCGCACGATACCAAAGAGCAGCTGCTGCATCGGTCGGCTCTAAATTGGCTCAATCTGGAAGCAGATTATTTTCAGTGAGTACTATCGATATCCGGATCGAGGAAACTCTTTTTCGAGTGGACACAACAAACGTATTCGATCTATCCATTCCGTTATATTTTAACAGTGAAACCCCTACTGCCTTCGGAATGCTGCCAGCGACAGCCCGAATCGTAGAGAATGAATGGTTTGTTGGTGATACGCGTCGTGGGGGCAGTTGTAATGTTGATGAATATACGTTGATCCCTCATTGTCAGGGTACCCACACTGAGTGCGTAGGCCATATCGTAGATGAACAGATTGCGATTAATGAAATCCTCAAAGATACTTGGATTCCCGCAACGGTCTTGAGTTTGGAAACCGAAGAAGCCAGGGATTGTATGGATCACTATCCCTTTGGAAAGACGACGCATGATGAACTTATATCTAAACAAAGTGTTATAAAAGCGCTCGACCGACTTCCTGATAAGCGATTTCAAAAAGCATTGATAATCCGTACATTACCTAACAATTCTTCTAAAAAACAACGTCGCTATACTACGGCGGCTTATTTTTCCAACGACGCTATGGAAGCAATAGCTAGCCACCCTACCCTACATTTATTGGTGGATTTGCCGTCGATCGACTGTATGGAAGATGGTGGAAAGCTTTCCAACCACCGTATTTTCTGGAAGATATCTAATAAGCACCAAAAACTCGGTGACGCACCCGCTTCTTCAAAAACGATAACCGAACTGATATTCGTGCCGGATGAAGTGGTTGATGGCTATTACTTGCTGAACCTGCAAATACCGCCGTTTATGACCGATGCTGCGCCCAGTCGCCCACTAATTTTTCCAGTACAAACACCATGAAGTTTGAAAACACTAGGAAATTCGCCGAGATGCTGGACGAGATTGATCCCCTTAGCTTGTATCGTAATCGCTTTCATGTACCTGAAAATACCGACAACCAAGAATATATTTACTTATGCGGAAATTCATTAGGCCTACAACCTAAATCAGTGCGGTCATTCATTGATGAGGTGCTAGCTTCGTGGGAGAAAAATGCAGTTGAAGGTCATTTTTCAGGATCCCATCCGTGGTTTGCATACCACGAATTTCTCACTGAAAAATTGGCTCAAATCGTTGGAGCCCTTCCCATCGAAGTCGTGGCGATGAATTCGCTCACCATCAATCTTCATCTAATGATGGTGAGCTTTTATCGGCCGACTTCCAATCGGTACAAAATTTTGATTGAGCAACAAGCGTTTCCTTCCGATCAATACGCCGTCAAATCCCAGATTAAATTTCATGGTTTGGATCCCCAAAATGCCTTAGTCGAAGCGTATCCTCGCGAAAATGAATCGATACTTCGAACCGAAGATTTACTCGAACTTATTGATCGTGATGGCGATGAAATTGCTTTGATTCTGCTTCCAGGTGTCCAATATTATACGGGTCAAGCTTTCGATTTGGCTAAGATTACCCTCGCGGGACACAAAAAAGGCTGTATCGTTGGGTTTGATTTGGCCCATGCGGCGGGTAATTTATTGTTAGAACTCCACGATTGGAATGTCGATTTTGCGGTATGGTGTTCCTATAAGTATCTAAACGCAGGTCCTGGTGCAGTCGCTGGTTGTTTTGTGCATGAACGACATAGTCGCGAACACGATTTACCACGCTTTGCTGGTTGGTGGGGGCATAACAAAAATACCCGCTTCAAAATGCCTCAGCAGTTTTCAAGTATGGAAGGCGCGGAGGGCTGGCAAGTCAGTAATCCACCTATTTTTGCTATGGCGCCTCTTCTAGCCTCACTCGAAATATTTAGCAATGCGAAAATGGATGTTCTTCGAAAAAAATCTACAAAATTAACGGGTTTCTTAGATTATCTTCTTCGAGAACAATGCGATGATCAAATTTCTATCATTACTCCAAGTCGAATTGAAGAACGGGGATCCCAGTTGTCTCTTACCCTAAGAAAACAACAAAACCCTGGCAAGTACGTTCAGGACAAGCTTACTGATGCTGGTATTGTTTGTGACTGGCGAGAGCCTAATGTCATCCGAGTATCCCCGGTGCCACTTTACAATACATTTTCAGAAGTTTTTAAATTCGTAAATATTCTGCATTCGATTCTATAGGGCTGTCGTGTTCAGGAACGAAATAACATTGATTGGCGCCGGGTTGGTTGGGTGTTTATTATCGATCTATTTGTCTCGAAGGGGATTTTCGGTAAGGATATTCGAATCCAGACCGGACATGCGGACCCACTCGATTTCTGCTGGACGTTCGATTAACTTGTCATTGTCCGAACGCGGTATACATGCTCTTAAGGAAGTAGGCCTATATGGAAACATTGAAAAACATCTCATCGAAATGCCCGGACGTATGCTCCACGATAAAAGTGGCGAGCTCCAATACCAAACTTACGGAATCAACCCGGGGGATGTACATTATTCTGTTTCCCGAGGCCTTCTTAATAAGATTCTATTGGATGCAGCTGAATCGGAGAAAAGTGTTTCGATTCGATTTAACGAATATTGTACTGGAGTGAATTTTGATGCGAAAAAATTTTTCGTGCGAAATACAACAACATCAAAGATACGGGCGGTTGATTTCGATTTGCTGATTGGAACGGATGGTGCCGGTTCCAGTGTTCGTCAAAGCATGATTAAAGCCCAAGCAATTCGATGCAAACATGAAGTGTTGGCACATGGTTATAAAGAATTGAGCATTCCCGAAGATCTTGGGATCGCGCATGGAATGGAAAAAAACGCCCTGCATATATGGCCTCGGGGTGGGTTTATGCTAATTGCATTGCCCAATACCGACAATAGCTTTACTGGCACGCTTTTTCTCCCCCATAAAGGTTCAAGCAGTTTTGAATCGTTAAAGGGAGACCAGAGTATTCTAGATTTCTTCCATGCACAATTTCCGGATGCCATTCCACTGATTCCCAATCTGACACTGAATTTTAAAAATAACCCAACAGGATCCCTGGGGACTATAAGATGCTCAGATTGGCACGTGAGAGGAAAAGCTTTGGTGATCGGTGATGCTGCCCATGCCATAGTGCCATTCCATGGGCAGGGAATGAACTGTGGTTTTGAAGATTGTTCCGTACTAATCAATTTATTTGATAAATACAAAGATATAGAAGAACTTTTTAAAGCATTTGCGAGCCAGCGAAAACCAGATGCCAACGCAATTGCCGACATGGCCTTGGAAAATTATATTGAAATGCGGGATGCAGTCCGAAATCCGAAATTTCATTTATTGAAACAAATCGAATGGTTATTAGAGAAACGCTATTCCAAACGATTTATTCCACGATATTCGATGGTCATGTTCCATCGAATTCCCTATGCGGTGGCCAAAGAACGGGGTGAAATTCAGTCTGCTATTCTAAGCGAGTTAGCCGAATCGATTGAGCGGGTTGAAGAGGTGAATGTTGATGTTGCTGATCAGTTGGTAGAGGAAAAACTAGCGTTGTTAGGGAACGAGGTACCTTGAAAGACTAGCCTGAATATTGCACCAAAAAAGAAGGCAAAACCCTTGTACAATGATAAAACACAGTTGCTCCATGGCTGGCAGCGGCGGCCGAAAGCTTTTTCAAACGTCGCCTCAAAGGCCAAGGTAGTGAACCGCGATGGCTGATTACCGATAAACTTCTACAATTTAGTACATTCCAATAAGATCAAAAAGGGCGTTTATTTTTCTTATACTCTCAATCATGCTTAGTCTAAAAAAAACGATTACCTCTTTATTTCAGCATACGAGTCAGTTCATCGGGGTTTGAAAATGCTTGTTAAATCTGTTTTAACCAAGCAAATGAGTTCCCACATTTTCTCGGCGCAGGCCCAAGCCGATAAAGCGGCCTGGCAATTGGTTGAGTAGAGGTAATCCTGTCATTAGGCGTAGGAAAGGGGGTGGTCTGGTCACTTGCTGGGAATCGAGAGCTTCGGCAATTAACTGGTTTTGGATCATGACCTGGATTCTTTGTGTCATACGGGTTGGCCAATTGCGACGTGCCTGTATGGTTTGCAAATGATTGTCATGCAGTGATCCACTGCGAAGCGGAACCGCCAAAATATTCGCTGCGGCTACGGCATCTTGAATTGCTAGATTGATTCCAATACCGCCGACCGGCGACATGGCGTGAGCTGCATCCCCGATGCAGAGCAATCCGGGTCTGAACCACTTTTTGAGGCGATTGACCTGAACTGTAAGTAGACTTGTATCATCCCAGCCGGACAATTGCTCTAGCGGTGCTTCCAAATTTGGAACAAAGTTTGTAACGCAGCGGCGAAAAGACTCAAAACCTTCCGCTCGCAATTTGGCAAAACTGTTTTTTGGAATAATGTAACCGCACTGCCAGTAGGTACTTCGATCGAGCAGAATCAAGATACGCCCACCGCTAAAACGACCGAGTGGTTGTGGTTCGCTTGTAGTAGGTTTATTTAATTTAAACCAGAGTACGTCCATGGGAGCGCCCACATCTCTTATCGGTAAATCCGATTGTGTTCTAAGCGTGGAATGACGGCCATCGGCGGCAATGATCAAATCCGCTACAACGTCTAATCGCCCACTGTCAGTTTCAACTTGGACGCCAGTAACTTTTTCGGCTTCGGTGGTGAAATTTGACACCTTATTTGACATGCGCAAGGCAAAATTTGGATAGATTGAAGCTTGTTGGGCGAGAAAATTGAGAAAATCCCACTGCGGCATTAAAGCGATGAACTTGTTTTTGGTCGGAAGAGCGCGGAAATCGGCAATTTTTACCGTCTCGGCGCCAAATACACCTGATACTTCAAACATCTTTTGATGAGGTAAACCCAAAAGGCCATCAATTAAACCCAGTTGATCTATGACTTCGAGCGTGGATGGATGAACAGTGTCGCCTCGAAAGTCGCGTAGGAAGTCTTTATGCTTTTCGAGAACCACCACATTCACACCGGCGCGAGCCAGTAGATATCCAAGCAGCAGGCCAGCGGGGCCTCCACCAGTAATACAACATTGTGTGGATATTCTATGTATGTCATTCATGGTATAAAACTCAAATTTTAGGGTATTCTTCGACCAGTTATTTGGCGAGTTCGCGAACCTCGATAGCAGCAGGGCCCGACCGATGCGATTCAAGCACCGTGCTACCAGACTCGGTGCTTTCCCTATTGGCATCAGTAGGTGTATCATGCAACACCATAGTCACGCTCTAGAGTCCGTGTCTCACTCCTTGCCCTCTGGTAAAAAATGCGTGTTAGCTGCGAACTACAGCAATTTTGTTTGGCGGCCTAGGTGTTGTATCAATTCGCGATGGGTAATTGCGCCAACAATGTCGTCTGTTTTTTTCGCATCGGGGTTTCCGGAGACTAAAATTATCTCGGCTTGAGCTTCGTGCATCTGGCGGGCCGCGTCAACAAAAGGCAATTCTGGACGGACCAAAATATAACTCGCGATAGTTGTTTTGTCGGGTTTTCCTATGGAACATGTTTCTTGGATATAAGCTTTGTCAATAATTCCGTTGTCACTGGTAAAACATGCTCCAGAATGGACGGGATCTTGACTATCTGGAATGATGCAGTGAGCATTGCTCATGACTTCTGCAACCGTATTTGCGGACATTATCGCAGCCTGTTGGCCTTCAGGTACGACGTGGCCACGACGGAGTAGCTTTAGCGTATAGACGCTTTCTCGCATTATTGTTTTGCGTGTTGCATAAGCGACGGAAACGACAATGATCACCGGTAGAATCACGTTGGAATCACGAGTCATTTCGGTAATCATGATGATTCCGGTTAGTACCGCGCCGGTTGTTCCGCCAATACCTCCAGCCATTCCTACAATGGCATAAGTGGGTATTCCGACTTGTAGGTCGGGGAATAACCAAGCTGCCAAGTGTCCGAATGCAGCACCCACGGTTGCTCCCATAAAAAGTACCGGAGAAAAAACGCCTCCCGAAGCGCCAGAGCCAAGTGCTAAACAAGTCGCCATAAGCTTTAGAACAAAAAGAAGTAGTAAAAACCAAGGGTCGGAGAGAGTGACAGTCAGAATATCCGCAACCGTAGCATAACCAACTCCTTGGACATAGTAATGTCCTTTGAAGATCAGCAATAGGTACATCATAATACCAATGCACAGTGTACCTAATGCATGGCGTGTGTAGTAATTGCCAGGCAGTGCATCGAATGTATCTTCCGACCAGTAAAGCGCGCGAATAAACAGAGACGAGACTAAGCCCATAAGCAGCCCGAGTACAATGAAGATCAAAAAACTCCAGGATTGCGCAAGTGTGAAATTAACCAGCTCAAGCGCGGGAATATAAAAACTTGGTGTTGTTCCCAATAGAAGATGGCTGATATAGGTTGCGGTTACCGTAGCAATGGCAACCAGCAATATATTTACCGCGCTAATCGATACCAGCAATAGCTCAATTGCAAAAACGACGCCTCCAAGTGGAGCATTGAAAGTGGCTGCGATGCCAGCACCGGAACCCGCTGCGATCAGAATGATTCTTTGGCGTGCCGGCATACTGAAAATCTGGCCGAGCATCGAACCAAAGGCGGAGCCGATTTGGATGATCGGACCTTCACGACCAACCGCGCAGCCGCTACCGATCGATATGGCTGAGGCGATTGATTTGACGATTGCGACCCGTGGTCGAATCAGCCCCTGGTTATAATAAATGGCATCCATGACTTCGGGAACCCCATGACCTTTGGCTTCGGGTGCAAAATTTTTGACGAGCCAAGCCACCACAATTCCACCGGCAACAGGAGCAAAGATTATGCCTGGGCCCCAGGGACCGGCTGGTGTATGAAGATTGGCATCGTAATGAAACGCGAACTGACCCAGAAATAAAATATTGTGAACTAAACCGATTAACATACGGAATGCCCAGGCGCCAATCCCGCCGATAATGCCGACAAGAAAGGCTAGCATACACATACCCAGTAGTGCATATTCCGGCTCTGATTCAACAGATTTGTGCGGTGATTCGATTGGGCTGAAGGATGGCAAAATATATTTACCCTAAAGTGTAGGTCCGGTGCTTCGGGGAAGATCTTCCTTGCTACCTTGGCGCGATAGCAATCAGGACATATTTTGATTGAATACCACCCAGGTTGCAAACAAGCTATGGTGGCAACCTTGGCTGTGGGAATCCAATAAATTATCAATAAGTCTTTAAATGGTCGGTTATGAAAAATGCGGTACCACATTGAAATAAATGCATATTTATTTAGTATTTTAGGAGCATTTCGACGAGGAATTATCAATTAACGCATTTTTCTTGGTCGATGTGTGGTACAGGGATGTACCACCTTTGGCCGTTAAGCCAAAGTAAGTGTTAAAAAATCCAGCAACTTCGCGCAGTTGCGAAAGCATTTTTTGACTCGCTTTCTTGAAAATAGTCAGGATGACTTTTTCAGGGGCGACTAAATAGTAGAAACGTTTCGGTCACCACTTATAATGAATTTAGAGAAAATTAATGATTGCAATCAAGAAGATAGATCATATAGTGTTACGGTCAATGCACAGCGAGCAATTGATTAAATTTTATTGCCAAGTACTTGGCTGCGAGATAGAACGACGCCTTCCGAAAGATATCGGTTTGGTTCAACTGCGGGCAGGAGACGCGTTGATCGATATTGTTGACGTTGATAGTGAAATCGGTCGCGGAGGGGGCAAAGCTCCAGGAAAGGATGGGAGAAATATGGATCATTTCTGTGTTCGTCTGGAGGCATTCGACGAAGATGAGATTCGCGCTCATCTAACCCGATTTAATGTAAAGAGCAGCAAACTACAGACTCGATACGGTGCCGAAGGCGATGGGCCTTCTATTTACATAAAGGACCCGGATGGAAATACCGTGGAATTGAAGGGTGTGCTGTCAGATGCAAAACCATCTATAAGGTCAGGGCATTTCTGAGACTTTTTTCGAACGTGATGGCCTCACCAAGGCATTAAACGTTATTCAAGATGGTCATACACTGGTTGTGTGGAAGCTGGACCGTTTGGGGCGATCCTTCGGCGATTTAATCCATACCGTTGATAATCTTGGAAAAGTAGGAGTACGTCCCAAGTGCCAGGGTTTTGGTTTTTGGCCCCTGCCCTTCGACGTTTGACCTTACGGATACGATGAACAAGGTCTAGAGCATCCATGAATGAAAATATCGAAACTATTATCTCCTGTATGTCAGAAGACAAAAAAACGTTGATGAGGAAATGATGGCCGATGTGGCTGGCGTTGCCCAAGCACTAGGGTTTTGGTATGCGGAATACTGTCCGAATCTAAAAATTTTAATGACGGAAACAGATCTAATGGATTTTGGGGAAATGTCGTCCGATAAGCAGTTGAGCTTTACCCTAAGTTAAGCAGATTCTATGCATCCAGTAAATTAACGTCGTACCGGGCAATCAAACGATCTCTTGTAACCAATGTTAGTTTTTCGATGATAGCTTGGGCGATTAACATCCGATCAAATGGGTCTTTATGGATGTCTGGTAATTTTCCAGCAAGTCTTACATGATCGAAATCTATATTGAGCTGGATGAAACGGTGTTGGTTAATTTCTTTAATTAGATTATCAGGAATTTCAATTTTCCCCATTGCCTCTTTAATGCTGATTTCCCAGGCAGAAGCCGCACTAACAAAGACTAGGTTTTTACCATCAATGATCGCTTCGCGAGCCTCAACAGAAAGCTTAGGGTTATTTTCCAATGCCCAGATCAAGACATGCGTATCAAGCAGCAGGTTCATGATTTGCCAGGAAAAGTCGACGATGTATAAAAACTATCGATCAGGTCATTATCCGGTTCATCAAAATCCCCTGCGATTTTGACCTTCCCTTCCCAGCTTCCCCCCAATTTTCGCGGGGATGTATCTTCTATGAACGCGGATAACACCGCGACCGGTTTGCCTGCCTTACCAATAATGATTGGTTCATTTGTTTCCCGAACCAATTTGATCAATTGAGATAAACTGGCTTTGGCCTCAGAAATATTAGTGATTTGCATATTTGGATACTGATTGGTCCGCAAAATAATTATTAGTCTGGTCTAGCCTGGTCTCTTTGTCAAGTCAGAGATTATCTCGATGACAAGAATTGCTAAGAGTCGAGAGAAGGCTGCTTCCGACCGCGCTATACTTAATGTTTGATTCATACATGTTGTGGTAACACACGTTTGGGTCGATGATTACACATATGAATACTTTCAGTGATTTTGTGAAGATTAACCATTATTAAAACAATTCGAAAACCAATTAATTTATATTAATGCTATTGAATTTCCGGCAAATATAGAAATTCCCTATTGAAGGCTTTCTTTCGGTTGGGGATGAAGGGAAACTAGTTACTTTAAATAAACAGTACCCCCCATCTCGTTTGCTCAAACACCATCGTGAAAAATAACGAACAAATAGTGAGTAGAAAAAAAGACAAATGATCACGAAACTAAAGCACGTCAAATTGTTGATATTGGCTACCATCCCTCAAGAAACTCAGATGTTTGGAGAATATAGAAAGGCGAATAAATTGCGGTATGAATTATTCGTTGCTTACTTATGCCTTTTTTTAGTTTGCAGTGTCAGTCAAGCAGAAACCTGCGGAATTTATGCGCTAGATAACAGACAAGGCACAAGTTACGGTAAAGGTTCCTTGCGAGAGAAAAGGTTTGAAAAAGTTAAAAATATCAATTTTGTAACGGGTTATGCATGGAGACAGAATTGGAGTTTTTTTGAATTAAATCAGGGAATGTATGATTTTTATCCATTAGATTTCATTCTCGACAAAGTTAGTACACAAAATAAAAAATTAGGAATCTTACTTAAAACAAAAGAACCCGAGTATGTGGTACAAAATGCCCAAAATACATGGGAATACATCAATAACAACGATAGCTTCGTAAGACCAGTTCCATGGGATGAATATTCAACTGAACGATACAAACATTTTATCGAAAAGTTTGCTAACCATGAAATTAATGGTACGAAACTCAGTGACCATCCAACACTGGCTTATTTAACGGTTGAAATACCCGGACTTGGGTGGATCAGGAAAAGAAATAAGCCGCTAAACAATATACCTGGTTATTCGAGAGAAAAGTTTATCAATACGGTCATACAATCATTGGGAATAGTTGTCGCTAATTTCCCTCATAAAACTATTGCTACAGGTATCTGGAGAGTTAAAGACTCTAATCGGTCACCTGAACTTTGGGAGGAGCTAAGAACCAAAATTATTAGTGAATTTGGTGGCGATGTCGGATTCTTTATGGAAAATCTAGCAGCTGAAAAAGATGATTTGGGAGAAGTTACTGGCTATCCAAACATCAATTTCGCCTCTACTCTTTTCCTTTCTCGAGACGATGTACCCATTTATTTTCAAGCCTTAACTTCCTGGAGAAGACCTTTTACAGGAGCTGACAAAGTAAAGGGTGGTTTACCAATTGATGGTATCAAATATGCTCAGGATACGTTTAACGCAAAATATTTCGAAATATACGTTCATGACCTAATCCATGAAAGCTATATCACTGGTTTGAAAGATTGGGTTAATGAGAATTGTTAAAATCCTGGTAGAAGCGACTCCTAGCTGGGAAAAATTCTATTCCAAAGCCTCGATCTACAGCCTTAGGGCTAATTGAACACATCCAGGCCAGGAGAAAAACCAAGAGTCAACCCATAAAAAGTTACCATTCCTTTAAGGAACATCGTATTAGGAGATTATCTTCGTGCAAAATGTTAGCCGTGGTGTTTCTGAGATTCAAGACAAAAACACCAGAATCGTTGCAACACAATAACTATCCATTGAATGACTTAGTAAAGAAGCCAGAAAATTCGAAAAATGTTACCATTGCCTTCCAAATTTGGGGGGATTCTCGATGAGTAATCCGTGTTAAAGGTAAAACAAGAACTCGCGTCTCAAGCTGGGTCGATCAGACAGGTAACCTAGTATTGAGATGGACTAAAAGTTCGTTCAATAGAGGGTTGATTTATGTGTTGGAGTGGTGAAGCATCGGGGGTACTTGCCGCAGTAGGTCTTGGTACCGCGTTTTATGTCGCCAGAAAGGGCGAATCCAAAGAACTGTGGATTCCATTAACCTATTTTGCGTTAATGGAATTATTACAAGCGGCAACTTACGTATACATAGACGAGTGTAATTCGCCTAATAATCAGATATTAACGCTATTTGGTTATCTACACATTGCTTTTCAACCCTTCTTTGTCAATATGGTTGGAATGTATTTTATTCCTGAAAGAATCAAACTCAAGATACGAACGACCGTCTACACCATTTGCGCGATTGGCGCACTCGCAATGTTGGTTAAGATGTTTCCCTTTAGTTGGGCCGGACTATGTAATATTGGTGAGGAAGGGTTCTGCGGCACTCAAACCTGTTCGGTATCAGGTGATTGGCATATTGCTTGGCAAATGCCGCTCAATGGTATCATGTCCGCTCCCGTATGGTGGCTTCCAGGGTTTGTGTATGGTTTGCACGGGTTTACCTATATCCTGATTGGGTTTTATATGCCGTTAATTTATGGATCCTGGCGTTTTGTTGGGTTTCACTATCTAATAGGCCCGTTCATTTCTGATCTTGTAACCGACGATCCAAATGAGTATGCCGCGGTTTGGTGTTTGTTTTCCATCGCGCTTTGCGTATCGGTGATTAAATCGCCCATAAGAAAATATCTGCATGTTGAAAATTGGCCTTTTTATAATAAAGTAGCGATAGAACCAAAACCAGTGCCTGTCACGCGTTAGATATTCATTGAAAAGAACAAAGTTGGATTACGTTGATGCATTTCTGATCGACTACTTATCCTACGCTTTGACAAATTGGGCAGTGCCATGAGACTTTCTCTATTTGGTACTAAATTCAATCGTAAATCTGGCATTCTCCAGCTTATGGATGATCTCGGAGAAGCCCTTTCCGTCAACCGCAACATGCTTATGCTAGGCGGTGGTAACCCTGCTCACATCCCCGAAGTTCAGGATCATTTTCGGCGGAGGATGAAACAGATGCTCGACGACGGTATAGAATTTGGGCAGGCCATCGGCGACTATGACTCCCCCCAAGGAAACAACTCTTTTGTTTCTTCACTGGCGAAATTGTTGAGGGAAACCTATGGATGGGATCTTGAGCCAGAGAACGTTGCATTAACTACGGGCAGTCAGGCAAGCTTTTTTTTCCTTTTCAATATGCTTGCTGGAGAATTCGAAAATGGGCGACATAAGAAAATTCTTTTCCCTATGGTGCCCGAATATATCGGCTATTCCGACCTTGGCCTCAACAACGACATTTTCACAGCAGCAAAGCCAAGCATAGAATATCTAAGTGATAATTTGTTCAAGTATCATGTGGACTTCAGTGAACTTGAGATTACCGAAGAAATCGGCGCAATCTGTTTGTCCAGACCAACCAATCCGACCGGTAATGTGATAACCGATGAAGAACTTCACCATTTGTCCGAACTAGCAGAGTCTCACAAGATACCCCTTATAATCGATAATGCATATGGACTGCCGTTTCCAGACATACTATTTACGGAAGCAACTCCAGTCTGGAACGAAAATACAATTGTTTGTCTTAGCTTGTCCAAATTGGGATTGCCAGGCACCCGAACCGGCATTGTCATTGCCAACAAGGAAATCATAAAAACATTGTCTAATATGAATGCCATTTTAAATCTAGCTCCAGGCAGTTTAGGAGCATCTTTGGCACAGAAATTGGTAGATACAGGTGAAATTCTGACCTTGAGCAAGGAGATCATTAAACCGTTTTACCAGGAAAAAGCACATCATGCTGTTAAAGCACTAGCCAAATCCCTAAAAGGAATTAACTATCGTATTCATAATCCCGAAGGTGCAATTTTCTTGTGGCTATGGCTTGAAAACCTCCCAATAACTAGCCAACAACTTTACGAACGTCTTAAACAGTGTGGTGTCCTAGTCGTACCTGGGCATTTCTTTTTTCCAGGACTTGTGGAGAACTGGCCCCACCGTCAAGAATGCATTCGAATGACCTATTCCCAACCCTGGGATGTGGTAGAACGAGCGATCGGCATTATGGGGAAAGAAATAAAGGATATCTACCAAAGTAATAAGTTACTTGATAGTGCATGATATGGAGTACAAAAAATTTAAAATAGCCCGTTTACGAGTTTTTTTAAAATAATTCATATAATCAATAGAATGAACTGGTCTCGAATAACTTTCATTTGAATTTACTTCAATGAATTAGCCGCTAATAAATCATCATAATAACGTGGCAACTGCAGCTCACATTGAAGTTCAAAACCTGACCATGGCCTACGGTAATTTAGTCATTCAACATGACTTGAATTTTTCCATTCGACGCGAGGATATTTTTATTGTTATGGGGGCCAGTGGCTGTGGCAAGAGCACTCTGCTTCGCCATTTGGTCGGATTAAAAAGCCCTGCACGTGGCAAAGTAATGTTTGGCGATGTGAGTTTTTGGGAGGCGGCCCCAAATCAGCGTGATAAAATAATGCGGAGGGCAGGTATCCTCTACCAAAATGGAGCATTATGGAGTTCATTGACACTTTCGGAAAATATTGCCCTCCCCCTCGGGGAATATACCGATCTCAGCCTTACCGAAATTCAGGAAATTGCTTCGCTCAAACTCGCTTTGGTCGGATTATCTGGCTTCGAAGACTATTATCCCGCTGAAATTAGTGGAGGAATGCAGAAGAGGGCCGGGCTTGCCCGTGCTATGGCCTTAGATCCTGAAATACTTTTTTTTGATGAACCTTCTTCAGGACTCGATCCCATTAGTGCCAAGCTGTTGGACAATCTTATCCTCGAGCTACGGGATAGCCTCGGAACCACACTTGTTATCGTTACCCACGAATTATCAAGCATATTCGCAATTGGCAGCAATTCTATTTTTCTAGACGCCAGCAGTAAAACCATGATCGCCAGCGGAGATCCGAAAGTGTTGCTACAAGAGTGTGAAAACCCCACGGTCCAACAATTCCTAACACGTGGAACCGGGACGTGAGGACCAACCGGATATACAGGTTTGCCCTAGGAGCTTTGTTTAATTGTCCATTTGTACAGCTAATGGATATAAAAAAGGTCCTATTGGCGGATGTATTCGCGTACGAATATTTATTATAATCCGGTTGGTGTAGGGATTGTTACCCAATCCCTTTTTAGCGAATTCCACTTTCCAACGCACCAAAATATGGGTGCGATATAAAAATAATTAAAACGATGTTAGATTTAAACTCTATTATAGAAACACCCAAAACGCTGTTTGGCGCCGTCAATTATTTGCGGAACGTGTTTAGTGAAGAAATTAAAGAACATATTCGCGGTATGTCGAAAGAAGCGATGGGAATGCTAAATTTTGGTTTGGGTTCGCAAGTTCGAAATGGCTTAGGTCTCAATGGAGAAAATCCTAAACTAATTGCTAATTGTCAAGTAACCAACGCCGAGGAAGCTAGTGAACTGATTCTCTATACGTTGTGGTTGGCATTGAGGGGCGAAAAGTCCAGGCACTCATAAATAGCTAAGACTTAATTTGAAGGGGATGTACAGCGCTGGCCAATCAAAATCCACACCATGATTTTTAACCTTTTTTGTTGTGGATTATTTGAGGCGCAGTCTCTTCTTTAGTTCGTTCCTTTTCTTTGGTTTCCGAGCACTCGAATGATTGATTGAATTTCTGGGTGTTCCAGTTTTGGATAACCGGGAAAGCCTTAATTGCTGACCCGATACCCAAACTTTTTTCAAGTCATTAAAAATATCTTTGGGCATACCTTCGGGCAAATCAAGCAAACTGTATTCGTCATGAATGCTGATTCGTCCAATGTGTTTGCTTTCAATACCCGCTTCATTGGCAATTGCACCGACAATGTTTCCCGGTTTAACATTGTGGTTATGGCCGACTTCAATCCGGTATCGTTCCATCCCTATTTCTGGCGGCGCCTCTTTGCGTGGAGTGCGCTCATGTTTTTTATTGGGTTTTTTTTCATCGTTATACCGCCCCTTATCCACTTTCCGTATTGGTTTATGCTTTAAAAGGAAGGGCGTATCGCCTTGTACCTGTTGGGCGAGAGCTGCAGCAACTTCCAGTACTGGTATGTTGTGTTCCTGTTGGTACTGTTCAACCAACTGAGAAAATAATCCTAAATCTTCAGTCGCAAGGGTATCGGTAATACGCTGTTTAAATTTGGCAATTCGCTTGTCATTGATCAGTTCGGTAGAAGGTAGCTCCATAATTTCTATTTTCTTCTTAGTTGCCCTCTCAATCGCGTGTAACAAACGTTTTTCACGCGGTGCGACAAACAAAATAGCATCACCTTGCCGACCAGCCCGACCAGTGCGCCCGATTCGATGTACATAGGCTTCCGTATCGTAGGGGATATCATAATTTACAACATGGCTGATGCGGTCTACGTCAAGGCCACGTGCGGCGACATCCGTAGCAACAAGAATCTCCACTTTGCCATTTTTTAAAGCTGCAATGGTGCGTTCTCGCTGGTTTTGTGGGATATCACCGTTGAGGGGCACCGAACGGTAACCGCGCGCTTCCAATTTCTCAGACAACTCAACCGTAGAGGTTTTAGTACGGACGAAAATAAGCATGCCGTCAAAAGGCTCGGCTTCAAGTATTCGGGTTAAGGCATCTAGCTTATGTAGTCCACTGACAGGCCAATATCGCTGTCGAATCGTATCAGCCGTGGTGGTTTTTACTTTGATAGTAATTTCCGTAGGCTCGTTTAAATGTTGCGAGGCGATCCTACGAATTTGTTGTGGCATAGTCGCCGAGAATAAGGCAGTTTGTCTGTCTACAGGGGTTTGTTCAAGTATCCATTTCACATCATCGATAAATCCCATTCGTAGCATTTCATCACCTTCATCTAGTACAAGCGTACTGAGACTGCCTAGGTTTAGGGTTCCACGACGCATATGATCCATCACCCGTCCGGGTGTGCCTACCACTACATGTACGCCCCGTTTTAATCCTCGGATTTGCCCACGATAATCTTGACCACCATAAACGGGTAATACATGAAATCCTTTTAGGTGTGTGGCATATTTTTGAAAGGCTTCCGCTACTTGGATAGCAAGTTCACGGGTGGGTGCCAGAACTAAAACCTGAGGATCTTTTTGTTTTAAATCGAGGTTTGATAATATCGGTAGGGCAAAAGCAGCCGTTTTACCAGTGCCGGTTTGTGCTTGGCCCAGTACATCTTTGCCTTCCAGTAACAATGGAATCGTTTGGGCCTGAATGGGGGTTGGGGTTTCATAACCTACTTCATCCATTACTTTTAAAATGGATGGTTTCAGTGCAAACTTATCGAACGAGGTTGCCATGTTGGTAGTCATGTTGCGAACATTAATATAGATGTAATGCTAAAAACTTTGAACTCGCTTTTGAAACACTGTCGTATAGCGCGACGGCATTCAACTCCGGCTCGTAATGCTTGACTACGACTAATAAACCACATTCATCAATGAGTGTTTGCAGCCCGTTAGAAATCTCTTGATTACCCCTCTACCACTACAAACTGCTCCAAAGGCGTTTATATCTTGGATAATTGCGTTTTCAGCTTCTTAAGTTCATCCCTAACTTTTATAATATTGCTATAGGAGGGCCGTCCAACTAAAACATCGGGGTAAATCAGTCGGAAGATCACAGAAACATCTATTAAACCCGGATGCTCAAAGCAATTCTAACTCCCTATATAGCTTTTGGTGGCCGATTCCTTGAAAACCGGGTGATCAATGAGTATCCCTAATTGGTTTCAACACCCCGAAAGCAATCAAATGATCGTAACGTTAGCCGCTTGCGGGCCTTTCTGCCCTTGTTCAACTTCAAACTGTACTTCTTGCCCTTCTGCAAGTGTTTTATAGCCGGCACCCGAAATTGCTCTAAAATGGACGAAGACATCATTGCCACCTTCCCTTTCTATGAAGCCAAAACCTTTTTTTTCATCGAACCATTTCACACGGCCTGTAGTGGTGCTCATTGGGTAATCTCCTAAATAGATTGATCATAATCGATAGCGTAATATACTAAATCGACGGAGTGCTGAAAGATGCGGAAATTACTTACGAACAGACAAGATGTGATCTCGGAAGTGTCATCGAAATTGTGTAGACATAAATAGCCGCTGTATTCTTTACCAGCTCCGGGAGTGTAACGTATATTTTTGTAAAGTAAAGGAGAAATTAAAGAAGATCACTAGGCGTTGTATACGTTTGCTTCAGAGCAGTTAATGGATAAACACAAATTCTTAAAATGATTGCAAACTTTATTGGAATTTAGCGAAAGCACAGTAAAAAAACTTACAAAACCAGCCCAGAATTTTGGTGTGGATGGCCAATCAACGATTGGGGCCGCATCGATTATTGGTACAGGTAAAAGTGAGATTACTGTCGAATTGGAAATCAACCATTCGAATGTAAACGTTTAAAAGATCGATTTGGGTGGGGTATTAGATGCCATCCTTGGCGGAGGTATATGAGAGAAAATTATCACCTTTAGGGTGATGTATTAATACAGGCAAACTCCATACCTATTCAATATGAGTGCTTAAAATCAATTAGTTACCGGATAAGAAGAATCAGTTCGCATGGCATTGTAAAATTATTTGGTAATTTTGGAAAAAAAGTTCCAATAAGTATTTAGATCACCCATAGTGATTTTAGATAACACTATACGGGTATAGAAAATCTACGCGTTACACCTTCGGATGACGAAACGGGCTAGCCAGGTACTTTACTGAAGGTAATGCAATCTCTGGCCACGTTATTATGCTTTGCCGATTTAAAGGTCATTTAGGCTAAAAAACGCAGAATTTTTGGAAACTTGTTGCACGTAAGTGCACCTGTTCCCAATTTGCGAAAACATACCTTCCTTAATATCATTCGATTACATACTGTTTTTATTGGTGCCTCGGGCCGGAATCGAACCGGCACGGCCGTTCAAAGCCGCGGGATTTTAAGTCCTTCATTAAGCGAAACTGTCAACACGTTACAATCAACAACAACATTAAAAACAATCATTTACTGGAATGTCTAATGCTGTCAACAGCGTACAATATAGCACAAATTGAAGGTCAATTGTCCCAAATTTGTCCCAAAAAAAAGCCCTACCGAAGCAGGGCTTATGCCTGTTTGATTGGGTAAATTCTGAACGTCCTTATTTATTTTTTCTGCGCACCGAAGGAATGATAAATCATCTGCTTCATTTGCTTAAGGCTTCCATCTATCGAACTCAAAGCATGAAAAATCGAGTCATGGTCTAGGATGAAATGGCCTTGTTCGCCGTTTTCTATCAGCAAATCCACCGTAGCTTGTGCGCGGGATAGTGCGCAAGTCAGTGCAGTGTCGTAGATTTCTTTATCTGCTTTTGGGTTGACGATAAATAAGTCCTCGGGTGTTCCAATATAAGGCAACTCATCAGAAATATTCGTTTGTTCGTTTTTCGGTTTGTTTTGATTAGGCATGATTGACTCCTATGTTTTTTTGAAAGGGTGCCTGGGCGTTCAAAACTGCAACTAGACAGCGTGAAGTATTGGGTATTTCTTCACCACCCAGACGTAAACGATAGGCGCAAAAAAACCGCTAATCTTTCGGGTGCGGTTGTCCGCTAGTTGAAGGGTTTTGAAGCCCTGACAACTCCAATCTACTCCCAACGCACCCAAACCACCAGCGTTTCTATATACCGCTTTGTTCTATCCATAGAATCAATTTGTGGTGGCCTGTGATCGCGTTTAAGCGACGATAATGGGTTTAGAGGTGCAAAGGTAGGGTTTGTGCCGGTATTAATCTAATCTTGCTAATGCAGCGAAAAACGCAATTGTTTATGCGATTAAAACAGGTGAGTTTTTATTAAAAGCTAAGGCAAAAGTGCCACATGGTGAGTGGGAAAATTGGGTGCAAAAGGGTGCGTTCGACACACCCTTTTCAACTGTAAAAAACAGGCTGAAAGATACATGAAATTAGCAAAAAAAAACCCGTAGACAATGCAAGGCTACGGGTTCAAAAACTTGGTGGGTAGACGGGCTTTAACGGACCCTTGCACCAAGTTTTTCACCAAAAATTATGCGCCTGGATTCTTGTATGCGCTTCTCCACTCGACACTTTTTGCGACGAACTCAAATCGAACCTTGTATTCGATCCCGTCCACGTTCCAACCGTCGCGAGAATCCAAGAAAGGTTGTGTTTGGCCTTGTAAGTGCGCTAGAACAACGGTTTCCATTTGTGAAGGTGCAGCCATCAAATACCACGAGGTTGTTGAATCAGCATCCAATCGCGGATCGACAACAAGACTTAGCGATCTGATAAACCTGTTTGTAGGGCTTTCAGCAATTCCAGTCGTTCCAGCCGCCGAAGCATTATCCAGTAAAATCGAATTCAGAATGTTTTCCGCTAAGGTTTCCTTTGCAGCAGAAACCAGTAAAAAGCGCGGGACAATATTCAAAGACGATTCGTTAAGTAGTCCCTTTTGTACGCGCATTGCAGCACGCCCAACTCCTAAACTCGTTACGGATAACGCCGTACCCGATG
>Ga0209992_10001199_pt1 | contig 28852 bp, 29 predicted proteins | sample 2SBtaG_2_FD_182564 | JGI IMG/M metagenome (GOLD analysis project Ga0209992, IMG submission 182564) | Deep subsurface microbial communities from Kolumbo volcano to uncover new lineages of life (NeLLi) - 2SBTROV12_ACTIVE470 metaG (SPAdes)... | ecosystem: Environmental > Aquatic > Marine >... | reverse complement strand
ATCCATAAATCATTGTCCAGTTCTAATTTGAAGAACCATTCCTACGTGCTCTCTAAATACCAAAATGTTGTAAAATACGCATGAAAAACACCCACAAAGTCAGATTTTTCAGGTCAACTTTAACAATTAGCTCAACTTTTCCTCAATTCCATTCTAAAATGAGTCTTTTATCTAAAAAAATTAGGAAATCACGATGAACCAAAATCTACTTTTAGTATTTTCTATAATCTTACTGATGGGATTCACTATTCCCGCTTTTGCTCAGACAACTGATCATGTTGTAATCAATGAAGTTGATACAAATCCGCCAGGTGATGATGCATCCTCTATCTCTGAATGGGTTGAACTTTACAATCCTACTGATTCTGAAATTGATATTGGTGGATGGGAAGTTGCATCAACCACTGTTCTTAAAAAAACAATGACTGTTCTTGCTGGAACATCAATTCAACCTGGGGAATTTTTAACATTTTCTTATCAAAGTGTGTGGTTTACTGATTCAAATGAATTAGTTGAATTAAGAGATGAAAATGGAGTTGTTGTTGATAAGACTCCGTTAATTTCAGACTTGGCAAATGACTTTACTTCTTGGCAGAGATTCTATGATGGATACGATTTAGATGGTTCTGGTGATTGGAAATTTGTAACATCTACTGCTGGTTCATCAAATGGAAAATTACTTGAAACTCAGGATTCAGAACAAGTTACAATTACTGCTAATTCTGAAAAATCATCTTACTTGTTTGGTGATACTGCAACAATTTCAGGAAGTGTATCTGAAGAAGTTTTTATTGTGAAACCTTTTTTCCAGCCTGAACCTATTGTGGTAGTTATATCTGGTCCAAACTTTGATAGAACATTAACACTTTATCCTGATTTGAATCTTGATTATGAAACTACACTTAGTTTACATCAGGTACTTGGAATCAATGAAGGAAATTACGATGTGTCTGTGACATATGCTGGTGCAAGTGCCACTACTGGTTTTTCAGTAGGAACTGAATTAATTGAACAAGCTGAAAAAATTGATAGCTCATTTAACATCACTACTGATAAATTACAATATATCCCAGGACAAACTGTTTCGATAACCGGAACTGCAAGTGAAATAATCCCATTTGAGGGCATGAAATTTACGATAAATGATTCTCAAGGTGTATCTATATCCAATGGAAATTTGTTTCCTATTGACGGTAAATTTTCTGTTAGTCTATTTCTTACAACTGTAAACCCTCAATATGGCACTTATGAAATTGTTGCCGAATATTTTGATAAATCAACTTCTACTACTTTTGAGGTACTAGAAGACGTTAAAGAAGAAGTTCCAATTTCACTTTGGACTGATAAAGAAGTATACGGAGTTGGTGATACTGTAAACATCACTGGAAGGTTGAATAATCTTTGGGTGGACTCTCTTAATTTAGAAATCATTCAAACAAAAAGTCTATCATTAAGTGGAACTGAATCTGGTCAATCTAATAGTGGTTCTGTATTAAAAATTTTAGATTTAGTACGGTTGGATGGTGATAGTAAATTTGAATATTCATTTACAATTCCAAATGCTGATACAAGATTAGGTGATTATTTGATTAATGTCAACCAAGATGTTGGTTCTGTCACAAAAATAATCAAAGTAGTAGAAAATCCTGAAACATATGTTTTGAATACTGAACCTCTAGTTATTACTACAAACAAACTCACTTATGATTTTAATTTGGATAATAATTTGATAATCCACGGCCAAATACTTGATGCCGTAACTCGTTCTAGTTATGAAACACCTGTTGTAAAAATTACAATTTCCACAGAAGATGGTGGCCCACTTGAAATAATTGGATTGCCTGAAGGAGGTAAAAAACTTTCAACTGGTGGTATTTCTGTAGGTTATGAATTTACTGCAATTCCTGAACAAGGTGGCACATTTTCTGTATCTTCTGATTTGAATAGATTATTGTTTACTGAAGGTACTTATGTGATTAAAGCACAATATCAAGGTCTTTTGGCAACTACTTCTTTTGAAATTATTGATCTTTTAGATATTGCAGATCCTTCAATTCAAGCTTCTTTGGATAAATCTGTATATGGTTTAGGTGAAAAAGTGACACTTACTGGTTTACTTGGTGTTCCTACTATTGATTCTCGAGGAATTACTGTCACTGTTTATAAACCTAGTGGTGATACTAACACATCTGGAATATTTGTCAATACTGGTGGTTTCTTTACATGGGAGTGGACAACGCCTGCATATGAAAAAATAGCCATAGAAGGAAATGACCGTTCTACATCTCCATCTAACTTTGGTCTATACAAAATACATTTACAAAATCCAGGCCAATCTACTGATCTTTACTTTAAAGTATCCCCAAATCCTGAATCTGACGAATTAGTGGTTCCTTCTTTCACCGTTTCTACATCAAAGTCATTGTACAAGGCTGGTGAGAAACTTGTTGTTCAAGGCACTATTCTACCAAGAATTCAAGGAACTGAAGGTCTTGTTGTTCCGGAAAGAGTTTTAATTCAAATTGTTGATGGAACTTTCCCATTTAAAAAAATGCTTGAATCATATGTTTATCCTGATTTAGATACTTTTGAAAGTTCTTTTGAATTGCCCATAACTCTTTTTTCTGAAGGTAATTACAAAGTAAAAGCAGTTTATGAAGGAAAACATATTGAACATATTTTTGGTGTAGCTAATGATTTTATTTTTGGAATTGATGATCCAGTTTCACTTTTAGTATCTACTGATAAACCCGAATACAATCCTGGAGATACAGTAATTATCAGCGGAAAACCAAACAAGTTAATTTATCTTGAAGCATATGATATTGGTGTAATCCAAAAGTCTGATTCAGAGATTACATGTGGTTCATTTATCTGTGGAAATAATATGGGTCCAATTACTTCTATTTTGCCAAGCCCATCTGGTTCTTTTGTTCATGAATTCACAATTCCTGATTCACCCACTTCTATTGGAATGTATGAAGTGACAGTTGACGCAAATTTTGAAACAAAATATATTCAATTTAATGTAGTTGAAAAAATTATTATTCCAAAAATAAATACAATAATTGAGAAAGAAAACAGAATATCTGAAAAAACTATTTCTATTTTAACTGAAGAAAAAGTTATTGACTCATCATTTGTTGCCCCTCGAGTGGCTTCTGGCTCTTTAATTACTCCTACTAAAGGTGAAGAATCTTCTGTGAATCTTAAAATTTCTAGTGAATCTGGAGTTTGTATAATTGGCCCTGATGTTGATTGTTTAGTTTCTGAATCAACAAGAAAACCTGGACAAATTTATGATGTGGTTGAAGTTGATGGGATGAATCTTAATGTAAGGTATAGCGGCCCTGATGTACGCCTAGAAAAATTCAGCATCTTACCTGAATCTTCAGATGAATTTCTACCAAATTCCAATTGGAATGTAGAAGTGATAAAAGATGATGATCAAGTATCCCGATTTTACTATAAAGTAACATTCAAGACTTTAGAGTAAATTCAAAATACTATTTATTTTGTAATCTATTGATATGAAGTTACAAGTTTTGATGTTTTATCAAGATGATCCAAAAAAATGTACAGCAGCTAAAATGGTCAAATTTGGTCTAGCTCAAAATATTAAAAAAATAGGAAATCGTGGATTGGTTTTAGACCCTTTTTCAAATAAAACATTAATCCCAAAAGACAGATCTCTAATCAATACAATTGTTGGAATTGATTGTTCTTGGAATCTTGCAAATCAAGCATTTTCTAAAACATTTAATGGAATTAAACGAAAACTTCCTCCATTGCTTGCAGGTAATCCTGTAAATTATTCAAAACTCAATAAACTAACTACGGTAGAAGCATTGGCTGCATCATTATTTATTTTAGGATTTAAAGATCAAAGTTTGGAATTACTTGATAAATTCAAATGGGGGCATACTTTCTATGAACTCAATCAAAATCTGTTAGATGAATACTCTAAACTTGAAAGTGAAGAACAAATAGAATCTGTTTTAAAAGATTATAATTTAATGTGATTGTCTTTTTTTCAAATAAACAAAAATCCCAATAATTATAATTATTGGAATAACCCATAAGCTAAAATCATTTGCATTTTCTGAAAACTCAATATTGTTTGTTGTACTTGATGGCAATTCTGTTTTTTCATTTGTAACCATGAAACTTGATTCATAATAGTCTGGTTTTAAAACGGAATTAGACATTGCAAATATTTTGAGATTGTTTGCACCTGTTCCTAATTGCTTTGTAATGTCTGATGATAAATTAATTGATATTTCTTCATCTGTAACTTTGAAGTTTTCAGATTCAATCAAACCTCCTTTATTGTTTGTTAAAAAGTAGAGAATTGAATCTGAATTTTCAGTTTTTATGCTTATTTTAACTTCTTCACCTTTCTGTATGGCTTGTTTCATATCAATTTTTTTTATTATTGGAAATTGAACATTTTCAAATTCAGACCATTTGCCAATTTTAAACGGATATGAATCATCTTCAAATGTTTTTACTGTAATTGTTCTTGATTCTGGTGCATACGATTCTAAATAAAATGGACCATTACTAATTACTGCATGGTTGTTATTTTCTATCCATTTGATTGATGAATCATATCTATTTTGATAATATTCTGAATTTTCATTATTGTTTTTGAATGGTGCTGGAATGTAATTTTTATTTTTGAATTCTTGTAAATACTCTTTAATCATTATTGCATCATTTGGAATAATTAATGATAACCAGTTGATGTTTTTACTTGTGGCCCCTGATCTTGAAAATGACACTTTGTTCTCGGTAACTGCTTTTTCCATTGCAGTTGAAATTTCCCATGGCATTGTATTCCATAATATTGCCCAATCTGCAATTTCTCCCTCATCAAAATGCCAATAATTTACATAAACTTCAAGTGTATCTTCATCAATTGGAACAATTCCAATAATGGATTCTATACTTTGCGCAGCTCTTGGTGTATATTCAGTATCAAAAGTTTTATCATTTTCATCAGTTTGTGTTCCCCACTCTACTATGAAATATAGAGAATGTAATACATCATTCATATCCATTTTTTGTCCATTATGCCAATTACTAAACTCAAAATCAAATGATACTTTGCTTGTTGCAAATGTATCTGGTGAAACATTTTGCCATTCATGTAATTCGGCATTCCACATTTTTGCTTCTTTAGGAACTTTGAGTTTATCATTTGGTCCTGCTGTATCTACAGTCCATTGGGCTCTGATTGGAAATGTTTCTCCAGTAAATGGATGCTTAAATGTTCCAGGATCTGAAATAATTCCCCAAATCTGTCTACTATATGTGTCAGTTAAACCCATTACTGGATTCCATGCTCCTTGATAGATTTGTTTAACTCCAATCACAAATTCGTCTTCATCACTTTGAGCATTTATTGGGGTAAATCTACTTGGAACTCCTGCCCCAAAATCATTTACTATCCCATTAATTTTTTCATTTGCAACATATTGGTTAATTTTACTTGCCAAAAAAATTCTCACTGATTCATTTACTCCTTCCGTAATTGCTTCTTGAATTAATTGTTCTCTTTGCTCTGATGTTTTAAATTCAGCAGAATAAATTTTTTGAGTTAATTCATCTAGTTTATCATTTTTGTAATTCCAATATGTTGGATCATTGAATCCTGGCATATTTGAAAACCAAGGTGAATACATTTGTGCTAGTCCTATTGAATCATATTTTACAAATGCTGAACGTCCCCAAGCTTCTGTGTATAGATTCCATTTCATATCTGATGGATTAGACCCATACACTATAACAAATGCTTTGTTGAGATCTCCAAAATCTTTTTTCACTATAAATCCAATCTTTTCTAATTCTCCTGCTAAAATTTCCCCAATTGATTTTCTTACTGGATCGTCGCTTCTGATAAACATTGTAATTTCAATAGGAGTTTCATTCATGAACCATTTTTCATTTATTTTCTTTGCTCCTTTTTCTTTGAGTGCTTTTGTAATGATTTCATTTGCTAGTCCTGGATTGTATTTGAAATTAAATGACTCTAATTGTTTAATGATTGTCAGATATTCTGGCTCTGATGGACTATAGTATGAGATGATTGGGGTTCCGAAACCTCCCATTAATTCATTTACAACTAATTTCCTATCTACTAAATAATTTAGAGCAAATCTGATTTCTTTACTTGAGAAAGGATTGAATTTTTCAGATTCTGCAGGGTTAGATAATATGCTATATGATATTCCTGTAGAATCAAAAACTTGTAATCCTTCCCTTGCTTGTTTAGTTTCTAATCTATCTGGTGAGATTGTATAATAATACACATCCAGATTTCCATTTCTTACTTCTTCAAGAGCCGTATTTTCATCCAAATATTGGATAAATTTCACCGAATCAAAAAATGTATTTTTTTCTGCAAATGAATTATTTTGCAGAACTGTTACCATTGTTAACGCTAGTATGACTACTAGCAGTATTTTCATAATTTTAATTTCTAACGCTTGTAATAAAACCTATTTCAAAATGAAAATATGTTAATAATAAACTGGTGCTTGATTCAAAACACCCACATCTTTAAGTTGGAATAAAATCAGAAAAAATATTGAAATCATTAGCTATATTGGGATTTTTGTTAATTATGGGAAGTGGTTTACAAATGATTTTGTTGCCTCTTTTATTATCTGATGAAACAAATTTACCTTTTGTTGATTTGTGGTCTATTGGTATTATTCTCTTTAGTTCGGGAATTGTTTTTTTGATACTTGCTTTTATTATCCGAAACATTCGAAATAAACGTGCTAGAAAAATCACAGCTGATCATATTAAGCAGTTTAAAGATGATTTTCAAGCTAGTATAGACAATGATAAAGAAAATTAAATTTTTAAATCCTCAAAAATATCTTATTGATGATTTGGAATCTTGTCTCTACATCTATTGATATTTTTTTCTTTAGGTTCTGCTTGTGATATCTATATCATAATGCCCTACTTCTTATCACCTAAAACCTAAATTCTGTATGTGAATCAAAATATTCACTTGAAAGTAAATAATAACATGATTGTGGGACTACGGGGAATAATTCCTGGTGGCGTTTCAATTAAAGATTTTTCTGCAGTTACTAAAATCAATTCAAATGAATCTGAAATAATTTTGGAGGAATTTATTAAAAACAATATTGGAACAAAACAAGACGGTTTTTATTATTTTGAAGTTTCTGATAAACTAAAAATTGCAGTTGCTTTACTTGAAAAAGGATTTCCTATAGATGATATTTCAATAGCCCTTGATTGGCGAGATTTTGAAGGATTGACTGCTGAAATATTGTCTTCACAAGACTTTGCAGTAATAAAAAATATGATGTTAACTAAGCCTAGGATGGAAATTGATGTTGTTGGGATTCGATTAGGTATTGCAATATTGATTGACTGTAAACATTGGAAACGCTATAGCACTTCATCATTAACTAGTGCTGTAAAAAAACAGATTGAAAGAACAAAAAAATATGTTGAAAAAACTCCTGGTGCTATAGCAGTACCTGTAATTGTAACATTATATCAAGACAAAGTAAATTTTATTGAAAATGTTCCCATAGTTCCAATTTTTCAATTTTCTTCATTTATTGAGGAATTTTATGGTAATCTTGACAAGATGAAAACTATAGAAACAAACTCGTGATAAAGAAAATTACTCCCCCGACCACAAAAAATTTTGTAATTTTTAATGAATTGTCTAATGCTTTTGAATAGTCTTCATAAATTCCTGTCCCCATTACTTTGACATTTGTCTCGTTTTCTAAAATTTCAAATTTTGCAGATGTTGTTTTTGATTCAGAAATTTTTGCAATATCTAAAAACCATTTTGATAGTTTATCTGCACTTGTAATTAATCCTAATTGATAGTATCCATTTCTATTTCTTGCTTTAACTGGTGCATAATGAGTGTCAGATGTACAAATTTCTAATAATTGGTATTCTCTTTTTGAAAAATTATCTATAATTTTTTCTCTTATTCCATTTTCCATATTGTTTGCATCTGCCCACCCAAGAAAATATTTTTTTTCATTAATTTTTAAACAAACAATTCCTAATCCTCCCATTCCTAAATCTTCCGTCCATACATCCATGTCATCCGAATTTGCATATCCAAACTCGATTGGGAAACTTTCTTTTGTGATTAGTGTGTCAAGACAAGATTTTGCAGCCTTTAGCATGTCTTCTCCGTCTTCTTTTGTAATCTCTTCACCCATTGCATTGTGACAATCAACTAACATCATCTTGGAATAGTTTCTATTTTTTCCATATTGTTCTATTTCTGTTTTCATATAGTTTGGAATATCCTCCATTCCGTGTGGTGATAATGATAAAAATAACAACGGGTTATTTCCAAATAACAAACCTGTAACTCTAGCTTTGTTTATTTGAACTACTACTGGCTCTGTACATTGTAATCCTTCTTCTTTGACAATGGTATTTTCTAAATTTTTTAAATAATTTTCCACTTCATTTTTTGATGGAAGATTTAGTGCATGATCTGAAATACTGTGCATTATCATTGCTGATGAATCTAAATTCTTGTAAATTAGATATGGAATGTTACTTCCGCCTACTGGGTGATATGGACCTGGATGAATTTCTGGTAAGACCATTCTAAATTCAGTATCTCCCTTTGATGAAGATAGTCTAATTTGTGAAGTAGTTACTTTGGTATCGTTTGAGCGTTGCTCCATTAATTCTTCAGCATCTGCAAAATCATTTCCTTGCGATGCTAAATATGCTTGAATTGTTCTATGTGTACTCTCCATTGCTGGTTTTCCTGCTCTATCTGTTAGTACAGACCACACACTTGCAATAATCATAAACGATATTCCATACCCTAATCCAATTGGTTCATTTATCATTGAAAACCACATGTCATGTGGAATTAGTGCAAAAAACATTGCAAATGGCTGAATAAAACAAATGGCCCATGCTTTTTTGAGACTAACTCCTAATGTTGTTGTATAAATTCCAATTCTAAAACTTGCAAAAAGCATTAATCCAAAAATTATAAAATATGATTGAATATCTTTTACTAAAACAATACTTGCAAGCACTCCCATCAAAACAGTAACTGTCCATAACATGTTTGCAAAAAGAGATGAATGTAATGATTTAGAGTATTCTTTTTTCTTTGTAAATCTTGTATCTAGTAATTGTGTAACTGCTAGAACTCCTAATACAATTGGTAACCTATACCATAACTGATCAATGTTTTCTTCTCCTAAATATCCCAGATATGTTGTAAGAACCATTACTGTAGCTACAACAAGTGACACAACTAGAGAAAAATAATGTGAACCTGGATTGACTAGAGTAAGGGAAAACCTATTGTGTATATTTGAAACGCCATCTGGGGATTCCATGGTTTTTTCAAGGAGCTAAAAACAAATCAATTATCCATGAAACTGCAATTAAGCTAATTGGGATTGATATTACTATTTTTGGATCTATTTTGAATCCTTTTGTCTCATCTTCAAAGAATCTCATGAGACCTCCACTTGATGCTGGAAGTGGTGCTGATTTCTTATTACTACTCATAATTCGACAACACGGATTTTAACATAAAAACTTTATTGTTTGCCTGTAATTTTTTCAATCGTTTCTAGTATTGAATTGATAGATTTTAGAATTTTTTGTTGTTTTTCATGATCTTTTTCCAGTTCGAGTTCTTTTGTGAGATCATTCATTTTTTTATTTAATGATTCTTCTAATGGTGATTTTTTTGATTGTTGAGTGTTTTCTTGAGGGATTTTTTTTGTTTTAGGTTCACGACCACAACTAATGCATAATGCATGCCCTTCTTTCATGACTCTTACTCCTTTACAATAAGGACAAGGATCACTGAGTAATGTTGCCCCATTTAGTAACATTTCAGCAGCTTTTTTTGTAAGATCTTTTGACACTCTATTTCTTTGATTTTCTATCTAAAAAATCTCCTTATTTTTTATAGAAAATTACTATTCAAACAAGGCTTAATAGTGCGTGTAAATGAATTGATTTCGAACGAATGGCAGTAATTTGTAATACTTGTGGTCTTCCAGAAGACTTGTGTGCTTGTGGTGAACTTGCCAAAGACAGTACTAAAATTATTATCCGATTAGAAACTCGTCGATTTAAGAAAAAAGGCACAATGATTGAAGGATTGGATCCTAAATTAAATAATTTGGAAACAGTTGCAAAAGATCTTAAAAACAAATATGCATGTGGTGGAACTGCAAAAGAAGGCTATGTCTTTTTACAAGGTGACCATAGAGATACAATCAAAGATACTTTGATTCATCTAGGATTTGCAGCAGAGACTATTGAACTTCATTAGAGCAAATTGCAAAATTCAAATAAAATTTTACAAGCACTTGGAATTCCATACACAGCTTTACTATCTGTAATTTTTGGTTTACTTTTAGCTTCTTTTCCTATTGGAATCTTTGTAGTCTTTGAAAGTGATGTTGGTGGTGATATAAATTATGATTATCCAATTACACACTTGGAACTTTTTAGTGGAACACAATATTATCAAATGTCTACAGATGTAACAATTGGTGATGTCTTTGTTGTTTTGTGGACTTTTTATGCAATTATTTTCACCGTCTCTATAATTGGTCCAAAACATAGTTTTTTCAAATCCCTTTCTTCTGTTATTTCTTTTGGGAAAATTCAATATCAGTCAAATTATATGGTTGGAATTACAAAATGGCTTTCGATTTTAATTTTAATTTCTGTATTGATTAATTTTATTCAGGTGGAGTTTGGAATTGAAACTTTTCCTCCCCTTGATGATAATGATTTAATTCAATTTTTTTATGTAAGTCTTGCACCCTTAATTGAGGAATTTGGATTTCGTTTACTTTTGATTGGAATCCCTCTTTTTGTATTGTATTCTAACAAGTCTTCAGTAAAATATTTTCTTAGATGTTTATGGCGTCCAGCAAATTTGGATATTTACGATAACAAAAAAGCAATTTTATTGATTGTTTTTGTTGGAATACTCTTTGGTTTTGCTCATATTGCTTTTGTTGATTCTTGGAGTGAAGGTAAATTTGCACAAGCAACTGCTGGTGGAATTATTTTAGGATGGGTCTATGTGCGATATGGTTTTGTTGCATCTCTTTTGATACATTGGGCCACAAATTATTTTGTATTCTCTTATGTTACTTTTATCTCTCAAATCAATTTTATTTCAATTGAAGATGCATTTTCTCATTCTTTGATGACTTCTTTGGAATTATTACTAATTTTATCTGGAATACTTTCAGTCTCTTTTCTAATAATTAGTAAAATATTTTCAAAACAAGAATCAAACTTAGAGATTTAATGCTACCTTCAAACCTTTGTATCTATTTCTAATTGTAACTTCTGTTACTCCGGCAGCTTCTGCAACATCTCTTTGAGTTTTATTTTCCCCATTAGTTACACATGCAACATATAATGCAGCAGCAGCTAATCCCATTGGATCTTTTCCTGCAGAAATTTTTTGCTCTTCAGCTGTTTGGAGAATTTTTGTTGCTTTTCTTTTTGTTTTCTCTGATAAACTAGCTTTACTTGCAATTCTTGCAATACATTTTACAGGATCAACTACTGGCATTTTTAATTCTAATTCTCGTAACAATAATCTATAACATCTTGCAATATCTTTTCGTTTAATGTTACTTGCTCCACCTATATCTTTTAGGGTTCTAGGTGTTTCTGTATCTCTACATGCTGCATAAAGTGCTGATGCAATAAGTGCTGAAATGGAGCGGCCTCGAACTAGTCCCTTTTCAAGTGCTTTTCTGTAAATGTAAGCTGCTTTTTCAATTACTGCATCACCTACTGCTAGTTTGTCCTTGAGTCTGTCTAATTCACTAAATGCTTGTCTAAAATTTCTATCCACTGGTTCATGAACTTGACTTCTACTGTCCCAAGTTCTTAATCTCTCAATTGTACTTTTCATTGATGCTGAAAGTGGTTTTCCTGTGGCGTCTCTATTTTGAGGATTGATTACAGTGGCTAACCCCATATCGTGCATTGCAAGTGATGTTGGGACTCCAGCTCTACTCTTGTTTTCTCCCTCATTTGAAAATGACCTCCATTCTGGTCCTGATTCAGAAACTTTGTCAGTAATTACAAAACCACATTTTCCACAAAAATTCTCACCAGTATTGGCATCTGTGACTATTGTCCCCTTTCCACATCTAGGACATTTGTCGTTTAGATTATTCGTTTTAACCATTTTTATATCTCCCCCAACATTCTGTGATAATATTTAACATTTTCTAAATCATTGCATATAAGTCTGTTGATGATTTCATCTCAAAAAATGATGTTTTTTAGTTTGAATCTAAAAGCGTTCTAATTTTTTCTGCGATCTGGGGTTTCTCATTTTGCTCTAATAGAAATTCTAAATCTTCTTTGTTATCCACATCCCACATGATTCTTTTCACAAATACCATTGCAACATTAAGCGTGTGCTCTTTTGCAGTGTTCATGTGAATTTTGTAACTATCCTCATCATAATGTGTCTCCATCAAATCAGTTGGCATTCTCATTAGTGCATTTGTTCCATCAAATCTTCTTGATGGTATTACTATTGCAAAATTTGGCGGAGTCATATAGTTTAGCATAAAATCAATATCTTGAGTTTTGATAAATGGTATATCTTGTGGAAAAACAATTGATGCATCAAAACCGTTTTCTAAAAGATATTTGTCTGCAAGTGCTACTGCGCTATTGACACTTTGTTCTTTCTCATCTCTAATTATTATAGCGTTGAATTTTTTTCCAATTTCAATTGCTTTTTGTTCTTTTGTTACAACAATTGTTTTTTCAATTTTTGGGAAAATTGATATTGTATGTAAAATTTCTTGTAACATTATTTTGCATAATTCTTCAATTTTTTGTGGAGATAACTCTAAACGTGTTTTTGCATTAGAGAAAGTCTTTACAGGAATAATTGCTGCTATTTTCAAATTACACGTGTACTTGTTTTAAGATAAAATTAGCTAGTGCATCTTCAGCTAGTTTATTTTTCATTGAAATTTTTGTTTCAAACACTTTCATGTCTAAACTTTGAATTTTCTTCGTTAGTGCTTTGTCTTTAGTGTCTATGATGATATTGGAACAAACATCTGAATACATTTTTGCTAACCCATATGCATTTGATTCTATCCCTGCAGCCTGCATGTATTTTGCTGCAGGTCCACTAATTGCATTGTCTCCAATTAATGGACTAATTGCAACTACTTTTCTTTTAATTTTTGATAATTCTTTTCTAATGCCTTTAATCTGAAGCATTGGTCCAATTGAAGTTAATGGGTTTCCTGGAGCTAAGATGACCATCTCTGCATCATGTATTGCATTAATTGCCTCAGGATTTGGACGAGCCTTGTCTGCTCCGATATATTGAATTCCTTCAACTGGATCCATTCCTCTATGTTTGACCCAATATTCTTGTAAGTGTAATTCCCCTTTGTTTGTATTAATTCTTGTCTCAATTGTATTGTCAGTAACTGGAATAACATTTGCACTAACTGCAAATTTCTCACACATCCATTTTGTGATGTCGCTAAGATTTTTTCCATTTTTTAACATGTTTGTTCTAATGAGATGCGTTGCTGCATCTCTGTCTCCTACTCTGAACCATGTTTCTTCTCCAAATACTTCCATTTGACGTAAAAAGTTGAATGTGTCTTTTTTGATACCCCATCCTCTTTCTTGGTCAAGTAAATCTGCTAATCCATAAACAATTGTATCTATATCTGGACAAACGTAGAGTCCGTACAACCAATAATTGTCCCCTACATTGCTAATTACATTGACTTTAGATTCTTGAGATACAAACCCTCTTACTATTTTGACTGAACCTGTTCCTCCTGCTAAGACTGTAATCATATCATAATCCTCTAGAATTACAAAGTCTACAATTGTTACTCCATATTACTTTTTCAAAATTCCATTTTGATGAAGATTTAGGATAGGTTTATTAGCTAAAAATATTTGATTTGATACGTGTCTAGATCTCTGATTTTGACAATTTTGATTGCAGGTATTATTGTTGCAGGTTCAAGTGCATCTACCGCATTTGCAGCACAATTAGATGCGAAAATTAACCCTGCTAATGATGAATCTCCGTTTAAACTAAATTATCAAAAAACCGTTTTCATTGAATACCCAAATGGGGGAAACCTGTTTGATGAATTACGAGGAAATCAATGGACCGTAGCAGGAACTGCTGATTCTTCTAATCCTGGTGTTCAGGAGTTAATCAAAGTACTCAATGAAAAAATTACTGATGATGGAAGTCAGGCAAGAATTTCTGATTTGAATGTTATTTATGATTTCCATCTTAAAGGAAGAAACATCAATACTTCTATTGATTATAAAGTAATTCTTGAAGGTACACTATCTAATTATTTAATCACTGATGATGGCCAACGTTCACTTGTTGATATGGGTTGGAGAGGAATTTCTACTGATCAAGAAATTACCATTGATGGTGTAGAAATTAATATTCCTATTAATGTAATTAAGGCACAAGAACCTGAAGCATATGCTGTCTTTGCAGGAACTGAAGTTGAAGATGTTCTTAATAGACCATTACTTGATGCTAACTTTATTTTAGAACAACCCCTTACAAACTGGCACTTTTTGTTTGATCCTACCGGAATTAATGCAGACGCAAATACATTTGGATTAAGTAGTGAAATATCTGGATTTGTTGTATCTAGTTGGACTATGGGTGAAAGTAGTATTAGAGAAGGAAGACAAGTCGAAAGAGTCTTTGAAGCAGAAGTAATGTCTGATCAATTATACACAGTTAGAAGTGTGCAATCCGCTGATCATGCAAATCTTGATGCAATTGGATTTGGTGCTTTAGATATGCTAGACGGTGTTGAAATTGTAGGACTTACTGCTGGTGCTCCTGAAGGCTATGCTACAACTTCTACTGGTGAATTTCCAGTATTGATTGTTTATGGTATGGCAGGAATGGCAGCAATTGGTGGAATTGCATTTTTCATTTTCAGTAATCGTTCACTCAAAAATGAGAATCAAGGTCAACAAGGAATTGATCCTGGTAGATTAGTAGGATACCAAACAAGTTCATCTTCTGGTGGTTATCAAACCAATAGAGGTGAAGCACAATTAAAAGATGATTCTGACTATCAACAAACCAGAAGTCATTATGAGGATACATCTCAGCAACAAAGTCCCCCTCCACAAGCAGCAACACCTTCAACTGAAGAAGAGGCAGCATGTGGATGTGCAGCATCAGCAGAAATGGGTTCAGAATGTGATTGTGCAATGCAAGGTGCATGTTTATGTGATGGAACTTGTAGATGTGGTGCAGATATCTGTAAAGAACAAGTAAGTTCAATGAGTTAAATTTTAAAAATTCTTATTTTTCATATTTCAACTTTGGCAAATTAAGTTTATTTGTAAGTAGGGGATTTAATTGTGTTGTATAATTCTATATTTGATGAACTACTTGCAATCTTAAATTATGATATAAATTTTGATTTAGACAATTCTAAAATTCTGGGATTTACATATGATGATTTGATATCAAAAAAGGATATCAATTATGTGGGATATCGTAGTGGCATTTTACATTTGAGTAAATTAATTGAACAATATGCAATTGAAAAAAAAGTACCATTATTAATTGACATACAAAACGATAAAAGATTTTTACTCAGTGAGAATCGTATGAAAAATATTTTCAAGCAGGTGCCAAGTGTTAGTATGATTGGAAATTTTTCTGAAGATTTGAAATTTGATTCTAATGTTAAAATTATTAATTGCGGCAAAAATGCCCTTGAAAAAAATTGGATTGTCCTTACTAAAGATGATGATGGGCTTTTTGGATTAGTGACAGAACAAATAGATGATAAATCATTTAGGGGGTTTTATTCAGGGAATTCTGAAATAATGGAACCATTAATCAAAATTATTTCAAATAATCTTAATTTTGATATTCAAATTTAATTAAATTTTTTAAAATAAAAAATTATGTGTGCTGGGAGTAACCCTCCTTCTGTTTTCACGATATTTCGCTTTGCAGCCTACCTGAACTTAGTACAGGATCCTTGAGTTCTGTTTGGCTTTGCTCCATGTGGGTCGTCTTTTTCATTCCTTTTATGGAAACCTCAGGTTTTGCCATCACTGTGCGCCATATTGGATTTTTTTCTGTTCCGTTGCCAATCATCTCTGATTATCTATCTCCAGATCACATTTCCTGTATGGAGGGAGGAGTTTCCTCTGCCGTAGCAGCGTGTCGTGCTCCAGCTCACATGAAAAATGTATCATCTAATTGAATTTGAATATTACTTTTCAGGTTTTGTGCCTATGATGAATAAAGTTCCAAATTCTCTTTTCCATTTTTTTGCACTTTTCAAATCCTTGATGTGTTTAGTTTTTACTGTAAATCCAGAATTTTGAAAAAATTCCCTCCATTCTTTTTTTGAATGTAGATGCATCTGTATTTTCATTATGCTTGCCCATCTTGCAGTTGCTTTATTATCTGTGTAAAAATCAGTACCACAAAAAAATTGCCCTCCTGGTTTTAATATTTTGTATATTTTTTCTAATGCCCTTTCTATTGAATCTACATAGTATAATGACTCCATAGAGAAAATAAAATCAAATTTTCCTTTATGCTCTAGAGATTCAATATCTGTATGAATATATTCTTCATTTTCTAAACTTTTTTTCTTTTTTGCCTCTGTGATCATTTTTTTGCTTTTGTCAATGCCTATAGATTTTTTACATTTTTTTTCTTTGGATATTTTTCTAACAACCCATCCGTTCCCACATCCTACATCAAGAAAACTAAATGGTGTATCAAATGAAATGGTTTGTAAAAATTTTGAAACATTTTTCCCGTGTTCTTCTTCCATTAATTCTGCTCTTCCATTTTGAGCCCACTTGTCAAATGTTTTTCTAACTGCATCCATGATTTTCCAATAACTTATTTCAATTATAATCTTGTTCTTACTGAGCTTTGATATGAACGACTTGTACGTTTTGCTTATATCTAATTTTTAGAAAACTAATTTGAAGAAAATTGCCTGATGAATCATGTCGAAGTTGTGGTGGAAGTTTAGTTGAGAAAACTAAATGTTCAATTTGTCTAAAACCTAATAGCATGATTTGTAAGGAATGTGCCACTTGTACATTAGAGCAATTTCATTTGATATGTACGTCCGAAAATATCCGCCATGCCAAAACTGCGTCCCAAATCAAGTCTGACAACTACTCCCTAGTTGTCATGGCTTGATTTTATTTCATAAATGATGCAAGTAGAATCAATACTGCCCAAGTTTTAAGTATCAGAAACCTCGATTTTTTGATCTATGGGACAAATTCATGTGGTTTTAGGGTTGTTTGCCCTTCTTTTGATGCCTGTATATGCATCAGCTCAGAGTTCTGATAGAATCTCAATAATTGAAAATTTTGGTGATTATCAACGTGGTGAATCTATGTTTATTTTTGGGCAGGTAGCACTTGTTGATGATTCATTTCTAATCATGCAAATCATAAATCCTAATGGCGATTTGTGTCAAATTCAGCAATTAATGCCGTTGGCAAATGGTGATTTCATAACTGATGTAATTCCTCTAAAGGGCCGTGTATGTGGAATGTCTGGAGAATATAACATTAAATTATTTTATGGAGATTATTCAAAATCTACGACGTTTAATGTTTCATCTGATTCTATTTCAGAATCAAATAAAGATGAAACAATTTCTATAGCTCAAAACTTATTATCTGAACAAGCATCTGTAATTGGAACAATATTTGATATTCCATCTCCGATATCTAATCAAACTTCAAATAATTTATCAGAATTAGAATCCGAATATGTCAATTTGTGGAATGAATACTTTGTTGATGATTTGTTAATTGAAGTTGAACCTTTGATTAGGCCTGCTGTTTCATCCGCATTAGATTCTGTACAAAAATTATTAGATGAAGATGAGATATCATTCAAAGTATCAAAATCAATTAATGATATAATTTTTTCAGCAATATTTTATTATGAAATAGGTGATATTCCACAAGCAATTAGTTTGTTAACTGATGCATCTGTTGAAATTAGAAATGTAAATCCTGAAAAAACTAATACTAGTAGAACCCCCACTTTTGATGAATTAGAAGATACTTTGCTAAACTTGATGAAAAAATCAGACACTATAATGAATAGAGCAGTACAAGAAGAAGTTGCATTTATTTTTGCTAGGGGAACTGCTCCTGTTTACTCTGAGGAAATTACTGATTTAATTGATGTTTTATCCAAAGCAAGGTATCTTGACATTGTATCTAGAAAACAAAGTGATCTTTATCGTCTAGTGCAAAATGATTGGGAGCGACTCAAGCCCTCCTTTGAAACTAAAGAATCCATTGATGATTTACTAGCCTCAAAATCACGAGTTTCTGAGTTACATCAGGTATCTATAATTTTACAAAAACTTGATGGGGTTGATAGATTCATTTCTTCAGATTCTAAAGAAAACAGTGACCTTGCTAATCTGATAATGTCTGATTGGGAATCTCTTGAAAGTGATTTGGCATTGGCAACATCTGTTGATGATATTATAAAATCTGAATCAAAAATCATTCAAATGGCTCAAGTCATTGATATTTCATCTCGAATTAGTAAAAGTGTAGAGATTTCACAAGCAAGTGATATAGATTCAAGTCTTGTAGATGATTGGAAATTACTTTTAGATCGAGTAGAAAACGCAAAATCAATTGATGATATTTTAGATATTGTTTCAGAATTTGATAAATCCATGTCTGAATTAAGAGAAAAGAGAAATCCATTACTTGTTTTAGAATTCAAATATAATGCAATGAAACAAAAAGCAGAACTTCAAGCTGATTACAAAAATTTGTTTTTGATTGATAATGCATTGAGTATTTTAGATACTGCAAAACAAATGGAGTCTGGTAATCCTTCTATTACTAGAATTGATAGAATTGAAGTTTTACTAACTTGGGTAAGTAACAAAGCTCCTGAAATTCAAAAAGATTTAGATTCTTACAATAAAGATGCATTCAAAGTTCGTGCAAGTGATATTTTACAAAGAGCAAAATCTTTGGAGAACTTGGTTGAATTGAGCTTAACTAAAAATAGATTCTTGCCAAATTATATTGATTTTACTGAAACATTTAATGAAAAAATTGACAATGTTCGAGATTTGGTAATTAAAAATGATCTTGACAAAGCAGACATTTTAGTTCGTGAACTATTTGATGAATGGACTGCAGTATCTGGAGCATATGCTGATGATCCATTAGGCTCAGAAGTTGGATATACTGCTGATGAAATTAAACGAATTGAATTCCGTAAAATGTTAGATACTTTCTCAAATATGGTGTCTACTTTTTACCATGCGGGATTTTCTGAATATGTAGATGAATATAATGAAAAAATGGATGAAGCCAATAACTTAATTGATATTGCAAATTTTGTAGATACAGAATCCAAAATCATCGAAATTGGTAATTATCTAAGTGATCATTTAGTTTTAGACAATGCAAGTATCTTTTATGATATTTCATTTGATCCTGAAAAAGACCGTTGGGTGATACAAGGTGCCACTGAGAAATCAGTTTTTGATAGACGAGAAAATCTGTATGTGACTGTTTTCAATATGGATGGTACTACTCATAGTAGTTTAGAGTTTACTGATACTAAACAAGGAAACTTTTACACTCAATGGATTGCTCCTACTGATCCAGGTTTGTATATTGTTCAGTTGCAATACAAGGCATCAAAAGCTACTCAGATAGTTCATGTTGCAGAAGAGTTTGATTACAAATATCCTGAATCTAATTTGGATATGGTGGACCTTGCACGTGAATTTGAAGAATTAGAATCCTTTGCAAAAGAATTTGGTGGAGAAAACTTTGATTCAAATCCTAGATTTGCATCTGTAATTAATGAAATCAAATCTGGGTTTACTGCTGCTGATTCCCAAAGAGTTGATAATAATTTATCTGAGTTCAAATTAATAATTGAACGATATCTTCCTATCCGAAATCCTACTGCTCCAATTGAGGCAACGTATGATGGGGATAAACTAGTAGTATCTGGTCGTGTTCTAAAACTAGTAGAGTTTAGTGAAGATCTATTCATTGATGTTTATGATCAAAAAGGAGATTTAGTTAAAGAAATTATTCTCAAAGATGATCCTACAGGATTATTTTCTGAAGTAATCTCTCAACCATTTGAATCGGGAGTATATGTTGTTCAGTTACAATATCATAATCTAATAGTGACTGATTTCTTTAATGTGCGATAACTAATTTCGTCCTTTAACTAAATTGAATAATTGTCTTACTGCAAGTTTTGGATGATGTGTTGCTAATTTTAGCATATTTGATAATCCAAAATCTGCTTTAATGAAATCAAGAAATTCTTCAGATTTTAATTCACTAATTATATCTAATTCTTTATCCCATTCTTCATCTGTTAATCCAATCCATCTGTCCTGAACTTTTCCTGCTGATTTTATTTTTGATTCTATTTCTTTTTTCCAATTCTCTTCATATGGTAATAGTGATTCTTTGTTTGTATTTCCAGATTTAATGGCATCAGCTGATACTTTACCTGCTACTCTGCCAAATTTTATTGCATATCTGATTCCTTCTAAAACTAGTGGGTTTGCTTGTCCTGCTGAATCCCCCACTAGCATCAAATTATTAAAAACCGTTTTTCTTGATAATCCATCATTTGGAATTAACCCATAATGAAATTCAATTGGTGTAATGTTACCAAGTTTTTTTATTGGACCTACTTTATTATCCATTAATTCTTTGAGTCTTTGAGTTGGGTCCACATCTGATTCTGGTTTTCCAACACCTACTCCAATTCTTACTAAATCATTTCCTAACGGAAAAATCCATGCATATCCTGCAGGTGAATATTGTTGTCCTACCATTAACCACCATGTTTCAGAATCTATATTTTCAGCTTTTACTTCCCATTCTGCACCTGCACCAAATCTTTCCCACTGTGTAACAAACCCCATTGCTTTGCAAATAGTTGATGCAAATCCGCTTGCATCAATAATTATTTTTGAATTAAATGTAATTTCACCATTTTGTCCTGTCCCCTTTACTCCTGTGATGTCCCCTTTGTCATTTTGAATGACTTCTTTGATGTTAGTTTTAACGAAAATATCCACTCCTGCCTTTTTTGCTTCATTGGCTAACCATCTGTATGTTTTTCTAACATCTAATACTGCAGCTCTTGGAACTGAGTCACTAATTGTAACTTCGTTATTTGGTGAACAAAATGAGAAATTTTTAATTGGATTAAAACAATCATCTGGGATTCCAAATTCTTTGATATTTTGAATCCATGTTACTCCACTAGTTCTAACAGTTTCAGCAATTGAACTCTCTTTTTCAATTAAAGCTACTTTAATTCCATTTTTTGCTGCAGCCCATGCAGCTGATGAGCCTGCAGGACCTCCACCCACAATTACTAAATCATATTGCAATTCTACAGTCAATCAATCAGAATTATTAGTATCTAGGATATAATTTTGAGGGAAAAATTACTAGTTATTTTTTCAAAACAGGTGTACCTGCAGTATCATTTTCTCTTTCTGTATCAAAGGTTTCCATATGTGCAGGATCTCTATGCATAAAACTGTGAGTTTTTCCTTCTTCTTTTCTACAGAATTTTGAATGAATTGTCTCTTCAATTTTTAATGTGGTTTCATTTTCATGAAATAATCTTTTTCCACAATCAGGACAAATGAATTCAGGCATACATCCCATCTGTATCAAATCTATTTAGATGTTTCAAAAATTGATGTCTATGATGTATGAACTTTAAACCCAAACTTTAGATGTTCAAAAATTTACTACTATTTGTGGATGAATCAGAAATTGCATCATTACTAATGTGGTCTGTTGTAACTGGTGTTATCATGATTGTTTCAGGTTTAAGCTACAAGGCTTTTTTGAAACGAAAAAATGAAACGATCTAAATGATTATCCTTCTGATGCTGTTTTTCCACCATCAACATTTAGGATTGTTCCTGTAATCCAATTTGCTTCATCTGAAGATAAGAACAACACTGCATTTGCAACATCTTCTGGTTCTCCAACTCTTGCCAGAGGTAGTCTTTCCTCCAGTACTTTTCTTGCTTGAGGATCATCAAGATATGGCTTAATTGAGCCTGAATTAATTATTCCTGGATTGACACAATTACATCTAATGTTTCTTCTTGCATATTCTACTGCAATTGATTTTGTAAACATGGGGATTGCAGCCTTTGTTGAAGAATATACTGCCAAGTGAACTCTTGGAATTGCTCTTTCACTTGAAATAGAACCGATGTTTACTATTACACCACTTTTAACATCTGACATTTTTGATAAAACTGCTTTTGTCATGTGGAATACTCCTAACAAGTTAATGTCAATGAGTTTTTTTATTTCTGAATCTTGCATCTCGTGAAAATGCACTGGATCATTGATTGCTCCTGCATTATTCACTAGGATATCGATTTTTCCATATGTGTCCATGATTTGGTTTACTGCTTGTAATGCTTGTGATTCATCTGTCAAATCACAAGTAATTGATGCAGTGGCTTCTTCATTTCCAATTTCTTTTCTTGCTTTTTCTAGACCTTCCAAATTTCTTGCAATCATGACTACTTTGGCTCCTTCTTCAGTGAATCTCTTTACAATTCCTTTTCCAATGTCGCTTGACGCTCCCGTAACTATTGCAACTTTATCATTTAATCTCATATTATCACATAATCGCTATGGTTTATAGAATTTTTGTTGTTTTTCATTCGTAAAATCGGTTTTATTTTCTTTCGTTAATTTTTTTGATATATTCAATAATTGCAGTATAATCGATTTCTCCAAATCCTTCTTTGATTGCATTCTCATAAACTTGTTCTGCCTTACTAATCATTGGTAATTCTATCCCTAATGATTTTGCAGTATTTGTCATTGTTGTGATGTCTTTTTTTAAATTGGCAAGTGTAAATGTAGTATTATAATCCCCATCAATCATTTTGTAAGCCTTTTTTTCACTCATTCCAGTCTTAAAATAAGTAGAGTTTAAAATTTCTAGAAATATTTTTGGGTCGATATCTGATTTTTTGACTAGAGTTATTCCTTCTGATAATGCAAGTGCAAGCATGGTGATTTGTAGATTCATGGCTAGCTTTACTGAATGAGCCACTCCTTTATCTCCTAGAAAAAACACCTTGTTTGCAATTTTATCAAAAACATGTTTACAGTAATCAAAACTGTTTTTGTCCCCTGATGCCATCATTACCAAATCTCCTGTTATTGCAACATTTGGTCCGCCCATAACCGGGATGTCTAATTTTTGGATATTGTTTTGTTGAAATTTCTCTGAGATTTTTTTTGATTCTGTTGGATCAATTGTGCTCATGTCTGCAACAATTAATCCCTCATGTTTTCCTTCTATGATTCCATTTTTCTCAAACGAAATTTCTTTTACTGCTTTGGCATCCTTTACAACTGTAATTACTAATTCTGAATTTACTGCAACATCTTTTGGTGATGAAAAAATTTTTACTCCTTTATTTTTTAGTGGAATTGCTTTTTCTTCTGTTCTATTGTATGCTAAAATTTGAAAACCTGAATCAACTAAATGCTCTGCAATTGCTCCTCCTAGCATTCCTAATCCTATAATTCCAATTTTGTTCATGTTTTTTTATTCCCTGTTAAATTACTAATGACGTTCTTCATTTTGAATTTCCCATTGTTTATTTCCTACTCTTGATACTGCAAATTCTATTTGCCCAATTGTTTTTTCTCCTTTCTTTACTTTAGCAAAATCTAATTTTTTCATTTTGAATATTTTGTCTTTTGGTTTGTATCCTCCTTCAATTACTCTAATTTTGAATCTTTTACTTGCTTTGATAATTAATTTTCTTGCAATTTGAACATCTCCAATCCATGAAAACATTTCAAAATCTCCAAAATTTTTTGTACTAATTGTATATCCGTACAATCTTGCCTCGATTTTTAATTTCTGAGTTTTTGCACGCTCATTTAACCATGCTATCACTTCTTCCCCGTGATCTTTTTCTATTCCAAAAGTCTCTGAATCCCTCATATACTCAAATGTATAATTTTAAACAATAATAATCATTTTCTAATTATTGTTAAACTAAAATATTGATAATACTTTTAGATTTTATGCTTACAATAGATTGCACTGATGTTTTATCGATTAAAAATGAACTACTAGTTTACGTATCAGACCAAGTAGCTGCAATACCAACTCTAAAAAACCACCAATTCATGCTTTCAACTTTGGATGATGATGAAATAATTGATGCAAATGTTGTGATTACCTCAATTAAAGAATTTCTTGATTCAATTGGTGAGAATAGTAATTTTGCAGTAATTTGTAATAATGATATAATTAGTATCAATTCTATTGATGGTCAAACAATTGAACGAGATGCTCCCCCACCATCACAAGATATGTTTTCATGCACTCATTGTGGATTTGTTACAAAATACCAAGTTGAACTAACCACTCACATGAGAATTCATTATTTGTAATTTCAAAACAATTTTTTTGTGATGATTTTCAACAGGATCTTTATAAACACTAAAATCACAATCTTACTGTGACTGACTCTTTTAGAAATAAAGTTGCCAAAGTTTATTGTGAAAAATGTGATCTAATTTTTGAATCACGGGAAAAATTTGATGCACATTTTGATAGACATTCATCAAGTGTTGCATGTGAGGTATGTCCAATTGATACGGCCATTGCAAAATTTGTAAATCTGTTTAGACGAAAATCCTCCCGTAATTTGGAATAAGTTTTTTTAACTCATTTTATCTGATTTTAACATGAACAAAAAAGGAGTATTGATAGGTGTAATTACTATAGTCATTATTGCAGGTATTGCAGCCTCAGTCTCATCATCTCCTTCAGAAACTATGAATCTTGATATGGAAAGATCTCATGGAACAATATCTACTGCAATGGGTTCTCCAATTTTGGGAAATCCAGATGCACCAATCACTATAGTTGAATTTGGTGATTATCAATGTCATCAATGCTACAACTGGTTTCATAATACAAAACCTGCAATTACTCAACAATACATTGAAACTGGAAAAGTAAATCTTGTTTTTGTTGACTTGGCATTTTTAGGTAGAGATTCTCCAAAAGCTGCACAAGCATCTTACTGTGCAGAGGATCAAGAAATGTATTGGCAATATCATGATCTTCTTTATTCTTCACAAGAATCAAAAATTGATAGTGGCTGGGCTAATTCTGAAAGACTAAAAGCATTTGCATTTAGTTTAGGTCTTGATATGGACCTCTTTGAGAGTTGCCTTGATTCAGGAAAATACTCTAAACGTGTTTCCTATAATGGTCAGCAAGCAAAAGAACATGGTGTTCGTGGAACTCCTGGATTTTTTGTAATAAGTTCTGATACCCAACACCAAATTAGTGGTGCACAACCATTTTCTGTTTTCAAACAAATATTGGATCCTATGATCTAAATGGCACAAACAATCAAACTAGTGTTTTCTAATCTCAAATACCTTGTACTATCATTTGTAATTTTTTCCACTATGTTAGTTGGTTTGTTAATATTATCAGAATTTATTTTCTTAGAGCCATATGTTGTTAGTCATATTCCTTCTGGCACTGAATTTGGATTTACATTAATTGTAATTATTTCTGCATTATCTGCATTGGTTTTACCCATGAACATATTTCGAATAAATATTCTCAAAAGCTCAAAACAAAAAATGAGTGGTGGTATTTTTGGCTCAATTATTGGAGCAGCTGCGGGTGCTTGTAGTTGTGGCCCAATTGGTTTTGCAGTAATCTCTACTTTTGGTTCAGTTGGAGCAACAGCTACTGCATTTTTGACAAATTATGAAACTCCGATTAGGGTAATTGCAATTGCAATTTTATGTATCACTTATTTTACAACTGTAAAATCTCTCAAAGTTGAATGTAAGATCAATTCTTGAGTTTGATGCACTAGAAATCACCAATTAGGCAAATTTTTACAACCTTTGCCTGTATCATAGAGTCTTTCAAATTGTTATTGTGACATTCATCTATGTTCCAATAAGGCCAAGTAGGAGAGATCCTGATGCCGATGAAATCGAAGATGCTGAAGATTAGCATCTTTTCCCTCTTTGTATTGTAAGTAGACTAATTTTCAAAATTTCAAATATTGTGGTATTTATTTGCCATTTTCAGATTTAATTTTATGAAGAATTGGAATCTGATTTTTGGAATTTTAATTATTTCTAGTCCCATTCTTTTTGCAATGATCGCTTTTCCTGATTCTATTGCTTGGAGTTGGAATGAAGGTAGAGGTGGTTATCTTTTTGCATTAATTTTTGTTATAGCTGAATTAATCGGGTTGCAAATTGTCATTTCTAAAAAACGATTACTGTCTGTAATTCCAATGGCTTTAGTTACTATTGCATATTTGATCTCATTAGAATATGGTTTAAGAGATTACATTATTGCATATGGTGAATCAATTGACATTCCTTTGATATTCTCGTTTACTTGGATGTGGGACTTTATTGTAATGGCAATTTTTATTCTTGCAGCTCTTACTGTTTTCTTTGGAAAAAGATGGATTCGAATTGCACCTGCTGCACCAATTTTCCTTACAGGTACTGCAATAATTTTATCCCTTGATGCATTTTTCCCCTATGATACACTTGGCCCATTACAATACATTGTTCCATATTTTGTTCAAGCAAATGTTTGGGTAATTACTGTACTAGAACTTGGAACTGCAGTAGCTCGAGATAATGTAATGTTTTTGCGCGGTGATCATGGTTCTATGGCTTTACAAGTATTTTGGCCATCAGCTGGAGTTCATAGTATAATCATTTTCTCTTTAGTAATTGGGGCATTCATGCTAAAGATGAATATCCCTCGAGCTAGAAAATCTGTCTATTTTATCTTGGGGATTATTGGCACCATTGTAATTAATCTGATTCGAATTTTCTCCTTATCTTGGTATGCCCTTAAAGTGACTACTGACCCTGTTGCATGGGAGGAATATCACAAAATTGCAGGCGAGATAATGTTCTTGCCATGGCTATTTGCGTTTATTTTGATTGTTGTAGTTATAGAATCACGTAGACTCAAAAAAATGGAGTCAGAAGGAAATTCTCCGTCTAAAAGTAATTAGTAATGTCGCTTTGTCCTTGAATTTCTGACAACTCTGCAACTTTGACTCCTAGTCGTCTTATTGTAATTGTTTGATTTTCTAATGCTTCTCCTAGTAATTGCTCTACATTTTTTTCCAACTCTTCCAAATCGGCAGTTGGATTTCTAAGCATTCTTGATCTTGATTTGTTTGATAAATCTGATTGTACAAAATGAATTCCAACTGATTTGAACATTTGATTATTTTTTTTAATTACATCGTGCACTTCTTTGCATAACTCTTTGATGTTTTCAGTAAGAAATGAATGATCTTTTGAATCTTTTTTTAATGTCATGATTTTACTATATTGGATTCTTCCTTCTTTTTCTTTTACAGGTTCATTATCAATTCCTCTTACTGCATTGTAAATGTAAGTTCCACTCTTTCGCCCTAATTTATTATTCAATGTAAATACATCTGTATTTTTTAAATCCTGAATCGTCTCTATCTTCATTTCTGAAAATATTTTTTCTGTTTTCCCACCAATCCCTGGAATGGTTCTAATTTTTAACTGCTCTAAAAAGCCTTCAACTTTTTCTGGTGTTACTACTGTTAATCCATCTGGTTTTTGATAGTTTGATGCAATTTTTGAAATTAATTTATTTTGAGAAATTCCAACAGAACAACTAAGTTTAATTTTATCTCGGATGGAATTTTTAATCTGCTGTGCTAGGTGACTTGCTTTGTTAAAATCACTTTCAACTCTTTTTGTTACATCTAGATATGCTTCATCTCTTCCGACATATTCAAAAACATCTGCTTCTTTTTTCATTATTTCCATTGCTTTTTCAGACATTTCTGTATAGTATTCAAAATCAACTGGAAGAAACACTGAATCACTTCTCTCTGAAAGTCTATTTTTTGCAAATGTGATTGGAATTCCTGATTTTACTCCGTATTTTCTTGCAGTATAGTTTGCAGTAGCAATTGCTCCGCTGTCTCCTCCTCTATCTGAAAATACACAAACACATACGGGTTTTGTTTTTAATTCTGGTTTTCTTACTTCCTCGCATTGGGCATAAAAATAATCAAAATCAATGTGGAAAACTACTCTTGTTTCCAATACTATTGTTTGATATTTTGATTATTACAAGATTGTGTATTCATCTAAATAGCTACTAATTTCATTATTTTCATGGATTCTCCAATTTCTGCAGATGATAATGGGATAAAATTCAAACCTGAAAACATGGAAAAAGAAAAACTCTATCATTGCATTTTCAAAAATAAAGCAATGTTGGGTTTCAAAGATTCTCAGGATGTTTTGAATTGTTATGAAATTGAAGATGAAAAATTGGTTGATGAAATAAAAAAATGCAATACTAGTGATGAACTTGAAGTATTTTTTGAGAATTATATCAAATCACAAAACCTGAAAAATTAAATAAAAGCAAACGAGTGTTTTGGTTATACAGGAATTTTAAATTGAGCGACCCAAAAAAATCAAAAGACGCAGAAGACATTTTATCTGAATTTGATTCTAGAACTAAACCTACACCTGAACCAACACCAGAACCTGAACCAACACCAGAACCTGAACCAACACCAGAACCTGAACCAACACCAGAACCTGAACCAACACCAGAACCTGAACCAACACCAGAACCTGAACCAACACCAGA